>Ga0182024_10022716_pt1 | contig 11293 bp, 15 predicted proteins | sample P32metaG_FD_120480 | JGI IMG/M metagenome (GOLD analysis project Ga0182024, IMG submission 120480) | Permafrost microbial communities from Stordalen Mire, Sweden - P3-2 metaG (Illumina Assembly) | ecosystem: Environmental > Terrestrial > Soil > Wetlands > Permafrost | place: Sweden: Stordalen... | reverse complement strand
CTCGCGTTCAAGATCCACTTCGGTGACCGCGTCCCGGATGCAAACTGACAGTCACATGTTGACACTCTCGGAGTGACCGTTAATCTACCCATCACCCGCCTACACAGTTATCCGGACGCCCTCCGGGGACGCTCCTTCTTCGACATGTACCTGGTTATGGAAGAACATGGCCGCGGTCTGCCGCCAGTACTGTCGTTGCGGTGGGAGAGGCGGCGAGACCCAAACCTCTGGCTGGGACGACACCGCGGGCTTCCAGAGCGACCTCACCGCGGAAGAGATCGAACTTCGGGCGCAGGCGCGCAAGCTCAGCGAAACAGTCGTACGGCCGTACAGGTCTGCCTCAGGAAATGATGAACTGAGGACCCTTCTGGTCGATGGGGATCTCTCCCGGACGAGGATCTGCTCCACGGGAACGCGTACGTTGTTGTAGATGCAGTGCGATCTGTGATCGACGGAATCGCCGCGGAGTCGCCGATAGCCTTCGACTCGAGTGCCTTCGCACGCATGACTGGGAGCGATGAAATGAATCACCGCGTGTGTCCCGCCTTATCCGCGTTGATCCGCAAGGCCCGGCAGCGCGAGTACGAGGCAGCTGACCGCTCGGCCCGAACAGCCGCTGAGGCGGAGCGCATCACCTAGTGACCTGAGTCAGAAATGCGCTGGCAGTAGGAGGCTAGGCTGTCGAGGATCGCGTCTGCAGTCTTGTGCCAGACGAATGGCTTGGGATCGTCATTCCAATTGGTGACCCAGGAGCGGATCGAGGCGACGAGGTCTTTGAGAGGCTCCGGGGATGATCGTAGGTGACTGCGGGGCGCTGACCGACGCGGGTTTCGGGGTCTGAGCAGGCTTTCTTCGCTGTCTGCGGGGTGCCGGGCAGGGGGTTGGCGACGCGCACGGGTTCGGACCGTAGGTTCGCGGGTTCTGAGTCTGCGAACTGGAGGTCGTCGCCCATGCGCGTCAGCGCTGCATTCTTCCGCCTGCTTGACCTGCCGGGGGTGTGGGTTCGGTCGGTCTGCTTTGAGCCCGGCCGGGTCGTGGTGACGGTCGCGTTGCGTCGTCGGCGCCTTGATTGCCCGAAGTGCGCGTACTCCACGCGCAATCGCGAGAACAAGCAGCATCACGACTCGGTCTGGCGGCACTTGGATCTCGGCCGCTGGCGCCTGGAGGTGCACGCCCGGCTGCGGCGGCTCCGTTGCCCCGAGCACGGTGCGCTGGTGGAGGGCGTCCCGTTCGCCCGTGACGGCGCCAGGTTCACCCGCGATTTCGAGGACTTGGTCGCGTGGTTGGCGACGAAGACCGACAAGACCGCGACCTGCCGGCTGACCAGGATCGTCTGGCACACGATCGGCAGAGTCATCGAGCGCGTCGGCGAGGAGATGCTCGCAGCTGAGGACCGGCTGGCGGATCTGTTTGAGATCTCGATCGATGAGGTCGCGTGGCGAAAGGGACACCGCTACCTCACGCTGATCGGTGATCACCGCCGTCGCTGCGTCGTGTGGGGCTGCGAGGGGAAAGGGCAGGCCGCCGCCGACCGGTTCTTCGCAGAGCTCGACCCCGACCTCGATCCCACCCTTCCCCAGCCAGAACCGCCAGAACCGCCAGAACCGCCGCGACCGGCGAAACTCCAGGAAGAACCGCCCGATCCGCTCGACCCTGACACCATCGCAGACGCCAGCGAGCAGCCGGTCGGCGAGCACGCCGGAAAGCTGACCGCGGTCACGAGTGGACATGGGCGAGGGGTACGCCAAATCCGTCCGCGAGCACGCCCCGCAAGCGGTCATCTGCATCGACAACTACCACGTCGTGCAGTTGGCCACCAAGGCGCTTGACGAGGTCCGTCGCGAGCACTGGAACCTGCTGCGCACAGCGGGCGACCCCGGTGCCGCGAAGGCGTTCAAGGACAGCCGCTGGGCGCTGCTGAAGAACCCCTCAGATCTCACCAACACCCAGGCCGACACGCTCGCCGCCCTGCACGCTACCGGTGGGAAGGTTCCGCGCGCCTGGGCGATGAAAGAGATGGTCCGAGCGATCTTCGCGCCCGGCCTGAGCGTCGACACCGTCGACGAGCTGATCGACCGGCTCCTAGCCTGCCTGTCGCGCAGCCGCCTGAAACCGTTCGTCCGCCTCGGACGCACCATCCGCAAACACCGCCAGGGGATCCTCGCGGCGCGAGGCCTGAAGCTCAGCAACGCCCGAGCCGAGGCCATGAACAACCGCGTGAAGCTGATCGTCCGCCGCGCATACGGGTTCCACTCCGCCTACGCCGCGCTCGCGCTCGTTCACCTCACCTGCGGGCCGGTCACGCTCAAACTCCCACACGAACACGAACACGCGTTCCTACTCGATTCGGATGGAGACGCCCTGAAACCCGATGCCCGGCCTACGTCCCGCGCCCCCGCGGGGTTTGTCGATCATGCCCGGAGAGCCCCTTTTCTTCGACCGCAGCGCCGTCCTGCTCTTTGGTCATCTCGTCCCCTTCGGGTCTCGTCGGTGTCGGCACGATCCGTCCGCGCGGCAAGATCCGTCCGTGCCAGGCGCATCTAATCATACCGGCGGTATGGTAGCATCGCCGCCATGACTGACACGACGATCGATGGTGCTACGACGGCGCCCATCACCACTGAGCGCGCCGACAACGTCTTGGTCCTGCGCATCAATCGGCCCTCGAGACGGAACGCGATGAACAACGACGCGCTCCACGCGATCTCCGCCGTCCTCGACGACGTCGAACGCGACGGGATTCGAGCGATCATCGTTCGCGGCGAGGGCGGCACCTTCTGCTCGGGATCCGACCTCAAGGAGATGAAGCGCGGAGTCGAGTACCGCCGCGAGCACACGACCCTCGGCCAAAAGGTCTGGAGCCGTCTCGAGCGCTCACCGGCGCTGACGATCGCGCTCGTCGAGGGATACGCGCTCGGCGGTGGCGCTGAGCTTGCACTGGCATGCGACGTTCGCCTGGCGCTTGCCGACAGCGTCTGGGGCTTCCCCGAGGTCACATTTGGCGCCGTCCCGTCCTGGGGGGGCACGCAACGGCTGCCTCGCTACGTCGGCCTCGGGACCGCCAAGCGATTGCTGCTCACCGGCGAACGTGTCCTCGCGCGCGATCTCGTCCACACCGGATTCGTCGACGCCACATACGAGACTCTTGATGAGCTAGAGGCCGCGGCTCGCGAACTCGCAGAACGCGGAGCGACCTATCCGGCCGGCCCGTTCTCACTGATCAAGCAGCTCGCGCTTGCAAGCTACGATGTTCCACCGCCACTTGGCAACTTCATGGAATATCTCGTCGACGCGGCCTCCGAAGCCGAGGGACTCCACCTCTGATGTCGATGACCCGGAGCGCCCCCGGTGCGCCGACCGGCCGAAGTCGCTGAGCAGACGCGACGCGCCCTGATCGACGCCGCGCGGGTCCTATTCGCCGAGTATGGGTACGCCGCGACGTCACTCAACATGCTCACCGACCGCGCGCAGGTCACAAAAGGCGCGCTCTACCACCATTTTCGCGACAAGAAGGACCTGTTCACGGTGGTGTTCACGGAGCTGGAGAGTGACCTGCTCGCGAACATCAATGTCGCCGCGGCTGCGGAGCCCGACAGCTGGCGGCGCGTGGTCGGCGCCGCTCAAGCATGGCTCGACGGCTCGCTCGATCAAGAGATCCAGCAGATTCTCCTGCTCGACGGACCCGCCGTGCTGGGCTGGGACACGTGGCGCGAGATCGACACACGATTGAGCCTCGGGGCGATGGAGGCCGCACTCCGCAACGCGATGCGTGCCGGGACCATCCGTAAGCAAGCGGTCGAGCCGCTCGCGCACCTCCTGATCGGCGCGCTGAACGAAGCTTCGATCGCCATCACCCGTAGCACCGACCGCCGAACCGCTCGCAGGGAAGTCGGCGACGCGCTCGCCGGGCTTCTCGAGGGGCTCCGCGTCGACGGGGCGACCGAACCGCGGTGACGCCTCCCGGTGGGCGTCTACGGGATCTCTTCGTACTTGTCGTGCCGGAAGAACGGCCTCGCTTCGAGCAAGGCCAGTACTCGATCGGCTTCGTCGAGTGCGCCGACCGACGGCACAACGCCTCGTTCGGTCAGTTCGTGGCGACACAGCATCAGGACCAGTTCGCGAACGGTCGTGCCCGACCTCAGGTGAGACATCCCGCTGGCCCACGGCAGCTCTGCCCGAGCATTCTCGAGCGTGGTCCAAACGGTCGCGGTCTTTCGAACGGCAACGCCTTCGAGTTCGCCCTCGACGCTGACCGCGACGCCAAATGCACTCGACTTTGATCACGCCTGCTGCGATCGCCGCGTCGTACCCGGCCGAGGGCACAAATCCACTGATGAGCCAGTCGTGCCCGCTGCGGCCTTCGCCAGGTCCGCTTGCATAGGTGTAGTTCCTGAGTAGGTTGGTCCATCCGGGCCTCCTTGGAGGCTGAGAGCTGCCAAGCGATCAGTCCTACCAAGGAGGACACCGGATGAAGATGCACGCTGATATGGCTGTTCGAGGCGCTGGGGCCGCTGTCTAACATCGAGCGCGCCGACGGGGGTCGGTGCTTATAACGCGATCGCGGGTCCCGGTTGCGCGCGCCGGCCGCCACCCTCACCTCGGGCGGTTTGAGGGGGGCGTTTAGGTGTCGGGTTGGTTGGCGATGTCCCAGACGAAGCAGGCGAGCTCGCGGGCGACGGCGACCGCGCCAGGTGCGTTCTTGCCGCGGGCGGCGTCGAGGTGGGTCCAGCGGCGATGGAGTCTGAGCTGGGCGCGCCAGGCGGCGTCGATCGCGGCGGGTGGTTGGTTGGTTTGGCGGCGACGGAGATCGACCGAGAGGGCGGGGTGGCGTCGGTAGTGCCAGGACGCTTCGATCAGGAGCCGGCGGGCGTGACTTGAACCACATTTGGTGATCGAGCCTTGGCGGCGGCGATCGCCGGAGGAGCTTTCGGACGGGACCAGGCCGACGAAGCTGGCGAGTTGCTTGGGATGCTGGAAGGCGGTGAAGTCGCCGACCTCAGTGAGCAGTCCGATCGCGGTCAGCGTGTCGATCCCGCGCAAGCATCGCAGCCGCGCGATCAGCGGCGCCCACGGGCCGATGGTGGCGTGCTCGGCGATGAGGCCGTCGAGACGGTCTCGGCGGGCGAGCAGCACCTCGTGGCAGCTGAGGTGCTCGGCCAGGGTCAGCTGAAGCAGCGGCTCTGTGAAGTGCAGCGTGCTGAGCCAGGAGGCGTGCCGGCGGGTCCATGCGGCGCCCGGTCCGGGATACAGCAGGCCGCGTCGCAAACAGCAGTTTGCTGATCCGGTGCCGGCAGGCCATCAGATCGCCGCGGAGATCCTCCCGCCAGCGGACCAGGTCCCGCAGCGCTTCGAGTTCGGGCTCGGGCACCACGACCGGACGCAGCTGCCCGGCAGCGAGCAGCCTGGCGAGCTTCAGCGCGTCGCGGGTGTCGGTCTTGACCCGGTTACCGGGTTGACGGGGGATCGCTCCCGGCGCGCAGACCATCATCTCGATCCCAGCGGCACGCGCGGCGCGGGCGAGCCCGAACCCGGTCGGGCCCGCTTCATAGACCGCACGGACCGGTCCCGGCAGCGTTTGCAGCCACTCGATCGCTTCGACCGGCGGACCGGGGATCTGGGCTTCGAACACCTCCCCGGACCCGAGCTGCACCGCCGCCCGGGCAGTACGTCGTGCGTGGACGTCAAGCCCTACGAAACAGATACGTTCTGGCATGTCGACGCTCCTCATCCATCGATGCGGTATCCAGCCCGCGCGACACGATGCGCGGGAGCGTCGACGCTCTCAAACCGAGCAGACGCCTCCCATACCGTCTAACGCGGCGCTCAGTCTGAAAGGCCGTCGCGAGCTCTGTCTCGCTGCGCCCGTAAATGGGTGGGTCGCTACCGCCTTGAGGGCGAGTCCAGGTTTGCGTGACCGGTCCTCGGCGCCGCACAGGATCCCGCACCGCACCAGCCAGCAGCGGGTCGAGGCGATCGCGGCGTTGCGCCGGTTGCGGTTCACTGGCCCAGAGATCGCCGAGGTCCTCGACATGCCGATCTCGACCGTCTCAGGGGTCCTGACCAGGGTCGGGATGGGCAAGCTTGGACGTGTCGGCCTTGAGCCTGCAGTGCGCTACGAGCGCGAGCGGCCGGGTGAGCTGATCCATATCGACATCAAGCGGCTAGGACGGATCGAGCGCGGCGCCGGCTCCCGGTTCACCGGACCGGCCGCTCACAGCCTTCGCCCGAAGCACAGGGACGCCCTCGGCGTCCGGCGCCAGACAACGGGCTGGGAGTGCGTACACATCGCTGTCGATGACTGCACCCGCCTGGCCTACGCCGAGGTCCTCCCCGACCAGGGCCGGCGGACCGTGATCGGTTTCCTCAGACGCGCTGTCGCGTTCTACGCCCGCCACGGCGCGTGCGCCGGTCACAACTGGCCAACAGCCGCGCGACCGCCCGGGGGTCCAACGCGCGCGGCAGCGCTCTCGACTGGGGAGCGACAGCGGGCACCGCGCCCGCGAGATCGTCAGCGCTCACCCCATCGAGATGCAAGACGCGCAACAGCGACCGCAACGCCATCACCACGTTCTTCGCCGAGCCGACGCTCCGCGCAGCGCACTGCTCGAGCACGAACCAGCCAACTGGGCGCTACAAGGCGCGACCGGCGACCCGCTCGCCGAACAGATCCACACCGCGCTCACCACCCATCCCGCCGGGCTCACCCGCAGCCAGTGGACTTACCTGGCTCATTCAAGAGCGCGAACTCCTCGCAGACGCACTGCCCGACACGCCCGCGCCTCTGCTGCTGCCAAGAACCAATCTCACACCCGCGAGACTCGCCGGACCGCCCGCTTCGGGACTTCCGTTGAGGAGAATGACTCCGGAGACATCCTCGCTTCGCACGAAATGAAGCCTGACACCGTTAGGCCACTCGAGTTCAACGCTATCCCCGTCTTCGCTGACTAGACGGCCGCCTAGGACGTCGCCGTAGAGCCGGCGCGCCTCGGCGGGCGCTGATGTTGCGAGCGTCACGCGCTCTAGCGCAACCGCAGGGTGACTGCGCTCCGGTTCCTCCCACCAAACCTTGCCGGGCCCGATCGCCAGGTGCGCGAGGGCGGCAGACCCTCGCGCATGCGCGACTTGAAGCATCTCGCTGACCGGCGGTCTGCGGAAGTTCGACTCTGCGACTTGAACGAGCGTGCCGTGAGCGTCCCTCGGCCGCAAGAAGGCGTCACGCCAAATCGGGTCAGTTAGAGACACGTCGATAGGCTCATAGTCACTACGTCGCAGCCCATCCAAGACACCTTCGATGTCATCTGTCTTGAAGGTCAAATGGTGTGGGCCGTCCCCATGCCGGGCAAGAAACTTGGCCAGAAAATCGGATCCCGTCGAAGGCATCGGCTGCAACAACTCGACATTCAGGCCGCGACCACCGTCCCCCATACGAAGCACCATCCACCGAAAGTGCCTTTCTCCTCCGAATAACGGCGTGGCGCCAAGCTGCCCCACCAACGTGTCAACCATTGGCTGCGGCTGCTGCAGCGCAAACGCAATGTGGTCAAGGTCTATTGCCATCCCTTACGGGACCCGATCCTTGAGCTGGTAGTACCACCCCACGGAGCGGAGAAACCAGGGGCGACCGCGGTATAGAGGCGCCGTGCGGAACGCCAGCTGTGCGAACAACGGTGGCTTGCCGCCCGCCAACCAAGCACCGGTACGAAACCCGATGTAGGGGGCCAACGCCACGCCGCTCCCGCAATACCCCATCGCGTAGGTAACGCCTCTGTGTCGACCGGCGTGAGGGAGCCGGTCGAACGTGAAACCAACCATCCCGCCCCATGCACTTACGATGCTGACCCCTGCCAGCTGAGGAAGAACGTCCAACATCGACTGATAAAGGTGCTCGCGTGCGATTTGAACCGTCGTCGGCCTAAAACTGGTGCGGCCCCCGAATAACAACGTGCGGTCGGGGAGCACACGCCAAGCGAGCAAAAAGTTCTTCGTGTCCATTTGCGATCGGCCGTTCGGGCTCACCGCCCTGGCCAGGTCCTCAGCAAGTGGCTCCGTCGCGATCGCGTAGCTCCCAATCGGGACTATCCGGCGCTGCAGCCCGCGCAGCGCGTCGTCGGTATACCCGTCGGTCGCCACCAGAACGTCCTTCGCCACTATGGTGCCGCGCGAAGTGTAAACCAGCAATCCCGCTGAGCCATGATGTTCGATTCGCGTAACGTGAGTGTGCTCGTGAAACTCGGCTCCGCTTTGTCGGGCGCTATTCAGCATTCCGGTGTAATACTTGGCGGGATCCAGGGTGCCACTGCGCTCCATCACCAAGCCGCCGTGGTAGCCCGTCGAACCACTTTCTGCCCGTAGGTCCTCAGCCGGAATGAACCGCGAAGGCTCGCCGAGCTCGTCGTTACAGACCCGATTCAACTCTCGCAGCATGGAAACGTGAGATCGCTTAGCCGCCAATTGAATGTGCCCCGCCAGCGAGTAATCGCAGTCGATTTTTCGGTCGCTGATGGTCGATTCGACGTATTCGAATGCCCTGACCGTTTCGTCATACAAGGCTCGGCCGAACGCTCCGCGCTTCTTCAGGAAGCGAAGTAGGTTCGGCTTCACGCCCGGATGCACTATGCCCGCGTTTCTCGTACTGGCGCCCCGACCGACCCTCCCCTTGTCGACAACGGTCGCCTGGCGTCCCCTGGCGTGAAGTTCGCAAGCCGCGGAGACGCCCGTGTATCCACTACCCACGATCAAAACGTCAGTCTCACTAGGCAGAGGTACCACCGGAAGGCTTGGGGGCATCGCTTCGTCCGACCACCAAACGGGAGCTTCAGTGTACTCCGAGCCCAGGGGTGCGACTTTGCGCGACCTAGCCTCCCGGAACGCAGGGGTACCCCGGCTCATTCGATGCCAGGCCTCCAACCGTGTCGCATCGTCAGGCCTTGATCCAAGCGGTTACCTGATCGACAACGACGTGGATGGCGCAGTGGTTCAGATAGAGTCCTCGACAGATGGAAACGTCGGCGGCGCTCTCCTGCAAGACGCGCTCTACTAGCTAGCCCCATTTTCCGCGCCTGAGGGTGGGTAGTTCGAGCGGATTGTGAGGCGGCGTGGTCGTTTGCGGCGGTGTTTGGGTTTACGGCGAGGTCAAAGAGCTCGTCAACGAGCGCGAGGCCGATGCAGTTCACCATCAGATCTGCACCCCCGAGCACCGGTAACGCCGCCTCCCTGTCAGTGGCGTCGATCCGCACCACGCTGACTCGACCGGGCATGCCTGCGACAAGCTCTTCCAGCGCAGCCGCATTTCTGCCCGCGAGTATCAGCTCGTTATCGTCCGCGTCGTCCGCGAGGTCGGCCGATAAGACCCTACCGAGCCGTCCGTATGCCCCAAAGACGACGATCCTGCTCATCCGGAAAGCTCCTGATCGCTCCACTTGAGGGCGACCGCGCCTGTACAATGCAACTCCTCTAGGTACTCGCGGGCATCGAAGTAGCTTTCAGTATCTACGACGCCGGCCTTGACAACACCGTCCCTGCCCAGGACGCGAACGCCGACCGCAGCGCACGCGCCTGTCAGGGGGTGGAGACGGCCCTTTTTCAAACGCATGGTCGTGTAGTTGGCGCGCGACGTTACGGGGGACGACGTCGAAGAGTTCATCGTTTGGCGCCTGGCGCGCGCAGTTCACAACCAGGTCGGCTCGACACGCCGTCGCGAGAGCCGCATCTGTCTGTGTCGCATCGAGGTGGACGAAGGTCACCGTCGGGGGCACGGAGGCTCTGATTCTGTCGAGCGCAGCCGCGTCGACGAAGATCAGGGCGTTGCCGTCCGGGTTCTGTTGGAGCTCGCTCACCAGCCCAGGTCCGACTTGCCCGCATACTCCGAAAGCGCCGATGGCTACTCAAGATCTCTCTCCGAATCCGCGATCACGGAAAACATATCTGATATCTTTGCAGCATGCAACTCGGATATTAGCTGTCGCGGCAGCCCCGGGCATATCGATGGAGCTGTACAGCGATGCAGACCTTCAGGGCACCGAGGCTGGTCGAAGATGTGGTCGACCTCGTTCCGGTGCTCGAGCTGACGCTTGACCACTCTCATTTTACGCGCCTAGCTGAGCTGCCCACGGACTTCGTGAACGCTTGAGGGGACGTCCGAGTCCTGCCTGAGGCTGTGGTCTTCCACAACTGCAGCACCAGGAGGACTCGGACATGGAGGACGGTAGATGCAAGCTCGGACTGGCTGGGCGGCTTGAGCTAGTCAGGCTGATCGAGTCCGGCGCGACGTTCAGGCAGGCCGCGGCCGGCCTGGGCGTTGCGCCGGCGACGGCCCATCGATGGTGGCAGCGGTGGCAGGCCGCCAGCGAACCGGAGCGCGCGTCGCGTGCGTGCCTGCGGGCTCGTCCGCCGATCCCGCGGTCGTGCCCGTGGCGGCTCAGTGTCGAGACCGAGCGACGGATCCTCGACGCTCGAGAGAGAACGAATCTCGGTCCTGCGAGGTTGGCCGGCGTCGTCGGGCACCGCCGTTCAACGATTTGGAAGGTCTTGCACCGTCACGGCTGCTCACGGCAGCGCCGGACCCCGAAGGAACGGTTCACCCGCGGCTACGAGTGGTCCGAACCCGGCGCGCTGCTGCACATGGATGCCAAGCAGTTACCAGTCTTTACCGAGCCCGGACACTGGGCGCACGGAGACCGCACCCGCCAGCAACGCCACCGCACCGGGTCCCGCGTCGGCATTGCGTTCGCGCACGTCGTGATCGACGACCGCAGCCGCCTGGCCTACGTCGAGATCCACCACCACGACCGCGGCGAGATCGCGGCTGGCGTCCTGCGTCGAGCCGCAGCGTGGATGACCGAGCAAGGCTGCGGCACCACCCAAGCGGTCATGACCGACAACGCGATGACCTACCGCCGCAGCCGCAGCTTCACGGCCGCGATCACCGAGCTCGGCGCCCGCCACATCCTCACCCCGGCCTACACCCCAAGGTGGAACGGCAAAGCCGAACGATTCATCCGCACCATGCTCGGCGGCTGGGCCTACGGCCAGGTCTACCGCGACAGCGACGAACGCAACGCGGCGCTCGCCGGCTGGCTCGACTTCTACAATCGCCGCCGACCACACGGCGCCCTCAGCCACAAGCCACCCATCGCACGCCTAACCGAGCTGAACAACCTCCTCGGGTCCTACACCTGATATGGAGAGTCGTTTGGAGCGCCGGGATAAACCGGCATGGAGATAGGAGATGAGAGTTCTCTACATCGGAAGGAGTAGCGATCCACGGTGGCCCTGAGTCATGCGTTGGCGTTCG
>Ga0182024_10022715_pt1 | contig 11293 bp, 9 predicted proteins | sample P32metaG_FD_120480 | JGI IMG/M metagenome (GOLD analysis project Ga0182024, IMG submission 120480) | Permafrost microbial communities from Stordalen Mire, Sweden - P3-2 metaG (Illumina Assembly) | ecosystem: Environmental > Terrestrial > Soil > Wetlands > Permafrost | place: Sweden: Stordalen... | reverse complement strand
GCGCGCCAACAAAGCGGGATGCCTCGATCAATGCGAGGTTGGTCCCACGGTGGTCGTATATCCTGACAGCGTTTGGTATGGCGGCGTTACTCCCGCGGACGTCGATGAAATTATCGATTCGCACATTGTCGGCGGACGTCCCGTCGAGCGCCTGGTCATCCCCGATTCCGTCTTGAACAACACGCAGAAGAAACCGTAACCCAAATTCCAAATTAATCTCGAAAGCGAATTTAGTGGCGCGGGCTTCAGCCTGCGCCACTAAAACCCTCTCAATTCCCATGCCTTCGCCTAGAATTAAAGCAAGAGCACGCACAACCTGCCATTTGACACTCCCGCACTGCAAGCGTAAATTCGCGCCACGATCTTAAGGGAAACCAAATCAGTTCCGCCGGGAGCTTGCCGATGAAAAATAAATTGTTTCTGTTCCTGCTATGCCTGCTGCTTGCATCGCCTTTATTCGCACAAAAAAATCCTCCTGAACTTGCCTTTGATTCAGTTCCGGACTTTTTCAAGCTTCCGGCCGGCGTGAATTTCGGCGAAGTCCCCGGCGTGGCCGTCAATTCCAAGGGACATGTTTTTGTGTTTACGAGATCCAACAGCGCGAATGGTCCAGCCTACGCGCCAGCCGCAGCACAGCTTTTTGAATTCAGCGCCAACGGAGATTATTTGCGCGAAATCGGCAAAGGTCTTTATGCCTGGTCCGAAGCGCACAGCGTGCGCATCGACAAGGACGACAATATCTGGGCCATCGATAAAGGCTCCGATATGATTATCAAATTCAATCCGGCGGGCCGCGTGGTTATGGTCTTCGGACGCCGCGCCGAAGGGGCCGACGAAGATTCCAAACCGTGGGGACATCCAAATCCCCCGCTGCCGGCCATTGATGGACTTTTCCGCCAACCGACCGATGTCGCCTGGGATTCGGACGGCAATATTTACATCACCGATGGATACGTCAACTCGCGCGTCGCGAAATATGACAAGAACGGCGACTGGGTAAAATCCTGGGGCGAGAAAGGCACAGGCGAGGGACAATTCCGTCTGCCGCACGCCATTGTCATCGACCGCAACAATAATCTCTACGTGGGAGACCGCACCAACCGACGAGTGCAAGTGTTCGATACAGAAGGAAAATTTCTGCGCATGTTCACGATTGACGTCCCGCCCGCTCCCGGCACTCACGCAGTGAACGGCAACACGCCCACTGGCGAACGTCTTGCCGCCGTGCTCGGCGCTCCCAATTCCATTTGCATCACTCCCGGCCCGAATCAGGTGCTCTACATTGGGGAAACAACATTTCCCGGACGCATCTTTAAAGTTGCCCTCGACGGAACCGTGCTCGGCGTGATTGGCAAATCTGGACGCCAGCTCAAACAGTTTTCCGGTGCGCACCAACTCGCATGCGCTTCGGATAATGTGGTGTATGCTGCGGAAACGTCCAACTGGCGCGTGCAGAAATTAATTATTCATCCGCAACCGCAAACCTCAGACGCGGCGAAATAGCAGGTTTAAGTAGCGCGAGCTTCAGCTTGCGGGGTTTGGGCCTTGCAAGGACTAAACCTCGCAGGCTGAAGCCCGCGCTACCATTTCATTTCCGGCGCTTTTTTACTGGAAAGCCGCCGGGCGCTGGATCGAGTCCGAGATGCGCGATTTCCAGGGCGGTGAGCAAAGCCCGGGCTTTGTTCACGGTTTCCGTGTATTCCTTTTCGGGGATGGAGTCCGCGACGAGGCCAGCACCGGCCTGCACATACGCCACCCCTTTTTTTACGACCATCGTGCGGATGGCAATGCAGGAATCGAGATTGCCAGAAAAATCGAGATATAGAATCGCACCCCCATAAATGCCGCGGCGCGTGGGCTCGAGCTCGTCGATGATTTCCATGGCGCGAACTTTCGGCGCGCCGGAAAGCGTGCCTCCCGGAAAGCAAGCGGCGAGGGCATCGAAGCAGTCCACATCTTCGCGCAATTTGCCGCGCAAGCTGGATACAAGATGCATCACGTGCGAATAGCGCTCCACAAACATCAGCTTCTCAACGGTCACTGAACCGTATTCTGAAACGCGTCCCAGATCGTTGCGCCCGAGATCGACGAGCATGATGTGCTCGGCCTGCTCCTTGGGATCGGCGGCCAACTCCGCTTCGAGGGCTGCATCTTCTTTTTCATTCGCGCCACGCGCGCGCGTCCCGGCAATGGGACGGTAAAACGCGTCGCGGCCCTGCACTTTTACGAGCATTTCAGGCGAACTGCCCACTACGGCAAGATCGTTCAGCTTCAAAAAATACATGTAGGGCGAGGGATTCACGACGCGCAGCGAGCGGTAAATCTCAAACGGGTCCGCATCCGTTTTTGCGGCGAAGCGCTGGCTGATGGCCACCTGAAAAATATCGCCCGCACGAATGTATTCTTTCGATTTTTCCACTGCCTTAAGAAATTTTGCGCGCGAAAAGTTGGACGTAACCTTGAAAGGCCGCGGCTTTCTGCGCTTAGGATGCTCCGAGGAAACCGCCGCATCCAGCCGCCGGCGCGTGGCGCGAATTTCGCGCACCGCCTGATTGTATTTCGCTCGCAAGCCGCCTTCGCCGTCCGTGAACACGTTGCGCACAATCCACACCCTGTGGCGCACGTGATCGAACACGACCAGGCCCAGAAAGAACATCATCACGGCATCGTCCATCCCAACGTCATCCTGCGTTTCGTCCGGAATGCGTTCGATAAGCCGGACCATATCATACGCAAAGTAGCCGATCGCCCCGGCGACGAGCGGCGGCAGTCCCGGCACGCGCACGGGGCGGTAGCGCTCCACGCGGTTGCGCAGATAATCGAGTGGATTTTCCTGCACCCACGATGTGCGGCTATCGCTTTCCAGCACGCACGCGCCATTCACGTATCGAAACACTTCGCTCGGATTCGCGCCAACGAATGTGTAGCGCGCAATTTTTTCGCCGCCCTCGACGCTTTCGAGCAGGCAGGCATAGCGCGCATTTTGCGCCAAGCGCAAATAGGCGGATACCGGCGTCAGCGTGTCAGCCGTAAACGTGTCATACACGGGCACGAGATTTCCCTGCCGCGCAAGCTTGCAGAACGATTTGAAGTCAGGCTGGATCATAAACTCCTAGACGATTCCCCGAGGCTCTTCAACGCTGCTCTTTACGAGCGGCGCCCCTTGGATTTTTCTTCCCGATCAAGCGCCGCTTCCACCACGCGGCGCATCGCATTTTCCGGCGCGCGCTCGCCGGTCCAAATTTCGTACTGCGCGAAACCCTGCGCGAGAAACATTTCCAAGCCGGAAATAACTGCAATGGCCTTGCGCCGCGCAAGTTTCAGCAATTCCGTTTCGCGCGGACGGTAGACCATGTCCATCACGATACGGCAATTCAGCTCCGCACTTTTGAGCGGCGTGCCGCGATTTGGATGCATTCCGATGGGCGTACAATTTACAATCGCATCGAAAAATTCCTGCTTGAGATCTTCGCGGGCAACCACATGCCCGCCCACGGCCTTGGCCAGCGCACGGGCACGTTCCGGACGCCGCGCACAAAGGCACACAATCGAACCTGCCTGCGCCAAAGCAAATGCAGCGGCTCTCGCCGCGCCTCCCGCCCCAAACAGCAGCACGCGGCTTCCCGCAAGGGTCATCCGCTGTTCCAGGCTGCGCAGCACTCCAACGTAATCTGTATTGTACCCGTACAATCGCCCACCGCCGCGCACTACGACTGTATTGACCGCACCAATTTGCGCAGCCAGCGGGTCACAGCCGTCCAAGAATCGAATTATTTTTTCCTTGTGCGGAATCGTCACGGAAAGACCCGCGACTCCGAGCTGCTTGAATGAGCCCAGAAATTCCCGCAAATTTCGGACAAGAAATGGAACAAATACCGCATCGAATTTGCGTGCGCGGAACGCCGTGTTATGCAAAAGGGGTGAGAGCGAGTGCCCGACGGGATTGCCAATCACTCCATACACGCGCGTCCGAGTCGTAATGCTCCCGGCGCGGTAAAGATCGACCATCGTGTTCAGAGAGAGCTGGCCGGGCGCCGTGGCCTGCTCCACCGCAGCATAGGCCAAGGCGCTGCCCATGCGCAGCGATAACACGCGTCCAGCTAAACCGACCTCTCCCATTGGTATCGCAACCACGTTTCGATGCCCCCGCGCCAATTCACAGATTCTCACGCTATCTGAAACAGAGCGGCAGTGCGCCGCGACCTTGATCGCTTCGCCGCCCGCCTGCCGCAGCCTTCGAGCGATTTCCCCAAGATTTTTCGGCGTTTTGCGGAAATCATGGTGCGAGACCATCACTCGGGCTGGCGCAAGCCTGCGGCTCAACTCTCCTCGCGCCATGTGCTTCGCCGTCTCAATTTCCACATCGCACCAATCGACACCGGAGCGGGTCGCTTCGCTCAGGACCTCGATTTGCTCTTCTCTGCTCCCTTGAAATAAGCCGCCACCCTCTTCCCTTCTGCATGTGGCGATCCACATGGCGCGAGGACGTTTGCCTTTTAACCAGAACAAAAACGCTTCCCGTTCTTTCGGGGTGCGAAGGTAATCCAGCCGCAACTCTAAAGTCCTGGTCGTGCGCAGTCCCGCCCGAACCTGCAGGATCATCTCGCGCGACGTAGCTGCGGCGATGACTCCACACACACGATGCTTACCGAAGAGATCCTTCAATTGCCCTCCGTCCCATGTAGCTGAGCTCTAGGCTTCTATCACGAGGGTGACAAATGTGTAAAGCGTCCCTCTTCGAATTCTTGACCCTATATAGACCCAATGCTAGGTTGGATGAGCACGATGAACCGGGTGCGGGGATATCTTAAGGCGCGAACGTGAGGAGCAGTCTCCATGCACAAAAAAATTAACTATCGTCTTTTAAATGTGGGGCTTAGCGTTGGATTATGTCTTGCCGCCGCAGGCCTCGTCAAAGCGCAGGACGCTGCACCAATCACTCCGACGCAAGAGGAATTGTACTGCTCCGGTGTCATTACCGATAAACCTGTTCCGAACAATCTTTATATTATTTCGGGCGAGGATTCCTCCTACAGGACCACTTTTCAACAGGGCGACACGATCTACATCAATGCGGGTGGCGAGCAAGGGGTAAGGATCGGCGATCAATTTGATATCGTCCGGGCAGAGGCAGATCCCATGTCTCAGACTCCCTGGTTCAAGTATCAAAATACATTAACCCATGCCATGGGGACACGGTATGCAGACATCGGACGTTTGCGCGTTGTGCATGTGGACGCCAAAACGTCGACAACAGAACTTGTCTTCGGTTGCGACTTGGTGCAGCGCGGGGACATTGTGCGCGCAACGGTTGCCCGCCCAGCGCCGCAGTTTCATAACACAAAACTAGACCAGTATGCCGCGCCGTCTGGAAAGAAGATCGCCATGGTTGTCTCGGCCAGGGACTATATGTCACTTGCCGGCACGGGCAACATTGTTTATGTGAATCTCGGAAGCGACCAGGGCGTAAAAATTGGAGAATACTTTCGGGTGTTCCGCTACCAGGGATCGCGGATTGAGACTGCGTACCAAGTGAAAGACACCGCTTTCAAAGCGTATGGCTTCGGAAGCACTCCGGTTGCCTATGAGTGGAACAATATGCCGCGCCAAATTCTCGGCGAAGGAATTGTTCTACGCACGGGTCCTAATTCCTCCACCGTTCTTCTTACTGACTCCCGAAGTGCGATTTATGCCGGGGATTACGTGGAAGTAGAATAAGCAAGATTTTTGCTTTTTCATACTCGCTATAAACAAAAAGGATCTGGCTCTCACCCGGGCCGGATCCTTTTTTATTTTTCCATCCGGCAAATTCATCGACAGCCAGACAACTGAACTGGGGCGAATCGTTTCATGGCTCGAAAATTGGGCGAGACTCTTTTTCAGAATAAATTTCCGCCGTAAATCCAAATACTTTAGTTGCGGGATCGCGCCACGAGGCCCGCGGTAAGCCCGCTTTATTGCAGGTTTCCTCGAGGAAACATTGGGCGGACCAATTCCGTTCTTTGGCCACTTGTGGAAGCAATAGCCCTTTGAACGATTCGCGCAGCACCAAAAGTCCATGCCTGCCCACAACAATCGCTTCCGGCGAAATGCGTTCCGGAACGCTCAGGACAGAAATTTCAACCTTCAGCTGGGCAACTTCATCGGGGGCAATCGGAGGAAAACGCGAATCGTAGAGTGCGGCGCTGATTGCGGATCGAGCGACCACGTCTGCAAGCGGCCCGGGATTTTCGACTTGTCCAACGCAACCGCGAAGCTTGCCTTGGACGTACAAGCTTACAAAAGCTCCTTCAGGTTTCGAAAGCGATGGCGGGAATGGCGGAAGGTCAGGTAGAGATTTTTCGTTGACGGCGCTGTAGATCGCCCGATGGGCGATGTCCAAGAGCGCCAGCCAATCGTCATTGGATAGTTGGGACATCCTGTGCGTTCTTGCGGCGTTCAAGAATTCGCAGGTGACGCCGCTGCTTCACGCTGTCGTCCACGCGGCCCCAGAACTTCTGAAAATATTGAAAGGCTGACACCACGGCGCTTCCCACCACAAGCCATAACAGCAGAACGCCGAGCGGCCGGATCACGGTGTGCTTCGCCGCAAGAATGACCGCGCAAACCGCGATGACCTGCAAGACCATTTTTGTTTTGCCGAGCGCGGAAGCCGGAATCGTAAATCCTTCCGCCGAAGCAATATTGCGCAAACCCAGAACCACAATTTCACGGCCAATGATGATGACCGCCATCCAGCCATAGACGAGGTGCATTTCCACCAGCGAAATAAATGCGGCGGACATTAAAAGTTTATCGGCGATGGGATCGAGCAGAATACCAAGCGTCGTGACTTCGCTGCGGCGCCGCGCATAAAAACCATCGGCCCAATCCGTGGCCGCGGCAGCGAGAAGAATGAGCACACCCCACTCGGCAAAATTAATGGTCACGCCCAAAAAATCAATGTTCGGTTCGCGGGTCAAAAGGACAACGACCAGCACAGGGATAAAGAAGATGCGTAAAAGGGTTAGGCTGTTTGGCAGGTTCATGACGCACCCGGCGGGCTCCCTGCTCCTCTTTGGATGTACCCGCCCAGTCGCAAGGCGTAATCCACTATAGACGCACATGCGCGGGCAGTCAACGACTGGTCAGAAAGAGAATGCCAAGAGGCGTTTTTCATGGCTCGACCGTCGAACGCCGGGTGAGAATACTGTATATGCATTGGAAACACTCAGCCGCAAGACTGTGCAAATCATGAGTTTACAAACCATGAGCCCCAAAACGGGCCAAATGCCAATGGAATTGGCGATTATTCCCGTAATAGTATGACAATAAACCGCTTATTACTGACATCGCAATTGGAATTGCATTCGCTGGAATAAATCTTTTGAGGTGTTTTGTGGACCGCAAACTGATTTCCACAGAGTTTTCCACCGCTAGCTTTGCCTTCGGTTCGCTTTTTACAGTGGGAGAGACCCTATTTTTTTAGGCTGCCATGGGCGCATTCTCTTGATTCCTGTGGGCTTTCCGGGGTCCTCTGCATGTCGACCCAATTGTAATATTTTTTGGAATCAATCGCCCTACCGGATTAGGCGGGAACGGGTTCAGGTCCAATTTTCAACTGACGAGCGACGGATTCCGGAATTTCCGCCTCGAAGGCCATCTCCGAGTCTTGCACTTCGGAATGGAGAACTCGGCCCAGGGCGTGGACGAGGGCAATGGAGCGACCGTCGGAAAGTGGAAGCGTGAAATGCAAATGCAGCAAAGGATCCACCGGAAGTTCGTCATCGATACGTTTGAGGAGAGCTTCGAGCCCTTGGCCCGTGAGACCGGATACTTGCGCGAAACTGTGATTCCTGCTCATTGCTGCGACTTCGTCTGGTGGAAGTCTGTCAATTTTATTGAGGACGTGCAGGCGGGGGCGGTCGCCAACACCCAGACCTTTCAAAATTTTCTCAACTTCTTCGTCCTGCTCGGTGTGGTGCGGGTTCGAGATGTCCGTCACGAGCAGGAGCAGCGCCGACTCCTGCACTTCCTCGAGCGTGGCGCGAAACGCGGCGATCAATCCCGGCGGCAGGTCGCGAATAAATCCGACCGTGTCTGAGAGAAGCACGCGGCGATTGGACGGCAGGCGCACGGCGCGCACGGTCGGGTCCAGCGTAGCAAACATTTTTGAGGAAACCAGAACGCCTGCATTGCTCAGCGCATTAAAGAGCGTCGACTTCCCTGCGTTTGTATAGCCCACGAGCGCAACGGTTCCGAGCGGGATGGCTTGGCGCGTTTCTCGACGCAGCGAGCGCTGCTTGCGCACGGCTTCAATGGCCTTCGTAATTTTGCTGATGCGATCGCGGATGCGCCGGCGGTCTGTTTCGAGTTTCTGTTCGCCAGGGCCGCGCGTTCCGATACCGCCCGCTTGCCGCGAAAGTTCTTTCGAGCTTCCCGCGAGGCGCGGCAAGGAATAATTCAGTTGCGCGAGTTCCACCTGCAACTGCCCTTCGCGGCTGCGCGCGTGGCGCGCGAAAATATCCAGGATCAGTTGCGTGCGATCGATCACGCGGCATTCTGTGCCTTTTTCGAGGTTGCGCAGTTGCGTGGGAGAAAGGTTGCGGTCAAACACAATCAGCGGCGCGTGGTGCAGATTCGCTTCGATTTTTAATTCTTCAATCTTGCCGCGTCCGATCATGGATGCGGGATCGATCTTGTCGCGCATCTGAAAAATACTGCCCGCGACTTGCGCGCCTGCGGCGCGCGCCAGTTCCGCTAACTCTTCGAGCGACGCGCGTTCCGCATCCCCCGCGTCAATTCCCGGCACATGCTTGGCCCGCTTCAGGCCCACGCCTACCAGGAATACGCGCTCGTGGCTTTCTGTCGGACGTGTGGTCTTCATTCGGCGTTTACGATTGCGGAAAAAAGGAATCGAGGAAGAATCGACGTTTGGTGAAGTTTCACATGCGTATTATACACCTGAAGACAGTAGGCAGCTGGCTCATTCCGAAGAACCAAAACCCGTTTAGAGCAAGTCGCCATCGTCGTCCCGAAGATCGCGGGACGGAGATGCCTCTACGAAAGCGGATTGCATTTGTAGAGGCCGGCCGCATTCTGGGCGGGCGGCTTTTTTGTGATTGCAACCGGAATGAAAACATGAAGCCGGGACATGCCTTGCGCGTTAAAACGCATCTGGAGCATAATCATTTTTCACTTCTTACATTGCATCTGGGGATCGGAAACACCACCGAATCGGGGGCAAGCAATGGTCAAACTAAAAGTAAATGGGATGGAGCACTCCTTTGACGGCGACACGTCCATGCCGCTGCTGTGGTACTTGCGGGATGATCTGCGCCTGACGGGGACTAAGTTTGGCTGCGGAATGTCTCTGTGCGGCGCTTGCACGGTGCACAAGGACGGCAAGGCAGTCCGCGCCTGCATGACGCCGATGGCTTCGGTCGAGGGCGTGGAAATCACGACGATTGAAGGACTGGGCGCGAACGGAATGCACCCGGTGCAAACGGCGTGGATGCAGGTTAACGTGCCGCAATGCGGCTATTGCCAGCCGGGACAAATGATGCAGGCCGCCTCCCTTTTGAAAACGACGAAGAATCCTACGGACGCGGATATCGACGCCGCGATGTCCGGAAATATTTGCCGCTGCGGAACCTACCAGCGCGTGCGCGCCGCGATCAAGACCGCGGCAAAGGAGCTGGCATGAGCGGAATTCAGAACGTAAGCAGGCGCGGATTTTTGAAAGGCGTGGTTTCCACGGGAGCGTTTGTGTTGTGCGTGCCTCTACTTCCCGAGTCCATGCACGCAGCGGGGTTGCCCGGAAACGATAAAGTCGATCACGCGATATTCAATCCCGGCATATATGTGGGAATCGATACGGACGGAACGGTTCACATTATCGCGCATCGCTCCGAGATGGGAACCACGAGCCGCACATCTGTTCCGATGATTCTGGCGGACGAACTGGACGCCGACTGGAAACGCGTGAAGCTCGAACAGGCCATCGGCGACGAACGCTACGGCTCGCAAAACACGGACGGCTCGCACTCGATTCGCGAATTTTATGAGCCTATGCGTCAAGCCGGCGCGACCGCGCGCACCATGCTCACGCAGGCCGCCGCGAATAAATGGGGCGTGCCGGTATCCGAGTGCGCCGCCGATCTACATGTGATCGTTCACACGCCAACGAAACGCAAATTGGGATACGGAGAACTCGCAACCGCCGCCGCAAAGCTGCCTGTGCCTAAAGTGGCCAACCTGAAATATAAACCCAAGAGCGCGTGGCGCTACGTCGGCAAAGGATCGCCGAGCTACGACCTCGCCGACGTCGTCACGGGAAAAGCTGTTTATGGAATGGACGCGCAGATGGATGGCATGGTGTACGCATCCATTCAACGTCCTCCGGTTCTCGGCGGCAAAGTGAAATCCATGGATAACAAAGCAGCGCTGAAAGTTCCGGGCGTGGGCCAGACTGTTGCCATCGAGCCGTTCGAGGGACCATGGGGATTTCAGCCGCTGGGCGGTGTGGCCGTAATCGCCACCAATACCTGGGCCGCGATGCAGGGCCGCAGGAATCTGCAGATTGAGTGGGACAACGGACCGAACACCAGCTACAACTCGGACGCGTACAAGAAGGAGTTGCAGGAAACGGTGCGCAGCTCCGCGAAAGTCGTGCGCAATGTGGGTGATGTTGACAGTGCATTCGCTAATGGCGGTAAGGTAATCGAAGCCGAATACTACGTGCCGCATTTGGCGCATGCCGCGATGGAACCGCTCGTCGCCGTGGCCGATTATCGCGACGGCAAGGTAACGGCCTGGGCGCCCACGCAAAATCCGCAAGCCGTGCAGGAAACGGTTGCGAAAGCGGTGGGAATCTCCAAGGAAAACGTGATCTGCCACGTGACGCTGCTGGGCGGCGGATTTGGGCGCAAATCCAAGCCCGATTACGTTGCGGAAGCCGCGATCCTATCGAAAAAAGTTGGCCGTCCCGTAAAAGTCGTGTGGACGCGCGAAGACGATATCCAATTTGACTTCTACCATAGCGTTGCTGCCATGTACATGAAAGCAGCCGTCGATGCCAAGGGCAGACCAACGGCCTGGTTGCAGCGCTCCGCCTTCCCGCCGATCGGCTCCATGGGCAACCCGAAGTTAAATTACGGTGGGGATTTCGAAATGGGGATGGGATTCACCGACATACCATTCAACGTGCCCAATCTGCGCGTTGAAAATGGAACCGCCACTGCCCAGATTCGTATCGGCTGGCTGCGTTCCGTAGCCAACATTTATCACGCGTTTGCCGTACAAACTTTCGCCG
>Ga0182024_10022714_pt1 | contig 11293 bp, 13 predicted proteins | sample P32metaG_FD_120480 | JGI IMG/M metagenome (GOLD analysis project Ga0182024, IMG submission 120480) | Permafrost microbial communities from Stordalen Mire, Sweden - P3-2 metaG (Illumina Assembly) | ecosystem: Environmental > Terrestrial > Soil > Wetlands > Permafrost | place: Sweden: Stordalen... | reverse complement strand
TCGCCGGCCTTCGGCCCCTCCAGATCAAGCTCCACAATCTCAAGCGGCTTCTTCGCCTCGAACGCGACGGCGGCGCGTGTCTTCATCGACCGTTCCTCCCACTCAACGATTGTTTCTTGAGCCCGGTTCTGTGACGGCTTTTTTAAAGCCCCGGTCCGCTTGGCAAACTGCGCATTCGCAACGTCACGCGTTCACAGCGCAAGCTGCAAAGGGCAAATCTCCCGCAAAACCCAGGCAAGTTATCCGTATCTTCGAAACATTGCATGCTGACATTCAATGTCAAGGCCGGTGATTTGGTTGGCCTGTTCGGAATCTTTTTCGAGTGGTACAAATCTCGCGATGCCCATAAGCGAGCTTGACCAGTGGGTTTGCCCGGACGTGTGGGCAAATCCGACATTAGGACGAGGACGCGCCTGCGATCGGCTGGTTGCAATGCGGCAGGAGCGGCCGATCGGCCCGCGGGGGATAAACACCAAAATTTGAAACGTAAGAATGAATTGGACGTATCATTTCCGTGTGACATTTGAACGGAGGACCGAGGAATGATCGAAATCATCCTGACCGTCTGTGCCATCGCCAACCCCGGCAATTGCGAAGAAAAATATCTGCAATTCGTCTGGGACGGTTCGATCAACCAATGCATGATGGCGGCGCAACCCTATATCGCCCAGTGGATTGGCGAGCATCCGGAATGGATAGCCAAGAAATGGAGTTGCGGCTATCCCGGCATGCGACGCCGGGACATTTGATTGGGATCCGCCACGTTCGCACGGAGGTCGGAAACCGGCAGGTCAGTTCGGTCCGAACGCGACCCCCCAGGGCAACTCCCCGACTTGAATCGACTTGATGACCCGCTGGTTTGCGACGTCGATGACCGAGACGTCGTTGGAGACGCCGTTGGCGACCAGAAGGTATTTCTCGTCCGGCGTGAACGCCCCGTGCCAGACCCGCTGCCCGACCAGCAAATACTTCAGGACGGTGTGGGTGACGCCATCGACCACCGCGACCCGGTTGGCTGGTCCGAGGTCGATGAAGCCGAGCTTGCCGTCCCTGGTGATGTTGATCCCGACGGGCTGGATGGCCTCCGAGCGCAGACCGGGAATTTCGAAGGATACGGTCTGCTTGAGCTGGCGTGTTGCCGGATCGATGATCGAAAGCGCCCCGCCGATTTCCGAGGTCACCCACAATTCCGATCCGTCGGACTTGTAGGCCGAGAAGCGCGGACGGGAACCGACCAGCAGGTTGGCGGTGATTTCGTGAGTTGCGGTATCGATGAAATGGACCATGCTCGTGGTCTCCGACGTGCATATCAGGACCTTGGCATCCGGGCTGACCGTCATGCCCTCGGGTTCGATGCCGACCGATACCTCGCCGGTGGCGGCGCGCTTCGCGACGTCGATGATGGTCACCATCGCGTCGTTTTCATTGGCGACGTAGAGGGTCTTCCCCGAGGGATCGAGGGTGAATTGTTCGGGGTCCGGACCGGACGGCAGTTCCCCGGCGTCGCTCAGGGTCTTGGTGTCGAAGATTTGAATCTTGTCGTCGTCGCCGACGGCCACGAACAGAAGCTTGCCGTCGCGGGAAACCTCGATGCCGCGCGGACGTTGCCCGGTCTGGATGGTGGCGACGGTCTCCATCTTGTCGGTGTCGATCACGGAGATGGAATTGCCCTTCTCATTGGAGACATAGGCGTGGAAGGCGAAAGCGGAATCCAGCGGAAGAGCAGGCCCGGCCAGACCGAGGCCGAGTATCGCGATCCAGCGCAGACCGAACATGGGGCATTCTCCAAATTCTCAAGCTCGACTCGGGTCGCTCGAATGTGAACCATTTTGTGGCGCATTTGACACCGCGGCGTCGAATTAGACCATCGTAGCGGTCGACACTCGCGGTCGCGACCCGGCATTGCGCCACACGATAAAGGGAGTAGCTTGAAAGTCACGAAAAACACAACGAGATGCCATCGACGGCGGCGGTCGCCATGACGGTTGGACAACGCCGCCGGGAAGAACGTCCGATCGAGCCACGGGTTCATCCGAACATGCATTGGAGAGGTAGTTTGCTCCGGCTTCTGGTTGGTGTCTGCATCCTTGTCGCGCTCGGCGGCACCGGCCGGTCCGATCAGCCGCTGGATATCAAGATCGGCTACCTTCATTTGGCGCCGTCACGGATCAGGCTATCGCTGATGGATGTGCCGGCCGCCAATGACGGTCTCGCCGGCGCGCAATTGGCGATCGAGGACAACAACACCACCGGACGCTTCCTCAATCAGCGCTATACCCTGATCGAGACCCTGCTCGGCGAAGGCGACGATCCCGGTGCGGCGATCAATGCGCTCGCCGACCAGGGGGCGTCGTTCGTCGTGACCAGCCTCGATGCCGATCGGCTGCTGAAGGCGGCCGATGCCGGCAAAGCGCGCGGTGAAACCCTGCTCAATGCCTCCGCCACCGACGAGCGTCTGCGCGAGCAGGACTGTCGGGCCAATGTGTTTCATGTTGCGCCCACGCGCTCCATGCTCGCCGACGGACTGGCGCAGTATCTGGTCTGGAAGAAGTGGCGCAAATGGATGCTGATGACGGGTTCGCACGACAACGACAAACTGTTCGGCGACGCGCTGCGCCATGCCGCGACCCGCTTCGGCGCCAAGATCGTCGAGGAACGGGAGTTCAAGGACAGCGGCGGCGCACGACGCACCGACAGCGGCATCGCCGAAATCCAGAAGCAGATGCCGGTGGTGACGCAAAGCGCGCCCGAGCACGACGTGCTGGTGGCGGCCGACGAGAGCGAGGTCTTTGCCGGCTATCTGCCGTTCCGGACCTGGGATCCCCGGCCGGTCGCCGGTTCGGCCGGCCTTGTGCCGACCAGCTGGGATGCGGCATTCGACCAATGGGGCGCGGTGCAGTTGCAGAACCGCTTTACCAAGGGGTTTCAGCGATCAATGACGGCGCAGGACATGCAGGCCTGGACCGCGGTTCGCATGATCGGCGAGGCGGCGGCGCGCACCAACTCCGGCGACCCCGGCAAGATGCTCGCTTATATGAAGAGTCCGGCCTTTTCGGTTTCGGCATTCAAGGGGCAGAAGCTGACAGTGCGCGACTGGAACCTGCAGCTCCGGCAACCGATCCTGCTGTTCGACGGCCGCAACACCGTATCGGTCTCGCCGCAGGAAGGCTTCCTGCATCAGGTATCCACGCTCGATACGCTCGGCCTCGACCGGCCCGAAACCAAGTGCAAGCTGCAGTGACGGGACGGACCGGCGGTGCCGCTCGGGCATGAGGCTGCGCCATGTTTCACGACATCAAGCTCTGGGCGCGCCGGCTGATCCGGGACGTCCACGCCGTGTACCTCGCCGCCTACGATCCCCGTGTGCCCTGGTACGCCAAGATTCTCGCGGCCGCCGTCGCCGGCTATGCGCTTTCGCCGATCGATCTCATTCCGGATTTCATTCCGGTGCTCGGCTATGCCGACGATCTGATCATCGTGCCGCTCGGCATCTGGCTGGTGGTGTCGCTGATCCCGAACGAGGTGATGGCGGAATGTCGCGCCAAAGCCGACGCGGCGGAGCAGCGCCCGCGCAGCACAACGGCCGCGGTTGCCATCATCGCGATCTGGATTGGCGCGGCGGCGATGCTGGGCTGGGCCGGGTTTGCCCGCTGGCGTCCGTCCGGTTGAACCATCTGCTTCGCACCGCACCCTCCTGCCGGCGGCGATGCGGGCCCGGAAAGCGCTGTCAATGACTAACACCGCCACCCGAGTTGTGGCACAAACTGCTCCACGCTTTCCGATGTTGCCGCCTGACCCTGCGAGACCAGCATGCCCGCGCCAAAGCCGCCCGCATTCGAAACCCTGAGCCTGCATGCAGGCCAGCACCCCGATCCCACAACCGGCGCCCGCGCGGTGCCGATCTACCAGACCACCTCCTATGTTTTCCAGGATTCGGATCACGCGGCCGCCTTGTTCAATCTGGAACGCGCCGGACACATCTACACGCGAATTTCCAATCCCACGACCGCCGTGCTCGAGGAGCGTCTGGCCGCGCTGGAGGGCGGCGTCGGCGCGATCTGCACCGCGAGCGGAATGGCGGCGATGCATCTGGCGATCGCAACGTTGCTTGGCACGGGCGATCATATCGTCGCCTCTTCCTCGCTCTATGGCGGCACCATCAATCTCCTGGCGCACACCCTGCCCCGCTTTGGCATCGCGACGACGTTCGTCAAGCCGCGCGAGCTGGACGCATTTCGCTCGGCCATCAAATCCAATACCAGGCTGGTGATCGGCGAGACCATCGGCAATCCCGGCCTCGAGGTGCTTGACATCCCCGCCGTGGCGCAGATCGCGCATCAGGCAAAAATTCCGCTGCTGATCGACAATACCTTTGCCACCCCCTATCTCAGCCGTCCGATCGAATGGGGCGCCGACATCGCGATGAACTCGGTGACGAAATGGCTTGGCGGCCACGGCATCGCCATCGGCGGCGCGATCGTGGACGGCGGCCGGTTCGACTGGCACGATTCCGGCAAGTTTCCGGTGCTGACCGAACCCTATGCCGGCTATCACGGCATCGTCTTTGACGAGCAGTTCGGCCGCGCCGCCTTCATCATGCGCGCGAGGACCGAGGGCCTGCGCGATTTCGGCGCATGCCTGTCGCCGACCAACGCCTTTCAACTGCTGCAGGGCATCGAGACCCTGGGCGTCCGGATGGATCGCCACATGCAGAACACCCACGCGGTGCTCGATTTCCTGTCGCGCAACAAGGCGGTGGATTGGGTGCTGCATCCCTCGCTCGAAAGCCACCCGGATCACCAGCTGGCAAAACGGCTGCTGCCGCGCGGCGCCGGCTCGATTATCAGCTTCGGCATCAAGGGCGGCCGGGTCGCCGGCCGCAAGTTCATCGAGACATTGCGGATGATCAGCCATCTCGCCAATGTCGGCGATGCCAAGACCCTGGTCATTCACCCGGCAAGCACCACGCATCAGCAGATGGATGCCGCGCAACTTCAGGCCGCAGGCATCGTCGAGGAACTGGTGCGGCTGTCGGTCGGGATCGAATCCGCCCAGGACATCATCGACGATCTCGGGCAGGCGCTGGGCGCCTCGCAGAAGGTGTGAGCCATGAAATTGTCCGTCAACGGCGCCGACATATTCGTCGCGACCGGCGGCCGCGATTTCGATCGTGCGCTGCCGACCGTGGTTTTGCTGCACGGCGCCGGCTTCGACCATACCGCCTGGGCGTTGCACAGCCGCTGGTTCGCCCATCACGGCTTTGCCGTGCTGGCACCGGACCTGCCCGGCCACGGACGTTCGGCGGGCCGTGGCCTCGGCAGCATCGCCGAGATGGCCGACTGGACCGCCGCTTTGCTCGATGCCGCCGGCGCGGCAAGAGCCGACCTGATCGGCCATTCCATGGGATCGCTGATCGCGCTTGAAACCGCGGCGCGGCATCCGGCGCGGGTATCGGCGCTCGGCCTGATCGGGACGGCGGCCAGCATGACGGTGGGTCCCGACCTGCTCAAGGCGGCCGAAGCCAACGACCAGGCCGCGATCGACATGGTGTCGATCTGGGGATTGGGCTTCAAGGCTGAACTGGGCGGAAGCCTGGCGCCGGGGCTCTGGATGCATGGCGGCGCACAATCCGTGCTGCAGTACTGTCAGCCCGGCGTGCTGTTCAGCGACCTCGCCGCCTGCAACGCCTATCAGAACGCGCTGGCCGCCGCCGCCGGGGTGACGGTGCCGACCACCTTGATCCTCGGCGAGCGGGACATGATGACGCCGGCAAAGGCGGGCAAGACGCTGGCGGCGGCTTTTCGCAATGCCCGCACCGTGGTTCTCGCGGGTGCCGGCCACATGATGATGACCGAACGCCCGGACCAATTACTCGCGGCGCTGCGGGGCTGAACCGACCGCGGAAGCATCCCGCAGCAGTCTTCTGTTTCGCGCGGTGGCAAAATGCTTTAGCTTCCGGTCCTACCCATCTGGGGTCACGCCATGAGATCCCGCGTCAGGAAATTCGCCCACGTTCTGGAACGCATCGGGCTTGCGATGGCGGGCGCGGCCAGCGGGCTGTTCGTCGGCGCCCATGTCGGATCGAGCTTCGCGGCGCTCACCTCCCAGGCCTTCATCCTGATCATGATGATCGGCGGCGCCGTCGGGTTCTATCTCGGGATCGATACGCCCCCGCTGCCGTTTCATGCGCATGATGAGCCTTCGCCGGACACCCCGGGCGCAAGAATCGATGCCGCGGAATTTCTCAGTGCGGTGGGCACCTTTCTCGCGGCGTTAGCGGCCTTCGCATCGGTCGGCGTGATCGTGCTGCGCGAAACCCCATATTTGTTCTGGACCACGATGATCATGCTCGGATGGATGGTCGGCGTCACCATGCAGATCGTCGCCGGAACGATCGCCCGCACCCGCAATTGAGAACGCAATTGAGAAGAGGCCAGAACCCTGCTCGCGGCAGTTCATTGCCGACCGGACTGAGATCAGCCTCTGCGCGACGCCCCCGGATGCGGCGGTCTGATATCCGGACGACCATCCGCAATGTGCCACGCTCGCCGCGGCTGCTGCGGGTCATCGGAAGGCGCGCTGACTGCCAGCGGCAGCCCTGCCCTTTTCCTAGGCGAAGCTTGCCATCAGAAACGGCAGAGACCAAAACCGGTTCGAGTCCCTGTAAGGGAATCGATTACGAATCATGGGGTTGCCGGATGACGGTCGATGGCATGAATCTTGATTAAAAAATGGATGCAGGAAACGTCATCTGTCCGACCCTGGCTGAGCATCAGGGAAAGGCGGTTAGGCCGTGAGCCTTGTCGCTGCCAATCTCCAGCTATTTGACCTCGGCCGATTGACCACAGGGCCGAGCGTACCCCCGGCTTTGTGCCGATGGCCTCGATTGACCTTGTCGCCGCGGATTGGTGGCGCGCCGAGTTGGCACGGGCGACCCGAGCCTCCGCCAAAAGAGCACCGGCGTGCACGGACAAGGTCCATGTCAGGCACCGTCGAGCGCCGGCTTATTGCAAATAGAAGAACTGCGGCAGCGGCTGGGCAAACCCTGGCCGAGATCTTTGCGACTGAGGAGAGAAACAATGGAATGTCGGACATATGCGCGCCAACGACTCGTAGCTTTCGTGGCTGCTCTGCTGGGGACTGTGCTGCTCTGCTTTCTACTCAGTAACGTTGCGTTCGCGGAAGACGCGGCGCCCCCGGCCTGCGGCGGCAAGATTCTCGAAAACTGCACGCCCAATTCCGGCGACACCGCCTGGATGCTCACTTCCGTTGCGCTCGTCTTGATGATGACGATCCCGGGCCTTGGGCTGTTCTATGGCGGCATGGTGCGCAAGAAGAATGTGGGCGACACCGTGATGACCAGCTTCGCCGTCACATGCCTTGTCACGATTCTTTTCGCGCTGCTCACCTACAGCATGGCGTTTCGCGCTGGCACGCCCTTTGTCGGAGGCCTGGACCGCGCATTCCTCAAGAACATCGTGAGCGACATCGGCAAGGGAGGCATCGGCAATCCCAATCCGCTCGCCGCGACCATCCCCGAAAGCGTTTACATCTGCTTCCAGATGACGTTTGCCATCATTACGCCGGCGCTGATTGCCGGCGCGTTCGCCGAGCGCATGAAATTCTCGGCCATGCTCTGGTTCATCGGGCTGTGGGCGATTTTCGTCTATGCGCCGATTGCGCACTGGGTCTGGGGACCCGACGGGTTCCTGGCCGCCGGCAACGACGCCGCATGGGTCAAGGTACTGGATTTCGCCGGCGGCACCGTCGTGCACATCAATGCCGGCGTCGCCGGGCTTATGTGCGCCATCATGCTCGGGAAACGCAAGGAGACAGGGCCGGCGCACAACATGGTCCTCACCTTCATCGGCGCCGCTCTGCTTTGGGTCGGCTGGTTCGGCTTCAACGCCGGTTCTGCGGTTACCGCGGGCATGCAGGCCGGCATGGCCATGTTGGTGACCCAGATTGCCACGGCAGTCGCTGCCTTCACCTGGATGCTGGTGGAATGGGGGCTGAAGGGCAAGCCGACCGTGGTCGGCATCTGCTCGGGTGCGGTCGCCGGCCTGGTAGCGATTACGCCGGCCTCCGGTTTCGTTGGACCCGTGGGGGCCTTTGCAATCGGGATTGCTGCCGGCGCGTTCTGCTACTGGGGATGCACCGGCCTGAAGCGCCTGTTCAGCTATGACGATGCGCTGGATTGCTTCGGCGTGCATGCCGTTGGCGGCATCGTTGGCGCACTGCTGACCGGGGTGTTCGCGGTCGAGCAATATGGTGGAACGGCGGGCGTTCTGGAGGGAAATGTTGGTCAGTTCTTCAATCAGTGCATCGGGGTTGCCATTGTCTTCGTTTATGATGCCGTCGCCAGCCTGATCATCCTCACCGTGATCAAGATGTTTGTCGGCCTGCGTGTGACGGAAAGCACGGAGCGCGACGGTCTCGACCTCGCACTGCATGGAGAAATCGTACAATAAGCAGCGGCCAGCGCCCGCGAGAGCAGCGGTCGCGGCGAAAAGCTGTCTGAAATGGGTCGAAGCAATCCAGGCACCGGCCTTGATGGGTGCTTGAGCGCAAGGAGGTAGCACGATGACCGAGATCCTGGCACAAGGTGATCTGTTGCTTGAGAAGGTACCCGATATCGCGCCATCCGGAACGATTGCGGAAAATGCCGAAGGCGCGGCGATGGTGCTGGCGGAAGGCGAAGCCAGCGGTCACCGCCACGCGATAAGGGAGCGCGTGATCATGTTTCACGACGATAGCCTCGCGCGGGACATTCCAGCTGGCCTCTACGTCGGACATGTCCAGGTCAACTCTCCGTCCGCCAGGGCGACGCATGACGAACATGCCCCGCTCACCCTGCGGCGAGGGACCTACCGGGTTCGCCGGCAGCGCGAGCTCGGACCGCGGGACGCGCGCGTCCTTGCCGACTGAGTACCAGGCGCTTACGCCCGAGCAGACGGCTGCATTGCCTAGTTATCGTGCGCGGTGGGCCGCGACCCGGCGATCGACCGAGCCAGCGGATCGCCGCGCCGCCGAAGAGGGCGTACGGCTGGCCTATCGCGCCGCGGCGCTCAAGCCTCCAGCTCGCTTTGTGTGGTGCGCGAGTCCTGTTGCCCTCGCTCATCTCGCGTGCCGGGCCTCGGGCGTCGATGGCCCGAACCTCAAATCCGCTGTCGTGCACAGAGTTCGGCGGCAGGTGGCGGCGCGGGTCGGGATGCGCGTGCACAAGCGCGTGCGGGCCGTGGTGGAGAACCTGATGAACCCCAGCGACCCGCTGATGGCGACCGCTGTCGACGCGGTCATGCTGGGCGCCGGCTATGAAGACGTCTCCCTGCTGGAGCGGATCCGTCGCGCACGGCCCTTGTCGTGGTCCCGGAGCTCGCTGGCACTGCTTTGGCCGCGTGACTTCAGCAACAGCATTACCGGCCAGCATGAATGGTCCTGGCTCGGAACGTACGATTATATCCGTCACGTGCTCGGGCTTCGCGCCGAGACCGAACCTCTGCTTGGCCTGTGGCAGCTAGCGACCAGCCTGGGCTGGCTGCAACCACACGAGTAAACCTGCTGGCTCGTCGAGCGGCCGAACCTCCTGCGCGGCGATGCGCGCGATCGCCTGCACAATGCCGACGGCCCGGCACTGCAATTCCGCGATGGCTGGTCGATATGGGCCTGGAAAGGGGTCGAGGTTCCGTCCTGGATCATCCAGCAGCCGGAGCGGATTACGCTCGCTTTCATCGATGGCGAATCCAACGTGCAGGTGCGCCGCTGCATGATCGAGATCATGACGCCGCAACGCTATGTGACGCTGGGCGGCGCGGTTCGGATCGCCGAAGATGAGACGGGGATTCTCTGGCGCAAGGCCTGGCTGGCATCCGACGCCTGGGCTGCCGTCGAGGTGATCAACGCAACGCCCGAGCCCGACGGCACGCAAAGACATTTTTTCCTTCAGGTTCCCGCACACATGCGGACCGCCCGGGAGGCGGTCGCATGGACGTACGGCTTGAGCGCGAATGCGTATTCTGACCTTGTCTTCAGAACATGAGCTGCAACCCTGTCGGCACGCCGTTTCACCGCATGTCTTGGGTACGACCTGTTACCTTAGGAGCGCGGCCTCAACAGCCCCGGCAGATCGAACCTATCATTTTGTCGACCCTCGCTTCTTCGCGGTCGATGGCAGGATTAGTGCCGAGCAGCGGGCCTTTCTGGGGGCCATTGCCAACGCCGTTTGACGAGAGTGCCGTGCCCAACGAGTTGGTGCCAGGCGCAGCGGGACTGGTGCCAAAGGCGCCGCCGGTGACGGGCATGCCCCCGGACGTATGGTGTGATCCCGTGCCGCCGCCACGGGCGAATGCGGCGGTGACGGAAAGGCCAACGCAAAGGGTGACACAGAGAGCGGAAAGCTTTTTCATGCAAAAACTCCCTCAATGCGCGATCAACGCATCCAGCCGATTTAAGTTTCTTGCGCCATCGAACGCATCAAGCCGGGCCATCCGCAACAGAACGGCCGCCACGAGGTTGTCACCCATGTCTTAGGTACGTTCTGTTACCTATGTCTCCGGGCCGGACAAAAGCGTGATCTGGTAGCGGGAGACCGCTACGGTCTTGAACCCCGACAAGAGCAGCTTGTCTTCCCTATTGATTGTATTGGAAAATCTTGAGGCATTGAACGACCCCGATGTCAGCCGAACGTTGCAATCCCAACACCGAAGCCTTCCATGGTCTCCCCAGTTGAACTGGCGCAACAGGGCATGTCCCCTCGCTATCGATGGTAGAAGAAGCCAGTGGCTCTTCAAGGAACCCCACGGCCTTCCCTATCGTCACGGCCTCGCCATCCGCGCAGCTATGCCAGCCTTGTCCTCTTTATCAGCGCCGCGAGCGACGATGATAAGCGCATCATCGGCCAATGGCCGTTGGAGAGCCTTGGCCTCTTCCCACGGTGCCCGCATCCAAATGTCACGTTCCTCATCGGTGGTCAGAATCACCGGCATCGCCTTGGGATGTGTCGGCTCGACCACCGCGTTCGGGGCGGTTGTCAGGAAGCCATAGACGTTGTGGGGTCCCGGTATCGGCTTCGACTTGGTGCCCCGGTCTCCCCTGAATATGGTCCAGTTGGTTGCTGACGCCCTGTTGATGGCCGTCTGGCGCCGCGTCATTCGACGATCCGGATACCTCAGCCCTGTTGAGTTCGAGCGCAAGGCGGGATGAGCTTAACTAGCCCGTCTTATTCGCCAGAGGGCGCCTGAGAGGCTGGCGAGCGTGGAGTAAAGCGCTGATGCGGCGTAGGATTCGGTTGCGA
>Ga0182024_10022713_pt1 | contig 11294 bp, 8 predicted proteins | sample P32metaG_FD_120480 | JGI IMG/M metagenome (GOLD analysis project Ga0182024, IMG submission 120480) | Permafrost microbial communities from Stordalen Mire, Sweden - P3-2 metaG (Illumina Assembly) | ecosystem: Environmental > Terrestrial > Soil > Wetlands > Permafrost | place: Sweden: Stordalen... | reverse complement strand
CTGACCGGTGGCGAGCGGGCGGATCTTGTCGTCAGTCGAGTGGCGGCCGGTGGCGACGTCGTGGACGAACTGGCCGTACATGTTGTCGACCAGGGACTGGAAGTAGGTCTGCTCCTCGGGGGTCATGTCGCGTGTGGGGTCGCCCGCGTCCTTGAGGGTGCCGGCGTGGATGACGACGTTTTTGAGCTTGGCCCAGCGCATGAGGTCGCCGTAGTTGGTCCACTCCATGATGACGCCGATAGAGCCGACCACGGAGGCATCGTTGGCGTAGATCTTGTCGCAGCCGGCGGCGATGTAGTAGGCGCCGGACGCGCCGACCGATTCGACGGAGGCGATGATGGGCTTTTTCGAGTCCTGACGGACGCGGACGACCTCGTTGTAGATCTCCTGCGAGGCGGCGGCGCCACCACCGGGCGAGTTGATGTGCAGGATGATGGCCTTGATGGAGGAGTCGTCGCCGAACTTGTGCAGGTCGGTGTCGATGGTGTCGGGGTCGGTGATGACGCCGTCGATATCGATGACGCCGATGCGGGAGCTGCCGAAGCCGCTGATGGAGGCGGAGGAGTCGCCGCTGACGCTGCGCACTACTCCCCAGACGACCGCGGTGATGAGCAGCGCGACAAGGACGAATCCGCCACCGACGATGGCGAGCCAGAACCAGCCCGAGCGGCGTGGGCGCGGGAGCGCTGCATATCCGGGATAACGCGGAGCGTAGGGCTGTGCGTATGGGTTGGGCGGGGCGTACGCGTAAGGCGGTGTGTTGGGCGGTGCGCCCGCAGGAGTAGCCGGTGCAGCGGCAGAGGGAGCGGGGGGAGGAGTGGCGGGAAGATCATCCGGCATGATGTGGAGTTTAGACCATTTCCCGGGTTCCTGCGATGGCGGCGCGACGCGTGCGAGGGCAGATCCATGCGGACCAGAATCGTGCCGAAATGGGCTTTGGCAGCGTGCGAATTGCGGAATGGCGCGGGCGGCCGTAACAAATTGAGACCAGATTGTTGGGTGGAACGTCCAACAATTGCAGTATCATGAATCGCGCCCCAAGAGAGCCTTGGGATGGTTTGGCGCTGGTGACGGCTACTTGTCGCCGAGCGGGACGCAAACAGAAAAGTCTATCGCAACGGGAAGTGCGCAGGCATAGACTGCGCGGCGGCAAGAGGAAGCAATGGCAGCTCCACAGCTGAGCATCGTCATTCCGGCGTACAACGAGAGCGCGCGCATTGAGCGGACGCTGGACCGGGTGATGTCGTGCGTGGAGAAGCAGGGCTGGGACGCTGAGGTGCTGGTGGTCGACGACGGTTCGGCGGACGCGACGCCAGAGATCGTGAAGCGCTGGATGCTGCGCTCGCCGCGGCTGCACCTGATCCAGAATGAGGGCAACCGGGGCAAGGGCTACTCCGTGCGCAACGGACTGCTGCAGGCGACGGGTGAGGTGGTGATGTTTACCGATGCGGACCTGTCTGCGCCGATGGAAGAGGCGGAGCTGCTGCTGGCGGCGATCGCCGATGGAGCGGACGTGGCCATCGGGTCGCGCTGGATGGACAGGACGCGGCAGACCATCCACCAGCCGCTGTACCGGAGGTTCTTCGGGCGGTGCTTCAACTGGGTGACGCGGGTGGTGATGGGGCTGCCGTTCAAGGACACGCAGTGTGGCTTCAAGGCGTTCAAGCGGCCCGCGGCGCAGATCATCTTCCGGTTGCAGCGGATCGAACGCTGGGGCTTTGACCCGGAGATTCTGTTTATCGCGCGCAAGCTGGGGTACGAGATCCGCGAGGTGCCGGTGACCTGGGGGCACGATGAGCGCAGCCGGATGAGCTATCTGAAGGACGGCATGAAAATGCTGGAAGAGATGGCGGTAATCCGGACGAACTCGCTGGCCGGGCGTTACGACGAGGACATTGCCGCGCTGAAGGACACCAGCAAGATGGTGACCGAGCCGACGCCCCGGGTGCAGGTGAACGCGCGACCGCAGGCACACGGGTAGAGCGAAGCTCTCAAAACGCATTTAGAAATGGAATTGGACGCCTGCCGAGTGGCAGGCGTAGTTGCTGCTGCGTGTATGCGAGGCGTTCGCGTGCCGGGCGGTTTAGCGAGCCGGTGCGGCGGACAGAGAATAGGGCTCGGCGGTGAGCAGGGTGTGGATCATGGTGCGGTCGTCGGGATCAGGGAACTCAGCCACGAAGGCGGGAGAGCTGACGACCTGTTCGCGTTGCCCCGGGGGCATATCGCGCAGGTCCAGCATGGCGCTACGGATGAGGTTCAGGCGGGCGGGAGGGAGGGTGTAGAGCTGTTGTGCAGCGGCATAGTACTGCTGCCGCTGTAGCGGGCTCATCCTCTCCAGAATCTCGGTCTGCGCCAGCTGTCGGTTGCGCTCCTGCGGCTTCATGGAATAGAGGCGGGCGAGCTGGTTCAGATAGCGCTGCTGCAGCTGCGGAGGCAACTCGCGGAAGCCGGGCTCATTCTGCAGGGCGCGCTGCTGCTCGGGCAGAGAGAGGTCCTTGTGGTTCTGCATCCACTGTCCGAGATGGCCTGGATTCTGAACGGCGCGGCCGGCATAGTTAGGTTCCTGCCGGGATCCGCCGGGCGCCGACCGCTGCGGACGCTCTTCGCCTGGGGGCGGCCCTTGGCGCATGACCCGGGGAGGCGCCGACTTTTGTCCGCCACCCCTCCCCCATCCGCGGGCATACGCCGGCGCAGCGGCGAGCAACAGAAGAAGCGCCGCGCCGAGGCCGAGCCGGGTTGGAGGATGCACTCTCATGGCGAATTCATCGCGCTCCCGAGGGCGGGAGCGGCAAAATTGTGCGGGCCGGGAACCCGGAGAACACAGCAGTTATGCCGCAACTGAAAGTCTACTGCGCTGGGCCAGAATCGCGAAGACCCATCTTCAAATTCAAGCCGCCTGGACGGGGCAGTGAAGAGGGGGTCGCGGCCATGGCTAGCTCTGCGGCGGTGCGGCGTTGGTATCGCTGTCTGCGGGCGCGTTTTCCTGCAGGAGCTGGTCCATCTGCTGCAGCGCCTGCTGGCTCTGATCGAGAATCTGCAGGTCGTTGACAGTGGCGGAGACCTTGACCGGCTGCGGATGCGACCAGGTGGAGAGGCCGATACCTCCGCCTCCGGCGATGAGCAGAACGGCCATGGCCCCGGCCAGGGCAGGACGGAGCTGGCGGCCGGTGTTGAAGAGCAGGCGGGTGCGCAGCCGCTCGAAGAAGCCGGCCGGAGCCGCGGCCTGCTCCTCGCGCAGGCGCACCGCCAGCTTTTGATCGAACCAGGGCGAGACCGCAGGCGCCTTCCAGAGGTCGAGCAGCGACATGGTGGCCTCCAGCGAGGCGAGTTCGCGGGCGCACTCAGCGCAGCCGGTAATATGGGCACGGGCGGCGACGTTGCCGGATGCCGCGGGATTCAGCAGCAAGTCGGGCAGAGCGGTTTGGCAGGTTTTGCAGTTCATCGTGGTCCTTCCTTTCCATGGTCGACGCGTCGTGTAAAGGTCCTGCGCGTCTTGTTCCTTCACTCTTCAGATTCCGTTGCGCTCCCTGATTGAATGGACGAGGAGCGCCGGACAAAGTTTCCCTTTCTAAACAAACTCCTTCAACTTCTCGCGCAGCGTCTGATAGGCGCGAAACAACAACGACTTGGTGGCGGACTCGCTGAGCTTGAGCACGTCACCGATCTGCTTGTAGTCCATGCCCTCGTACTTGTGCATGAGCACGGCCATGCGCTGGCGCTCGGGCAGCGCGAGGACATGTTGGCGGATGGCATTGAGCCGCTCGCGGCGGAGCATGGCCACCTCGGCCCCGGGTGTGCTGTCAGCGACGTCGGGGGTAGTCCCGGTCTCCGCGTCCGTCTCGTCGAGGTAGATGGTGGAGGCGGCGCGCTCGTGGCGCGTGTCGCGCGCATAATTGACCCCCAGGTTGGTCGCGATGCGATAGAGCCAGGTGCTGAAGCGGGCCTCCGCACGGTAGGTCTCTCGCGAGCGGTAGACGCGGAGGAAGACCTCCTGGCAGAGCTCCTCGGCGACGGCCTGGTTGTGCACCATGCGATACATGAAATTGATGATCGGCTTGCGGTATTTCTGGATGAGGAAGTCGAAGCCGGACATATTACCGGCGCGCAGCTCCAGCATGATGGCGGAGTCTTCCATCTCCGCAAAGTGCGCTGAGCCATGGGGAACTGACGGGTGCAGGGCAGGTTGAAATCCCACCTGCTCCAGTACGCCCGGATTGACGGCCAAAGTCGCCATATCCTCCATAACCCCATCTTCCTCGGTAGGTTGTGCGTCTTCGGCTAAATCGGCGTGAATTTCGCCGGGGCTGGAATCGTCCTCCGCGGGCGGGGTGCGGGCATCGCGTGCGGAGCGGGCCGGCGGCCGGGTCGGATTCTCAGGGTGTGCTGGCATTCTAGCTTGGCTATTGTACTTGGCGGGCGCAGGGGAGGACTCTGGTGCGAGGGGGCGGAGATTGTGTATGCTGGGTGGGTACGGCAATCGCCACTCGCTCGAGCGGCCGCCGGGCGCATAACTCAGCGGTAGAGTGCCACCTTCACACGGTGGAAGTCGTAGGTTCGAATCCTGCTGTGCCCACCAATTATTCAATAACTTACGGGGAGTGCCGAGAGGCGATTGGTAGCATTTGGTAGCAAATGCTCAATTCACCATCTGCGAACTCTCTCCGCTGGTAAGCAGAGCGAAGACCGTTCCGACCATTTGCTGCACGCTCTCGGGCAGCTCCTGCATGTACTCGTTCGCGGTTGTGTCCGCTCGTGAGTGCCGCAGGTGCGATTGGATGTCCTTCACTGACCCCAGACTCTGTGCCCTGGTGGCGATGGTCCGCCGGATCACCTGGAAGTTCAGCTTCGGGATACCCAAGGAATCCGCGAGAGGCTTTAGGACCCTGCTGCGGTAGTTGGCCGTGTCCATGAACCCGCCGTCTGCGTTCGGGAACATGAAGGCGTCGGGCAAAACACTCTTTGCCGACACTTTCTTGCACTCCAGCTTCCACAGCCTGAGCTCGGCGGCGAGGTCATCCGGAAGATGCATCTTGCCGAGACTCTTGGGGGTCTTGCCGAAGGGTCTGAGTTCCCCCCGGTAGACGGTTTCGGTTAGGTCGAGCGTGTTCTCGTCGTCGAACGTGCGCCAACGAATCGCGAACAACTCACTCGGCCGCAGGGCATCGGTCATGTCGAGCATCAGCAGAAGCCGGTCTCGGCGGGAAGCCTTGGCCAGTACCGCTCTCAACTGCTCCCAGGTCAAAATCTGCTTGTCCTTCGGCCGAAGATTCCTTGGAATCTTCAGCTTACGGGTCGGATCTTTGACCAGGAACTCTTGCTCGATTGCTTCGTCGAAGATGGACTTGAGATAGGAGCGCGCTTGTTTGACCCTGTCCTGTGAATACGTGCCGGCCAGGTCGTTCACATGCGTTTGCAGCTCAAATTTGTCGATCGACTCGATTCGTTCTGAGCCGAACTTCGAGATTAAATCAATCTCGATTTGAGCCTTCTTCTCCTTCGCCGTTTCAGGCCGCCAATCCCCCTCGCGAAGCGGGAAGTAGCGGTTGCGAACAAACCATTCGAAGGTGACAGTTCCATCTTTCAGAATCCTGCCATCTGCGACCTTGCCGATTTGCTTGGCGATCTCAGCCCGCAGCCCTTCTCGTGCCGCGAGCTTCGTCATCTGCGATTTAAGGCCGAGTCGAACGGGAACGATGCCGACTCGGACATCTTCGGTTATGGCGTCAATCACCTGCTTACGGTAGTAGCCATACCACCGCTTACCGCGCAGGACGATCCAGCCCGACTGGTGCGATTTACCCATTGGTTTCTCGTTTTCTGTGGGGGAAAACAGTGGGCCCTTTCATTTTACCGGCGACTGATTCGCAATGCCGAAATTCGTTCTCTCTCACTGATGAAAGCCTCGATTCCACTGGAGCGATATCGAAGGGTTCCGTCTCCCATGCGGATGACGGGCAGCCGGGGAGTCTTCCTTGATGAGTGATCCCATACCCAGTCTTTGCTCACATTGAGTCGGCGGGCGACATCATCAACGGTAAGAAGAGGTTCCCCGTCTCCGTAGCTGCTTTCGAAAGAGCGCAGGGGCGGCTTGCGCTCAGCTGGGTTTATCGCAGTTGGGGCGGTGGGCTGCGCCGCAGGGGTGTCTGCGAAACGTGTGGCCGGAGCGGTCAGTGTCGAGGGCATATCGTCTCCGAGTGGCTTTCTCAGGTACGGCTTTACGAGAAGCATTCACTCTTGCCCCAAGTCCCGTCCAATTCCAAATCATCTTGCGACTATTCCGATTTGGAATGATTGCCGGCGTCCGGACCTCAAGAGAATTATTACGACAGCACTAAATCTCTCTAGAGATATGCCGTTCGATAGTGATTTCTTGGGACGCATTGCATCGGATATTATGCTTGTATCCAACAAGGGGCAGAAACTCCCTATCAGCACGCACTCAGCAGAGCAGTTCGAGGTGGCCGATGGTAGAAGTCCGACTTATGCAGGCGGCAGTCGCTCTTGCGGAAGAACTCAACTTCTCCCGTGCTGCACACCGACTGACAATTACGCAGCCTGCGTTGAGTAAACAGATTGCTGAGCTTGAACTGCGGGTCGGGTTGCCGCTCTTTGAGCGTGGCAGTCAAGGCGTTCAGACTACAGATGCAGGCGCCGCATTCGTCGAACATGCGAGGATGGCGCTTTCATCGGCGGATCGAGCAGTGCATAGCGCACGCGCAGCATCGCTTGGCTCCGACACGATCTTAATGATCGGGAAATCTCCCAATGTTGACCCCTTCATCACTTCGACCATGATGGCGATTCGTCTACCGCTCTTTCCTCAATTGCAATTGAAGCTTTCGAGCCACTACTCAAGCGAGTCATTGAGATTGCTGCGTTCTGGTGAAATTGATCTGGCGATCGCGATCGGCATGAAGGAGGAAGCCGGAGTCAGTGCTGTTCAAGTCAGCGAGGAACCGTTTTATGTGGCGCTTCCATCTACCGACCCTCTGTGCGCGAAGAGAGAGCTTGGGATTCGGGATCTCTCGAATCGCAAGTTGGCGATGTTCGAACGGCAAGTCAATCCATCAGTCATCGACCGCGTCCGTAAGATTTTTTTGGAAGAACAGGTTCACCCGGCAGAAGTTCAATCTTTCATCCAGCCCGACGAAGCGGCGGCCTTGGTACTCCAACGAAACAGCCTCGCGCTTCTAACGAAAACCGCGGCATGGCGCGTCTCACACGAAGTCATAACCATTCGCCCCCTCCGAGACGAAAGACTGATGCTAAGGACGTTTCTGGCTGCCCGCCCGGACGAACAATCGCGACTCGTTTCCGAGTTTGTGAGAGCGACAGTTAAGCGCCTGTCGCCTTCTCCAAGGCAAGTACCGCTAGCTCTCGCCGTCTGATCGTGCGGGCGGTTTCTTCTCATCCACTGTGCGAATCTCAACCTTGAGTGGTCCCGACTCCCCGCAGATTGGACATTGCACAACGCCCGAGATCAACGCGTAAGCGTCCATTTCTGATCGCAATAGCTCTCGACCGCAGCTCTTACAGACATGAGCGGGATAGTGGTTCGGGTTGGAACCTTGTTCTAGCATGGCTTGCTCAGCAGGACATCAATCAACTTTGTCCCAATTGGTTTCAAGGCCGTCTATGTCGGCAAGACGCACAGACTCCGTAATTGCATCGGCTGTTGACAAACCTCAGATGCGAGTTGTAGAAACTATAACACCATCTCCCACAATAGTAGGAGAGGAGACTACAGGAGTGGGAATGAAAAATGGCGACGCCTAGACTTTCAAAGCTCGAACTCAAGATTATGGAGACTCTCTGGACCAAGGGCGACTGCTCGGTCCGTGAGATTCAGGAATCGTTTCCACTCAAGAACCGGCCGGCGTACACAACCATTCAGACGACGATCACCCGGATGGAAGCCAAGAAGATCGTGAATCGTGTCAAGAAGATCGGTACTTCCCACATCTTCGGCGCCGCGGTCTCCCGAAGTGCCGCGCAGCGCCGGCTGATCGATGATCTGTTGGCTCTGTTCGGAGGCCGCACCCAGCCGGTGGTGGCCCACCTCGTCAAGTACGGCAAGCTGACACCGGAGGATGTGCGGGAGGCTGAGAAGGCTTTACAGGAACTGGAAAGCAAGGAGAAGTTATGATCTTGCGAGCTTTGTTGGCTTTGTGGACCTCCGTTGCTCGTCCGATGGGCGACCATCTTTGGCAATCGACTCTCTTCCTTGCCGTCGCCGCGATCCTTGTGCTGGCCCTGCGGAAGAACCAAGCCCGCGTACGCTATTGGGTTTGGCTGACTGCGTCCGTGAAGTTTCTGATTCCGCTAACGCTGTTGACTGCTCTCGGCAGCCACTTGGCAACGCCGCGGGTGAGCACACCTGCGCAAGTCCTCGTGTACTCCGCGGTTGAGGATTTCAGCCAACCATTTGCCGGACAGCAAACGCCTGTCATCTACCATTCGACTCCCACGGCGGCTCCGGTTAGTCTGCTTCATCTGCTTCCAGCGATTGTGGTCGCCGTCTGGCTCGTTGGAATCGCCGTCGTACTTCTTAGGTGGGTAATTGGCTGGGTTCGTATTTCGCTGATGGTACGCAAAGCTGCGTCTGTTGGTGAAGGACCCGAGGTCGAAGCTCTTCGCTGCTTGGAATCGAGTTTGGGTGTCCGGACGCCGATCAGGCTGGTGCTTTCTCCAGACTGGATGGAGCCGGGGATCTTCGGCGTTTTCCGGCCGATGTTGATATGGCCAGAAGGAATCTCCCAGCATCTCGACGACCGGCACATTGAGGCCATCCTCGCTCACGAGGTCTGTCACGCGCGCCGTCACGATAACTTGACCGCTGTTCTCCATATGTTGGTCGACGCCATCTTCTGGTTCCATCCCCTCGTCTGGTGGGTGGGAGCACGGCTTGAGGCGGAACGGGAACGAGCCTGTGACGAAGAGGTCAGTCTTTTATGCAACCAACCTCACGTCTATGCCGAAAGCATTCTGAGAGTCTGCAAATTCTGCTCGGAGTCGCCGCTGACCTGCGTCTCCGGAGTGACCGGGGCCGACCTGAAGCGGCGCGTGGTGCAGATCATGACCGAGCAAGCGGGGCGGAAACTGACACCCGTAAAGAAGCTGCTGCTGGCTGCGACCGGCTTGCTGGTCATCGCCGTTCCCATCATGCTTGGACAGGCAACAGCCGCGCGGCGATTCATGCTGGCGGCAATCAAGGACGCGCCGCAGCCGGTTCAGTTCGCGGCACACGCGATGCTTACGGAGAGCCAAGAGCCAGCCGGAGAGGAGATCGCTGCCAGCACACAAAACTCACCAAATCGGGAACAGCCTTCGTCAGATCCAGCCACCGCATCGGACTCATCCCCGCAGTTCGACGCCGCTAGCGTCAAGCCGTCCGACGCCTCTAACTCTCACAGGGGCTTCAACGGTTCTCCGGGCGGCCGCGTCTTTTTCGGTGGTTCTGCAAGGATGCTCGTCCAGTACGCCTACGGTCTGCAGGATTATCAAGTCACAGGCGGCCCCGATTGGGCCTCCTCCGACACGTTTGTGATCAATGCCGTCCCTCCTGACGACTCACCCTCCCGCAAAATTGCGATTCGCAACGGCGAGCCGACCGCCGAGCAGCGCCGAATGCTCCAGTCCCTCCTGCGTGACCGCTTCGGCCTGCAATGCCACTTCGAAACCAAGGAAGGCGAGGTCTACGTCCTTACGCGTGGCGCCAGTCCTCTCCAGTTCGTCGCGCCCAAGAATCCCGATGATCCTCCGGGTGCTACGGTGATATTTAAAGGCACCGACAAGGGCATGATCGAGGATGGCGAAGCGCGCGGGCGCAATACCACTATCGATTACCTCGCAATCCAATTCGGCCGCTATCTGCGAGTCCCAGTCATCAATCAGACAGGCATCACCGGTTCCTGGGACTTCCAACTGGACCCCGTCGATCCCGACAATCAGGACATACCGACCGCGGTCTATAGCGTGGTCGACCGCCTCGGCCTCAAGATCAAGCGCGGCCGCGGCCCCGTCCAGACGCTTATCATCGACCACATCGAGAAGCCGACGGTGGATGGGGCAGAGGTGCAGCCGGCGGCGAGTGTGGTTCCGGTGGCGATGGTGCAGGAGAAGGCTCAGGGGAGCAAAGCGATGGTCGCAAACGCCGACCCTGGCTTTGAGGTTGCCACCATCAAGCCGAGTGCCCCAGACGGCCCCGGCAAGCGCTTTGGTTGGAGAGGGGGCCATCTTATAACCAGCAAGACCAATCTGAATGACCTTATCGCCTTTGCGTATGGCCTTCATGCCAAGCAAATCGTAGACGCACCGGCGTGGTTCGGCACCGACCTTTACGACATCGAAGGGAAGCCGGATACTGAAGGCCTTCCCAGCATGAAACAGTTGGGGATGATGGTGCAAAAACTGCTCGCAGACCGCTTCAAGCTTACTTTTCATCACGACAAGAGGGAGCTATCCGTTTATGTAATCAGCGTCGCGAGCGGTGGACCAAAGATGACAAAAAGCACGGCCAGTTCTGACGATGACCAAGGCTTCGGTTTCAAGGGCCTCGGAAATCTGACAGTAAGCAACATGACCATGGCGGATTTTGCCAGTTGGATGCAGTCTGGTGTAATGGACAGGCCGGTGGTGGATCAAACCGGCCTCACAGACAGATACGATTTTCAGTTGAAGTGGACTCCAGATGATTCGCAATTCGCTCAATTTAGGACGGCAGGAGCGACCGCGCCATCGCCAAGCGATGACCCTAACGCCCCGCCCAGCCTTTACACGGCGCTCCAGGAGCAACTGGGACTCAAAATGCGACCCGGAAAAGTTCCCGACGACATCATCGTGATCGACCACGTGGAGCGCCCGTCACCGAATTAGCTTAGAAGGTGGGTGGGTGGGAGTAGGGGCTGCGTATAGGTCGGGCTTTCAGCCCTCTGGCATTCTTTGGGATTGTTACCTGGTGCTTCGCCCCAGGCTGGTATAGGACGCGCCTTCAGCGCTTTTTATTGGAGGCTCTTCCTCAAATCAACCGCAGGTCCTTCGGCTGCGCGGAGCGTTGACACGCTCCGCTTCGCTCAGGATGACAGTTTTTTGGGTGACCGCGAGGGTTGGGGCTGGTGTTCGACGCGCTTAGAAGCTCGGTGGTTGGGAGTGGAGGGTTTGCTCGACGACGGAGTGGACCTGAATGATGGGCCAGGGTTGGGCGACGGTCTGCGGCTGCTGCTGGGCGGGCTGGTGGATGAGCAGCGCGGGGCGAGTGTCAAAGACGCCGCGTGAGGCGGCATCGTCCTCCTCGG
>Ga0182024_10022712_pt1 | contig 11294 bp, 9 predicted proteins | sample P32metaG_FD_120480 | JGI IMG/M metagenome (GOLD analysis project Ga0182024, IMG submission 120480) | Permafrost microbial communities from Stordalen Mire, Sweden - P3-2 metaG (Illumina Assembly) | ecosystem: Environmental > Terrestrial > Soil > Wetlands > Permafrost | place: Sweden: Stordalen... | reverse complement strand
CGCGGGGCCGATCTGGACGCGACTCTCTTGACCATCCTCGCCGGATACAACCTCTAGCCGAACGCGTTGAATCAGTACAGCGGTGAGCTTCAGTTCAGCGGGGAAGCGCTGAACAGCCATCTGCATTTTGTCAGCGGCTTTTACGCCTTCAAGGAGGATGGCAAGGACACACAGTTCACCGTGACCCTGCCGGCCGCACAAGCTTTCGGTCTATTCTTCAATTCCTTGAACAAATACGACATCGACAACAATGCTTTGGCCGCCTACGGCCAGGCCACCTACGATCTGAACGACATCGTCTCGCTGACCGGCGGCGTTCGCTACACGGAGGAGAAGAAGGGCTTCACCACCTATGGCGCCACCATCGGCTCGAACGTACCCACAGGCCCGGTGCTGAGCGTCAATACCGACGCCACACTGAAGGCCAACTTCAGCCACTGGACGAGCATGGCCAACGTCACCCTGCACGCCCCCCGCGCCCTGATCGACGGCACGCCGCTGAACGAAGGCATCGTCTATTTCACGTTTTCGCAGGGCTTCAAGAGCGGCGGCTTCAACGGCGAGGGTTCGACTGCCCTCGGCAACCTCACCGAGTTCCAGCCGGAAACCCTCAACTCCTACGAAGTCGGCTTCAAGGTCACCGGGCTCGACCGCCGTCTGGTCGTCGACGCCGACTATTATTTCAGTGACTACAACAACATCCAGATCAGCGCGCTGGAAGCCAGCCCGCTGAACGGCACGGTCATCCAGAATGTGGTCAATGCAGCCCGGGCGCATATCGATGGCGTCGAGATTGAAGCAACAGCTTACCCCCTACCTCATCTCGAGCTTTCGGGCTCGCTCGGGACAACTCACGCCAGGTATCTCGAGTTCAACACCTTCCTGCCGAACGGAACGCCGATCAACGCATCCGGCGTGCCGTTCACCAGAGTGCCGACCTACAACTCGACCCTGGCCATGCAGTATCGGATCGAGTTGGGCGGCGCAGGGACCTTGACCCCACGAATCGAGTGGAACGCGTACGGGGTGCGGCACTTCTCGGCCTCGCCGGACAGCGCCGCGGCGATCGCGGCCTTCACCCAAGGGGGCTATTCGCTGTGGAATGGCCGGATCGCCTTGGATCTCCCCGACGGCCGGACCCAGATCGCTGTCTTCGGGCGCAACCTCTTCGACAAGCACTACATGAACGACGGCATTGAGTTTGCCGACTCGTTGAGCCTCGGGCTGGCGTTCTTTGGCGCACCCAGGACGGTCGGCGTCGAGATCAATCGCAAATTCTGACCCCGGCAAATCACCCAGGTCTGTAGAGGAATCCTGTTCATGGCCGAAACAGTCCCGAATATCTCGGACGCCAAGCTCTATACCGACCTCTTGCCGGGCGACCGCGACAGTTCGGAAGACGCCGGCTTCATCATCACCGCCCGCACCGCCGATCACGACATCTACCTCTACGCCTGCGCCTACGTGATCCGCGCCGGGGGAAAGGGCATCTGGCTGATCCCGGACGGGCGCATCAACGGCACGATTTTCTTCGCGATCCCCCGCGCCATGACCGGCAAAGGGCTAACGGACAACGCCTTCGTCCGCACCGGTTGGCACTTCAACCAGTATCTGAAGCCGCAGGACCACAAGGTGGTCAACGACGCCGGCCGGGCGGTCTGGAGCATGGGCGGCCGCAACTACATCTGGCGCGACGGGGCCTGGGAGGTCAGCGGCGCCCACGGCGGCGTTCAGACCAACCTGACCTTCCGCCCCTGCGCGCCGGCCGAGTGGCGCTGGGGGCCGTTCGACAAGCTCATGGAGGCCGACTCCGCCGGTTACAAGGTCGCCGCCCTGGTCAGCGGGACCATCACCGTCGGCGAGGAGACCTTCGTCCTCGAGGATGGCTACGCCACCGCAGAGCGCGCCGTGGTCGGCCAAAGCCGCGACATTGTCGCCGAACTGGTCGGCGGCCATCAGGTGCTGGCGTTCGAGATTCGCGGACCCGGCCTGGAAATCCAGGTCCACCGCCACACCGGCCGGAAGATGGAGGCCGGCAATGTCGTGCTCAACGGCGAGCGGATCGACTTTGGCCCCTGGATCGCCGGATCGAGCGTCGAGATCGAGACGCTGGACTACTGGGACGATCCGCACAGCGGCCTGCACACCCCCTGCCGCTGGCGGATCGTGCTGGCGTCGGCCGACGGTTCCGCGGAGATCGAGGTCGGTTCATCAGGGCGGTCCTACTTCCACTACAACACCGACGGCGGGGTGATGCTGATGATGCAGATCCTCGGCGTGGCCAACGGCGTGTTCCGCTCCAAAGACGGCGCGACGACGCCCATCGTCGACGCCCTCGTCGGGCTCCGCTGGGGCCGGGCGCTCCTCTTCGCCAACGAGACGCTCACCGGATCGGTCGTCTGAGCACCGAGGCGCCTGGGCGGGATGCTTCCGCCGCCTGGCCTTCTCCGGCACAGGCCTGGTGGGCGCTGGCCGTTCTGACGCTGGCGCTCGTCCTCGCCCATGCCGACCGCCAGGTGATCAACCTCATGGTCGATCCGATTCGCCGCGACCTGAGGATCTCCGACACCCAGATCAGCCTGGTCCAGGGCGCCGCCTTCGCCATCTTCTATGTGGTGGCGGGCCTACCGCTCGGCCGGGCTGTCGATGTCTTTCCAAGGCGCTATGTCCTGATCTTCGGCGTGTTGACCTGGAGCGCAGCGACGCTGGCCAGCGGGCTCGCCGTCTCCTTCGGCCAGCTCTTCGTGGCGCGCATCTTTGTCGGCGCGGGGGAGTCGGCGTTGATGCCGGCGGCCTGCGCCCTGCTCGCCGACGTGTTTCCGCCCAGCCGCAGGGGGACCGCGATCGGTGTCTTCCTGCTCGGCGCTTCGCTCGGCGGCGGCGCGGGCAATCTGATCGGCGGCGTCCTGCTCCAGCTGGTCGCCGGCCACGCCTTCGACAGCGTCCCCGGTCTGGTGGGGCTGGCGCCCTGGCGATTGGTGATGGTGCTGGTCAGCGGGCCCGGGGCGGCGGTTGGCGTGCTGCTCCTCACCCTCCGCGAACCGGAGCGCGAGCGGCGGGGCCCCGGCGCGCGCGCGCCGCTGAGCCGCGTCGTCGCCGGCTTCCGCGGCCGCGCGGCGATGCTGGCGCCCACCTATGCGGCGCTGGCGTTCACGGCGATCTCCAGCATCGCCCTCGTGGCCTGGGGCCCTGCCCTGCTGTCGCGGCGGATGGGACAGCCCGCCGGCGAGATCGGCGCAACGATCGGCGCCATCGGCATCGGCGTGGGCATCGCCGGCTCGCTCGGCGGCGGCTTGCTGGGCGATCGGGTCACCCGCTGGCGAGGTCCGCCCGCGCGGATGGCGATGGCGGCCGCCGTTTCCCTGATCGCCATCCCGGGCGCCTTGACCGCCTTCGCCACCCAGGCGTGGCAGGTCTACCTGATGATCGCCCTGACGTACTTCGCCACCTCGGTGACCGGGGCCGCCAGCGTCACCGCCATCCAGGACATCTGCAGCGACGAGATCCGCGGCCTCGCCTCCGCCGCCATCGCCATCCCCACCACCCTGGTGGGCGTGGGCCTCGGCCCGACTCTGGTGGCGCTGACGACCGAGCATCTGCTGCATGACCACGCGGCCGTCGGCCAGGCGCTGACCATCGTCGCCGCGCCCACCGCCTTGCTGGCCACCTTGTCCTTGTGGCTCTCCCACAGGGCTATGGCGGCAGGGAAACTGGACCGGTGACGCCCGCTCAGCTCACACCCAAAAGCTGTTCGGCCAGCTTCGGCTTGACGATCTTACCCATGGCGTTGCGGGGGAAGGCGTCGACCACGTGGAAGGCGACAGGAACCTTGTAGCGCGCCAGATTGGCCTCGCAGAGCGTCCGCAGTTCGTCCGTTGACGCCCTGGCGCCCGGACTGAACTGGACGAAGGCCACCACCTGCTGCCCAAGACGGTCGTGCGGCGTGCCGATCACGGCGCAGGCGGCGACCCTCGGGTCTTCGCAGAGCACGCGCTCGACCTCAGCAGGGTAGACGTTCGCGCCGCCCCTCAGGATCAGCTCCTTGCGCCGGCCGCGGATGTAGAGATTGCCAGCCGCGTCGAGGCAGCCGAGGTCGCCGGTGTCCAGCCACCCGTCCCGCAAGGTCCGCGCCGTCGCCTCCGGGGCGCGCCAGTAGCCGAGGAAGGGGGTGTAGACGCCTTTGAACGGTCCTTCGTCGCGCGGGCCGACCCATATCTCGCCCACGGCGCGTTCGGGGGCTGGGTCGCCGCTGTCGTCGCGTATGGCTATGGCGATATGGGGACAGGCCTTGCCGCAGGCGTCCGGAACCGCGCGCTCGTCCTGATGCCAGGTTACGCGGGAAGGCGCCTCCGTGAGTCCGTAGGCGACCTGCACCTCCCGACCGAACCGCTCGCGAAACAGTCGCCGCAGCGGCTCGGGCATGTCCGCGCCGCCGACTTCCGGACGGGTGAGGCTGCGAAGGCTTTGGGCGAGGTCCGTTCGCGACAACAGGTCGTGGTAGAGGGTCGGCACCGCCGTCATGTGATTGATCCGCTCACGGCTGATCCACTCGGCCAGGCCCACCGGATCGGTCTGGTCGATGGCGACACAGCCACCGCCGGCCTGGAACAACGCGAGCGGACCGACCACCATCAGGTTCGGGATGGTCAGCGGCAGGACGACACCGGTCGTGTCGCCTGGGCCGAAATCACCAGTGGCCGCCAGCACGGCGCCAGGCGTCAGCAGGTTGTGCTGGCTGTGCACCGCGCCCTTCGGGAAGCCGGTCGTGCCGCTGGTGTAGGCGATCGCGGCGGGCGCATGGGGGTCGATCGCGTCGGTGGGGAACGGCCGGTCCGGCGCCGCCCGCAGGCGCCGCGACCACGTGCTGGCGGCGTCGCCGGGATCGGCGTCCCAGACGTCCGCCTGGATCGCGCTGTCGGGCGACGCCAGCAGCTGGGCGGCGACGGCCCTCTCAGCTAGCAGAAGCGAGACACTGGCGTCCTCGAGGATGAACCGTTTCTCGGGGATAGAGAGCACCCTGGGGAGGCCCACCCAGATCGCGCCGAGCCGCAGCGTCGCCAGGAAGGCGATAACGAGGTCCACATCGTTGGGCAGAGAGCCGGCGACGCGGTCGAAGCGGCCAATGCCCGCCTCGCGCAGCGCCCAGGCGGCGCGATCTACGGCGACGGCCAGTTGCTCATAAGTGAGGCGCCCGTTCCGGCCCACCAGCGCGACGCGGTCCGGAGACGCTTCGCGCGCGGCGGCCAGGACGGCCGCGATCGTCGCCCGGCCTCCGGGAATGGCCGGGCGCCGGGAGGGCTGTAGGCCATGGACCGCGTAGTCGAAGCCGGTGTCCATGAGGTTCCTCCCTCAGGGCCGCATGTAGTAGCCGCCGCTGACGTTGATCGTCTCGCCGGTGATGAACCCCGACCGGCGCTCGCAGGCCAGGAACAGGATCGCCTCGACCACGTCCTGCGACGCGCCATACCGGCGCAGCGGCGTTCCTTCGCGGAACTTGCGCATCTCCGGCTCGTACTTCTCGACGAAGCGCGACCAGATCAGCCCGGGCGCCACGCAGTTGCAGCGCACGCCATGGGGACCGGCCTCCGCGGCGATATTGCGGGTCAACGCGAACATGCCCGCCTTGGCCACCGAATAGGCCGGTTCGCCGCGATCGGGATTGGGATCCCCCACCCAGCCGGCGATAGAAGAGATGTTGACGATGGCGCCGCGCTTCTTCTGGACCATATGCGGCAGCACGTGGCGGGCCAGGTAGAAGTTGGCGCTCAGGCTGACGTCGATCGTGCGGTCCCAGTCGGCCGGATCATACTCCAGGATCTTCCCCAGGATGTTTTCCGCGGCGTTGCAGACCAGGATGTCCACGCCGCCCAGTTCGCGCCCGGTGGCCTCGAGCATGGTGTCCACCGCCGCCCGGTCGCCGATATCCAGGTGGAAGTCGAGCACCCTGCGGCCGGTCTCGTCTCGGATCCGAGCGGCCCATTCGCTCAGGCGCCGGGCGTGGAAGTCGCAGATCACCACGTCGGCCCCGGCGTTGGCGAACGCCAGGGCCGTCGGCCCTCCGATCGTGGCCCCGCCGCCGCCCGTGACCAGCGCCACCCGGCCGGCGAAGTCACCCTCGGCGTCAGCCATCAGGCCGCCACCAGCCGGCGGGCGTTGTCGCCCATGATCATCCGCACCTCATCCTGCGGCATCCGGTCCTCGATTTCGGCCAGGAAGCTTTCGGGCGCCTCCAGCCCCTCCGCGTGAGGATAGTCCGACCCGAACACAACCTGGGACGGACCGATCAGGGCGCTCAGCGCCACGTGGTCCTCCTCGTGAAAGGGATTGACGAAGATGTGCCGGCGGAAGATCGCGCTCGGCCTCTCCGTGACCCGGCCGCCCGGCCAAGGACCGTTGCGGCCCATGCCCTTCATCTTGTCCATGGCGCTTATCAGATAAGGGGCCCAGCCCGACCCGTTCTCCACCGAAAGCACTTTGATGTTCGGGAAGCGGCCGAAGAAGTTGTGATAGATCAGGGCGGCGATCGTATCCATGATCGGCCGGTCGCCATAGAACAGCGTCCACTGGAACGCCGACTGCTGGTGGGCGGAGGGCCACGGATTTTCCCCCCAGTAGGTGCTGAACATCTGGTTGTAGCCGGACTCGCCGATATGGAAGGCCAGCGTCAGCTTGGCCTCGTTGGCCCGGCTCCAGAACCGATCGAAACACGGGTCGCTCGGCGCCCGCCCGGCGACGGGGCCGGGCAGCATAGCGATCATCCGCGCGCCGCGCCCGATCGCCCACTCCAGTTCGGCGACGGCGGCGTCCAGGTCGGTCAGCGAGATCATCGGCGGCGCATAGATGCGCCCATCGCGGGCGAAGCCCCAATCGTCGTCCAGCCATCGGTTGAAGGCGCGGTAGTTGGCCTGCAGCGCCTGCGGATCGTCCTTCAGCATGGGCTCGAGGCACACCCCTAGCGTCGGGAACAGGAAACAGGCGTCGATCCTGCGTTCATCCATGAACCGGATGCGGGCGGCGCGGTCGACGGCCTCGCGGCGGATCGGCTCCCACACCGTAGAGTCCTTTACGTTGTCTTCCTTGATCGCCTTAAGAAACTCGCGCAGCGAACCCGGCCTGGGCGCCGTGTCGAAGTTGAAGCGGATGTCGTCGAGGAAGTTGAACCGGCGACCGCAGGCGGTGATGACTTCCTGGCCGTCGGCGGCGGTGTGAATGTCCACCTGCTTGTCGCGCAGCTTCGGCTCCATGTGACGCGAGAACACGTCGCGGGCCTCGTAGTAGTGGTTGTCCGCGTCGAAGATTTCGATGTCTGGCATGATCTTCACTCCTGATGAGTTCGTTCAAGCATGCTGGTCGAGAAAGCGGCCAAGCACCAAATTGACCGCCGGGGCATGGGTGACAGTTGGGACATGCGGTCCGCCGGCGATGATCTCCAGGCGGGCGTCCGGAATAGCCTCGGCCATCTCGCGCGCAACGCCGACGTCGAACGCCCGATCGGCGTCGCCGTGGATCACCAGGGTCGGGCAGCCGATCTCGCCCAGGCGCGCGAAGACGTCATCGCGGTCTAGCAGCGGCGACCAGCCGCCCTCCCAGTCTTCGGGCGGTCGGGCGCGCCAGCGGGCGATCCAGATCGAGGCGTCGTGGTCGGGGCCGAACATCAGCGTCGCCATGACGGCGGAGGTTTCACCCACCGGACCCTCGGTGACCCAGGTGTCGCGCATGGCCTGGTAGCCCGCCCGGGTCGCGGCGTCGAAGCCGCGCGCCGCTGTGTCCATCAGGACCAGCGCCCGCACCCGCGCCGGCTCGATCATCGCCGCGCGCATCGACGCGAAGCCGCCCTGCGACAATCCCACCAGGACCGCGGTTTCGATTCCTAGGGCGTCGAGCAGGCCGATGCAGTCCCGCGCCGAGTCCCACATCGTGAAGTCGCCCTTGCAGTGGGTCATCCCGTGGCCGCGCGCGTCCCAGGTGATGCAGCGGTAGCGCCCTGAGAGCGCCTCGACCTGAGCGTCGAACATGGTGTGGTCCAGCGAGAAGCCGTGCGAGAACAGCACCGCCGGGCCGTCGCCGCCGCTGTCGACGTAGTAAATCCGGCGCCCGTTGACTTCGGCGAACGCCATCTCAGAACCGGGCCCCGATCCATTCGGCGATGAGGGATGCGGCCCGGCGCTGCCCGGCGCGGTCCGTCATCCCGCCCGGCCCATAGCCCAGGTGGTCGCCGGCGACCTTGTGGATCGTCTTGTCGGGCGCCGGCGACGTTTCGTGGATGGCGTCGGTGTCGCACCGCATCACCGCATTGTCGCCGGTGTAGGCGACCACCAGGGTGGGCTCCCTGATCGCCTTCACGCAATCCAGCGTAGACGCCCGCGAGGACTTGCCCGACCAGGTCGACAGCCAGGCGCGCGGAGTCTGGTATTTGCCGAAGCCCGCCTCCGAATAGTTCAACACGTCCGGCCGGGGGGTGAAGAACGAGCCGATCGCGCGATCGCTGGGAGAGATGGACGGGTCGGTGTAGGCCGGATTGGCTTCGGTGCGGTGGATTTCCATGTAGCGGCCGACGAAGCCGCGGCGCAGGGCCCATTGCTGCTCCGCGAAGGGCAGCGCTTCGAAGTCCTCGGCCCCGATGCGCCGCTGGTAGTGCCGCTGTTCCTCGATCAGGGCGCGGGCGATGGCGTCGATGCGGCCGATCCGCTCGCGCTGCGCCTGACGATACTGCCGCAGGAATTCGGGCGCATAGCGCGAGGGCGCCGGCAGCGGCGCGAAGCCGTTGGCGGGCGCGTACATATCGAGGGAAGGGTCGATCGACAGCGGATCGTTCTCGTCGGTCACGGAGGGATCGATGATCACCTCCATCAGCTTGCCTTCGCCCAGGTGGGTGGCGAGCTGCACCATGCCGTCGGCGGCCGGGAGGTCGAACCCGTTGAGGTCGCACGGATCGCCGGCGGCGGTGTCACGATAGCGGCCCGGCGGCCGCGTCACCGCCTGCGACTGGTAGAAGGTGTACAACGCGCCGCCGCCGCTGTTGCCGACCAGGATAAGCGTCTCGAATCCCAGCGCCTTCAGCCGCGTCATGGCTGCCGCGATGTCGAGCAGCAGGCGTTCCTTGATGCAGTTGACGTCGTTGTTGATGAAGCGGCCCGCCTGCCCCCAGGTCGCGATCCCCGCCTCCAACAGCGTCGGCATGGCGTAGTGGCGCTGCATGTCGCCGCGTGGATGCATGAACAGGGCGCAGATCCGCTCGCCACCCTTTCGATAGAGGACCCCGCTCGATTCACCGCCGTCGGCGGCCGTCAGCGCGATCGGCTCGACATTAATCCCGTCGGGCAGGCGCTCGAAGGACCACAAGCTGGGGCCAAGGCTCGGGTAGCGGGCAAGCTGGGGAAAGGCCACGTTACGGGGCCTTTCCGTGGGTGAGCTGGCCCCCTTCACGGAACAGGGCCCGCGCCTCCTCGCTCATCGTCAAGGGCCGCACCGCGTCGATGTTCACGGCCTGCAGATCGTTGGTGCTGATTTCCTCCCAGAACTGATCGGTCATCGCACGCACCGCTTCGCCTGGACCATGCACGGCGCCGCGAGGGTGCCACAGGAAAGTCGCCCCCTCGATCGGCGCCCCGCCGATCGCGCCGGCGTGCATGAAACCGATCTCGTCGTAGTCGACGTTGCGATGGTAGTAGGGCAGCCGCGGCGCGCCCCGGTCGCGCTGCATCGGCGCAGGAACGAAGTTGCATAGGATCCACCCCTCGCCGCGGAACAGAGCCGAGGCCGTGGGCGGGACGTGGTTGCGGTCCGCGAACACCGGCCTGAAGTCCATGTTGTGGAACTTGAACGGGAAGAGATCGCCCTTCCAGCCCACCACATCCATCGGGTGGGTGTCGAAGAAGAAGGAGGTGACCTTGCCGTCGCGCAGGACCTTCAGTTCGTACTCGCGGCCTCGCTCGGTCGCCTGCGGCTGCGGCTCGGGAATAGTGATGACGTCAGGGTCAAAAGGGTTGTGCCGCCCCAGCATCACGTGTTCGACGAAGGAGATCTCGCCGCGCGAGCGTAAGTGCAGGAAGTAGTTGTCGCGGGTGCGGGGAACCAGGCGTTGGGTCACGCCCTTGGGCACGACCATATAGTCACCCGGGCCAAACTCGATGGGTCCGAACTCAGTCTCGAGGACGCCTTCGCCCCGGTGGACGAACCACAATTCGTCGAAGTCGCAGTCGCGCGCCCAGAAGGGCGGGGGTTCGCTGCGACGGCTCACCGAGACGGTGAGGTCGTCGTTTCGCCAAAGCACGGCCATGCGACCGAGGGAATCATCCCGGTCGGCCACCGCGATCTTGTTGCCGTCGAGGTCGCCGGGACTGCCCTCGCCTTCGCTGCGGATGTGGCCGGTGGGTTCGTTCCTGCGATAGAGTTCCGCCACCCGCCCCTGGAACCCGGCGCGGCTGATCTCCTCCTCCTTCAATCCATCGGGCACCTCGATGTGAGCCTGACGGGGAGTCTGGCCGCGAGAGACGTGGATCCAGGACTTGTCCATCGCGCCCTCAGAATTTCGGAGAGGCGGCTTGGACGGCTACGCCGCTGTCGGCCACGATCGTCGCGCCGTTGACGTAGCTGGCTTCGTCCGAGGCCAGAAAGAGGGCGATCGCGGCCATCTCATCGGGGCGACCCATCCGGCCCATAGGCAACTGCTCGTTGTAGATTTCCGCGGCCCCCTTGCCGGGACGGCCCGGCATCTGCGCCACGAAAGCGAGCAGGGGCGGCGTGGCGATAGGCCCCGGACAGATGGCGTTCACCCGGATGCCGTCGCGGCCGTTCTCGATCGCCAGCGTCTCGGTGATGCTGAGGATGGTGCGCTTGGCGGCGCAATAGGGACCGATGGTGACCTCCTGGCGGACGCCGCCGCCGGAGGAGATATTGATGATCGAGCCCTTCTTCTGCTTCTTCATGTGGGGTAGCACGGCACGGACGCAGTAGAATACGCCATCCAGCGTCACCGTGAAGTTCGACCGCCACTGCTCGTCACTCAGCGTCTCCATGGTCCCGATGGTCATGTAGAAAGCGCAGTTCAGAAGGACGTCGATCGTCCCCCACTTCGCCACCACCTCGTCGACCATGGCGTTGACCTTGGCAGAGTCGGAGACGTCGGCGACCACCGGCATGCCTTCGCCGCCAGCCTTGCGAATCTGGGCGAGGGTCTCGTCGACGCCGGCCGCGTTGATGTCGTTGACCGCCACCCGCGCGCCTTCGCGCGCGAAACGCACCGCCGACGCCTGTCCGATGCCGGAGCCAGCGCCCGTGACGAGCGCGACCCT
>Ga0182024_10022711_pt1 | contig 11294 bp, 12 predicted proteins | sample P32metaG_FD_120480 | JGI IMG/M metagenome (GOLD analysis project Ga0182024, IMG submission 120480) | Permafrost microbial communities from Stordalen Mire, Sweden - P3-2 metaG (Illumina Assembly) | ecosystem: Environmental > Terrestrial > Soil > Wetlands > Permafrost | place: Sweden: Stordalen... | reverse complement strand
CGCGCCCCGGCGAGGTGATCCGCGAGATCGCCCGCGTGCTGCGACCAGGGGCACCCCTCGTCGTCACTTTCTCGAACCGCTGTGTCGCGACAAAGCCGATCGCCTGCTGGTGTCTCTTGGACGAGACCGGCCACCTTTGCCTGATCGCGCAGCATTTCGCCGGGGCCGGCAATTGGGCCGATATCCGCTGTCTCGACCGCACCCCGCCGGGCGGCGGCCAGCCGCTCTACGCCGTCATCGGCCGCAGCCTCGGCGTGGGCCCGCTCGGCATCAGCGACTGACGGCCTACGCGGCCCGCTGTGCCTTGATGCGGTCGGCCTCCTCGGAAGGCAAATTGCGGTGTGCGATCTTCAGATCATAACTCGCCTGCAGGTTCATCCAGAATTCTGGACTGTTCCCAAAATACAGGGCCAGGCGCAGAGCCGTGTCCGCGGTGATACGGCGGCGATTATTTATGATCTCAGTAATTCGGTTGGGTGAGATCCCGACCGCGCGCGCCAGCGCACCCTGAGACAAGTTATATTCTGCGAGAAATTCCTCCTTCAGAATCTCGCCCGGGGTAACAGGCGTGAATTCTCCGCTCTCCATCGCCTCTCCTCAGTGATAGTCCGTCACCAGGACGTCATGCGCGTGACCCTCGACCCATTTGAAAACAATGCGCCATTGGTCGTTGATGCGGATCGAAGGATCGAGCCTCGGATCTGCTACCGCCGCAGCACCATGAGCTTCTTGATCTCGGCGATGGCCTTGGCGGGGTTGAGGTTTTTCGGGCAGGTCCGGGTGCAGTTCATGATCGTGTGGCAGCGGTAGAGGCGGAACGGGTCTTCGAGCGCGTCGAGCCGGTCGCCGCTCTTCTCGTCGCGGCTGTCGGCGATCCAGCGATAGGCCTGGAGCAGCACCGCGGGCCCGAGATAGCGCTCGCCGTTCCACCAATAGGACGGGCATGCCGTCGTGCAGCAGAAGCACAGAATGCACTCCCATAGCCCGTCGAGCCGGGCGCGCTCCTCGACCGATTGCGGCCGCTCGCGGTCGGGGGGCGCGGTGCTCTCGGTCTGTAGCCAGGGCTGAATCGACTGATATTGCGCGTAGATGTGCGTCAGGTCGGGGACGAGGTCCTTGATCACCGGCATATGCGGCAACGGATAGATCCGCACATCGCCCTTGATGTCGTCGATCGCCTGGATGCAGGCCAGCGTGTTGATGCCGTCGATGTTCATCGCGCAGGAGCCGCACACCCCCTCGCGGCACGAGCGGCGAAAGGTCAGCGTTGTGTCGACCTCGTTCTTGATCTTGATCAGCGCGTCCAGGACCATCGGCCCGCAATCGCCGAGGTCGATCGGATAGGTGTCTACCACCGGCTTCTTCCCGTCGTCGGGGTTCCAGCGATAGACATGGAAGCGGCGCAGCCGCTGCGGATTTTCCGGCGGCGGCTATGTCTTGGCGGGGACGATCTTGGAATTCGCCGGGCGCGTGGTTTCGGCCATCTCAATAAGTCCGCGCCTTGGGCGGGAACGCCTCGACCTCGTTCGACAGCGTCGAGAGGTGCACCGGGCGGGCGCCGAGCCGCACCTTGCCCTGGCTGTCGAGCCAGGCCAGCGAGTGCTTCAGCCAGTTCACATCGTCGCGCTCGGGAAAATCCTCGCGCGCATGGGCGCCGCGGCTCTCGGTCCGGTTTTCGGCCGAATAAAGCGCCACGGTCGCCTGCTCCAACAGGTTTTTCAGTTCCAGCGCCTCGACCAGGTCGCTGTTCCAGATCAAGGAGCGGTCGGAAATGCCGAGATCGCCATAGCTTTTGGCCACCTGGTCGATCTTCTCCACCCCCTCGTGCAATACCTTGGCGGTGCGGAAGACGGCGCAATTATTCTGCATGGTGCGCTGCATCTCGACGCGGATCTCGGCGGTCTTGCGCGCGCCCTTGGCCTGTCGCGTCGCGTCGAGGCGGGCGATCGCCGCCTCGCCGGCGCTCGGCCCGAGCGGCGCGTGCGCCTGGCCCGGGCGGACCAACTCGGCCGCGCGATGCGCCGCGGCCCGGCCGAACACGACGATGTCCAACAGCGAATTGCAGCCGAGGCGGTTGGCGCCGTGCACCGAGACGCTGGCCCCCTCCCCGATCGCCATCAGCCCGGGCACCACGGCGTCGGGCTCGCTCTCGGTCGGGCGCAGCACTTCGCCGCGGTAGTTGGTCGGGATGCCGCCCATGTTGTAGTGCACGGTCGGCGACACCGGGATCGGCTCGCGTGTCACGTCGACCCCGGCAAAGATCTTGGCGGTCTCGGAAATCCCGGGCAGCCGTAGGTGGAGCATCGCCGGATCGAGGTGCTCGAGATGGAGGAGAATGTGGTCCTTCTGCGGACCGCAGCCGCGCCCCTCGAGGATCTCGATCGTCATCGCCCGGCTGACCACATCGCGAGAGGCGAGATCCTTGGCGTGCGGCGCATAGCGCTCCATGAAGCGGTCGCCGGCGCTGTTGGTCAGATAGCCACCCTCGCCGCGCGCCCCTTCGGTAATCAGGCAGCCGGCGCGGTAGATCCCGGTCGGGTGAAACTGGATGAACTCCATATCCTGCAGCGGTAGGCCGGCGCGCAGCACCATCGCATTGCCGTCGCCGGTGCAGGTATGGGCCGAGGTGCACGTGAAATAGGTCCGGCCGTAACCGCCGGTGGCGAGCATCACCATGTGGGCGCGAAACCGGTGGATCGCGCCGTCTTCGAGGTTCCACGCCATGACGCCGCGGCACACCCCCTCGTCGTCCATGATCAGGTCGAGGGCGAAATACTCGACAAAGAACTCGGCGTTGTGGCGCAGCGATTGCTGGTAGAGCGTGTGGATGAGGGCGTGCCCGGTGCGGTCCGCGGCGGCGCAGGCGCGGTTGGCCGGAGCGCCCTCGCCATATTCCATCATGTGGCCGCCAAACGGCCGCTGATAGATCTGACCGAGTTCCGTGCGCGAGAACGGCACCCCGAAATGCTCGAGCTCGATGACCGCCGGGATCGCCTGGCGGCACATGTATTCGATCGCGTCCTGGTCGCCGAGCCAGTCCGACCCCTTGACCGTGTCGTACATGTGCCAGCGCCAGTCGTCGTTCGACATGTTGCCGAGCGCGGCGGCAATGCCGCCCTGCGCGGAGACGGTGTGGCTGCGGGTCGGGAACACCTTGCTGATGCAGGCGGTCTTCAGCCCTTCGAGGGTGGCGCCCAAGGTTGCGCGCAGGCCGGCGCCGCCGGCGCCGACGATGACGACATCGTAGACATGATCGATGATCGGATAGGCGGCAGGCATGGCCTTATGTCCTTTTGGGCTCCGCTGGATTGGGCGCTCGCTAGGCGCCGAGCGAGAGCTTGAGCACGGCGAAGATGCCGCGCGCTGCAAAGACGATCGCGGCGAGTCGCACGACGATCAAAAGCCCGAAGCGCAGCGCTTCGTTTTCGACGTAATCCTCGATGACGACCTGCAATCCGAGCGCCCCGTGATAGAAGGTCGCGATCAAGAGCAGCACCAGGAAAACCGCCGGCAAGGGATGCCGGACCCACTCGACGAAGAGGGCGCGGTCGGCCCCGGCCAACTCGATGACGACGATGACAAACCACAGCGCGAGCGGGACCAGCGCGAGCGCGGTGACCCTCTGAGCCAACCAATGCTCGACCCCCTCCTTGGCCGAGCCGAGCCCGATCGCGCGGCTCAACGGCGAGCGCAGGCGCGGTGTTGCCATCTCACCCTCTCCAATTGGCGATGCCGGCAATCCAGGCGATCGCGGTCAGCGCCGCTGTTCCGGCGATGACCGCCCAGCCGCCGGCGTAGACGCTCTTCAGGTCGAGACCGTGCCCGGTATCCCACCACAGATGCCGCAGCCCGTTGCACAGATGGAAGAACAACGCGACGCTCCAGCCGAATAGCAGGATCCGGCCGGCCCACGAGCCGAGAAACGCCTGGACACTGGCATAGGCCTCCGGGCCGTCCGATGCCGCGCCGAGCCACCACACCAGGAGGATGGTGCCGGCGGCAAGCCAAACCCCGCTCGCCCGGTGCAGGATCGACAGCACCGAAGTCAGCTGCCAGCGATAGATCTGAAGATGCGGCGATAGCGGCCGCGGGTCGGAGGTCATGCGGAAGGTTCCGGCAGAAGTGCGGCTCCCAGCGGCATTTGACTTAGACCGCGTGCCGGGGAGTGTCAACGAAACCGGGGACGGGGCAGCGTGTCACTTTCAAGCTGGATGATCCTCGTGCGTCCTTCGAGACGGCCGCTTCGCGACCTCCTCAGGATGAGGTTAATTACTCAATTCTATCAACAACTACCTCATCCTGAGGAGCGTCCATCGGGCGCGTCTCGGAGGACGCACGACGGGTATGGCGCGCCAGACTGAGATGCAGCGGATTTTCCTGGCTGATATGAAGAGATGGCGCGCAGGACGCGGTTTCACCCCACGAATCTCTTGTCGAATCCGGCCCAGCACGAGTCGTAATCCGCCTGCAGGGCCGGGCTGTCGAGCGCGAAGCGGGTCGGGCGGACGACGAGGCGCGTCTCGAACATGAAGGCGAGCGTGTCGGTGAGCCTATGCGGCTGCAAATCGGCGGCGACCGCCTTCTCGAAGGTGGCGCGGTCGGGGCCGTGCGCCGACATGGAATTGTGCAGCGACATGCCGCCCGGCATGAAGCCCTCGGCCTTGGCGTCGTAGGCGCCGTGCACCAGCCCCATGAACTCGCTCATCACGTTGCGGTGATAAAACGGCGGGCGGAAGGTGTGCTCGGCCACCATCCAGCGCGGCGGGAAGATCACGAAGTCGCAATTTGCCGTGCCCGGCACCTCGGTCGGCGCGGTCAGAACCGTGAAGATCGATGGGTCGGGGTGGTCGAAGCTGACAGTACCGATCGTGTTGAAGCGGGCGAGGTCGTATTTGGCGGGCGCGTAATTGCCGTGCCAGGCCACGACATCGAGCGGCGCATGGTGCATCTTGCTCGCCCAGAGATGACCCTCGAATTTGGCGACGAGCTCGAAATCCCCGCTCTTATCCTCGAAAGCGGCGCACGGGCTGAGGAAATCGCGCGGGCTGGCGAGGCCGTTGGCGCCGATCGGCCCCAGTTCGGGCAGGCGGAAAAGAGCGCCGTAATTCTCGCAGACATAGCCGCCGGCAGGGCCGTCGGGCAGCTCGGCGCGAAACTTGACGCCGCGCGGGACGAGCGCGATCTCGCCCGGGCTCACCTCGATCGGCCCGAACTCGGTGTGCAGCATAAGCCGGCCCTGCTGCGGCACGATCAGCAGCTCACCGTCGGCATCGTAAAAGACCCGTTCGGTCATCGAGCGGGTCGCGCGGTAGAGATGGATGGCGATCCCGCTGCGCCCGCTCGCATCGCCATTGGTCCCGATCGTTATGAGGCCCTCGACGAAATCGGCCGGCTCGGACGGAAATGGCAACGGGTTCCAGCGCAGCCGGTTGGGCGACGGATCGGCCTCGTGGCAGGGCGCGGTGCGAATGAGGCCGTCATCGATGCGGCGGAAGGCCCCATGCATCGCCGAGGGCCGGATGCGGTAAAGCCAGGAACGGCGGTTCTGCGCACGCGGCGCGGTGAACGGGGTCCCCGACAGCTGCTCGGTATAAAGGCCGCGCGGCGGAACCTGCGGCGCGTTTTGGCCTTGCGGCAGGACGCCCGGCAGCGCTTCGCTCGCCAACTCGTTGCCAAACCCCGGAAGATAGCTCAGCGCCGCCTTCGCCTTATCGTACGACGCACCGGTGACCAGCGTATCGGGACCCATGACCGGCTCCTTGCGGATTGCGGGCACTCCTCACCCGGATATGGGGATGATCACCTTTTCGTCGATGATGAAGGTCTTGATCCCGCCGATGAACAGGGCGCCGTCATCATGCAGGCGCTCGGCTTCGGGCGAGGCGTTGGCCCGGTCCATCGCGGCGCGGTCGTCGTACCAGAGCTCGGCGATGCCATCGACCGCGACCTCGGTCGTCGGGATGTCGGCGCGCGTACGCTCACCCTCGATATGGTTCTGCACATACCGCTTGACGCCAGGCACGGCATGAGCAAGCGGCGCATGGATTCCGAGCCAATGCCGGACAAACTCCTCGTGCGACAACTCGGGCCGGCGGGTCAGCAACGACAGGCTTTTGATCATGGTCGTCCCCTCTGGATGCAAGGGACGAATATCACAGGCAAGCACGCAAAAAGAGGCCCGCCGAAGCGGGCCTCTGAAGGTGCTGCCGTCGGGCCGGCCTATGGGAAGAGGATTTCGACCCGGCGGTTCTGCGGCTCGCGCACGCCGTCGGCGGTCGGCACGCGCTGATCGTTCTTGCCGCGGCCGCTGATTGTCATCTCGTTGCGCGCCACGCCGAGCCGGGCCAGCGCAGCGGCGACCGCGTTGGCGCGACGCTCGGAAAGCCGCTGGTTGTAGCCGACCGAGCCCGAGGAGTCGGTATAGCCGGTGACCTGGAGCTGCACCGGTGCGCCCGATTTGTAGGCGTCGGCCGCCTGCTGCACGATGCGCGCGCCCTCGGCCGTGATCGTCGCGCGATCCCAATCGAAGAACACGAGGAAGACGCGCCGCGCGACCGGCGGCGGGGCCGGTATCGCGGGCGGAGCGGCCACCAGCGGCGGCGGCGGCCCGAACCGGTAGACCAGGCTCGCCATCAGCGTGTGGTTGCTGTACCCGCTCTTGTACTTGATCGCGGGTGCGGCCGGCACGCGCAGGCTCAAATCGGTTGTCGCGAGATAGCGATAATCGAGATCGAGCGCGACATTCGGCGTCACCGCGTAGCGCACGCCGGCGATCGCCTGGTAGCCGAACTCCCAGTCCTCGCCATGCGAGACGGTTCCGAATCCGGTCGCCCGTGCACGGTCGACGACATCGACCGCGCCGACGCCGCCGCCGATATGGGGCGTGACCGGCAAGCTGAAGGTGGGCAGGTTGATGTCATACAGCACGTTGGTCATGAACGCGTTTGCCTGCCGGTTGCCCCTCACCCCGGTTGCCGGAACGGCGCCGATCTTCATGCCGCTCAGGTCGTTGCTGCGGTAGGTGTATTCTTCCTCGAAGCGCCACGGCCCCCACTCATAGCCGGCGCGCGCCCCGGCGGCGAAACCCGAATCGAACCGCTTGTGAACAGGCGCAAACCCCGGTGCCTTATCGGTCTGGTTTTCGAGCACGTTCCATCCGCCCTCGCCGCCGAGGTAGAATATCTGTGCCCGCGCAGTGGTGGCAGACATCACCACTGCCAGCGCAAGACAAGCGCCTGCTGCCATTGTGATCCGCATCGACATCAGCTGTTCCCCTATGCATCCGCCAAACTTGCGAGCAATTGCCCACGTCGATATACGTCCCAAATCAGCGAAAGATCCCGGCAGGATTGGGGCAAAAATGTGAAATTGTCGAAACGCGCGGATTTATAAATCCACAGGTGAATAAAGTTCCGGTGAATACGACTGTTTCGCGATAACGCGCGTCAGCCTCAGCGGCGGCCGCAGCCGTCGAGAAAGAGTGCGACACATTGGTCGAGCCAGTCCTTCAGCTCGGATGGGCTGAGCGGTGCACCGAGGCCCAACGCGCGGCGGCGCGGCCCGCTCACCACCATCAGGATGAATTGCTCGGCGGCGAATTGCGGTTCGATCGCCCGCAATTCGCCGTTGGCAATCCGCGGATCGAGAACCTGCGCGATGCGCTCGATCCCGGTTGCCGCGCCCAGTTCGTGCAGGATGCGTGCGAGGCCGGGAAACCGCGTCGCCTCGGCGATCACAACCCGGTGCAGCGCAAGCGCCTCCGGGGTCAGCGCCGTGCTGAGCATGTATTCGGCCGCGCGGCGCAGCGTCTCGGCGAGGGTCTTCCCCTCGAACAGGGCCGCATCGAGGGGCGGCGCCCACCGCTCGATCAGCCGCCGCACGACGGCTTCGAACAGCATCTCCTTGCCGCGAAACCGATGATAGAAGGTGCGCTTTGAAATCCCGGCGCGCCTCGACACCGCCTCGATGCTGGTGGCGCCGTAACCGTCGCCGAGAAACAGCCCGGTCGCGACATCGAGGATCCGGTCGGAGAGCCGCGCCGAATCGACACGCGACGGCCGGCCGCCACGGCCGCGCGGGCGAACCCGTGCGCCCTTCTCCGCTTCTGCCGACACCGTTGCCTCGCCTGCCGTAAGAGCTTGAGCCTAGAGCATTATCGCGGTTGATTGAAGGAAGCATCCCCGTCCGCCACCGTTGCGCGATGGGGCTGGGAAGCGCCGGCGTTCGGCGCCATGATCGGGCGATCGAATCGAATCCGACAAAGGGGCGCCAGACATGAAGATCGACCTTTCGGGTAAACGCGCGGTGGTCACCGGCGGCAGCCGCGGGATCGGCCGCGCCATCGCGCTGGCCTGCGCCGAGGCGGGCGCGGGGGTGTCGATCTGCGCGCGCGGCGCCGAGGCACTGGCGGCAGTGCGCGAAGAGATCGCCGCGCAAGGCGTCGCGGCGCATGCCGCCTCCTGCGACATCGCCGACGAGGCCGCGCTCTCGGCCTATATCGCGGCGGCCGGCGAGGCGCTCGGCGGCATCGACATCCTGGTCTGCAACGCCTCGGGGTTCGGCACGACCGATGACGAGGCCGGCTGGCAGCGCAGCATCGACATCGACCTCCTGGGTACGGCGCGCGCTATCCGAGCGGCGACGCCCTTCCTCGAACGGAGCGGCTCAGGGGCGATCGTCAACATCTCATCGATCTCGGGAATCGGCGCCTCGGCCCGCACCCCGCCCTATGGCGCGGTAAAGGCGGCGATCATGTCCTATACCCAGAGCGAGGCGGCGGTACTGGCAAAAAAGGGCATCCGCGTCAACTGCGTGGCGCCGGGTTCGATCGAGTTCCCTGGCGGCACCTGGGAGCGAGCCAAGACCGCCAACCCGCAGCTCTACGGCGCCATCCTGCGGAGCATCCCGTTCGGCCGGCTCGGCCGGCCGGAGGAGGTGGCGCAAGTCGTCGCGTTCCTCGCATCGCCGCTCGCCGGCTGGGTCACCGGGCAGATAATTTCGGCCGATGGCGGACAGCTATTGTAGTGCCGTTCGGCGGGAACGCAGCTTTTACCCAATATCAATATGTTGAAGACCAAAACTTCAGATGTCGAGGAAAGCGGTCTCGTTCTCGCCCTGGAGCACTAAGTCGAAGCGATAGAGCGCCGGGCTAGCCGTTGCCGCGCGCCGGGCCAGCAGGCTGCCGCGCGCGGCCGGGTCATCGATCGACGACAGGAGCGGGTCGCTCGCGTTTGCCGGCTCGTCGGCGAAATAGATCCGCGTAAAGAGGTGTTTCAGCAAGCCGCGGGCGAAGAGCGCGATGTTGATGTGCGGCGCCTGCAGCGCATTGCCGCGGCCGGGCACCGGGCCGGGCTTGATCGTCACCACACGGAAACGCCCCTCGGCATCGGTCGCAACTCGGCCAAAGCCGCGGAAATGCGGGTCGAGCGGCTTGTCGGTTTGCCGATCGTCGGGATGGTTGTAGCGGCCGGCGGCATTGGCCTGCCACAACTCGATGACCGCGTCCGGCACCGGCGCGCCATCGCCATCGATGACCCGCCCCTCGATCGCGATCTTCTGGCCGGCCGGGTTGTCCGCGGTCAGATCGTCCCATTCGGCGCGCGCCATCCCGAGATGAAAAAACGGCCCGACGGTCTGCGATGGGGTCGGGATCAGCTTGTCGGCCATCGCGGGCGGCGCCTCAGGCCGGGTCGGTTGGGGTTGCGTCGCGGCCGCGCAGCACCAGGTCGAAGCGGTAGCCGAGCGCCCATTCCGCCTCGCTCAGCGCCGGGTCGTAGTGCGAGATCAGCCGTTCGCGCGCTCCGGCATCCGCCGTGCTCTGAAAGATCGGGTCGTAGGCGAGGAGCGGGTCGCCCGGGAAATACATCTGGGTCACGACCCTGGTGGCAAAGCCGGGGCCAAACACGCCGAGATGGATATGCGCCGGGCGCCATGCGTTGGGGCTGTTGCGCCAGGGATAGGCGCCGGGCTTGATCGTCAGAAAACGATAGGCGCCATCCGGCCCGCTCACCACCTGGCCGGCGCCGGTGAAATTGGGGTCGAGCGGTGCGTCGTGCTGGTCGACCGGGTGGTGGTAGCGGCCGGCGGCGTTGCATTGCCACAGCTCGATGAGGGTGCCGGCCACCGGGCGCCCCTCCTCGTCCATCACCCGACCCTGGACAATGATGCGCTCGCCGAGCGGCGCCCCCTTATGCTGCGTCGTCAGATCGGTCGCATCGGGCCCGGCCCAGCGGTCGGCAAACACCGGGCCCGTCACCTCCGACAGCGTGTGCTCAAAGCGGATCGGCGCACGGTGCGGCGCCCGCTTCACCGTGCTGGCGTAATCGGGATAGAGATACGGCGGCTGGGTACCCGGGCGCGGGCGGGCGAAGGATGGCGGGCTCGTTGTCATGCCGGTGTCCGCTATTTGCGTTGGATCGGCGCGGTGCGTCCTTCGAGACGCCCGCTATGCGGGCTCCTCAGGATGAGGGCTTCGTTCATGCCATCCAAATCTTACCTCATCCTGAGGAGGTGCGAAGCGCCGTCTCGAAGGACGCGGCACCGTGATGCAGCAGTCAGTTCGGGACCCAGCTCACGGCGCGGATCTCGGTGAACTCGCGGCGCAGCTTCTTCCAGGAATCGCCGGCGTTGTCGCTTGCGAAGAGTTCGCCGTAATGGCTGCACGCGACGATAAGGCCGGGGTCGGCCATATGCGTCGCGAAGTTCCAGATCGGCGAATTGGGCTCCGCCGGGAGAGGCAGCATCTGCCAGCTCCGCCCGCCGTCCTTCGAGCGCTGGATCGCCCCGGCATCGCCGGAAGCGCCGTTGCCGGTCGCCACGAACAGCGTTTCCGGGTCGTCGGCTTTCTGCGCCAGATGGCGGCAGTAGCGCAGCGGAAACTGGTCGCCCACCATCAGCGGGTACCAGTTGTCGCCGCGATCGCGGCTCGCGAAGATCTCGCGCGGCGTGCTGGTCAACACCGTGGTGCCGCCGTTGACGGTGATCGCGATATCGTGGATGTCGGGGTCGGGGATCCCCTCGGCGGCGATCCGGGTCCAGCTTTCGCCGCCGTCGGTGCTGCGCCGCACACCGTCGACTTCGAGTCCCGCCCAGATCACGCGATGGTCGGAGGGATCGACGGTCAGCGCCGTCACCCGGGGCACGCCGACGTTGGGGCATTCCTCGGCGATCTCGACGGCGAGCTTCTGCCAATGCGCGCCGCCGTCCTTCGAGCGGAACAGCGCCGCGGGGCGGGTCCCGGCGAAGATAATGTCGGGATTGACCGGATCGATCGCGATCCGCCAGACATCGAGGCT
>Ga0182024_10022709_pt1 | contig 11295 bp, 10 predicted proteins | sample P32metaG_FD_120480 | JGI IMG/M metagenome (GOLD analysis project Ga0182024, IMG submission 120480) | Permafrost microbial communities from Stordalen Mire, Sweden - P3-2 metaG (Illumina Assembly) | ecosystem: Environmental > Terrestrial > Soil > Wetlands > Permafrost | place: Sweden: Stordalen... | reverse complement strand
GCCGGAGCGGCCACCGCACGCGGCTTCACAAAATGGCTCGCGATTCCAGCCAGCAGCGCGAACGGCAGCAGCAGCTTGGCCGACGCCGCCATCCATATCCAGTAGCGCGCCCGCGCCTGGTTCTTCTTCAGCGCCAGCGCCAGGCCCGCAGCGATTGCGGCGAACGCCGTCGACTGCCAAAGATGATTCGCCAGCATGGGCGCCCAATCCCGCAACACCGCCGCAGCCCAGTTCACCAGTCCCGTCATGCGCCGCTCCATTTCCGCTCGCCCGCTGACTCGCTAACTCGCTGACTCGCCTTCTTTGCCGATCTTCCGCAGCGTCTTCTCCGCTTCTTTCACATCCTCCAGCGTCAGCTTGCCCGACTCGATCAGGTGCGCCATCACCGGCTGCGTCCGCCCGCCGAACAGCGCCAGCAGGTCGTCCACCAGCCTCCGCTGCGCCGCGTTGCGCGACACCGCCGCCGCGAAGATATGGAAGTTGCCCACCTTCTTCACCCGCCGCACCACGCCCTTCGTCTCCAGCCGGTACACCGTCGTCTGCACCGTCGTATACGCTGGCCGGCCCTTCTCGGGAAACGCCTCCTGGACCTCGCGAATCGACGCTTCGCCCTTGGTCCACAACGTCTCCATGATCTGCAGTTCCAGCTTGGTCAGCTTGGGTCCAGGCATCGCGTTCCAGTCCTCCCACGTCCATCTACTATACGTGTACGAGACGCTACCACAGTCGTACGACCTCCTGCAACTTCGGTCCTCATTCCGCACCGCTGGATCAGGCCATCAGTCCGTCGCAACCACCTTCGCCGGCAGCACAAACCCCGGCAGCGTCAACTCCGTCCGCGTCCGGTCCACCAGCTGAAACTGCGTTACCGTCAGCGGACTCCCCGGGCAAAGCTGCCGACTGCCCTCCTGACCCGGCCTGTCGTCCTCCTCGAAGTTCCTGAACCAGACAAACGAGGTACGCACCGCCGTCAGACGGAAGTCCATCCATAACGGCGTGCGGTACTCGGCATACGCCGACTCGGGCTCGAACCACGAATATGCCTTGGTGGTTGCCTCCGGCGTGTCCGTGCAGTCGCCCTTCGTCCACATCGTCTCCACGTAAGAGAGACCCGGCTGGTGCAGCGCAGACCTGCACTGCAGGCCGCTCAGCCCCCAGGACTGTCGCGCGCAGATGCCGAGTCCGGGCACTGCAGCCTCCGTCGGAAATGCCATTTTCATCACCGTGTCAGCCTGGTACCGGCTCACCGCATACTCGAGCCGCAGCGTCACCGGCCCGGCCTTGAAGCGGTCGTACAGGGCCGGCTCGATCATCAGGTGAACCATCCCGCCATGGTCGCCCGGCAGCAGGCGGTCGCGCGTCTCCTGCCACGGCGAGGTCCACTCAAAGCCGTCCGCCGCCGTAATCGTGAACCGGAAATCGTCGGTGATCACCGCGTACCCGTCCGCCACACCCGAGAAGTGAATCGGCAGATCGATGTAATCCTCGCCCTCCCATACGCGGGCCTTGTCCGGAAAGTGATTGCTCGGCGTGTGCGTAACCGTCATCACCGGCGCAGCCCCCGCTGCCGGCGCTGGATACGCGCGTTCCACCAGCGACTGCCTGCGATACGCCGCCACCGAGAGCGCCAGCAGCACCGGCACGGCAATCAGCAGCCCGCGCGCCACCCAAACTCTGCGCGTTGCGTATTGCAGCGTGATCACCACCACGCACCCGCAAAACAGCAGCGGAAGCAGAAACAGGTTGGCAGACGGATTTGTTGACGTGTACCCGTGCTGCCATCCGACGGTCAGGAACATGTATCCGACGAAAACAAGGAAGCACCCCAGTACCGTCAGCACCAGCCGCGCAAACGTCGAAGTCACCGCCGCCACCGACCACACCGTCACCAGAAAAACGATTCCCACCATCAGTACCGTGGACAAGATTCCAGGAAGCAACGCCAGCGGATGAAATCCCGCCTGTGCCAACAGATAAACCTGCACCAGCAGATACGGCACGCCAAACCACGCGACCACAAACAGCACCTTGGCCGCCAGCAGTTTCTCCCACTGGTACGGCCGCGTAATCCAGAACTGGCGATCGCCTACCAGCGTCTCCGCCTGCACCACGCGCGCAATCAGCAGCAGCCAACTCGCCACCATCAGCATAACGAGAATTCCGATAAAGTCCTGCATGCGCTCGCGCACCCGCTGATCGTGGAAGACCTTCCAGTCGTTCGTATCCATCAGCGCGAACGCCAGCATCACGGCCGCCGAAATCAAAATCTCCGGCCAGAACCGCCTCGTGTCCTTCCTGAAGATATGCAGAACCTGCTTCATGCCTGCGCCCTCCCGTTTGCCGCCGCTGTCTTGCGCGCCGCGTGATTCTGCGTTCGGCCCGACTTCGCAATCGCCAGAAAGATCGACCGCAGCGGCATCGCCTCGCACGCCACATCACGCGCCGAAGTGAAGATCCCCGCCACTTCGCGCTCACTCCCCTCGCCCCGGTACTCGCTGTGGATGAAGCGCACCACGCAATCCGCCGTCTCCGGCAGCAGCCATGCTTGCGGCAAATTCGGCGGCAAACCAGCCGGCGCAGCCAGCGTCACCGTCACCTCGCGGAAGCGATCCGACAGCACTGCCATCTCCTCCGAAAAAAGAATCCGGCCGTTTTCGAGGTACCCGACGTGGCTGGCAAAGCTCTCAATCTCCGCCAGGTCGTGCGACGAAAGAAAGATCGTAGTCTCCGGCGCGCGCTCCAGCAGGCTCTCGATCAACTCATCGCGCACCAGCGGATCGAGCCCCGTGAAAGGCTCATCCAGCACCATCAGCGTCGGCCGGTACGCCAGCGAACTCGCAAACGCCGCCTTCATCCGCATGCCGCGCGACAGGTGCTTCAGCTTGCGATCCAGCGGCAGATCGAACTGCCGGACGAGTTGCTGTTCCAGCGCCTTATCCCACCGCGGATAAAACGGCCGCAGGTAATCCAGCATCGACTCCACCGTCATCCCATCCGGCAAATCCTGATTTTCGGAGACATAACCGATGCGGTTGAAGTCCTCGCCCGCAAGTTTCGCCGAATCCCGCCCAAGCACCGTAGCCGACCCCGACGTCGGCCGCAGAATGCTCATCATCAGCTTGATCATCGTCGTCTTGCCCGCGCCGTTCGCGCCAACCAGTGCATAGATCGCGCCCTCAGGCACAGCCAGGTCGATGCCGCGCAGCACCTCGGTCCGCCCGAACTTCTTCGCAAGATCATGCGTCTCAATCGTCGGATTCACATGGGGATTCATTTCGTTCTGCTTCCTCCATCTTTCGGCTCGCCTGCGAATTCCGCATCGTTGCTGCTCAATCGCGACCAGTGCGCAGCGATGGAAGCGAGCATCTCCTCGCGCCCGATGCCCAGCCGCTTGGCCTCCACCACCAGCTCTTCAATCTCGTGCCCCAGCAGTTGCGTGCGCTCCTTGCGCGTCGAATCCGGCAGCGCCGCCACTACCGTGCCAATTCCCGGCCGCGTCTCCAGCAGCCCCTCGCTCACCAGGTGCGCCACAATCTTGTGCGCCGTGTTCGGATTGATCTTCAGCTCTTTGCTCAGCGCGCGCACCGAAGGAAACGCATCCCCCGGCCGCATCTGCCCGGAGATCATCGCCTTCTTCGCCGCATACACAATCTGCTCGAAGAGCGAAATGCCATTGCGAAATTGGACCCGGAACGGAATCACAGCCGTACTATAACAGCTAGTACACGTCAACGCGCACAATTATTTTCGCCATAGACTATGCCGGTCGAACCCGACCTCGAAGCTTGGACTCTGAACCACGATCCTGCTACACTATATTCGTAATATCGAATATACGCATGCATCGATTCCGCGCATGCCCCCCGGAGCACCATGCAGGACTCCCTCCGCCGCTTCAAAGCCGACATCTTCCAGGCGCTCGCCCACCCCACCCGGCTCGCCATCATCGAGCTGCTCGAGCATGGCGAGCTCTCCGCCGGCGAACTACTCGAAAAACTCAAGATCGAGCAAGCCAATCTCTCCCAGCACCTCGCCGTGCTTCGCGCCAAGCAGCTTGTCGTCAACCGCAAGTCCGGCAACCAGGTCTTCTACTCCGTCCGCGACCCCATCATCCTCAAAGTCCTCGCCCTCATGCGCCGTTACTTCTACACCCATCTGCAGGAAGCCATGGACCTCCTCGGCGAAATGGACCACAAAACCGGAGCACGCTCGTGATCTGCCTTCCACATCCCGAGCTCGATGCAGCAAAGAGCGGTCATCCTGAGCGAAGGTCGTGTAGCGACCGCAGTCGAAGGGCCCCGACGCGTCTCGTCCTGCCACGAGGCTATACACCGTTCTTTCGGAAAGCTTCATCGCCTGAGGTCACCTCCCGATGACCTTCGCCCTTATCGCTGCGCACCCGCTCCGATCCCTGCTCATCCTCATCACCGCCTGGGTCGCCCTCGGCTCCGCCGGCATGTTCGCGCCCCGCGGAAGCCGCCTGGTTGCGCGCGTGCTCTTTCCCGCTGGCGCAATCATCTGCCTCGCTGTCGCCGCCCTGGCAGCATTCTTCCTCCTCTCCGGCCAGGCCCCGCAAACCACAATCCTCCCGCTCGGCCTGCCCGACCTTCCCTTCCATCTTCGGCTCGACGCCCTCTCCGCTTTCTTCCTCCTCCTCCTCGGCGTTGCCGGAGCCGGCATCTCCATCTTCTCCGCCGGATACTTCCGCGTCGGCGAAGGCACATCCCCTGGCCTGCTCGGCCTGCAGTATCACGTCTTCCTCGCCAGCATGGCCATGGTCATGCTCGCCGACGACGCATACCTCTTCATGGTCGCCTGGGAGACGATGGCCCTCAGCTCCTACTTCCTCGTCACCTCGCAGCACAGGATCCCCGAGATCCGCCGCGCCGGCTTCCTCTATCTCCTGATGGCCCACGTCGGCGCGCTCTGCATCCTGCTCTGCTTCGGAGTTCTGCAGGGCGGCAGTTGGCAGTTCACCTTCGACGCCATGCGCCACGCCACGCTCACGCCGTTCCTCGCCACCACGGCATTCCTTCTCGCCTTGCTAGGCTTCGGAGCCAAAGCCGGCCTGGTCCCGCTGCACGTCTGGCTGCCCGAAGCCCACCCCGCCGCCCCCTCGCCCGTCTCCGCCATGATGAGCGGCATCATGCTCAAGACCGCCATCTACGGCATCCTCCGCATCAGCTTCGATCTCCTCCACGTCCGCTTCTGGCAATGGGGCGTCCTGGTCCTCGCCCTCGGTCTCTTCTCCGCCATCTACGGAGCCATCTTCGCCGCGGTGCAGTCCGACATGAAGCGCCTGCTCGCCTACTCCTCGATCGAGAACATCGGCATCATCTTCACCGGCATCGGCCTCAGCATCCTCTTCGAGACCTGCCACCTGCATCTCTTCGCCGCGCTCGCCCTCTGCGCCGCGCTCGTCCATTCACTCAACCACTCGCTCTTTAAAAGCCTCCTCTTCCTCACCACTGGCTCGGTTCTGCACGCCACCGGCCAGCGCAACCTGGGCAAGCTCGGCGGCCTCATCCGCCGCATGCCCTGGGTCGCGACCATCGCTCTCATCGGCACGCTCGCCATCGCCGGCCTGCCCCCGCTTAACGGCTTCGTGTCGGAGTGGCTGCTCCTCCAATCCTTCCTGCTCACCCCGCAGATCCCCCACGCCTTCGTCAACATGTTCGTCCCGCTCGGAGCCGCGGTCCTCGCACTCACCGCCGCGCTCGCCGCCTACGTCATGGTCAAGTTCTACGGCGTCGTCTTCCTCGGCCAGCCGCGCGAAGCCTCCCTCGCCGACGCCCACGACGCAAGCTGGCTCGAGCTTATCGGCCTCCTCTGGCTCGCGCTCGGATGCATCGCCATCGGAGTCGTCCCGCAACTCGCCCTGCGCCCCGCCGCCGGAGTCACCGGCATGCTCCTCGGCGCCACCATCCATCCCGCCGGCTCCCTCTGGTTCATCGCTCCCATCGACTCGCGCCAGGCCTCCTACAGTGGAGTCATCCTGCTCGCCGGGATCATCGGCGTCGTCGGCATCACCTTCCTGCTCGTCCGCCTGCTCGCCCACGGCCGCATGCGCCGCGTCCCCGCCTGGGACTGCGGCTACCCGCACCAGACCGCCCGCATGCAGGACACCGCCGAAGGCTTCGGCCAGCCCATCCGCCACATGTTCGGAGCCTTCTTCCGCATGGAACGCGAGCTGCCCACGCCCACCGACAACCCGCCCATCTATCGCATGAGGATCGAAGACCGCATCTGGCGCGCCCTCTATCTCCCCATTGCCCGCGCCACGCAGAAGATCGCCGACATGGTCAGCATCATGCAAAGCGGAAGCCTATCTATATATCTCCTCTGCAGCTTCCTAACCCTGATCGTCCTACTGGTCTTCGTCCTATGAGTCACTTCGTGACTTACGCCGAGCTTCGCGTGGTTCTCCCGTTGGTCGACACAAGACTTTTGTTTGCGACCATCGGGAGCACCAACGCGAAGCCCAATACAAGTCACGAAGTGACCGCCTCCCGCGCAGGGAGCCCGTCCGGCAGGACATTGCCTGGAATCTGGTCATGAATCCTCTGACCATAATCCGCCAGTTTGGCGAGATCGTCCTCGCCATCGCCATCGCACCGCTCTTCATGGGCTGGATTGCGCAATGCCGAGCCTGGCTGCAGAACCGCTCCGCCCCGCCCATCCGCCAGCCCTACCGCATGCTGCGCAAGCTGTTCGACAAGGACGCCGCCCTTGCCACCAACGCCTCGCCGCTCTTCCGCATCACGCCCTACATCCTCTTCGGCACGATGGTCCTCGCCGCCGCAATCATCCCCTCGCTCGCAACCGACCTCCCCTTCGCCCGCGCCGCCGACGCCATCGCTCTCATCGGCCTCTTCGCCACCGCGCGCGTCTTCCTCTCGCTCGCCGCCATGGACATCGGCACCGCCTTCGGCACCATGGGCGCGCGCCGCGAGATGATGGTCGGCTTCCTCGCCGAACCCGCGCTCCTGATGGTCCTCTTCAACGCCTTCCTGCTCTTCGGTAGCACTGCGCTCCCATCCCTCGTCGATAACTACCGCGCCCACCCCTCCATCATGGATCCGTCGATCATCTTCGCCGCGGTTGCGTTCGTCATGGTGCTGCTCGCCGAAAACGCCCGCATCCCCATCGACAATCCCGCCACCCACCTAGAACTCACCATGATCCACGAGGCCATGCTGCTGGAGTACTCCGCCCGCCACCTCGCGCTGGTCGAGTGGGCCTCCTCGCTCAAACTCTTCAACTACGCCTGCATCGGCTTCGCGCTCTTCATCCCCTGGGGCATCGCCACCCACGGCGCAGACGGAGTCGCCGCAATGTTCATCTCCATCGCCGCCCTGCTGGTCAAACTCATCGCCGCGGGCGCCGCACTCGCGCTCATCGAATCCCTCTCCGCCAAGCTGCGCATCTTCCGCGCACCCGAGTACCTCGCCATGGCCTTCCTCCTGGCCGTCCTAGGCCTCCTCGTCCATCTCCTGCTGGGGGTGCGGCAAGTATGAAGCTCCCCATCAAATTTTGGAATTGTCATTCTGACCCTGAGCTTGCCGAAGGGGAAGAATCCCCGTATTTGCCTTTGCCTCTGTTCTTGCTTCTAGGTACCCCAAGCCTTCAGGCTTGGGTCTCTCAGCCGCGCGCCGAAACAGGGGTTTTAACCCCTGGGGTACGCCTTCTCACCGCTGCCAACAACCCGTACCCCGAGCCTCGAACCTAACCATGCCCTACACCGTCCCCATCCTCAACCTCCTCGCCGCGTGCCTCCTCCTCATCTCCTTCGCGATGCTCTCGCGCCGCCGCACCCAGCGCCTCATCACTCTCTTCGCCTGGCAGGGCGGAATCCTGTTTCTCTCCACCTGTCTGGTCGCCTACAGCTCCGGCCTGCACGAACTCTACTACTCCGCGGCGCTCACGCTTCTGCTCAAAGTCATCGCACTCCCAATGATCCTCAACCGCCTCATCAAGCGCCTCGGCGCGCAATGGGACTCGGAAACCGTCGTCAACATTCCTCTCATCATGCTCGCCGGAATTGTGCTCGTCATCTTCGCCTTCGGCCTCGCGCAGCCCATCAGCATGATGGCCACCACCATCACACGCAACACCCTCGGCATCGCCCTTGCCGTCATCCTGCTCTCGTTCCTCATGATGATCACGCGCCGCAAAGCCGTCACCCAGGTCATCGGATTCCTCGCCATGGAAAACGGCCTCTTCTTCGCTGCCACCAGCGCGACCTACGGCATGCCCATGGTCATCGAACTAGGCATCGCCCTCGACGTCCTCGTCGGCGTCTTCATCCTCGGCCTCTTCTTCTTCCAGATCCGCGAACAGTTCGAATCACTCGACCTGCGCAACCTGGAAAACCTCAAGGAGAATTAAGCGTGCAGTCTCAAATCTCGTTCTCCCCAAACAATTGTCATCCAGAGCAAAGCCCGCTCCCCCACAAGAATCGTCATCCTGAGCGAAGGTCGCAACGCGACCGTAGTCGAAGGACCCCGATGCACCTTGCCCAGCCACCGCGCTCCACACCGTTCCGCCACTTCGCTCAGCTTAACCAAAGAGGACTCACGTGCAACTCCTAGCCGTCCTCACCCTCCCCCTCTTCGGCTTCCTCCTCCTCGCGGCCTTTGGCGCAAAGAAGCACGCGCCCGAACTCAACGTCACCATCAGCTTCGCCACCCTCATCGCCGCCGCACTCCTCGCCATCCGTGTCGCCCGCCACGGATCCATCCTCGTCTTCCACGACCAGTTCTTCGTCGACTCCTTCAACGTCTTCCTCGTCGCCCTCACCGCCTTCGTAGGCCTCACCACCGCGCTCTTCTCCCGCCCCTATATGCGCATCGAAGAAGCCCACGGCCGCCTCACTCCGCACCGCCTGCGGCTCTATCACGCCATGTACCAGCTCTTCATGTTCGCGATGTTCCTCGCCCTGCTCACCAACAACATGGGCCTGCTCTGGGTCGCGATGGAAGCGGCCACGCTCTCGACCGTCTTGCTCGTCTCCCTCTACCGCACGCGGGCCTCGCTCGAAGCCGCGTGGAAGTACTTCATCCTCTGCGGAGTCGGCATCGCACAAGCTCTCTTCGGAACCATCCTGCTCTACTTCGCTGCCGAAAAAACCCTCGGCCACGAGGGCATGACCGCGCTGCTCTGGACCCACCTCAACGCCGTCAAAGGTCAGCTCGAACCCCGCGTCCTCGGCCTCGCCTTCGTCTTCCTGCTGGTCGGATACGGCACCAAGGTCGGCCTCGCGCCCCTCCACAATTGGCTCCCCGACGCGCACGCCGAAGGTCCCACGCCGGTCTCCGCCGTGCTCTCCGGTCTGCTGCTCAACGTCGCGCTCTACGCCGTCATCCGCTGCAAGGTCCTGGTCGAAGGCTCCATCGGCCCCATCCTTCCCGGCCGCATGTTGATGGGCTTCGGCCTGCTCTCAGCCGTGCTCGCGGCATTTTTCCTGTGGCGCCAGAAAGACATCAAGCGCCTCTTCGGCTACTCCTCCATCGAACACATGGGCATCATCACCTTCGCCTTCGGACTCGGCGGCCCCATCGCCAACTTCGCCGCCCTCCTCCACATGACCGTCCACTCGCTCACCAAGTCCTCCATCTTCTTCACCGCCGGCCACGCCTCGCAGAAAGCCGGCACGCAGCAGATGGACGGCATCCGCGGCCTGCTCGCCACCAACCCCGCCATCGGCTGGGGCCTCATGCTCGGCACGCTCGCCATCCTCGGCACGCCGCCCTTCGGAGTCTTCTCCTCCGAATTCCTTATCCTCACCACCGCCATGCGCGAGCATCCCTGGACCACGCCGTTCCTGCTCCTCGCATTAGGCGTAGCCTTCGCCGCCATCTTCTCCCGCGTCCAGCCCATGGTTTTCGGCGACAGCGACGCCCAACCCCTCCCACATTCCCCCGCGCTGGTCCCTGTCTTCGTGCATCTCGCCATGGTCCTGGTGCTCGGCCTCTACATGCCCCCCGCGCTAGCCACCTGGTACCGCGCCGCCGCCAGGCTGATCGGATGACAACCATGACCCATCACCCATACCTTGTCATCCTGAGCGAAGGTCGCCAAGCGACCGAAGTCGAAGGACCTGCGGGGATCTCAATGGCCACAGCCTTCCGCGCTTTTCTTCCAGCCGATCCTAAGACCTTGCCCCCAGAACCCCACCTCGAACCTCGAACCCCGAACCCCGAACCTTCCCTATGACCTTCGACTCCTTCGACCAGCCCCTCACCGCCGTCCCATCGAACATCCTCTGCGCCCACGCCGCCCTCACCGCGGTCGAGTGGCATCGCACCACCGAGGAACTCAAAGAAATCGGCGCCATCTTCCTTACCCTCTGGGGAACAGATGATCGTAACCGCGAAGGTTACTTTTCCATCCACGCCGCGTTCCTCCTGCCCGAAGGCGCCGTCGTCCTCACCCACCAGATCCCCTCGATCGCCAAACCCGCCTATCCCACTCTCGCCCAGGCCTTCCCCGCCGCCGCCCGCATGGAGCGCGCCACCCGCGACCTCCTCGGCATCGCCAGCAGCGCCCCCGGAGGAAAGGAGACAGACCAGCGCTCCTGGCTCCGCCACGACGCGTGGCCCGCCGATCACTACCCCCTCCGCCACGAAGGCCTTTCACCTGCAACTGACAACCTGCAACCCGCAACTTCCACCCCCTACCCCTTCGTTCAAGTCGAAGGCAACGGCGTCCACGAAATCGCCGTAGGCCCGGTCCACGCGGGCACCATCGAGCCCGGCCACTTCCGCTTCTCCGTCGTCGGCGAAAAAGTCATCCGCCTCGAAGCCCGCCTCGGCTACACCCACCGCGGCATCGCAAAGCTCTTCGAATCGCGCACTCAGAAAGACGCCCACCGCATCGCCGCCCGCGTCTCCGGAGACACCACCGTCGCCTTCTCCTGGGCCTACTGCGCCGCGCTGGAATCCATCACCGAAACCCCCGCGCCCCCACGCGCCGTCCATCTCCGCGCCCTCGCCCTCGAGCACGAGCGCCTCGCCAACCATCTCGGCGACCTCGGAGCCCTCGGCAACGACGCCGGATTCGCCTTCGGCCTAACCCAGTTCTCGCGCTTCAAAGAAGATCTTCTCCGCGCCAACGTCGAAGCCTTCGGAACACGCTACCTCTTCGATTACATAATCCCCGGCGGAGTCGCCCGCGACCTTCCCCAACCCGCCTACGCCCATCTCATCCATCTCTACCGCACCCTCGATCACGAAGTCGTCGAACTCCAAACCATCTACGAGGAGCACGGCGGCCTGCAGGACCGCTTCCGCGAAG
>Ga0182024_10022708_pt1 | contig 11295 bp, 16 predicted proteins | sample P32metaG_FD_120480 | JGI IMG/M metagenome (GOLD analysis project Ga0182024, IMG submission 120480) | Permafrost microbial communities from Stordalen Mire, Sweden - P3-2 metaG (Illumina Assembly) | ecosystem: Environmental > Terrestrial > Soil > Wetlands > Permafrost | place: Sweden: Stordalen... | reverse complement strand
GGAAAGATATCCGTCGGGGTGCGCACGATCGCGAGGCCGCTGAGGATGAAAACCAACAGGGCGAGCACGACGAAGGTGTAGGGTCGCTCTAGCGCGACACGAACTAGCCACATGGCAACTATTTCCCTCTCGAGACAAAGATACGCATGCCCTCGAGAGCCCCCGTCCGTTGGCCCTTTGAGAAACGCACACCGCGGTTACGTCAAGGCTCTCACCTGAACACACGCCGGCGGGTCTGCGATTGGACGACGCCAACGCATTTGTGTCTGCCACACGCGCGTGCCTTCCGTGCGACCGAGTGAAGGATGTCGGGACCAATACGGTGCGGCGGACGAACGGCTTGGGGATCAAAAGAATCGCTCCTTGGGAATTGATCAGAGTGCGCGCAACGCTCTGCGCGATCCCTGCACACGGTGAATCGTGGTCGTCGTGCGTAACTGCGAATAAGGAGATAGCGTGGTTAGGTCAAGCGCTGAGGCACCGTGCGAGGAGTTCTCGCGTAGATCAGCGCGCCATAATTACCGCTTCTGAGAATCCCCACATGAGACACGCCGCCGCGCCGCTTTCATCTTTGCCCGGACGCTCAAAGCCCCGTCGCCCGCGCCCGAGGGCGCCAATGCCGCAAGCGCGCAGAATTATTGACCCGCGCACAAACCGCCGCAGGCTGGTTCAATCGGTCTGTCGTAGGTCCCCACCTAACGCATGGACCTTGAAAGTGTACAGTTGTTTCCTTTTTGGGATAGATTTGGCCGCATCGCCCACGATCGGGGCCGCAGGAGTTGTTCACCCGTAGTCGTCGCGAGACCGGGAGTCCATCTTGTATGGCGAGTTGCATGCGCAGGCCGCCCGCCTCGACGACGTGCCAACCACCGAACAAGGCTTCCTTTAGGACTTTGGCAACTCGCGCCGGCGTGCCTGCGAGATTTCAATCAAGGTTTCGATGCGGATCAACCGTCGCTCGTGGTCCTCGAGCCGGGCGGTCGTTTCCTTCCTCCCCGCCATGAGGGCATCCACCCGCTCGCCCAAGAGTACGATGTCCTTGCCGTACTTGATCACTTCGGCGATGAGACTCATGCGGTCGCCTGCGGCGCGAAAAGATCCACGATCCCTTGGGCCTCATCGGGGTGTGCATCGAACCACGCCCTCGTCTCGGCAACCACCCGGGCACGGAAGGAGCCATCGGCAAGCGCTAGCTCGCGCGCGCGTACCTCGAAAAGGCTCGCATCGATCCGCGTGAGAGCCGCGCGTACTTGGGTATGAATGTCTTTGAGCACCGCGCGCGAAGCCACCTCTTCTTCGGACTCGGTGAGAATGTTCCCGGAAGTGTATGCCTCGATGGCCCGACGCGCGAGTTCACCGGCGGAGACGCCCTCGCGTCGGCTCATCTCGCGAAGCTTCTTCACACTCTTGCGCGGCACCAGGTATTGCTGGCGCATAAGATCTTCGGCTTTCGCAGACATACCAAACTCCGTTTTGAGTTCCATGAAGCCCGAAGCCACTATATCTGAATCATACACATACACAACCGCATACACAATCTAGCCCAAGTCATTGAAACTCAAAAGCTGCCACAGCGGCGTCACCATCTATTTGCACAGACTGCTCGACTGCGTCGAGTAATACGCCGCAACTATCTGACAAAACGTATATTACTGGAAACGATATACCTGTAGGGCGCGATTGGGGGTGCCCCCGCTCGACACGATCAATTTAAAAGGTCCCACGAAGAACATTGAGGGTCTCACGGTGCGGCTCTTCAATCCCAAGACGCACGAGTGGCGCCTGTGTTGGGCCAACAGCAGGATGGACTCGTCGTGGTGCCGCAAATCGGACAGTTCAAGGCGGGTCATGGCGAGTTCTACGCGCAGGACGTGCTCGATGACAAAAGCATCCTGGTTAAGTTCGACTGGTCAGCGCTGATGTCCAAATCGCCACATTTCGAGCAATCGTTCTCGAACGACGGCGGCAAGAACTGGGAAGTCAACTGGATCTCGGACCAGACCCGCGTCAACTGAACTTACGGGGACCTTTTTTTTACTCACGCGTTATTGTCTTGCCAGCATAGTGCCGAGCGCTAGATGCACATGCAAACAGTCGCAGACAAATTAACGCCGCTCGGCGCGTGCGATTTTTTCCACTCGGACGGTAGCGATGATCAAGACAAATCGGAAGTTCGACCGGAGGAAGAAGGGGCCAGGTATCTGGCTTCGAAGGTCTCGCAGGACAGTGGTTTAATAAACAAATAGCCTTGCATTTCGTCGCAGTTCAGCCCCCGCAGCAGCTGCGCTTGCTCCTCGGTTTCAACGCCCTCGGCCACTACCTTGAGCTTCAATGAATGCGCCAAGTTGATGATGGTGGACACCACCGCCGCTCCCTCCGGCGCCGCAGCCGCTGATCGGCGCGAGACGTATCACAACCGGAAGTTGGGGGTGTGCTATGCGACGAGTTTGCCCTCATGTCTATGCCGGAGATTTGGATACCAGCGTTCGAAGCTCGCATGTAAATCGTCATTGAGCGTCTGAACTCGAACCTGCAGTAGAAGATGCTAAGCGTGCATAAATTTCCGTTTCGTGAGCGAATCCCCAGTAGCCCTTCCTACCGTCGCCGACTCTGTCATGCCCGGTGAGCCAATGAGATCCCCGATTCGCTCACCGGAAAAGGCCGCCACCTTTTCGGTATCCCATTGGCGGCGCGGCCAACAGCTCATAGTCGACTCCGGGGTCCAGCCGTCACTAAGGTATTCGCCACCCTTTCTCTATCCCGTCGAGGAATACGCTATAACTATATGATAGGACACTTATATTTTTACCTTGCTAGGCGTCAATATTCTCGTGTCATTGTTTCTCGCGCGAAGGCCCAGGGATTCACAGCCAGCGGCTGGACTCCAATGGCGGAGCTGGTCGCGACGGACGAGTTCAAGCGGGTGGGCGCATATTTTCACGACTTCTTCTGGACCGGCCGGCATGTGGTGTTTCATCTGCATCCGACGCCGCTTTCGCCGCTTCCCATGCTCATGGGGTTTCGCACTTTTGTCGATGGCCTGTCCTGGCGTCCGGATCTCGGAAGCTTGCTGCTATCAGGTGCGGCTGCCCGCGGCTGCGCTCCTGTTCGCGCCGGGGAGACAGCTTGGGATTCTTCTGGCAGCTCTGCCAACGCCTTTCGCAGTAGCTTTACCAGCTCCGAATTCAGCTTGGGCGACAACATGGAGGTTCCGGCTGCATACTCGGCGGAGCGCGCTCTGTGAACACGCTGCATGAGGGTCTGCCCCTTTTGCGCAACCGCGAGAATCTTCCTCCTACGATCGTCGGACGCCTCCCAGGCGGCCGCCGCCATCGTACTGCAATAAAACCGACCGGATAGTTGCGTCAACAGGAATACAACTTTAAACCGTACCGCAAGCAGAACACCGTGACCTGCTCACCTGGTCAGTAGACCGCAGGGAATGCGCATCGTACATTGGTGTCGTGATTGAGGAGATTTTCATTCAGGATCGGCCGCTCGGTCTGGCTGGAATGGCCGGCTCGGCCATCCTCATCATTGGGAGACTCTAATGCCATTGTTCACAGTGACAATGAAAGCCGGCAGAGCCGCTGACGAAAAAAATGCGATCTCTCGTGCCATACATGAAGCAAGCGTCAAGGCAGGATATCCCGAGGACGACATGTTCCAACGTTTTCTCTGTCTTGAGCAGGCCGACCTGAAAGTCGATCTCAACTATCCTGGTTTGCCGAAACCCCGAACGGAGAAGATGCTGATGATCGAAGTCCATGTGTCGTCCGGGACTGGCGCCGACAGGAAGACGCGTCTGCTGGCAGCCTTAGTCGAAGCGCTCGACGGTGCCGGCACTGATCCGAACGATATCATGGTGTTCTTCGGAGAGATCGATCGCGCCAATAGCTCGTTCGGCGGCGGTCGGCTTGCTCCAAGAGTCTAATCATTCGAGAGTCATGGTCGCAGAGTGTATGCGCTGTCCTTCGCGCGTGCAGCCCGATATGCGTCGACATATTACCTTTGCCGCCCTTGCAACAGTGTCGCTCTCGGGTTGCTACTCGACGGTACCAACCATCGCGCAGGGAGGGCCCAAAAACGTTGAGCTTGTCACACCGTATTTCGACGGTCAGGTAAAGCAGCGCTTTCCCGCCGGATCCGACGAAAAAGAATTACGGGCGGAACTCCATCGCGAGAGCTTTAGGATCAGCGAAACTAACGATCTGCACGTGGGATACCAATATATCGCTACCTACCAGGAAAATGGCGTCTGCAAAGTGTCCTGGACTGTTCGATGGAATGCCGACCAGGGAAAAATCACGAACACCACAGCGACGTATGCCCAGACCTGCCTATAGGCTATGTCGAGGCGACCGACACCACACGCAGGCCTCCTGAGGTCGAAACGATCCCTCGTTCATCGCCGCTGGTGCCGAGTCTTTCAAACGTGATAAGAACCGACGAAATCGCCAGCCTCATTCTACAATTCATGGACAAGCAGCGAAGGTAGCTCATTTGGGCCGAACTAACGTGTTCAGGGCAAAAGTTCTGAAGGTGTCGACGACGGCCGTTCGATTGTATTTGCTTACAGCAATCCCAATTTCGGACATCGGTGTCGCATCCGCGATCTCGCAGGCGACTACCGACGCAACGCTATGTCTGACGGCCGACGCGGGGAGGATGGAAAGACCCATTCCTGCATCCACCAGCGAGATCAGTGTGGGCATTTCCCCCGCAGTCTGAGTGACACGGGGGACAATTCCGGCGTGGCGAAGCATACCGAAGACCAGGTCGTGGAATCCGGGGGCATGGGTTCGGTCATACATCACGAAGTCCTGGCCCGCCACTTCGCTCAAACGTACGCGCTTTCGTTTTGCGAGCTTATGGCTGGAGGGCACCACAAGAACAAATGATTCGCGATGCACCGTGACAACCTCTAGTTGCGAATGCCCGCCGATCGGCAGACGCAGAAAGCCGATATCAAGCGACCCGGCTTCAAGCATTCGAATTTGATCCGCGGTGAGAATATTGCGCAAAGAGAACTGTACATCGGGATTCAGCTCCCTAAACAAACGAATGACATTGGGCATCAGTTCGCTGCCGGCCGTTGAAATGAAGCCGATTGACAATAGCCCTAGTTTGCCGTTCGCGGCCAATGTGGCCCTGCGGACTGCTTGGTCCAACTGCAAGACCGCCGCTGCAGCGGTCTCGCGAAAGGCGAAGCCAGCCGCGGTGAGCGTTGTTTTACGCCGGTTCCGCTCGAAGAGCCGCACGCCGATCTCCTCCTCGAGGGCTCGTATCTGAAGGCTCAAGGCAGGCTGGCTGAGATGAACCAATTCCGCGGTTCGACCGAAGTGCAGTGTCTCCGCGATGGATAGAAAGGATCGAATCTGACGAAGTTCCATTGATCCATTGTATTTGAATCTCTTATCACAGGATATAAAACAAACAATTTCACAAATGTTTGATGCGAGCGTGTAATCGAATCGTCGGGGAACTTATGTTCTCGTTCATCGATTTTGTATAGGAGTGGTAATCAGTGAAGTATTTCAAGCCGGCGTTTGTACTCAGCCTCATCGCCACGGGGGCAACGTGGTCCTGCGTGAGTTTCGCTGCGACCGAGAGTAAGCCTGTAAAGAACATCGTGCTGGTCCATGGAGCATGGGTCAACGGGTCGGGGTGGAAGCCGGTGTTTGAAATTCTCGTAAAGGACGGGTACCACGTATCGATTGCGGAACATCCGTTGACCTCCTTCAACGACGACGTTACGGCGGTTAAAAGAGTGCTTGCGATGCAGGAAGGCCCGACGATTCTCGTTGGTCACAGCTACGGTGGCGCGATTATCACGGATGTTGGCAACGACCCTAAGGTGGTGGGTTTGGTGTATATCGCCGCGCATGCACTGGACGAAGGTGAGACCGAAGTGGCCAACGGCAAGAAATTTCCGAACGCCACCAAGGCCGTAAAGAGAACGACGGATGATTTTCTCTACCTCGATCCCGCTTTTTACCCTGCCGACTTTGCGGCGGATCTACCTAAGGAACAGGCGCAGTTCGAGGCCCAGGCAGAGGAGCTGACGGCGGCATCCGTGTTTGGCACACCGGCCGGCATTCCCGCTTGGAAGACCAAGCCAAGTTGGTACATGGTCGCCAAAGCCGACCGGATTATCAATCCAGATCTTGAGCGGATGTATGCAAAGCGCGCCCACAGCCACACGGTCGAAATCGACGGCGCGAGCCATTCGGTCTACGAGTCACATCCTAAAGACGTGGCCGCGCTGATTGAGCAGGCGGCGCAGCATGCGCAAGACTGAGCGCAATATGAGGACCTGGCGAGAAGCGCGCGATGCGCGTGACGCGCGAATTGACGCCGGAAGACCCTTGGCAAATCATAAGTTGGTGGACGCGCGCGACGCCGTCGCCCTGCTGGAGGCCGTCATCCGGCCGGGCGACCGGGTTTGTCTCGAAGGGGATAATCAGAAGCAGGCAGATTTCCTGGCACGATGTCTGGCGGCTGTGGATGTCCACAGAGTCCACAGCCTGCACATGGTGCAGTCTGGCGTAGTGCTCCCTGAACATCTGGACCTATTCGAGAGTGGGGTTGCGAAGCGGCTTGACTACGCTTACTCCGGCCCGCAATCGTCACGGATCGCCACCATGCTGTTCGGCGGCAAGATCGAACTAGGTGCCGTCCACACCTATCTCGAGTTGTTTGCGCGTTACTTTATCGATTTGACGCCGAACGTCGCGTTAATTGCCGCAGTGAGCGCGGATCGCGAAGGCAATCTGTACACTGGCCCCAACACGGAAGACACCCCCACCGTGGTCGAAGCCACGGCGTTCAAGGACGGGGTAGTCATTGCGCAGGTGAACGAGATCGTCGAGCAAGTGCCGCGCGTCGACATTCCGGGCGACCGCGTGCATTTCATCATCAAGTCCGACAAACCCTTCTATGTCGAACCGCTCTTCACTCGCGATCCCGCCGCCATCACCGAGTCTCAGATCCTCACGGCGATGTTGGCGATTGCAGGAATCTATGCGCCCTACCAAGTCAAGCGGCTGAACCATGGGATTGGCTTTAGTACGGCAGCGATCGAGCTACTGTTGCCGACGTACGGCGAGCGCCTGGGACTCAAAGGCAAAGTGGCGAGCCATTGGGCATTGAATCCCCATCCGACCCTGATTCCGGCGATCGAATCCGGCTGGGTCGAGCAGATTCATTGCTTCGGATCGGAAGTGGGTATGGATAATTACATCCGCGCCCGGTCAGACGTCTACTTTACCGGATCCGACGGCTCGCTGCGGTCCAACCGAGCGCTGTGCCAGACCGCGGGTCTCTACGCCTGTGACATGTTCATCGGCTCCACCCTGCAGATTGACCTTCAAGGCCACTCGTCTACGGTCACTGCATCGCGCATCGCCGGATTCGGGGGTGCGCCCAACATGGGCTCCGACGCGCGAGGCCGTCGCCATTCGAGCGACCCCTGGCTGCGGGCGGGCGAGGAAGCGGATCCCGGCACACCAACTCCGCTGCGGCGCGGCCGCAAATTGGTCGTGCAGATCGGGGAAACCTTTGGTGACTCACACGCACCGCTCTTTGTCGAGAAGCTCGACGCCATCACCTTGGCGGAGAAAATCGGCCTCGACCTTGCGCCGGTGATGGTCTATGCGGACGATGTGACACACATCGTGACCGAAGAGGGTATTGCCAATCTCTTGCTCTGCCGCACCAACGATGAGCGCGAGCAAGCGATTCGAGGAATAGCGGGCTACACCGATGTCGGTCGCGCTCGTGATAGAAAGATGGTCCAGATGCTGCGTGAACGCGGTGTCATCCGGCGGCCGGACGATCTCGGGATCAACCCCCTGGATGCGGATCGGAGCCTGCTCGCCGCGCGTTCCATCAAGGATCTCGTCCGATGGTCCGGAGGACTGTACGAGCCTCCCAGTCGATTCCGCAATTGGTGAAAGGAAATATCAATGGAAACCTTGAGCTATCACCACAAAGCACGTCAGCGCGCCGCCGGCTCCAAGCTCATGGCGATCGTTGGCGTCGTCGCCTCCGGCAATCTAGAAGTCCTCGTGGAGCGGATCTTGCCGGACACCGACTGCGAACTGGACATTAAAACGGCGGCCGAAGGGTTCGGCGCCGTGTGGGAGCGGGTCGTCGCCGATTTTGTCGAGTTGCGTTCCCCCGGCGGCCTGAAACTATCCGTCAATGACGGCGGCGCGCGCCCGGCCACCGTGGCGCTGCGTCTTGCGCAGGCCGTCCGATTGATTGAGGAGTTAGATCCATGAGCTCTACGCCTGTCGCGAAGCGCAATGCCGATAACCAGAGAAAAACGGTTAGCTGGTACGAGGCATCCGCTCGAGAACGAGTGCGTCTGTTCCTCGATGCTCACAGCTTCCAAGAGTTCATCGGACCGGAGAAGCGGGAGATCAGCCCGCATCTGCGCGTCTTCAATCTCCCTGAGCAATTTGACGACGGCATGATTGTGGGGCGCGGCGGGCTGGACGGCCAGAAAGTCTTCATCGCCGCCCAAGAAGGACGCTTCATGGGTGGGGCCTTCGGCGAAGTTCACGGCGCCAAGCTCACGGGACTGCTCCGCGCCGTCCGCGACGCCCCGTCGATTCCCCTGATTATCTTATTTGATACCGGCGGCGTGAGGCTGCAAGAGGCCAATGCGGGCGAGTTGGCGATCGCCGAAATCATGCGCGCCTCGATCGAAGCGCGAACGGCCGGGGCCAAAGTGGTGGGGCTCATTGGGGGCCGCGCTGGATGTTACGGAGGTGGCGGACTAATTGCCGGTTGCTGCTCGTCGCTCGCTGTCTCTGAACAAGGCCGCATCAGTGTCTCGGGTCCCGAAGTCATCGAGACGAACCGCGGCGTGGAGGAATTCGACTCGAAGGACCGCGCCCTTGTATGGCGCACGATGGGCGGCAAGCACCGGCGCCTCATCGGTGGAGCGGACATATTCGTCGACGACACGATAGAGAGCTTCCGCGTCGCGGCGATAAACCTGATTCGCTGCTCGCCAGAATTCGACACCGCCATACTGGAATCGGAGCAGCTACGCTTGGCTCAGCGACTTCAACAGTTCGGTTCATGTACTGACGCCATAGATATCTGGCGAGCGGCGGGGATTGGCAATGCTGAGGCGGTGCCTGGTATGGCCACCGACGAGTTCATTGCACTAGCCGGTAAGATTCGGGGGCCGCGCTATGACGCTCGATGAAATTCTCTCCTCGCTCTTTCCGCAGGGCCATGACGTCGGCAAGGATCGCGGTTTGGTCCGAGGGTCGGGAGCCCTCGCAAGCGGAGGCCGAATTCAGGTGATCGGTGTCGTGGATCGCACGCCCATCGGTGTGGATGAGGCTTTGCAACTCTCCGAGTGGGTGCTCGAGGTCATTGCCCGGGGGGGCAGCGATCCCATACTGATTTTAGTCGACAGCGACAGTCAGCGAATGAGCAAGCGAGAAGAGTTATTGGGACTCAATGAGTACCTCGCCCACCTCGCCAAGGCGTTGATCCATGCCGATCTGCAAGGCCATGCGACCGTCGGGTTGCTGTTCGGCCACACCGCTGCCGGCGCTTTCATCGCCACTGCGCTCGCCGCCCGGACATTGGTGGCGCTCCCCGGTGCCCAGCCGGAAGTCATGGATCTGCCCTCGATGGCGCGCGTGACCAAACTGTCGATCGAGGCTCTCCAGGAAAAGGCAAGGTCCACCCCAGTGTTCGCGCCCGGCCTCGAGAACTTAGCGCAGACCGGGGCGGTGTTCGCCACCTGGGACGATAAGCGCTCGCTTGCTGAACAACTGCAAGCGCTTTTGGACCAGCGTCGCGAGCACCGTGATCGGCGCGATGTACTGGGTAAGGAGCGATATGGTCGCCCCAAAGCCGCTGACATTCAGGAGCGCGTTCATGAGCTCGCCGTCCAGACGCGCTAGCGAGAATCCGCGACGCCACGATCTTGTCTTCGTGAGCCCGGCGGCGTGGCGGTCATTTCTCGAGACGCGCGACGATCTGGCCGATGATGCCTTGGTTGCCGGGTGGGTGGACCGAGGATGGCCGCTCATCGCCAGGTGCTTGGCGCCGCAGGAGAACCACGGAGTACCACTGGGGCTGCCCCTGCCCCCTTCGGCGGGCAAGCGGCGGATCGGTTTGCTCATGGATCCCGCCGGCGTCAGGTCCACTGCGCGCCCGCCTCTGCTGAGCGCTGCACTCCGCGTCGCGCCGGCTGCCTGGATACCGACCTTACGCACATTGAACCATGTGGCCGCGCGATTGGGTGTGGAAGCGCGCGTGTTCGGCAGTCTCGCGTGGTGTCTGCTGACGGGATTGGATTACCTCAGCATGAGCTCGGACCTCGATTTCATCCTGTCCCTGCCTCATCCACGCGACCTCGCAGAATTAATGACCGAGCTTGACTCCATCGACAGTGACGCGCCGATGCGATTGGACGGCGAAATCGTGCGTGACGATGGCGCGGGCGTCCATTGGCGGGAGCTGCACGCGGGTGCTCGCGAAGTGCTGGCCAAAAGCGTCGGAGGACCAACTTTGTTGAATTCTGCCGAGTTCATTGGCGGGAGCATCAAGTTGTGAGCACTGCTTTGGTTCGCATCCAGCATCGACCGCGAGTGTTGCCGCCTCGATCGATGGCGAACGTCAAGCGAGACGCCAGGGGAATTGCTGCTCACGCCGTCGATTGTCTTCTACAGGAGCTGCAGACTTACCCAAAGCCGGGTTTGGTCAGCCACATCGATGCAGGGAGTCATACGGATATGGATGCCGACACGTTGCGCCGCAGCGCCACCGCTCTTGGACCCTATCTGTGTGCCTTGGCTGAAGCCGGCGCACAGGATTGCGACATGGGCCGCCTGCGAGTCATCGGCATTGAAGCCGAAGCGGCGATGCTGGAAGCTACCGCGGGTATCAATACTCATCGGGGCGCGATCTTCGGGTTGGGTCTGCTCTGTGCCGCAGCCGGCGCGAGATGTAATGGCACCGTCCAGAGCGCTGCATCGCTCGGGTCGGTCGTGGCGCGACGGTGGGGGAAGGAAATCTTGAGCGGGCCCGTCACGTTGCGAAGTCACGGTCTTGAGGCACGTCGGCGCTATGGAGCCGGCGGCGCACGCTGCCAGGCAGCGGATGGCTTCCCCAGTGTCTACGGCGTTGGCTTACCTGCTCTCAGACAGGCGGCCATCATGGCGCCAACGGACGCGGAGGCAGTTCGGGTGCACGCCTGCTTTTCCTTGATCGCCGCCGTTGAGGATACTAATTTGCTGCACCGGGGTGGAACCTCGGGTC
>Ga0182024_10022707_pt1 | contig 11296 bp, 17 predicted proteins | sample P32metaG_FD_120480 | JGI IMG/M metagenome (GOLD analysis project Ga0182024, IMG submission 120480) | Permafrost microbial communities from Stordalen Mire, Sweden - P3-2 metaG (Illumina Assembly) | ecosystem: Environmental > Terrestrial > Soil > Wetlands > Permafrost | place: Sweden: Stordalen... | reverse complement strand
CGAAATCCGATTGCGATAACATTTATGCTTCCCTGCCGGGCGGACAATTGAGTGGATCGGGGTTTTATACACTGTGGTGTAATGCCACGAGCGATACTTACAACGGTCGACGGAACGTGTATTTCAATGTCGGGGGAAGTAATTTCGGTGTCCCTGCTGCTGATTTATTATGGGAGCAGGTTGATAGCACAAACTGTTATGGAGCAATTCAGTCTTGGGGATCAGGAAGTGGAATCAGTATCCTCGGCGACGTGTTTCTGAAGAACGTCTATGCTGTCTTCGACGTCGGCAACAGTGCTGTCAAAATCGGCCAGAGAACTGATGTCGCTGCCCTGACCGACTAATTGTTACGAGCCGAGTAATACGACAAGTTCTACGAGTGGAAAATATTTGGGAAAGTTTTAGCGAGGCAATGGCTTGGGTGGGTTTGGAAACTGGGATAGGATTTTGGGGAGAGGAAATACTGTAGATAGACACTTTGGGGGCCATATTTAGTTGCATGAAGCGACGGGAAAGCTCGATTGTAATGAAAGAATACTGATACATACACCGAAACGATATACATACTCATCAATAAAAGTTTCAAGTACAGTTTCAAATTTTCTACCCCTTAATTTCGGCGACCCCGATAACCCCAGCCTTCGAGCGGACTTCGCGCATGCAATCCTTCCCGAACCCCTTTGTTGTACTTCCATTGGCCACCTTCACTCCAACTCCTGTAGGCTGTGACAGGGTCTGTATGAATTACCACCCCTCACTCATTTCGCTACATCCTCGCAGCAGCAGCCTTTTATTAAATAATCCATGGCAAGGAATTCCTTTATAATCCTTCCGCAGGTCCCAATTCTCGATCTTTATCAGCTGTGCTGCCTCTCACTTCCTTTCAACTTCGTATATCGTTCATTCCTTATTTTCTTCGCTTTCATATTTCTTGAGCCGGTCTCTCTAAAATGCAACTCTCACTCATCACTGTAATTCTCTCCATGGCAGTCGCCGTCTTCGCTCAAACCGACGTCGACGACCCAGTCAAAATGGACGCAGACGGTATCCCCTTCTCTCCCTCCCCAGCCAGGATCCTCACAAGAGTGCAGTGCTAATTATGCTAGGGAATATAATCCCCGCGACGAATGTCAGGAGATCCCAATTCCAGGAATTCAAGAAACGTTTTATTGACGAAGCTATTCCCGTCAAAATGGATGCCGATGGTACTTCATCTGGACACACAAGGAGGCTAATAGAAGGGAATATCTTTCCTGCGGTTAAGAGGTCTGCGGAACCAGTTATCTTGGAGGTGCAGCCCGGGACCCAGCTCCATGAGCCGGTGAGAATGGATGCTTATGGTATGAGACTTGGTTGAGGAAAGACTGACTTGTAGGCCGTATTGTCAAGGCTTAGAAAATGAGAAGGATTGGGTTTCAGGGCTTCGGGCCGGGTTCCTCGGGAGTAAGTATATATGCATTTCTAGGAATAAAATTATTTTGCCAAGTGTATCCTACCTGGCTTTGAATCCCTATAATAGCCACGAGTAATGATGGCCCATGGGCCATGGGGTTCTGGGAGCGGCGATCCATGACAGAATGGAGAAACCCATTGCGTGACGTAAATGTCATCGTCACCTTCGCATATCGCACTAGAAACTCTCAGTGTTCCCACTTTCAAGTTCAACTGCGCCATTTGTGAGTTTAGAGAATTCATTCTCAAAGTGTTAACAGATACAGTGAATGTAATGCAGCAACTTATAATAAACACCACCGTCCAAGATCGATCGCCATGAAACCCTCCTCACATCACCGTCTTCTTCCCCTTCCCCAGGACCTCGTTCCTTCTCTCTTCTTCCGCATTGCCTTCTCCCTTCTGTTCCTCCATGTCCTCTGCAACAGTACTCTCCGTCACACTAGTCTGATCCTCTTTCCCCATCCATACATCTTCGCTGGTATTACTCTCACCATCTTCCGTCGCGTTCTGCCATTCCGCTATATCGTTCACGGAGGCATGGGTGTTCACTCCGCCCAACTCGAGGCGCTGGTCCCGGTACGACATGCCTCTCAGCTGAGCCAGTCGAGGGAGCGGCGTCGACGGATTTGACGACGAGGATGAGGTGGAATATGGCCCTGGTCGTGTGCCATGGTATATTGCCCTTGTAGACGTTGCATCTGAGGACACTTGATCAGCGAATTCTGGCTGTAGTCCTGAATCTATCATTAGTCTCAAGACTCAGACAATGAAGTAGACACGGCAGCGCAGGGAAAGTACTTAAATTCTCAACAAATTCAATCCGTGGTTTCTGTCCCGGCGTCCCATCAAAGATCGCCCTCGTACTACACATACCGTCAGTCTTCTGCACGTCGGATATGGTAGGAAGCTTGCCTTGCATCATCCACAAAACTGCTTGCATTGCTGGGAGTGGGAGAAGCCGTTCTGGGAGTCAATGTTGAAGTCATATTGTCACCATTCGTCCGTCCCTCGCGACACAATTTTCACACAAAAGTCCGCTGGACGGTTCAACAAAAGAGATGGAAGGACGCTTTCTTCTTTGGTCCTTGCGCTTTGAGGTTCGAGGAGGATTTGTGCGTGAGAGTGGGAATATTGGCTGGGTGCCACGTGAGCTTCCTTGCTGATCGGCGGAAAAGGCTGACGAAATGGCCAGCCAATCAAACCTCCAGGCTTTATCACTGATTGGTGTAATGGGACCGCCTCCTTTCCTCTTCTGATCTCAAGATCGGAAACTGCACGGGTACTCGAATATACATATAAGAATTCTACTGCAAAACACTATACTCTTTAATTTTGAGCCATCACCCCTATTGGAATCGTCCTAATACCATGGCCACAGCTGAACAAGTTGGTCCACGACTCTTAACAAGCACGTCAGATCCGAAGATTCCCAATACTGGCTCATCTCCTCAGCCATCTCAGTTCTTCCACTCCGGACAAAAAATTCTATGATCTCTTTGGAAACTAAAGAAATGTCAACCAAGATGCGCAATTGGACGTTACTGAGAGAATATTCTTTGGCATGAAGGGTTGCTCTTCCAATAAAGAGCAAACAATCGATGAAGGAAATGTAGAACCGGGGACATTGCCGCCAATATCCTTCTGAAGTAAAGATATACTGTACAAGCTTCAAACCCGCGCCTGTTGCTTCAGGACTAGCTATCGACTCTTGCACGCTCTGGCTCTCCAGCAAAACAAAGAGGAGGGAAAGAGAAAGAGATGTGAGGGAACTCCAATTATAGAGCCCGATAGTCTCCTCATCAGGTTGAAGTTGAGCTATAGTAGAGGGGTAGTCGAAGTATCCTCGGGAACGTTGCTGGAAATGATGCCAACCATATTTTCGCTCCTTGATCCATGATTGAAGACCCTTGTGCACTTTCTTTCCAACTATCTCAGTGATAAGCCGCCGCTTCAGGAGATAGAGCATCATCAACAATTCATTATTTAAATTGTAGCCTGCAGCTGGACTGTTAATCCTATAATCCAGAGCTTCCAAGCTACGGTTGTAGTCGATAATGGAAGGCATTAGTCGTAAATATTGAGCATAAAACTGATCGTCCTGTAATGCATCCAACGAGAGAGCCTTGCCGATTACGAAAACCATATGCATAAACACCGGCCGGAAAGGAGCGAATATTTCCTGACTTTGATGCTGGTTTCGGTTGCTTGAATTAAGAAGCCCAAGAATCAGGGCGCTTCCATTCCCGTGGACTTTTCTCTCGTTCTCGGTTGGGGCAATACTCGCTAGTATTGTACTCGCGAGGAGATCGGCGCTACTCAAGTCTGCTGCATCCATTGTCATCAGTGAATAGCGACAATTCTGCAGATACATTTCCTTCCTCTCGAAAAAAAAAGTGGAATTGACGTAGCAAGCTCCTAGAGCAAGAATTGCTTCCCGCAGCGAAGGGGATATGATATAACCTCCCCACCCCACCCTAAACTTCCAAAGAAGCCGCACGTCAAACCTATGGGCTTTGCGGTTGTAGAATTCGGAAAAAACGTATTCGAACAATAAACGGTCTTCAGGTTTAACGATAGCATCATCCGGTGGCATCAGATCCAAAGGGACTTGACTCTCTGTTTTCGGTCCCCACTTTTTGATGCACGGCTGAGCGATCTTACGATCCTGACAAAACTTGCAAGGCACCCATTTATGTGTAAAAATGCACTATTCATATATCAGTTTCAAGAAATATGGGGTATAGAACCTTGCTGTTTCTGTTGCGACATGCTTCACATTTCAGTGTTCCAGACCTGCCATAGTGATTATTCCCAGATTCGATCTTCTTAAAGGTCCGACGCGTTCTAGTAAGTTAGATCAAAGAAGTAATGCGTGATGGTACCGTCTTTTTTTTTGCTCTGCCGGCGGCATGAGATCTTCGGCGCGGCGGAAGGTGGTAATTGGAACGAAGGATGTAGTTGTGGGGGGGATTTCTTGATTGCGCTCCTTGTTTTCTGTGACGGGGCCCATGAGTTGGATTTCATCGAGAACGCTCTCGTCGGGGAGTTCGGTGAGACTGTTGTATTGCGATGTGGGTTGACTGACTGTTGTTGTCAACCATGCCAAGTCTGAAAAGTCGCTTAACAGTAAGGGTTCATCTAGGGACACAGAAGCAAGGTCGAATGATAAAGCGCCGACTTCTGCGGAATTGTGTTGCGCATCAGTGTACTCCAGGGTATCCTCAACCTGAGCATCCCCGGGGAAAAACAACCAGCTGCAGTCGTCCATCAGAAATTTGGCTTCGGTGTGAATGCTTCGGTGGATGGAATATCTTGTTGGGCGCCGGAGGGAGCGAGACGTAGCTATCTTTATACTTGTCCATTGCGCGATTGTATTTGTTCTGTCCGTGACTTAGCGACAGAGCTCAGTCAAAAACTTAAAAAAATAGATAAGTCACGATCCGGGGTCGAAATAGCAAAGTCACATGATGGAGTAAGAAATAATAAAACCTAAATGGCTCGCTGACCACTCTGATTCGCCGGTTAGAACGCCACAAAATCCACGCCCACGTACACACTACAATTAATTGCAACACCACAACCATCAACGATCATGACGAGTCCTCAATAAACAGATTTACCGAATATGGCGAGCGCAATACCAAGAGGTCTGCGCTGGCGAAGCTCCAAAAAGTTTATCATCTTTGTCGTCAATTTCTCTGTTTTCTCCGACGTGGTTCTCTACGGCGCTCTCGTATTCCCCCCACGTCGCTCTTATCAATATCTTACATGATCAAGGTTCCTGTATTCCCTTTCGCCCTCTCAGATCGGTCTGGGATCCCTGAGGATCAGATTCAGACATGTGTAAGTCGACTGCTGGCTGCTTTTGCGCTGGGGTCTTTGTTGACTAAGTACTCTCCCATATGTTGCCGGAAGTTAAATGGTAGTCCGATTGTGGGGTACTTTTCAGATCGCGCGGCATCGCGCAAGTTACATTACCTCCTTGGACTCGGGTCACTGATATTTTCGACTGCATTAGTTGCTACTGCAAGGATATATTGGCTTCTCCTGGCGGCCAGGGTATTGCAAGGCTGTTCATCGGCCGTTGTTTGGACAGTCGGAATGGCCTTGTTGGCGGATACGTTGCCGACGAATCAGCTCGGTGTTGCGATGGGGACCATAGGAAGTGTTGTGTCCCTAGCAATGGTTTCTGCTCCTGTCTTGGGAGGAACACTCTTCCATCACTTTGGATACGAAGCAGTCTTTTACGTGCTGGGAGGATTTTTGTTGGCCGATGTTGTACTTCGACTAATGATGATCGAAAGGAAAGACGCACTACAGTACGGAGTCCTATGCGATGAAGAACCGGATTCCGAAGGAGAGAATAGAACCCTGTTGCCTGCGGAAAGGACTGCTTCGAAGTCTTTGTCATCAATGATTTTGGTATTGCGCCCACCAGTTCTAGACTGAGATAGTCTCCACGGTTCCTGACTGCTTCTTGGATGGCGTTTACCAGCTCTACTATCCTCGCCGGCCCGTTTGATGCTGTTCTCCCACTGCACCTCAAAAGAATCTTTGATTTCACATCCTTGACTTCTGGCGCAATGTTCGCCGCTCTCGCGGTTCCAGAAATCATCCTCGGCCCCATCGCAGGTTGGATAGTCGACAACCATGGTAGCAAATTAACTGCACTGATTGGTTTCATTACACTCTGTCCGGGGATGTTCCTCCTTGTCCTCCCTCACGGTCCGGCAACAGCCTCTCAAATAAGCAGTCTTGTCTTCATCCTATTGTTCACAGGGTAATCTCCATTCTTCCTCGTATTGACTTTAGATGCGCAACCTCCATGATAGGCGCTCCAGCAATGACGGAAATCACATTAACATTACGATCTCATGGAAGTGACCTCCAGGGTAATGGATATGCTCAAGGCTACGGCTGGTTCAATGTAGCATATTCGATTGGCACCTTGTTCGGTCCACTAATAGCTGGCTGGATAGTCGAAAAATGGAGTTGGATGGCTTTGTGTTTCGTAATGGGAATAGCGGCTGGAGTGACAATATTTCCCATTATATGGTTTACGGAGGGGAAAGATACAGGGATCAGACTAGACTGCGAGGATACTGCATGATAATTTATGTAAATACATGTAGGTAGCGGCATCATAGAAGTCATGCGACTCTCGGATCTTGAAAGCCCAAAACTTTTGATTGATAAGGTTATAAAGCGACTCTGAGGTTTTTGCGTCTGTGGGATTGGACTCCCACATATCCCCAGATAACTGCTCCTACTAGCACAGATGATATCAGAAGGCCTAGGTCGACTGGGACTGGATTGCCTTTGAATATGTCACTGTTGACCAAATGATCCAGTACTTCTTGGATCAGGTTGAATATTCCTGCGATGCAAATCATTGCGCCTCCAAGTCAGCGAGATATAATAGTGCAGCACCATAAACTTTACCAAATGTTCGGAAGCCAAAAATTTTAGCGCAGTAGTCGCTTATGGATGTATAATATAAGGGACGATAAATTGCGAAGATGAGGACAGTGGCATATTGCGCGAACAGATTTGGCAGCATTTGAAGTATGCCGATAACTGTTGATACAACTACCAGGACACCGAGGACTGTCGGCGTCGTGAAATTGTCGAGTAAAGTTCCGACAATGGGCATTGATACAATCCCTCCCACTATCATAAGCGCAATAAACAAGTTTGAGACGCGGTAAGGCAACGTCGAATAAATGATTTACTTTCTCGCCATCCTCATCTCCAACCAGATATCTTGCCTTGGGCCAAACGGTCGCAATATAATAATTGATCCTCACCATCATTAACATAACAAACAATGACATAAGTCTAATATCAATACTCTTTCGCGGAAGGGAAGTACATCCACCAGGGACTCTTAATCTGTTCGAAAGATTTCTTTCCCTGCATGGCTCCAGTGACGGGGTTTCTGACGTGTGGATGGTGGTCCGTCGCATCATAGGAGACTCGTCTATCCCTTGGAATGGTAAACACCGACGCTCGTCTCGCTGAACCATAAGCCTCGACAATCTCGCTTTCCACCGCCCCCGCAGCAGCGTAATGGGCATTCACTCTGAGATGGTCATCATCAAGTAGACTCGTTGTCTCCGTGGGTTGGGAAGATGATTCGCGTGCCTCATCAGCGATCTCGAATTCCGATTTATAGCTATCTTCGGGCATGAACCATAATTGGACAATGATAGACAGAACGGGAAAGAAGAGATAGGCGAGGAAAAATGTGTGAGGAGAGACTTTGAAACCGTTGTAATATGCTAATCGATAAAGGAGGAATATACATGAGGATGCATCGAATGAGCCAGTGAGAATTGAGAGGACTTGTCCGCTGTTTCGAGGGAATGCATTGGATAATTGCATGGAACTAATGAAGATGAACGGACCTCCCAGTCCCATGAAGAAGTATCCCAGGATATATGTGTCAAACTCTTCCATCAACTCAATTTATAAGAGGGATTACTTTCGGAGCCAAGTCCAAATAATAAAGTTCCAATACCAAAGAAAACTGAGCCGATAATCGCAGTTACCCGAGGTCCATACCTATCCAAAACCGTTCCGATAGTAATGGCATTTACCTACCATCAATATCCTCCCAGCAAAACCAACCTTGGAGAACGTACATTGGCAGCAACCGCCGAAATCGTAAACAGCAAATTCAATCGCAATTCCTGTCCCACACAAATCCTTTTTCCCTCCTCAATTTCTTCGGGAGTGCAATAGCTCCGATAAATCCCCTCGCTAATAAGGATCGGCTTCAGCGCTGCAAGAAAGTGTTATCAGTGCTCGGCTGGCGGGAATTGGTACCTGCGAAACCGAATACTACGCCTGAGATCGTAAGGCAGAACAGTGGAGCAAAAAAGAATGCCTGAAGGGCTCTCTGGGCACGGGGAATGTCTGCAGGGAGTGTCATTGTGGACTAGAGTGGAGAAGGTTGCTTGATCTCCGAACTGGTGAAGGCCCTCGTGGGATGGTAAGGTTTATTCTGTTGCTGATAAGCTCACCGCCTTAGCCTATCAGATTAGTGACCTCGTCAGATTGGCCGATTCAAAGTCACGTGACGGCCACAATGGAGACTACATTGGATCTTGAAATCAGGTCTCAGAAAGTCATCTTCGCTTAATCGTCTTGAGGCTCCCCCGTGTAATAGAAGTCATTTGTGCATGAGCTAAGCGCTGTAGCCCATAAAACTCTGCCATGGTAAGTAGAGGCCTTTGATTCTCCCTTGACGAGATTGTCGGATTAATCAATCACCTTTTTCGAGTCCATCTCACCCACGATCACACATTCACACTCAAGTATCACTCCAATCTCAAGTCCTCAAAACAGCCAGAGCTATTTTGTGCCAGCCAGAACTGATTCCAGCGCACATGTCGGACGATCATTGCACGGAATGGGCACCTATCGGTTATATGCCCCCCTGATTTCCCCCACAATCGGACCCCACCAACACACGCAAACAACCGACCACTTCAACTCAAACGCAAGGAATAGTACAAAACCTGTGGCACCCCCCCTCAAACAAGTCTCCAGAACTCTCAAAAGATGGCAGAATTCAAATACAACGAAGCAGCCTTGGCCAATCTCAAAGGGAAAGTGGTAATCGTCACAGGTAACCCCTTTGGTCCGTTTGGTTAACCTAAGGCGGGTCCAGTGGAATTGGAAGAGGCGCAGTCGAATTATTCTCGTCATTGGGATGCAAAGTCGTGGCGGCCGATGTCAATGATGCTCCCCTGGGGAGGGACCCCCTGCCTATGCCTGAAGGAGCGACCTTTCATCGGTGTAATGTCAAGAATTGGTCGGAAATTGTGACTTTATTCCAGGAGACGAGGAAAATGCATGGGAGGATAGACATTGTTTGTGCCAATGCGGGTATCAATGATCGGGTCAATTTCCTTGGAGATAATGAAGACGAACCGAATTGGGACGTCCTTGATGTCAATCTCAAGGGCTGCATGATGAGTACGATTTCCTTTTGGTGAACGACCGGCTAACCGGTTAGCAATCAAGGCTGCCGCTTATCATTTCAGGCGGAATACTCCTCAAGGAGGAGTTATCATTGCTACTGCGTCTATTACCTCTTTTGTCCCCGCCCACGAGGGTTGCTACGTTTACCCTGCAACCAAATACGGAGTTTGTTCTCTTGGGTACTGTTGTTGAATGTAGATTCTGGGATGTCTGCGAAACATGCGTACTACTTTCCCGAAATTTAATTCCCGCATCAACATCGTTGCTCCCTATCTCACTGGTAACTCAAACTGTACTTTCCTGTACTAACCGAATAGATACCGGAATGAGACAAGAGAAAGATCCGAGTGTCGATTTCTATCGCGGTCAACCAACGAATAAACCAAGTGCTATTGCTCAGGCCATCGCGGCGCTCGCAGCTGATGAGACAAAGAATGGTACTCTAACCATGATGCTGGGGTTGACGGGTAGGAAACGCCGTTGTCTGTGTCGGAGACAGGTACTATGAAAGTGAGGAAACATATTGGAATACTTTGCCTCAGATGGTTTCAAGCGAGGTCACCGAGAACTGGGCCAAGGTGCTTAAAATCAATCCCTTCAAGCATATGGCCAACTAGAGATGGCGGTAGCTCTAGATCTCCTGTACTTGGGCCACATTTAGAAAAGAAGTACGATATATTCGCCCAATGTAGGTTTCGAAATAGTTACATACGGACAGAGTACTTAGTGGTCAATTTTTCATTGCAGGGACTATCTTAATAAGCATCTAGGATCTATGAGCCCATTCTCAATTGCAAACGCCATTTATTCGTTGCCAGCTTACGCTTTGCCAACTGCTTTCTTAGCTTCTGCGATACCCCATTTGACACCGCCAAGCATGAGATCCATTGCATCCTGCCATCCCTTTCCAAGTTGAGGCCACATATTATGACCTACTATTACTCCCACTCACACAACAAAATAACATACCATGAGGATATCCAGGCATCACATCAAATTTCAGCGGAACCCCCGCGTCATGCAACTTCTTGGCAAACTCAACACCCTGATCTCTCAAAGGATCACAACCCGCGACAGAAACATAAGTAGGCGGAAACTCCTTGAACTCTGTCGCCAACAAAGGCGAACAATCCAAGTCCGCTGCCCCCTTGCCCGGATTATAGAAATACCAAAAGTCGTCCATGACTTTAGTTGACAGGATTGGGGCGTCGTGGTAGCTGTAGTACGAGCCCTTGGGGTCTTTGAGAGTTTCGGGGTAGACGTCCGGGTGGCATACGACGGGGACACGAAGGATTTGTGCTGCGATGCGTTCTTTGCGGTTCGAGTCCCGGAGACGGCGGGTTACTACTGTTGCAAGGTTTCCTCCCGCGCTGTTGCCGGCGGTGAATACGAGGTCGGGGTCTCCGCCGATGTTCTCGATGTTATCGAATGTCTGGAATGTGAGATGGGAGCTACAAGGATAGTACCCAGAGAACGGCGTTGTAGGAGTCCTCCACGGGGATGGGGTAGGGGAATTCTGGTGCGTGACGGTATCCCACATTTACGACAACACACTCTCCAACCGAACAGATGGCCTGGCATAACGCTATTGTCAGTTCTTGATCCTGCCATGGCATCTTACCGTCCTCTCGGTCGATATCTCCCAACACAAATCCTCCACCATGATAGCTAGTTCATCAGTCCAGTACTAATCCAATACTTACAAAATACAAACAGGGGATTTCTTCCCTCTGATTTTATCGGAAGTATAAACCCTGACGGTGATAGTAGCATTCCCTACCGATGGGATCTGTATGTCCTCGGTCTGCAGTCCAGGAATCTCAGGAGGCGGATAAGCCGCATCCGTAGCCAT
>Ga0182024_10022706_pt1 | contig 11296 bp, 8 predicted proteins | sample P32metaG_FD_120480 | JGI IMG/M metagenome (GOLD analysis project Ga0182024, IMG submission 120480) | Permafrost microbial communities from Stordalen Mire, Sweden - P3-2 metaG (Illumina Assembly) | ecosystem: Environmental > Terrestrial > Soil > Wetlands > Permafrost | place: Sweden: Stordalen... | reverse complement strand
GGCTCCCTGCTCGCGGGCGAACCGCAGCACTTCGGCCGCCGAGCGCCGGGTCCAGCCGGTTTGGATGAGTTGACGCAATTCCAATAGCGGCCGCTTCCAAAGGGCGGCGCGAATTTTCCGGTTCCACCAATAAAGAGGCGTGAATAGCACAGCCCCGCGAGTGGCTTGCCGGATTCGCTCCCGCTGGTCGGCGGTGCCCGCATCATGGCAGACGGCGCAGGCCGCGATCCCCTCGCGCCAAAACCGCTCGACGAGCGCCTCGGTGCTGAGCGCGGCGCCGCCGCCGGCGCTATTGAGGACGTGCAGCACTTTTCGCGGCCGCGCCGGCGTTTCGCTCACGCCGTCCGCTCCGCTCCGCAAGTCGCCTGCGGTTTCGCCATCCACCATTTGCAACTCAACTCGAATTCCAACCCCCTCACGGCACAAAATGCGTCTGAAAATGTTGAAGATCCTCAGGCGTTCCCAACACCCAAACAGCTTCGGCCGGATCGATGACGACGTGCCCCCCGGCGGCGATCAGTCGATTGTAAACCGGGGCGACATAAAACTCTTTTCCCACCCGATCATTCGCGGCGATCATCGCCTCGGCATTGCGGACGAAATCGCGGCCGCGGCGGAAATAATAAAGCCCTGTGCTGGCCCAGTCGGAAATCCGCGTTTTCTCGGCCATTTCCAGCACTCGGCCCGATGCGTCGGCACGGGCGAAGCTCCATTTGTCGCCGGGGGCGTGAAACACGCTGACCAGGCCATCGACATCGGCCGGCAGCGCGGGAAGCCGCTCGGCAACGCGCGTGCGGCAATACGTGTCGGCGTTGTAAATCAGCAGCGGCTCGTCGTTGTCGATCCAGCGGTGGGCCATCAGCACCGTGCAAGCCTGCCCCTCGGTAACGGCGTCGAGCCGGACGATTTCCGGATCGAGCCGGCCGTAACGCGAGCGGATATCGGCTTCCAGCGACTGATCGCGCAAATGCTCTTCCAAACAAATAAAAATGACGCGGCGGGCCAACTCCAGCGGCAGGCTTTCCATCGCCCAGGCATACATCGGCCGGCCCAGCACGTCGATCAGCGGCTTGGGGGTCGTGATGCCGATGTCAGCGAAGCGGCTCCCGCGGCCCGCCATGGGCATGACGATGTTCATTCTTTTTGCCCGGCCGCGAACCGCTTCTCGGAGCTAAGCGGCAGCGTTGAGCCGTCGCCGGATATTTCATCCCAACTGGTAAATCGTACTGCGTTGTCGTCGATATACACGTCGGCGTGTGGCTTGCCGAAATGGAATTCGTCGTACTCGATGCCATGCCGTGCCAGCCAATCGAGTGTCACGGCCCCCTGCCGAGCGACGACCTGGCCAACGTTTCCCTGACAAGTGTTCATGTGCCGGGCCGTGCAGAGGATCACATAATGCCCCGCCGCGCGCAGGGTCCGCAGCTTTTCAACCGCCCCAGCCATCGGCTCTAGCTCGGCATATTTCTGCTCCGGCTTGCGGAGCGAGCAAACGACCCCGTCTAAATCAATACAAATTCGCATCGGTCGTAAATCAGGTTTGCAATTAACAACGAGCCCGCGGTGTCAGCCGTCGGAGGACGATGAACGAGCAGTGGATTCTGAAATCGCCGCCGACTCCGCAGTTGCCAGCGCCGGCGGTGAAAACAACTCATCAAACAATTGCAGCGCCCTCGTGTACATTGCCAACTGTCGAGCAGGCACGTCGTAGTGCAGCGCCGGCATGCTGGCGAACAGCAGCCCAGTGACCAGCAGCGTCTCGCGGCGATCGAACGGGCCGTCGTGGAAGAATACTTTCTCAAACCGCTCGCGAATCTGCCGGTGATAGGGGCGCGTGCGAATGTCCAGTCGCACGTCGCCATCCGCGACGGAAACGCTGAACAAATCGTTTGTCATGAAGTCGTACAGGCCATAAACCGAGTGATACAGCTTGGCCACGTCGTAGCGCGGGTCGCCATAAAGGCCCGAGACGCCGAAGCTGCCGCGCGGGTCTAGCAGCTTGCAAACCCGCGAGCGGAGATCGTAAAGAATGTTCGACAGGCAAAGATCGCCATGCACGATGCACCCCTGCACGTTGCCGGCCAGGCGGTCGACTTCCGCCTCCAGCCGCTCCCACAGCGCGGGGATGTTTTCCATCTTGCGGCCGTTGATCGTCAGCGGGCCGGCATGGCGGACGAGGCGGAGCAGTTCGTCCGGCCCGCACAGCGATTCCAGCCGCCGCCGCGTTTTGTCGAGATACATGGCCCGAAGCGTCTCTTTTCCCAGCGGGGCCCGTTTGCGCATGAAGCCGTCGGTGATGATTTGCCGCAAATGCAGAAACACTTGCTCCCAAACGCTCGGATCGACGTTCTCGAAGATGAACACTTCGGCCAGCGTCGGATAGCCGTAATACTCCATCGAGAGCCACGGATTGTCGTAGTCGGTCGAGCAGGCGACGACGCGGGGGAAGAGGATCGACAGCTCGGGGGGCAACAGCCGCAGATAATTGATTTCGTCCAAAAATTTCTCGACGTGCCGGCTGCGCTTCGTGACGATGCCGAAGACGCTGTCGATGGCCAGCTCGTTGAATTCGCGCTTTTGCAGCAGCGTGCGATGGGAACTGTCGCGGCGGTCGGGATTGCCGCAGTCGAGCCAATCGCCGGCCGGCACCGCCCGGATCGAGCGCTTGGCGGCGACGTTTTTCAGGATGCCGGCCAGTTCGGTCCGACCGCCAGCGGCCGCAGCACGCTGGTCGGCCTCGCGCCCCGCCTGCCGCAATTGCTCCAGCAGCGGAAAATAATAGACGCCGATGAGCGCGGGCATTGGGCCGGGCAGGCCAGCTTCTTTGTCGTGCCAGCCGGTGATCGCTCGATTCTTGTCGACGTCGACCGTGCACCAGCGATAAGGATCATCAACCGACTGCACCAGCACGGCCGCTTCCCCCGCGCCCAGCAGGGCCGGATCGGCGAATTGAAAATAGGTGTCTCCCAGCACGACCAGCGCCGAATTCCCCTCGGCCTGCTCGGCCAATTCCAGCACGGTGCGGCCGACCCCTCGATCGACGCTGGGGACGAGAAACGACACTTCGCAATCGCGGCCGAACGTGCATTCGACGAAATCCTCGACGAACATCCCCCGCCGCGATACGGCGATGACGAATCGCCGCAGTCCCAGCGACCGTAGATATTGCAGCGTCCATTGGATGACGGGGCGGCCGGCCACGGGAATCATGGCCGGACAACTGATATTGCCCAGTGCCAAAATCCCCTCCGGCACGCGGCCGGCGGCGGGGATCAGCACGGTGGTTTCGGCGAGAGAGTCGATGGGTTGCGGAGTCATCTGGTGGTTAATGTCTAATGTCGAATGACGAATGTCTAAAGAATGACGAATGCCTTAATGACGAAAAAGTGGCGCAGTGGACTGAGGTCAGATTTCCGTTCTTTCGAGCTTCGACATTTGGGCATTCTTTAGACATTCGTTATTCGGCCTTCGTCACTTGCTGTTTATCATTCGCCGCCGGTCGCTTTCTCCGGTTCGCGAAGCGGCGCGGCCGAGCCGTTCGTTTGCGGCGCGCCGTTTTTGGCCCCGTCGCCCGCGCAGTTGCTCGCGCCATTATTCAGCGCACTTTTTTTTTGATGGGCCACTTGGGCTCGCAAATAGCTGCTGATGTCCAGCAGCGTCAGCGAGCCGTCGCGGGATATCCGCTCCGAGCGGGTCTGCTGGACGGCGCCCAGGTCGGTTTCGGTGTCGATGATGAAGCAGGGGACGAACTCCTCGACTCCTTCGGCACGCGGCTTGAATTCCGACGCCACCGCCGAATCGGCCGGATGATCGGAATAGATCACCACCGTGGCCGACGGCAGCGACCCGATATACTCCTCCAGCCGGCGATCGAGATAGCGCATGTTGTTGAGGAAGCTTTGAACGATCGTTTGCGGCTTCGGATACAGCTCGCATTCGTTGGCGGCCAGGTAGGTGTAGGGAGTATGCGTCGTCAGCGTAATAATGAAATGGCAGGCGCGGCCGACGGCATTCTTCATCCGCTCCGCCGAGAGCCGCAGCACCGAGCGGTCGTCGATGCCCCAGCTCGTCGCTTGCAAGCCGTCGCGTCGCATCATCTCCTCGAGAAAATGGATTTCGGCGAAGCCCATTCGCTCGAAGGCGGTGCGGCGGTTGTAGAAATTCCCCGTGTTGCCGTGAAACGCGGACGTGCGATAGCCGTACTGCGAGAGGAATTGCGGGAGCGTGTTCTCGTAGGGATAGTTGGGGATGTTGTAGGTGATCATGTGCAGCGAGGGCATCACGCCGGCGAGCATGACGAAATCGGCGTCGGCCGAGCCCAAATAGCGGGCCGCGGCAATGCGGTAGAAGAGCGATCGCTGCCGCAGCCGATTCAGAAACGGCGTGACCTCCTCGCCGTTCACTTCGCAGCCCAGCACGCTGTAGTCGAAGCTCTCGGCCTGGATGATGACCAGGCGGTCGCGGATGGGGATGGCGGCTTCGATCGGTGTGAGCTTGTCTTGGACGATTTCCCTCTGCCGCAGCGCGCTGGTCAGCACTTCTTGCCGCCCGAGATAGTAAAACTCGGCCAACCAGGTGATGAAATAGCCGCGGATCAGCCCCAGGCGGCCCAGGCCGCGCGTGGTGCGGATTTTGGAAAGCGGATCGAGGTAGCTAGCCAGCGCCACCAGGCCCAGATATGCGATCGCGGCGGTGATGCCGACGGCCCACAGGACTTCGGACGACGGGTGCGGCGTGCCCCCCCAATGCAAATCCCAAAGCCGCAACAGCTTGACCGCCAGCACCGTTCCCAGAACCAAAAACGGCCGCCGCGGCTGGCGGAAGAACGTGTAGCCGCCGGTGGTGACTCCCTCGCGCCAATTGGTGAACATCGTCAGCGCGGACAACGGGCGGAGGAAGTATTGATAGTGGCTGAGCAACCCCAAATGCACGAAGAACACGATCACCGACACGACCGCCAACGCGATCGGCGGCAACAGCATGACCAGCGCCGTGACAAAGGCGAGGTCCATCAGCAGACGAATTCGCGGCGCCCAGCGGAGGAACCGCGGGCTGTTCTCCTGCGGCGAGACCAGGGTGATGGCCTGAATGACGAATAATTCGGCCGTCCAGATGGCGATGAACAGCAGCGTGTGCCAAAGCCATACCCACGCGCCGTCCAAATGAATCAGACTGTCGAAGAAGTCGGTCACCGCAGAACCCACGAGGAGCAAAGGGATTTTAGACTGTTGATTTTAGATTGTCGATTCAGTAACACCGCTTTGGAACCGCGAGGACTTGCCTCCAACCGCTTGCGGTTTCGCCGCGCGGCGGGGCGTTTGACGCCCCTGCACAAGTTCGCAAAATCGAATTGTCGCCGGCCATTCATCGGCAGCTCACCGCCGCGCGGCGCGGCGCGTCCAGCATGGCCCGGCACCAAAGCTCCAGCAGCATCAGCGTCCAAAGCCGCGGATGCAGATTGGCCGCGATCGCCTCCGGGCTGCGCAGCAGCGGGGCGACGAACCGCGGATCGATCAAGCCGCGGCGGCCCACGGTTTCCGGGGCACACGTTTCCAGCAGCATCTCACGCAGATCGGTTTGCAGCCAATGGACCACCGGCAACACGAAACCGCGCTTGGGGCGCGTCGTGATGTCCGGCGGCAGCACGTCTTGCAAGGCGCGAATCAACACCCGCTTCGCGCCGCTTTGCGAATACTGCCCCCGCGGGCCGCCGCCGAAGCCGCCGCCTCCCGGGCCGCCGTCGGGGCGAATTTTGTATTCGTCGCGGCAGGTGCGCGAGAATTTCACGATCTCGACGTCGACCAGCGGCGTGCGCAATTCGAGCGAATGCTTCATGCTCATCACGTCCGAATCGCGGAGCAACTGGCTCCCCATGTAGACTGAATAATCCAGCAGGCAGGACAATCCGGCCGGCGTTTCCCGCTCGAAATCGGGACGCAATTCGGCCAGATGACGCTCGAATTGCTCGATCTGGCCGAAGGGATCGCGCGGCAAGCCGAGCATTTGCCGGACCTGGTCGTGGCGGAAAACGCCGTGCGAATGGATCCAGATCGCTAGCGGCGAGCGGCGCATGGCCAAATTGTGCGCTCGTTGACGGAAGCGACCCTCGGGCAGCAAGCCATCGAGCCTAGCAGCGATGCGCCCACCGATCGCGCCGGCTCGGCCCAATGGATGCCGGGCGGCATAGGCCATTCGCCGCGTGACGGGATAGCCGGAGAACCATTCGTCGCCGCCGACGCCCGAAAGCACCGCTTTCACGTCGCGAGCCGCGGCCCGCGAAATGATCCACGTGTTCAGGCCGTCGTTGGAGGGCTGGTCCATCGCCTCGGCGAAAATCGGCAGCAGCCCCGGCAAATCGCGGCCGCTGATCTCGACGAGCGTGTTGCGGCAATCGAGCGCTTTGGCGGTGGCGACGGCATATTCCGATTCGTCGGCCAGCGGGGCGTCGGCGTATTTGAGCGTGTAGGTGCGCAGATCAGAAACGTGCCGACGCATCAGGCCGACGCAACCAGTGGAATCGACGCCGCCGCTCAAGAACGCCCCAACCGGCGCGTCGGCGAAGGCATGCAACGCCACGCTTTCCTCGAGCACTCCCCGCAGCCGCTCGGCCGCCTGGTCGAGCGTTTCGTCGCGCGGCTCGTATGGGGGCATCTGCCAAAATTGCCGCCGCTCGACGGCGCGGCCCGGGACATAGCGTTCCAGCCAACCGGCCGCGAGCATTCGGACGCCGGCAAATATGGTCCGCGGCTGCAAGACGAATCCGCAGGAAAGATAATCGCTGAGCCCCTCCGGATCGACGCGCCGCTCGACCAGCCCGCTGGCTAAAAGGGCCCGCAATTCGGAGGCGAAGAGCACCGATTGCGGATCGCCTTCCGCCGCGGCGATGTATAGCGGCTTGATTCCCAGCGGCCCGCGGGCCAGCACCATTGTCGGCAAACCGCCGGGGGAAGTTTCCCGCCAATCGAAAATCGCCAGGGCATACATGCCGCGGAGCCGGTCGACGAACGTTTCCGAATTTTCAAGATAAAGATTCAGAATCACTTCCGTGTCGGTGCCGGTGTGGAATTGGAAACCGCCGCGGATGAGCCGTTGCCGCTCCTGACGGAAATTGTAGATTTCGCCGTTGAAGAGTAGGGCCACGCGATGGTCTGCCGACCAAAGGGGTTGCTGGCCGCGGGGCGAAAGATCGACCAGCGCCAGGCGCACCATCCCCCCCGCGCCGCCGTCGAAGGCGAGCGCTCCGCGGCCGTCCGGCCCGCGATGCGGCATGGCATCGAGCATCGCGGCGACGGCCCCTTCGGCGTCAATGCCGGGCTGGCAGTTCCAGATTCCGGCTATTCCGCACATTCGGTCGTGGTATCCCTTTCCTTTTTCATCCCCTTAATTCTTCCAGCGGTCGGCATTCGCCTCGTAAATTTCGCGCAGGATGGCCCGGATGTCGTAAGCCAGCTTCCAATTCGGATAATGCGATTGGAACTTGGCGACGTCGCTGATCCACCAGATGTGGTCGCCCGTGCGATTTTGCTCGCGGTACGACTGATTGAGCGGGCGGCCGGTGATTTCCTCGCAGAGGCGAATGGCCTCGAGCATCGAGCAATTGCTGAAGCGGCTCCCACCCATATTGTACACCTCGCCGCAGCGCGGGGCGCGGAAGAAGCAGTCGAAGGCCCGGATCAAGTCGGCGCAATGGATGTTGTCGCGCACTTGCTTTCCGCCGTAGCCGAAAACGGTGTAGGCCGTTCCGGTCGCGGCGCATTTCATCAAATAGGCCAGAAATCCGTGCAACTGGGCCGCCGAATGATTCGGCCCGGTCAGGCAGCCGCCGCGGAAACAGGCCGAGCGGAGGCCGAAATAGCGGCCATATTCCTGCACCAGCACGTCCGCCGCCACTTTCGACGCCCCGAACAAGCTATGCAGTGTTTGGTCGATGGACATGTCCTCGCGAATGCCGGCCTGATACAAGTGCCCCTCGGCGATCTCCCAGCGCGACTCGAGCTCGACGAGCGGCAGCCGATTCGGCGTGTCGCCGTAGACTTTGTTGGTGGAAGTGAAGATGAACACGGCGTCGGGAGCGAATCGCCGCGTCGCTTCGAGCATGTTCAGCGTGCCGTTGGCGTTCACGGAGAAATCTGTATGCGGGTCGTTCGCCGCCCAATCGTGCGAAGGCTGGGCAGCGGCATGAACGACCACTTTGATTTGCGAGCCATGCCGCTCGAACAGCCGCTCGATGGCTTCGCGGTCGCGGATGTCGGCGTCGACGTGCCGATAGCGCGGGCCGAGCTGTTCCTCGAGCCGCCCGCGCTGCCAGCGCGTCGAGGCTTCGTCTCCGAAGAAATGCCGCCGCATGTCGTTATCGATGCCAACGACGTCCATCCCCTGCGCGGCGAAATGCCGCGCCGACTCGGAGCCGATCAGCCCGGCCGATCCGCTGATAAGTGCAACGCTCATGGTTCAAGAGTCTCCAAGGTGCAGTCCAAATGTCGTTTAACCATGCCCCGCCGAAATACGCGCCAACGCCGCGAACCCTCTGGCCTCTGGCCTCTCGCCTCTGGCCTAATAATTCGGCGTCGGCGCCCTGTAGTGGTGCATATCGATCGAGCGGAACCATTCGATCGTTTTCTTCAAACCCTCTTCCAACGGCACGGTCGGTTCCCAGCCCAATCGCATTCGGGCCAGCGTGATGTCGGGCCGCCGCTGCGTGGGATCGTCTTGCGGCAGCGACCGCCGCACCAGCTTCGATTTCGAGCCGGTCAGTTTCAGCACCATTTCGGCCAATTCGAGAATCGTGAATTCGCCGGGGTTTCCCAAATTGACCGGGCCGATGAAATCGTCGGGAGCGTTCATCAGCCGGATGAGCCCTTCGACCAGATCGTCGCGATAGCAAAAAGCCCGCGATTGCGAACCATCGCCGAAAATTGTGATGTCCTCCCCCTGAATCGCCTGGCGAATGAAGTTCGACACCACGCGGCCGTCGAACGGATGCATCCGCGGGCCGTAAGTGTTGAAGATGCGGGCCAGCCGGATATTCACGCGATTCATCCGGTGATAGTCCATGAAGAGCGATTCGGCGGCCCGTTTTCCCTCGTCGTAGCATGCCCGCGGACCGATCGGGTTGACCGCTCCGCGATAGCTTTCCGGCTGCGGATGGACTTCCGGATCGCCATAGACTTCGCTGGTCGACGCTTGCAGCACTTTGGCCCGGCAGCGCTTGGCCATGCCCAACACGTTGACTGCCCCGATGATCGAGGTCTTCATCGTTTTGATCGGGTTGAACTGATAGTGCCCCGGCGCGGCGGGGCAGGCGAGATTGTAAATCTCGTCGACTTCGAGCCAGATCGGCTGGATCACGTCGTGGCGGACCAGCTCGAAATTCGGCCGGTTCAGCAGCTCGACGACGTTGGTTTTTTGGCTGGTGAAGAAGTTGTCCAAGCAGATGACGTCGTGCCCCTGCTCGACCAGGCGCTCGCAAAGATGCGAGCCCAAAAATCCCGCGCCGCCGGTCACCAAGATGCGTCGAATGTTGGGCACGTTGGAATCCAATGGGATGTTAGTTGAAATACCGTCTGTTCATGGCTCGCCCCGCGTGGCGTGGCCGGCTGCCCGGTCCACTTCCTCGCCGAGGACTTTCCACAGCAGCCGCTTGTTCTCTTCCGGGGAATAAAGCGCCAGGGTTCGCAGCCGGTCGGCATCATCCAGCGGGGCGACGCGGCCGGCTCGCCATGCATCGAGCCATTTCCCGACCGCTTCGCTGGGAGCGTCGTTCAATACGTAGCCGCAATTGTGCTTGACGAAAAATCGGGATAGCTCGAATTCGGCCGGGCAATGCACCAGGATCGGCCGGCCGGTGAGCAAGTAGTCAAGGCTTTTGGTGGGGAACGAAAATTGCAGCGAGTCGGCGGCGATGTTCGTGCCGTCGTGAAACGCCAAAGGCAAATAAAGCAGATCGCAGCCGGCAAGATGCCCGAGCAGCCGCTCGTAGTTCGATTCGTAGCCGATTTCCACCCGCGGGCCGTCGATGCCCATCGCCCGCAGGCTCTGTTCCGATTCGCCCGACCAGATTTTCAACTTGAGCCGCGGATCGTCGGCCACGCGCCGGGCGAGCTCCGTGAGTTGCCGCGAGTTGCTGTCGTACACGGCTCCCGAAAAGCCGATGACGCATTCACCGGAAGCGTTTTGCGGCGCGGCCGGCAGCGGCGCGTGCCGGACGATATGCCGCAGCACAGTGCATTCGATTCCGTAGCGCTCTCGATAATGCTCCGCCAGATGATCGTGCAGCACCAGCACGCGGGCCGAGGTGAGCGTCTTCCGCTCCAGCCAGGATGCGAACCGGGAATTTCGCCGCCCGTGGGTCTGCTCGAGAAACGCGTCGTGAACGTGGTAGATCAGCGGCACGCCGGTCAGCCGCGAGACCAGCCAGGTGGCGAGGATCCAATGGGCCTGAGCGTAGACGGTGAAAATGGCGTCTGGCCGGAATTCTCGCACTCGCCGCCGCAGCGCGGCGACCAGCAGCGGCGTTCCCATGCGAGCCAATTTCCGCCGAATCCGGCTGCCGCGGCGAAAGGGCCAAAGCCGCTGGTGAAACCGCACCTTGTGAATCGGATGCTCGACGTGAATCTCCCGCCGCCGCTTGTTGTCGGCGTTGAACTCGGTGACCGCTTCGGCCCGCCCCGGCCCGAAATGGGCCAGCAAATCGCAGAGGATCACCGGAGTGCCCGAGGTGACATCCAACTCCGTCCAACTGCAAAACAGCACGCGGAACTCCCGGCCGCTGGCGGGGGAATCGGCGCGGGAGGACGCGCACTGCAATTCAGCGAGGCTTTGAGGCGATGACAAGTTGATGATCGTGATAATAGTGCATGGCGGCGGGGCGCTTTCCTATGGCCCGCCGCAGTACGTTTCCCAAAACGCGCCCAATCCAGCGGCGCAGGCTGACCGCGCCCGGATGCTCGACGCGATGCGATTCGATCTCCACGAGCCCCACGCCGGCCAACAGCCCGGCGAGCGCCGACCGGCTGAGAATAGTCACGTGGCCGATGCAATGCAAATAATACCATCGCCCGCCAGCCAGCCGGGCAAAGGGAGCGTCGGCCGCTCCAGTGAACACGGCCAACACTCCGCCGGGACGGAGCATTCGGGCGACCGCTTCGAGCTCGATCCGCGGCTCGGGCAAGTGCTCGGCCACGTCGATCATCAGTGCGGCGTCGGCGACGCTTTCGAGTTGCAGCGATGCCGCGGTGCCGGCGATCACGTTCAGCCCTTTTTCCCGCGCCGCCGCCACCGCCTTCAGCCCCGGTTC
>Ga0182024_10022705_pt1 | contig 11297 bp, 11 predicted proteins | sample P32metaG_FD_120480 | JGI IMG/M metagenome (GOLD analysis project Ga0182024, IMG submission 120480) | Permafrost microbial communities from Stordalen Mire, Sweden - P3-2 metaG (Illumina Assembly) | ecosystem: Environmental > Terrestrial > Soil > Wetlands > Permafrost | place: Sweden: Stordalen... | reverse complement strand
CCCGGAAAAGCACCAATCAAAGTGCATAGGGGAGTCTTTCGTTTGAGCGGCGTGTACAGGAATAGGTAGGTCAGCAGTGTCGCGAAAGCCAGCGAAGACGCCAGGACATTTACGGCCAGAGCAAGGTATATGGTGCCCGCCAGCGACAAAGAAAGTCCGAACCATAAGGCATGCGAAGGCTCGATTCTCCCAGAGGCGAGAGGGCGTCGCGCTGTCCTGCGCATCTGCGCGTCGAAGGAGCGCTCAAGAAACTGATTCAGCGTGCCGCTGCCACTGGCTATTAACAACGTGCCCAGCAGCGTGTGAATGATGGGAAATATTCGGAATCCGCCGGTGCTTGGTGCGGAGCCTAAATAAAAACCGGCAAACGTTGTGATGAGAATCAAGAAATTCACTTCCGGTTTGGTCAGTGCCCAGTAATCGGAAATGGTTGCAAACAAGCGGACCGCCCGACTTTGCCGCGCCCCTGACGCGACGTGCAACACGGCAATCGTCGGTTCGGCCGCCATCGCTAGGTGACCTCCAGCTTCGAAGCATCAAGTGCTTGGCCTGCAATTCGCTGAAACTGGGTCCTGGTTTCCTCCGGCAAATGAGATCTCTCGGGCGAAAGAATCTGGATCGTGACAACAACAGCTGGAACCAGAAGAATAATCGTTACGCAAGTCCACATCAGGGCAGCCGCGCATTCCTGGTCTTGCAACGCTGAAATAGCAAAGAGTCGAGGCGCAGAAAGATAAGAGGAGTAGACGACTCGATCACAGAACGCAAGAAATGCAGAAAGCACGTCGCAGGGTAGCATGGCACAGAAAAGGTACAAGGGAATGGACCACCGAGGCCACCTCGCGGTGCTCGGCCAAGGCTGGACGACCGGCCACCAGAATAGAAGCCCGGTGCCGAAAAAGCATGCGTGCTCGAGTTCATGCATCCAATCCCACCGCAACGCCAGCTCAAATGCGGCAGGAACGTGCCATGCGATCAAAGCAAGCGTGGCGGCGAGCCAACAAATCGCAGGATTCGTGATGAGTCGTCCGAGCCATTTCACCAAACGCCACCGGAGAAATGGGCCCACAATTCTTCTAGCCACGGATTGAGGGATACCCTGAAGGAGCGGTAGCGCCGGAGAGCCGAGCAAAATCAAAGGAGGGGCGATGGCCATGAGCAAGAGATGCTGCACCATGTGAACGGTGAGCGAGACATCATCAAATGCTTCCATCGGTGACCCGATTGCGATCCACACTGAAGCGATTCCAGCCCAAAATGCTGCAAGCCGCCCAATTGAAATCAGGTTCGGGAAAGCGACATGCAATCGGAACCAACCTCTCGTGTAAATCAAGACCGTGAGGCACAGAACCAGGTCGAGCCCGAGAGGAGCGGACCACGATAGCAAAACGGCTTGAGCGTCTGAGGTCATAACAATTCTACGGGTGACCCGAGGGCTGGCCTCCAGCATCCGGCTCCAGGGCGATCGCACGCGAGGCGTCCCGCGCCGGCGATTGTCCCGCGGGATGCAGCGTTTCAAGGAAGGCGACAAGGGCTGTGGTTTCCGGAGGGCTGAGATTCTTCCCGTACGCTGGCATGTTGCCACCGCCTTGAATGACCTGCCGGATCAGCTGATCCTGCGTCAGCCGCACCGCCACGTCATCCAGGGCCGGCCCGCGCTTTCCGCCTTGATCGTCAAGCGAGTGGCAGTTGTGGCATTGCTTCGCTTGGAAAACCAGGGCGCCTTGCCGCTCCAGCGCCGAGCGGTTCTGGAGAAACTGCAAGGGAATCGGAATTCCGCTCCACGCGTCCATGACGGGACTCCAAGGTGCATTACCAGCCATGCGCGTGAACGTACCCAACGCAACCGCCACCAGCAGGATCGTGAGCACCGCGATGGGCCTGCGCCGCCAGCTTTTCTCCCCTTCGCCAAAAAGGAAGGGCAGGAGCAGTAGGGCGAAAATTATGACGACAGGCCCGATAAGCAGAGCGGGAGTTTCCATGGAAGGCGACAAGAGCGAGAGCACCGCATAAAGCCATAGGAAGAAAAAGTCCGGGCGCGGTGCCGTCTGAATAATCGTCGGATCCGGCGGACCCGACGGGCCAAAAGGACCGAAATATGCGGCGCAGACAGCGATCGAAAGCAAAATGAAGGCCGCGAAGAAAAGGTCCTTCCAGATCGCGCCGGGAACGAAAGGCACGCCATCTTTCTTCGTCAGCTCGTGATAGTCCTTAACATAGGTAGCCTTGCGGACCACTCTCCCGGGCATGGGCCACTCATTGATGCCCAGCTTGATAACCATTAGCAAATGCACGGCCACAAAAGCGATGAGAAGCCCGGGGATGACGAACACGTGCAGCGCGAAGAATCGTGAAAGCGTTGCTCCTGCGATGATCGGGCCACCTAACATCAAGTTGACGATCCGCGGGCCGATCAAGGGAACGCGGCTGACGATCGAAGCGCCGATTCCGAGACCCCAGTACGCGTCCTGGTCGAATCTCAGAACTTGTCCCGTGAAAGCCATGCCGAGAGTTACGAGCAAGAGTAGAACGCCCACAATCCAAGTCAGCTCACGCGGGAACTTGTACGCACCGAAGAGAAAAACCTGAACCATGTGGATCAAAACAATCGCGACCATGAAATTCGAGCCCCAGCCGTGAAGGGCGCGAATGTACCAGCCGAGCGAAACATTGTGATTCAGGGTTTGGAGGCTGCTCCAGGCTTCACCGGCGGAAGGCACATAAATCAGCGCCAGTAGGATGCCGGTTACGATTTGCAGCATGAACACGACGAACGCAGCGCTGCCGAAAACATAAAACCAGCTAGCGGTTTCGCGCGGAACGGGATGCTCCGCGGTCTCGCGGATGGAGGCGCCAAGCTGAAGGCGCGCGTCGAGCCACTCGCCGATAGATTGGATCAGACGCATGGAGTTATTTCTCGAACGATATTGGAGGTCTGGCCTGGTGTGGGCATCTCGCCGGCTTTGATCATTAGCTTTCCGCTCTCAATCCTGTAGTCGTATTCAAAAAGGCCGCGTTCTGGCGGGCCGGAGGCGCGGGAGCCATCCTGGTAATACACGCCGCCGTGGCAAGGGCACATAAACAACCCTGATTGCGGAAACCAGCGAACTGGACACCCGAGATGCGCGCAGTTGATCGCAAAAACCTGAAAGGTTTGGCCATCCACATTTCGGACCCAGCAGGCGATGTCTGCGGTATCCCCATCCGATGGATTCACAATCGGATTTCGATAGGTCGCTAGGCGAGTCTGACCGGAGGGAAATTTTTCGAGGTCGCCGAGCGGAACCCACGACTGATAACCTCCCTTCCGCTCGCGTGCCACGGGAGAGAGGAGATAGCTCACGATCGGCACCGCTAGGATCGCGCCCACGATGCCGTTGAGCAGGATTCCGATCTTCATGAAGAGATCACGCCTGGTAATGCCGGATAGTAGAGTCATCGAACTTCTCCTATCGATTTGGCAATGTTTGGATAAGGCTGGCCGGGGAATTTCGGCCGCTGGGAGGCGAGCCAAACAACGACATCGGAGACATCCTTCGCCGACATTGGCTTTCCCGGGATGTCGCCTCGCCAGTCCGGAGCACCTAGTTCAGGGCGTCCCACAATTACAATCGTCCGAAGTTCTTGATCATCGACTAGTGCAAGGAATGATCCATCCACGATCGAGCTGGCCTTTTGTCCCCCTCTTCCTTCGGGACCGTGGCACGAAGAACAGTACATGGCGTAAACTTGCGATCCGCGTGAGGTATCGCCAGGCTCGGAGGAGGAGTATGGTGGCGGGTCAGCGCCTCGCAAAACATCTGACTTCGACCAACGCTCGCGAATGCCGCCGACAATCACGTCGATCTATTTAGCGGTGAGCATACCGCCGGCACTCTGAGCAAACGCAGGCATGGACGTCCCGGGAATTCCATTCGTCGCCGCGTCACGCAGGACCGCCTCGTCTGCAATCGCCAAGTACACCGGATCGCCGAGAGCGATTGCAGCTCCGCCTTTTCCTTCCGAGCCATGGCAACCGGCACAGTTGCGCTCGTACAGGGTGCTGAAATCGGAAATCTCGCTCGGAACGATTGGCATTTCGTCCGGCGACGGGCGGCCGGGGAAGCTGGCGCATCCGCACAAACCAAGGGCCGAGAGGCCTACGGCTCCAATAATGAGGCGAAGACTCATCGCGATGTATCCTTCCCTGGTTTTTCTTGCGATATCCCCGGGGCCTCAATACCGGCACGCATCAGAAAGGGCACGAACTGGCGCGTGCGCACGCGGTGCTGGCGCATCACAACCAATCCCGCGACGATTCCAAAGGCAACCTGCGAAGCAACGAACCATCGCCAATTAATAAACTGGTTGAGCAGTGGGTTTATAAGTCCTAGTACGCTATGGACCAGCCCTGTCCAGAGAATCGGCGCAATGAAACCTCCCAGGAGAATCGGACGGCGCGGAAACATCGGTAGCATGGCTCCATACAGCAGTCCCACCAACAGAGAGGTGATCAGATGAATGACGGTTGCCACGACGAAACTTCCCAGGTGAAAAGCGTTCAGCGTCGCTGGCGTCAACTGCAGCGACTGTCCGTAGATCGTTGCGGCTAGCAGGTTGATCGGATACCAAATGCTCCCTTGGTTGAGGACGCCGAATAGGCATGCGAGTACTGCCATGGCCGCGCTGCCAGCCAGCCCGCCTTTGATTCCTGCAGACACCGGATATGTTTCGAGGGGCAGCAGAGCACGGGTAAGCTCTGGCGCTATCGGCAGCCTTTCGACTTCGAGTCGGGACGTGGAGACCGCGGCCACCTCCTCTGTGACCTCGACCGTCTCCTCTTTCTCGAGGGGGAGAACATCACGGAACCAGCCGACACATGCGGTCACAAACAGGATCGCGCCGAGAACGCTGACCGAAGGACTGGTGACCAGCCCGGCCAAGAGCAGCGCGATGCCGAACGCGAGGACAATCGGCCAAGCTGTTGGCGCCGGCAGATTGACGGTGCCAGGCATCGGCTCGGTTGCTTCCGTTTGTGAACCGGTAGAAACCATGTGGCTCTGCTTCCTTCAGCGACCGATGACGTAAACCACGGTGAACACCACTACCCAAACGACATCAACGAAATGCCAATACATAGAAAAGACGTCGAGGCGCTCGCTGTGCTCCGGCTTTACCTTGCCTAAGAGAGTGAGAATCAGGACGAGGGCGATGGCCATCAGCCCCACGGTGACGTGAAAAGCATGCAGGCCCACAAGCGAGTAATACGTGGTGCCGAAAAGATTCGTGCTGATGGTCAGGCCATCTTCGAATATGAAGCGATGCCACTCACGGCCGGTTCCCGCGAGAAAAATTGCCCCGAGAGTCATCGTGACGAACCACCACAATCCAAACGCGCCGACCTTTGCGCTTCGAAGTGCTCGCACAGCCAGATGAATCGTCAGACTGCTCGAAAGCAGGCAGACGGTGATGAATATCGGAAGCTCGAGCACGCCCTTTGGCATGGGGCCAGACACGCTCTTCCCGATATAAAAAATGTATGCGACCACGAAAATCGTGAAGATCGCGGATTCAGCGGCGATTAAGGTGAACATCCCGACACGCCCGCGTGATGGGAGAGTCCACTCGGACTCAATTGACGATCGTGCAATCGCGCTGCTACTCAAGCGAGTTCTCCTGTTTATTCATATTTCCAGTCCGGATCTTCCGGATGCTTGAGGTCCCAAAGCGGACGCCGACTCCCGACTACGGGGATCGCGGCGAAATTGTAATCGGGCGGAGGCGAAGTTGTGGACCACTCGAGCGTCCACGCATCCCAAGGATCATTTCCGGCGGGCTCGCCCTTCCAGAGTGACAGCAGAAGATTAACGACGAACACGAGCACGGCGGCAATCTGGAAGAACACGCCGACCGTGACGATCAGGTTCCAGATTTCCCATCCGCGACCCGGCTCGTATGTATAGATCCGGCGAGGCATCCCCAAGATCCCCGGGATGTGCATGAAATCAAACGTCAGGTGGAAGCCGATGACAAACAGCCAGAAATGCCATTTCGCCAGGGTCTCGTTGTACATCCGTCCGCTCATCTTAGGAAACCAGTAATAGAAGGCTCCAAAGATCGTGAAAAGAATCCCGCCGACGATGACGTAATGAAAATGGGCAACCACGAAATAGGAGGCGCTGAGCTGCCAGTTGAACGGAGCCGCGGAAAGCATGATTCCTGTCAGACCTGCGATCAGGAATTGGAACAGAAATGCGATGCAGAAAAGCATGGGCGCCTTGAACTGAATCTTCCCGCCCCACATCGTGCCAATCCAATTGAAGATTTTGATTCCGGTGGGAATACCGACGATCATTGTAGTGATCGTGAAGAAGGTGTTTCCGTACGAACTCATCCCAACGGTGAACATGTGGTGGGCCCAGACGCTCATGCTTACGAAACCGATAGCAATTGTCGCCGCAACCATCACGGGATATCCGAAAATCGGCTTACGAGAGAATACCGGAATGATTTCGGACGCGAACGCGAAGCAAGGGATAATCAGGACGTAAACTTCGGGATGGCCGAAGATCCAGAAAAAGTGCATCCAGAGAACCGCGGACCCCCCTGCCTGCGTGTCAAAGAAATGCCCGCCGAGATAACGATCAAGTAATAGCATGATCTGGGCAGCAGTGAGCGGCGACACAACCAGAATGACCATGCCGCCTACGACCAGATTCATCCACGCGAGGAGCGGCATTTTCCCGAGCGTCATACCTGGGCAGCGCATGCATAAGATTGTTGCGATGAAATTGACGGCTGTTCCCATGCTGCCGATACCGGACACGAGCAACGCGAGTGTCCAGAAGTCGGTGCTGTGCCCGGGCGAAAATGCGCGAGACGTGAGCGGCGCGTAAGCGAACCATCCCACGTCGGGCGCGTTCCCCGCTCCGTAAAGCCCGTTCCCGCCGATGAAGCTGAAGTAAAGAAGCAGGCCCCCGAAGGCGGTGAGCCAGAAGCTCAGAGCATTTAGCCGCGGGAACGCCATATCCCGGGCGCCGATCATCAACGGAATCAAATACGTCCCGAAGCCAAACAGGATCGGCATAGCCACGAAGAAAATCATCGTGGTGCCATGCATCGTAAACATGCGGTTGAAAACTTGAGGCGAAACAAAATGGTTGTGCGGAACGATGAGCTGTATCCGCATGATGGTGGCCTCGATGCCGCCAATGACAAGAAACACGAGGGAGAAAAGGATGTAGAGAATCCCCAGCCGCTTGTGGTCCACGGTGATAACCCAGTCGTGCAGCCTCTCGCTGATCGACCTTCCGCGGTCGCCGAATTCGTTGAGCGCGATTGTTTCCGAAGCCATCACTATGCCTTTGCTTTCATCGAAGCGTCAGGAGGTACGCGGTAACGGCATTCAAATCCCGATCGTTTAATTTCATCGCGGGCATCAACGAACCCGGCTTGATTGAGTCGGGATCCTGTATCCAGCTTTCGAGGTACTCGCGAGTATTCGGCGCGGCGCCCGACGCGATTGTGTCCCGGCTCATCAGATGAGTGAGGTCGGGGCCGAAACGCCCATTCGCCGCTGTCCCCGAAACCGCATGGCAATTCATGCAAGCCGTGGTTTCAAATATCCGGCGGCCTTCCTCCGCTGCGCTATCAATCGCGGCCGGCTTTTTTTCTTCCTGGACCCATTGGTCGAACTGTTCCTGCGAATTAACGTAGACGCGCAAGAGCATCTTGGCGTGTTGAGTGCCGCAGTATTGCGCGCATTGGCCGAGATAAAGTCCGGTGTCGTGAGGTTCGATCCAGATATGGTTGACTCGGTTTGGAATCAAATCCGTCTTGCCCGCAAGACGCGGAATCCAAAAGCTGTGGTCGGTATCCGCGGAAAGTAAAGTGATGAAGGTTGGTGTGGGATGCGATGGATCGCTCACCGGGACGTGCAACTCATTTGCGGTGACTACACCCAACGAAGGGTATCGAAATTCCCACCAGAATTGATGCCCGATGGCGATCACTTCGATTGCCCCAGGGGGCTGCGGAGCGTCCTGGACAGACTGGATCACGCGCGCGGTGGCGAGGAACAGCACCAACACGATCAATACCGGAATCACGGTCCAGGCGAGTTCCACTTGATTGCTGCCATACACTTGCGGAGGTTCACGGCCATCGTCGCCGGCGCGCCTACGGTACTTCACGACGGAATACGCAATCAAGCCGAAGACAATTACAAAAATGAGGCCTGTAATCGACAGGACCAACAGCGATAAATGGAAGATCGAGTCCGCAGGGGTCGACTCCGGTTTGAAGATGCTGGGAACCTGCGAAGGATTTACCGCAGCGCCGGCGCAAAGCCTTGCAGCGAGCAAGAAGCCCGCGAGCAACACCGCGATGCCCACTACCTTACTTAGGAGGCTTCGAGTTTGCTCGCCGCATCTCATTTTCTTTTCGTGCCGTGTGCTTTTCATTCTTGTTGAACTCTTGCCTCTACGGCGTTTGCCATCGCCATTTCAGCCGCATTCTGATCTTTTACGCGTGTGGCAAGCCCTCTCACTTGCCTGAAACCGCGGCTCTGATACCCTGCTCGGCCACTGTCTTCTCAAGTTCTGAACCGTGATGCTTCACGATTAGTCGGGAACCCCTCTGACCGGTTAAATACGTCCAAACCCATTGCAGGAAAACGCTCAAACGGAGGCTCGATGTCGCCAGGAACTGTAGGTGCACGGCCGCCCACGCGAGGCAGGCCACGACGCCGCTTACATGGAGCTTGCCGGTTTGCAGGACAGCAAAACCCTTGCCTACTACGGCCATTTCCCCTTTATCGAAATAGCTAAATGGGCCCGTCGTGCGATCGCCGGTAACGCGGCTGTGAATCAGTTTCCCTGAATAGCGCCCTTGCTGAATCGCCACTTGCGCAACACCTGGCAGTGGCTTGCCGTTCTGATCGAGCGAAGCCGTATCACCAACCACAAAGATCTCGGGATGCCCGGGCACAGTGAGATCTTTCTGAACGCGCACCCGCCCGGCGCGGTCTGTCTCCGCGCTCAGCCACTTGCCTGCCGGCGATGGCGCCACACCGGCAGTCCAGATCACGGTTTTGCTCAAAATACGCTCCCCCGCCACCATGATGCCGTCCGCGTCGATCTGATCGACGCTGTGGCCGAGCCGAACCTCGACGCCCAATTTCTCGAGCCGATTTTTCGCGGCCTCGGAAAGGTCCTCTGAGAAAGTTCCAAGGACTCGTGGCGCCGTATCGACGAGGACAATTCGCGCAGAGATTGGATCGATCCGCCGGACTCCGATTTCAGCGTGCTGCGCACCAGTACGGCGATTGCGCTAGCCATCTCGACGCCCGTGGGACCCGCTCCAACCAAAACAAATGTCAAAAGGTCGCGGTGGAGGCTCGTATCTTCTTCGGCCTCCGCCCGTTCGAACGTCTGCAAGACCTTGTTTCGGATCGCCACGGCATCCGCGAGACTCTTTAACCCCGGCGCATATTTTTCGAACTCGCTGTGCCCAAAATAGCTGTGAGTTGCCCCTGTCGCCAGAATGAGATAATCGTAGGCAAGCGGGACTCCCTGCCGGTCAGCGTCATTGACGAACACGCGCTTCTCGTCCTTGTCCACACCGATGACTTCACCCAGGATCACCGTTGTGTTTTCCTGGTTTCGAAGAATCCCACGAATTGGAGAACCAATCTGGCTGGGGGACAAAACCGATGTCGCCACCTGATAGAGCAGTGGCTGGAAAACGTGGTGATTTGTGCGGTCGATCAAAATGATATCGGCCGAAGTATTTCTGAGAGCCTTCGCGGCTGCCAATCCGCCAAAACCACCTCCGACGATTACTATTTGAACCATTCCGTCCTCATTGGAGCTATTTGTCCGATGGTAACCGGTCAATTCATCCTGTGCCTGAGTGTAATCGAGTTGAGATTCCACCAGTAGTGCCTGAGCATCAAGTTCCTGCTCAGCGGACCCTCGCCAAACTCCCCAGTGAATTCAGAAATCGGCAACCCTGACAAGAGCTTTCATTTTGTGTTGCTGGCCAGGTGCGAGATCTAGGGCGAAATCGGCGACGTTGCTGGTTTCGATGCAGATCATTTGGATCCATTCGTCATCAGCAAAATCCGACAACGAATGAGCCTTCTGCATCCCCGGATTCCATACAACAGTCGTGCGTGAATTCTCTTTGGCAACGCGAGTGCGACGACGTAAGGCTGGATCTTCCATTTCGATTGCATCGCTTGTGTTCAGGTACACGCGATCGGTTTCCGAAACAATTGCAATCTCTCCATTCTGAGTCTTCGTCCGATTCGAGTCGGTCTTATCAATATAGTGAACTGCGCAGAGCCCTCCCACTCGTGTCTTTAGGACATTCCCCACCCTGTGGTATGCGTGTAGTGCTTCCTCAAAGTGCATTGACGTTTTCCCAGTATTCGTGACCTCGAGCTCGAGTCTCAACTCTAGCCCGAAGGTGACGCGATGGACCAAGCGAAAATCGGCGGGCCACCAGCGCCTTGTGTCATTGCCGCTTTCGGTGAACATGCTAACGGTGACCCCATCTCCGGCCTGCGCGATCGACTCAATCTGCCACGCCTTCGTTCGTACGAACCCGTGTGCCGGGGCTTTGGAGTCGTCCGCCTTGCCTCCAAACCATGGGAAACAGATAGGAACGCCTCCACGAATCGCGTGCCCGTGTTCCCATCGCGACTGTGAGCTGAGAAAGAGCACTTCCTCTCTGCCGGCGGGCTTCCAGGAAGTGATGTGAGCGCCGTGCAGATACATCTCCCCTACACCTTCAGGAGAGGTAATCCTCACCTTCTGCAATCCGCCGTTTCCTTCGACGATGGATGCAGTGCCTGGAATTTCAAATTGACGAAATTCTGCGAGAGCGCTTCCCATTTGCGGTACCCTCCCGAAGTCAAACTGGTACTGTTTTTCCGCATTGCACCAATATCAATTAACAGCGGAGACGACCTATGGACCGAACACATCTGACCGCAGGTCCTCGCATACAATCCTTCACGTCGGCGTTGAGCTTTGTTGCTTACTTGGACTTATCCCATCTCCCACGTTGACAAAAAGCACGACAACAGATCGGGGCCCGGCCCGATAGATGCGGCCCGGAACCGTTGGTGCCGTCTCCCATTCAACGATATCGTGTGGCGAGTCGAGGGTAGTGTCGATCCAGCGGCGCCATGAATCCGCCTCATCGCCGCCTACGTGCGGCAACTCGAACTCGAGCGGTTCCCAATAAGCATTCAGAATCACGTGAAACAACAGCTCTTTGTTTGGCGCCTCCGCACTGATTGCCAAGCTGTG
>Ga0182024_10022704_pt1 | contig 11297 bp, 11 predicted proteins | sample P32metaG_FD_120480 | JGI IMG/M metagenome (GOLD analysis project Ga0182024, IMG submission 120480) | Permafrost microbial communities from Stordalen Mire, Sweden - P3-2 metaG (Illumina Assembly) | ecosystem: Environmental > Terrestrial > Soil > Wetlands > Permafrost | place: Sweden: Stordalen... | reverse complement strand
TAACGGCTACGGGGCTTGCCTGGCCGGAGCTTTCGGTACCTGCATGCGGGCTATCATCCCGTTAAACACATCACCGAACGGCTCGGCGGTGCAACCGTCCGGAATCTGGAAGAGCGAGTCGTCAAGCGGCGATGTGGAAAGCTCCACTATCTCCCGGGCCATCTTCATTACGGGGGAACCCGAGGCGATCATGGGTTAACCCGAAGCAGTAGCCGCGCCGGCGATCGATGGCATATCCATGTACGCTTCCATGTTCAGCCGCAGAAGCACCGATTGATCCCTTCGCATATCCGCATACATGTCAGCCATGCCGCCCGGCATGAACTTCCCCATTGCTTCGATGGGGTTCGCGAAATACTTGCACCAGAGCTCAAAGCCCGACAGCTGCCATAGCCCGGGCACGCGGAGCCTCTCGGCCGGGGAGGCGAACCAAATGTGAGTCACGAATTTAATGCCCATGCCGTTCTTCGGGGTACTCGCCTGCCTCAAGCTTTCGGGAAGCTCTATTGCAAGAGAACAGGTTTGTTCCCGCTCTTCGGCCTGAACGCTCTGAATTACTTCCATGCGACCGGTTTTCTTCGACTCGCATGTGGTCTTCATGGAATTGAATACTTCCGCAGCCCCGGCCATCTGCGTAGCCCCGGCCACCTGCGCTACTCCCTGCTCAATTTTGGCGCCGTACTCCGATGCCGGGATTGTCGCGTATTTTTGGCGAACGGTATCGACCAGGGTAATCTCCTGCTTCGCGAAATCAGCGATTGTTGTCACACCGCCGGACATTGTGACGCCTTTGTTGCCCTTCATGTAGATTGATGACGCGGAGGGCAAGGCCGGAACAGCCGTTGGTGAGTTCACTTCCGTCTTGTATCGAATAGTGGCATCGGCTCGAAGAAACGATGGCGCGATTAACAGGAATGATAAGATCGCATTACGAAACGGTCGCATATTGAGCGTCCTTTGATGTTCTAGCCTACTCCAAATCTGTTGTGGAGTTCGGGGCCATCCAATCGTACATCGTACAGCGCCGCTCACTGAGAGCGGGCTCCCTACCGTTGCAAATGCCCTCGTGTCCTATGTAGTTCCCCTCCTCGAGCTGCACTTATTAGTGCAGGCTACCTGCCTACCGTTTCAATGCAATTGCTGAAAAAGATCTGGGGGGCCCGGCTCACGCCAAGCTCGATGTGTGCCCAAAGAGGCCGGCATCCTCTGAGCAGGGGGACCGCCGCGCGGCAGGACTTGCACGCTAAGCGTGGCCACCCGCCGGGGCTAGGCGTGATGGCCAAAGATGTTGAAGCAGATTTAAAGAGCAGGTAGCGGAAAACGTGGGGGCGATTCGCGGTATAGTAACAGTCGCGTCACTGACGGTTTCCCTTATGAGCCTCATCCTGATCGTTCTAATCCTTTTGATTCTTCTGGGTGGCGGAGGAGGCTTTTACTATGGTGGCCCTATGGTGGGAGGGGGGATTGGGGGCCTTCTGGTGTTAATCCTTATTGTCTGGCTCTTGTTCGGCAGACGCTAACTACGCTTTTCCAGGCTGGCGCTGCGCGGCTTCCATTGCATTCTCAGCCATTATTCGGGCGTAGACTCCGCGGTTCTCCTGTGGCGCGCCCTACATCGCATACGGGCAGAGGAGGGCGAGACCAAGGGGACGTAGAAAGGACCGCGATTTGCCCGCACCAATACCTATCGGAGCCCCCGGCGATTGATCCTGGGCACGCCCAGCGCGAGGGAAATGCGGGCTTCCGTTCCAAACCATCCGTAAAATGGAATAGGGCGACCGCTTCCTGATCGTCGGTCATCAGGTACTTGCCTTCGGTCTCGAATATAAAAATCAGGCTCTCAGCCGCCCTTTCTCCGATCGCAGCCATCTGTCGATCTGCCTCTTTTCGAGCACGGATCTCGGGTATAAGCTTCGCCAATATCTCGGCCGCAGATGCTCCCCCTTCCGTGGCCAGTTTGTCATCTGGGGCCAACAGCTTTAGGAGCGTCTTGGTGATGGCGGGAGCAACCGTTGTGATGAGAGTTTCTAACAAGGGCATGACAATCCTATATGACTTCGCCTACTATGCTAGCCGGAAACAGCGACTCTCGGTGGCCAAACGAAAACGACGTGGATGCCGGTCGAGATATAGTATCGCTCCCGTCGCGATGGAGCGAAGCGCCAGTCTCACGGCTTTTTCATACTGCGCGCGGGCATCGTTCGGTATGGCGCCGGGCGAGAGCGCGTCGTCCTTCGCCCGATGGCACACCGCCGCGAGATTCCAGGGGCCGGGTAAGTTCAGATCGTCCGGAGCGGCGCGAGGATCGCAATGCTCCGAATCGCGACGCCGTGCACATACGCCCGCTCATCCCCGCGCCCATCCAGATCGATAGCGATTGAAGAATACCCGTTCGGCGAAAACACGCGGACGCGATCGGGCATATCGATGAAGTACAGGTGGTTGTTGGCCAGCCCGGGCAGCGGGCCCGAAATCACCGCTCCGGTTTCGACCTCGCGAACCGGGCTTTGCGCAAATCCGACACAAGACGCGGCAAGTAACAGCGCAAGTAACAGGGGAACCACTCGCATCGCGACAGACTCCGGCGCTATATCATGACGCAAGTAGCGGCCGATGCGTCAGCCAAGCCGGTGTCTGAGTTCGGCTTCAACACCCCGCGCTGCATCCGGGAACCCGTCCTCGTCGTATTCCTGCCGCAGCTCCGCGATCTTGTTGTATTTCCTGGAACGCCCGTTTGTGGCAAATCACCGGATCTGCCCCGCGTCCAGTCGGGCCTGAAATGGTGGTGGACGTGTCCACTCGTGAATGAGCGGCCGTGCTTGCCGGCAGATCGGCCCGCGAGGTGTCATTGGGCCGGGTCGAACTGCCCGCTCCGCGCGCCAAGCATTCGACAGTTCGACATTACAGCGCCGCCATAGGAGTTCCGGAAATGCTTTTGCCTCAGTAGATAAGGGGGTGAGGCCAAGCTGGCGCGCTGCTTGCGGTACCAGGGGATGACAGGCGGCCAAAGTAAGAACCGTAAACCTGAAAGAGGGTGTGCTCAATGAAATGCAAAAGGATGGCGATGATTGCGGCGATTACGGGAGTGCTCGCCGTCATGGGCGGCTGGGCCATTGCCGCGCAGGACAAGTACACGGTGAAAGTGCCGAATGGGCTCGCGTTTTCTGAGTTCAAGGGATACGAAGACTGGCAGGCTGTCGGCCCGAGTGAGACCGACGCCCAAAACGTAATGAGACTCATCCTTGCGAATCCCGCGATGATCGGCGCATACAAGGCAGGTGTTCCCGGCAATGGCAAGCCCTTCCCCGAGGGCTCCAAGATTGCGAAGATTGAGTGGAGGCCGAAAAAGTTAACCGATCCCCCTTTTTCCGCGAGCATCCCAGACACGGTGCCTGGCGACCTGACTGAGGTCGAGTTCATCGAGAAGGACAGCAAGAGATTCTCGGACACGCACGGATGGGGATACGGCACGTTCGAATATGATGCTGCGTCCGGCACGTTCACGCCCGCCACCTTGGCCAGCAAGCCGCCGCAGGGGCACGATGCCAAGTGCGGCGCCACATGCCACACGCTAGCGGCGTCAAAGGATTACATTTTCACGGCATACGCCAAGAGGTGAAGCCCAATCAGGCGCTCTCCAAGTCCCATTGTAGAAAGCTGCGACCGGGGCCGGCATGAGAGTTCAGAGAGTCTCGGCGCGTTGCATTGTCTGGTCGCGTCGAGACGTCGCGAGTGCGCTTCCCGCGGCCATTGTCCCTTTCTGCGCCGGACGTCTTTACTCATTGTCCCTGAGCCGGCGCTGGCAGCCCCGGCCGCCGAGTCCGGCCTGTACCAGTGATGAACGCGCTCATTGCAGTTCAGGCCTCGCGGCGTCCAGGCCCACGCCTCTACGTTGTCTTTGGCTTCGAGTCCTTAGACTTCCGCCACTCCATGTGCCAGATTTCCTTGCCCGTATTGTAGGAATCGAAATTAAACTGCATGGAATAGGTGTTCAACCACATCCCGACTGCGCTTCGCAGCGCCGCCTCATTTAGCACTGGGTGGGCGTCGACTGGATCTTCCGCCTCGACGAGCGCCTTCTGATCCTTTGAGCGGACATGGTGATATAGCGAGAAGTTGAGATCGAACACAAGTCCTGTGGCATGCGGATTAAACCCGCCCCGCGGAACGTAGTACTGGGCAACTGTATCAAGAAACTTCTTGGCTGTCGCGGCATCCCAACCGGGCGACTGCGATAGGTGCTTTACAAACACCTGCCAGCGAGGATCGTCCCTTTCGCCTAAAAAACTCTCGGCTTCGGCCTCAAGTGATTTGGGAAATGATAGGTTCGAAAATCCAAATTGCCGATTATCGATCACCATTTTGATGTTTGCGAGATAATTGACGCCCTGCGATGGGTCATCGGGTGGCCGCCAACCATTTTGGACGACAGCGCTCTGGATGCTGTGGTCGCCGAGTTCGTCCCCGTAATCGAGGAGAGCCGTCATCAAGTCGTGAACTGCCGGATGGACCTCAGGGAGAAGCCTGGCGCCGCGGTTGGTCCCTCGACCCGCATAAGCCCTCAATGCGTTTTCTTCCGCATACTTCGTTGGCCGGTTCACATAGTTGGTGTGTGGGGGTGGCGCCGGAAAAACGTAGTACGTGCGATCGCCGAATTTGTGAATCGTGGCCTTTTCCTTTTGTAGTGTGAGCACGTGTTACCGCCTTTTTGAGGACTCGGCCTCCGTCGCGCGAGCCTTGACACCATCATAGTCGTTGGCCGAGCCAGGAAGCCGCGTGACAAAGTGGGAAACCTTCCGCAGAAGGGTGGAGGTTTCGTCGGCTGCGGTCCCGGTTCTGGGAAGTTGGCCATTCGTAGCTCCGAGTGAAAGACGCGCTACTCGGGCAATGGGCACGACGTCCTCCCTCGATCGGGTAGTTGGCCGGTTAAGTCGCGTTGTGGGAGATGAGAGGGTTCCCGGTGAGGATTTCTGGCGGTGACAGCCCATGACACCAATAATCGGGTTCCACGGAGGGCATCATCGTTAGGCGGAAAATTCGGATCGGAACCGTAAGAGGCGGTCACTGGCCCTTACTGCGGACCGGCCATTCCCCGTTAAGGGGCCGTCAGTCTTTACGCCGGCTGCGTGTGGTCTCGAGAGCTCTTCGCCGCGCCGGTGGGTTGGAAGCCGGCGGCGCGCCAATCTCTCACGATTAAAGTATCGGGGATCGATTCGGAAAAGCGGGGTCTGGCGAATCGGTATGTGGTTCTGAGGGAGGGACGAGACCAACAAAGTTGTGGACGCATTAATTGGGACAGCCGAGCCGGCGGCGCAGATCCGGGAGGTGCGCTCGAACGGCTGCCTCGCAAAGATCCCGGCGCACAATCTCGCAGGAAGGATTGAGAGTGGGTCCGTGCGGGCCCTGGACGACGGCGCAACCTTGCGGATCGACGCCGCCTTGATAAAGTTTCAGCAGCTCGTCACGCAGGTTGCGGTCTCCGGTCAGGAAAGCTCCTTCGGCCAGAGCGACGGCTGCGTCCTCACCACGTTGCTGGGCGAAATACGCGTCGGCGATCTCGTCGTACACGCCGGCATTTGCCGGATCGATGGTTTGCGCGTCGCTGGCCGCGGCCAAAGCTTCCGGCGCCCGGCCCAAATGAAGATAAGCGGACGCCAGCGTGCGGTAACCGTCCGCCGCGCTCGCGGGAACAGGGCTTTTCACTCCGTGCCGGAGATCATAGGCGCCGCGCGACGCCCGGTCGATCGCGATGGAGCGAAGCGCCAGCCTCACCGCTTCTTCATACTGCGCGCGGGCATCGTTCGGTATGGGCGCGCCGGGCGAGAGGGCGTCGCCCTTCGCCCGATGGCACACCGCCGCGAGATTCCAAGGGCCGGGTAAGTTCAGATCGTCCGGGAGCAGCGCGAGGATCGCAATGCTTCGATCGGCCTCGGCTATGGCTCCGTCGATGTCGCGATGAGACGGATCGGCATCGAGAAGCACGGCTGCCAGCAAGCGATGGGCCTTGAAGCTGCGTGGGCTGGTCTGAACGCTGGCCCTGGCGATAGTTCCGCTATCGGTCCAATCGAGGTTCCGCACCCACGTTCGGACGGCGAATCCGGCGGCGATGACAGCGGCACAGATCGCGAACGCGGCGCGCGAAAAACCGAAGCGTGCGGTCGTTTTCTCCATCGCTTCATCCATCGCGACGACCACGGCGGCCACCAACCCCGCCAGAGGCAGATACAAAAAACGCTCCGCCATGATGGCGCCGATAGGAAACAGCAGATTCGACGCCGGTAACAAGTTGAGAAAGGCGAAGGCGGCAAAGAAAAAAGCCCGACGGCTGCGATTCCAGAAGATCGCAGTAAGGGCCACTGCGGCGGCGACGGCGAGCCAGCAAACCCAGTCCTCCGGACTGCCGTGGGCCAACGTAATCTGGGAATACGAGTAGTCCGCCGAAAGTTTCATTGGCCAGAGCGCCAGCCACAGATAGCGCGCAAGAACCTTTATGGCGGTAAGGCGCCCGATCCAGGCGCCGGCGCCGGCGATGGGATTATCGACGAACGGGTATTCGGCGGGCAGAGTTGACGAGAGGACCGCCGTGCGCTGCCACAGCATGATGCCGATCGGCGCCAGCGTCGCGAGGCAGCCGGCGAACATACTCCGCCATCGTCTGCCACAAGCGAGCTCGTAGAGACCGATTATGGCCGGCAGAACGACGGCGCTTTCCTTCGAAAACACCCCAACGGCAGTGATCGCCGCTAATCCCGCAAGCCATGCGCCGCGGCGCCAGCCGGTGGTATCGGCGCTTTTCAGGTACAAAAGAAAGCCGCTCAGAACCGCGAAGCCGGCGAGGAGGTCGGCTCGCCCAACGACGTTGGTGACCGATTCCGTCAATACCGGATGCACCGCCCACAGCATGGCGATGAAGAAGGCCGTCGGAAGGGCGCGGACCCGCCCGGTCATCAAACGCAATACCAGCGCGAAGAGGAGAAATACGTTGGCGGTATGCAGGGAAAAATTGATCCAGTGATACCCGGCGGGGCGATCGCCGTTTCCCAGAATGGAGTAGTTAAGAAGGTAAGAGAGCGTCGTGAGCGGCCGGTAAAGACCGCTCTCTCCGTTCGGCCACCAATAAGTGTGCTGGAAAATGAGAGCCACGTTGGCGGCGTTGGCGGTCCGGATGCGCGTATCTCCCAGGAGCAGCATCTGGTTGTCGAGCGGGAATCCGGTCGAAAAAGAACTTGAAAACGCGAGCAGCGTCAACAGGCCCAGCGCCAGAGCCGCAGCGAAGTAATGGCGCCGCGAATCCCGCGCATCGGTTCGCGAAACAGACGCCGGACTAGTCGCAGGCGACGGCGCGAGGGTAACACGCTTCCTCTTCCGCTTCATTGCGTTTCATACTAACATCGCCGGCGGAGTGGCCGTCGCGAAAAACATCTCGCGGCGATCGGGCTTCGGCTCTAGTTTAGTCTGCTGTCCCAATGGTTCGTGCGATAAGTCGAGTGAGGTGTGCGGTGAGGGTTTGTTGCGCGTAGCAGGCGATTGCGCTTGGCGATTGCGCTTGCACCCGCGGCTAACACAAACAGTTAAGACACAGTTGACCGTTGGATGAAAAGTTCTCGACCGGCAAGACTACGTTATAGCATACTGGCGCCCGGCTGGTGAATGAGACACAAACCCTTGCGCTAGAGCCAGGTTTGCCATATAATTCATGGGCACTACAAATTCGCGGGAGAATACCACGGAACACCTTGTCGTAGGACCGCGCCTTTCACATTCTTTAATGGTGGGCGCACTGTCTGCGCTTTTCAGCTCTCCGGAAACCCATCGTAACTCATTGATTCTGCGCGATGGTTTTTCGGGTCTCCATCTCGCGCGAAGACTGAAGCGCGTTCACACGAGTGTGAACGCTGCACGCATGAGTGCGTGCGCCACGAACTGGCTCAAGTTTCCTCGTCCTATAAACAGCCAGACGTCAGGTGAAATCCCGAACTGGGGAATGCCGAACCTCAATATCCTATCGGGGGCGGCGTTCGCGGGCCAGCCGGGCGGCCAGCCCGGAGACAACGCTCACCAGGGGTTCGGCGGCGCCAGCGGCACGTCGACCTCGGATGGGAGAAATCCGCTATGCTTCCCATGAATCGCAGGTCCTTTTTGAAGAGCTCGCTAATGCCTTTGTCGGGCGCGTTGGGACTGCCCTCGATTTCGCGTGCGGTCCAGTCGGCCAGCAATCCCTACCGGCGGCCCAAGCTCAAAATCACGGAGGTACGGACGGGCGAAGTGCGCGTCCATGGCTACCAGGTGCACGTTCGCGTGTATACGGACCAGGGCATCATTGGCCAAGGCGAGACCACCGATGCGTCGCAGGGCAACGTCCCGCTGATCCAGTCGTTCGCGCGCCTGCTGGTGGGCCAGGACCCTCTTAATATCGAGGCCGCGTTCGAGCGCATCCGCACTTCCGGTGTTTTCGCCGGGGCGCAGGGCGGCCAGTATGTCACTGCCCTGACCGGCGTGGAGATCGCTCTTTGGGATATCGCGGGTAAGGCCCTGGGCCTGCCCGTGTATCAATTGCTCGGCGGGAAAGTGCGCGACCGCGTGCGCATTTATTGCGATTCCGGCGCCAAGGAAATGATCCCCGGCAACGAAGAATCCAAAGCGCGCATCCGGCAGATTCAGGATCTCGGGTTCACGGCCGCCAAAATCGACATCGACGACGCGACGGACCCTTCCCGGTTCGACAAGGTGAACTGGACCGCGACTAACTGGGAAATCGATCACATGATCGCAAAAATCGCGTTCACGCGCGAGTTATATCCGAAAAATTTCGACTTAGCCGTGGATATGCATGCACGCTACGACGCCACCACAGGCAAGCGCGTCGCCAAGGAGGTAGAGCCTTTCAAGCTGATGTGGCTGGAAGAGCCGGTGCCGGCGGAAAACATCGATGCCATGCGCGAGGTGCGCGCGTCCACCAGCACGCCGATCTGTTGCGGCGAGAATGTTTACATGCGCTGGGGCTTTCGCGAGATCCTTGAAAAGCGCGCCGCCGACATTATCATGCCCGATTTTCAGAAGACCGGCGGACTGCTGGAAGCGCGTAAGATCGCCGACATGGCGCACACCTATTATGTGCCCGTGGCCCCGCACGCGGTGACTTCGCCGCTGGGGATGATGGCCACGGCCCATGTATGCGCCGTGATTCCCAATTTCCTGGTGCAGGAATGGCACTGGATCGATTCCATGGATCTATGGCGAAACTGGGTGAAGGAGGGAGAGATCATTCAAAAGGGATTCATCACCATGCCGGAGCGCGCGGGCATCGGGGTAGAAGTGAACGACGACGGAGCGCGCAAGGCCCAGGCGCCGGGCACGCCATGGTTTGAGCCGGCGAAGAGAGGCTGACGACAAGATGAAGACTTCAAGACTCCTTATTGCGGCCGCGCTGGCGGCCCTCTGTGCGGCATCGTCTGCGCTCGCGCAGCCAGGCATCCTGACTCGCGAGTTACTGATCAAATATACGCCCGAATGGAAGGGCGAGCGATTCGCGGACGGCCGTCCGAAAGTGCCGGATGGAGTCTTGCAGCGAATGAAGTCGGTCACGCTGGAGGAGGCCTGGGCCCAACTACGGACCGCGGGATTCAACCACGAATATGAGGACGGCTGGTTTACGATTCACCCCGAAAAGGTCTTAGTGGGCCGCGCGCTAACGGCGCAATGGCTTCCCGGCCGGCCGGACATCCACAAGGTAATTGAGGAGCAGGGAAAGAAAGACGGCCGGATTGGAGGCCAGAATGCCTGGCCCGTCGACATGCTGCAGCCCGGCGACGTTTATGTGTGCGACCATTTCGATCTGAAGGAGGACGGACCGTCGATTGGCGATAACGTCGGAAATGCCATCTACGCCAGGAGCCACAACGGAATCGTATATGAAGGAGCGGTTCGGGACATTAACGGCCTGAAGGAACTGGACGATTTCACGTCGTTCGTCCGGTATTACGATCCATCTCATCATTTCAGCAGTCTCGCCAACGGCGCCCGGTTGAACTCCACCATGATCGGCATCAATATTCCGATCCGTATTGGAAAGGCCACCGTGCTACCGGGCGATGTAGTGCTGGGCCGCGATGGCGGCGTGCTGTTTATTCCTCCCCAAGTGGCCGAGCCGGTGGTGCAGTATTCCGAAATCACGCATCTGCGGGATATGTTCGGCCATCAGCGTCTGCGGGAGCAAAAGTACACGGCGGGCCAGATCGATGCCGCGTGGCCGGCGCCTATCGAGGCGGATTTCACGCAATGGCTCCGCGACAACATCGACAAGCTGCCGGTGGCGAAAGCGCAGGTGGAGGAGATCCTCAAGGGACGCTCCCGGTGACGGAATGAGCTGTTCTTCGGCGGACGCAACGCGCCCTCATCGGAGCCGGCTCTTGCAGAGAATCACTCCCTCACGGTCGTGGCTCTGATCGGAGCCTGGCCGAGAGGGCGCCCCGTCAGCAAGCGGTCTTTGGTAGCACCGCGTTCGCGGTCACTTTAGCTTCTAACAACTCTTCACCGAAGGGCCACTTCCTTCTCAGTTTCCATCTTGGAATTAAGCAGCACAAGCTTGACCGGAAGCCCACCCGCGGATGTAGCCACCCGCCGTGTAAGCCGCTCAAAACCAGCGACCGCATTTGGCCGCTCCCAAACGCCGTCGCCGACGACGAACGAAATCGCCGTGCCGCCGTCTTTCGACAACACCACGCTGGCGCCCGCATCCACCAGGAACCCGGCGCTTCGGAGCGCCTGGCCAAGAGCTTCCGCATCCGCTTTGGTGGCGGGGCCGAAGTAGTAGATTTCGTCCCTGGCGCCGACGATTACTTTGCCCACTACCAGTTCCTTGTGCACGGTCCACACCGAGTCGCTCAGGCGCACCGTGATGGGAAATTCGCCGATAGCCGGCGCCACGCGCCGCGCGATTTCCTCAAAACTGTTTACCGTATCCGGGTGATCCCATGCGCCCGCCTGGAGGGCGAACGAAACGACGGCGCCGGACCTGCCTTTTGACAACAGGACGGTGGTTCCCCGGTCATTGAAGAAGCCGATGCCTTGGAGCGCCCGGCCCAGCGATTCGGCATCTTCCTTCGTAGCGGCGTGGGAGTAGTACACCTCGTCCCTGGTCCCGACGACTACTTTGGAATTCACCGGTTGTCTGGATGGGTGAAGGCCCCAGGCGACGATGGTCCCGAGAAGGGCGAGCCCGACGCCGGAAGCCAGCAGAGTTGGGGCGATCTTTCTGCCCGGGCCGGTCGCAATTTCGCGCGGCCGTGTGCGATGCG
>Ga0182024_10022703_pt1 | contig 11297 bp, 5 predicted proteins | sample P32metaG_FD_120480 | JGI IMG/M metagenome (GOLD analysis project Ga0182024, IMG submission 120480) | Permafrost microbial communities from Stordalen Mire, Sweden - P3-2 metaG (Illumina Assembly) | ecosystem: Environmental > Terrestrial > Soil > Wetlands > Permafrost | place: Sweden: Stordalen... | reverse complement strand
CCTGTTAGAGACCCTCCCAAAACCGCCGGGGACTGTCCGCTTCTTCCAGGCGGTTTTGTGAGGGGCTCTTACTGAAAATCTCTCGACCGCGAGCGAAGGCCGTTGACACGGTCATTCATGTTTTCCAAGCGAGAAACCAGAACATGAATGACGCCTTTTTGATTCTGTAGCCGGCCGCTGGCGATGAAAGCCGCGGCTGTTCGGGCAACGGTATAGAATCGCTCCCAGACGTCGATCCGGACGATGAGATTGGCCGTGCCGGTTTCATCTTCAAGCGTGACGAAAGTGATTCCCTTGGCGGTGCTCGGACGCTGGCGGACCAGCACGAGCCCAGCGACCCGCACGAAACAACCATCTTGCAAACTCGCGAGCTTCGCGGCCGGCGCTACGCGCAATTGAGCCAAGTGATCGCGAAAAAACGAGATCGGATGCGATTTGAGCGACAAGCCCGCGGTTTGGTAGTCGGCAAAAACCTCTTGCCGGCCGTCCATCGCCGGAAGTTCGAGCGGCGGTTCGTTGTCTTGCAAATTGTCGAACAGGGGAAACGTGTCTTTGGCATGGGATGGCCGCAGCGCCTGCCAAAGTGAAGCTCGGCGGTTCAGGTGCAACGACCCAAATGCATCGGCTCTTGCCAGCCGTTCGACCACCGACGGGCGAACGCCACTGCGGCGACTGAAATCGTCCATCGACCGATACGGCTCTTGCCCGCGTGCCTCTTCGATTCGTATCGCTTGCGACCGTGGCAAGCCGACGATCATTCGCAGCCCCAAGCGAATGGCATCGTCGTAGCGGAATTCGCGAGAATTCCGAGCGTCGCCACGCGCCGCATCCTCGCTTACGCTTCGGGTTAGTGTATCGTCGCCTTCGCCTGCGCTTCGGGTTAGTGTAGCATTGTCCTCCAGCGTGCAATCCCAGCAGCTATGGTTCACGTCGATCGGCCGCGCTTCCACGCCATGTTCAATGGCATTTCGCACCAATTGGGCCGGAGCATAAAAGCCCATCGGCTGGCTGTTGATGATCGCGACGCAAAACGCCGCGGGGTAGTGAAATTTCAACCACGCCGAAACATAAGCCAGCAGCGCAAAACTGGCCGCGTGAGATTCCGGAAAACCATATTCGCCGAAACCGCGAATCTGCTTGAACAATCGCTCGGCAAATTCCTCCGACAGCCCGCGAACACGCATCCCTGCGAGCAGCTTGACGCGGAAATTATCGATGACGCCCGGCCGTCGCCAGGCGGCCATCGCTCGGCGCAACTGATCGGCTTCTCCCGGAGTGAAGCCAGCCGCGACGACGGCCAATTGCATCGCTTGCTCCTGGAACAACGGCACCCCTAACGTCTTTTCGAGCACGGCCCGGACTGCGTCGTTGGGGTAAGTGACCGGTTCCTCTCCGGCGCGGCGCCGCAGATAGGGATGCACCATGTCCCCTTGAATCGGCCCGGGGCGGACAATTGCGACTTCGATCACCAGGTCGTAGAAACAGCATGGCCGCAAGCGGGGCAACATGCTCATTTGAGCGCGGCTTTCGATCTGGAACACGCCCATCGTGTCGGCCCGGCAAATCATCTCGTAGACGCCGGCATCCCCTTCGGGAATATCGGCCAGCGTCAGCTTACGGCCATGATGCTGCTCGATCAGATCGAAGCATTTGTGAATCGCCGTCAGCATTCCGAGCGAAAGGCAATCGACTTTCAGGATTCCTAGTTCGTCCAAGTCGTCTTTGTCCCATTCGATCACCGTGCGCCCTTCCATCGTGGCATTTTCGATCGGCACGATCTCGCACAAGGGGCCCTGCGTGATCACCAGCCCGCCGACGTGCTGCCCCAAATGGCGCGGGGAGCCAAGCAATTCGCCGACCAGCCCCAACAATTGCCGCCCGATCGGCGACTGCGGATCGATCCCGGCCGCCGCGCAGCGCTCGGCGGGCAGCCGGCCATGATTGTCGAGCGTTTTGCAAAGCGCATCTACGCGATCCAGCGACAGGCCCAGCGCTTTGCCGACATCGCGCGCCGCGGAGCGTGGCCGATAGGTGATTACCTCGGCAGTCATGCCGGCCCGCTCCCGGCCATACTTTTGATAGACATATTGAATCACTTCCTCGCGGCGCTCGTGCTCGAAATCCACGTCGATGTCGGGAGCTTCGTTCCGTTCGCGACTAATGAACCGCTCGAACAGCACGTCCATCCGATCCGGATCGACGGACGTTACACCCAGGCAAAAGCAAACCGCCGAGTTGGCCGCGGAGCCTCGCCCCTGGCAAAGAATCTCCCGCGATCGGGCAAACATCACAAGATCCCAAACCGTGAGGAAATAGGCTTCGTAGCGCAACTCGCCGATCAGTCGCAATTCATGTTCGAGCAGCTTTCGTACTTTCTCGGGCACGCCGCCGGGATACCGCCCGTTCGCCCCTGCCCATGTGAGCCGAGTGAGATGCTCCAGCGGCGTTTGTCCCGGCGGGGCCAACTCTTCGGGATACTCGTACCGCAGTTCGTCCAATCGGAACTCGCAACGATCGGCGATCTCGACGCTGCGCTGCACGGCATCGGGCACGCGGGCAAACAACTCCCGCATTTCTTCCGGCGATTTCAAATGCCGCTCAGCATTGGGAAACAACCGCTCGCCCGCTTCGACCACGGTGCAGCCGGCTCGCGTCGAAGCCAGCACGTCGGCCAGCGCCCGGCGCGATGGATGATGAAAATGCACGTCGTTCGCGGCCACCAACGGCAGACGCGATTGCCGCGCCAATTGGACGCGCTGCTCGAGCAGGCGATCGTCGTTCGGCCCGCGATGAAGCTCCGCCAACAAGTAGCAGCGATCGGAGAACGCTTCGCGGTATCGCGACAGATCTTCGGTTGCCGCGTCGCCCACAATGAGGCCCAGCAGCCCTTCGGCATGCGCGGCAATATCATCGAATGTGAGCCGGCATTCGCCTTTGGGAGCGATCCGCCGGCCGACGGTAATCAGTCGCGACAATCGGCCATAGGCTTTGCGGTCGGTCGCCAGCACGACCAAGGCCGGCGCATCGATGGGCGTTAGTTCCGCGCCGATGAGCAACTTCAACTGCGCTTGCTTGGCGGCGGCCCATGCCCGAACGACTCCCGCCAGGCTATTGCGGTCGGTAATCGCCAATGCCGAATAACCCAGTTCCGCGGCCCGATAGACAAGCTCGTCGGGATGCGAGGCTCCTTCGAGAAAAGAGAAATTCGTTTTGCAATGGAGTTCGGCATAAGGAGCGATTGGCGATGGTCTCGAGCCCGCAGCGCTAGCAAGGGTATGCGCCTTTCCAACACCAACGATCCGCTCTCCCTTGCTAGCGCTGCGGGCTCGGAGCACATCTGCGAGTTGTCGGCGATTGCTTTCGGGCTGCTCGGGCATGATGGTCATTCACAGGCGGCGATTCAAGGGGTCAGGCACATTTTCCGGCGTGACGTCAATCGTAAATTCCTCCCATTGCGGCCGGAAAATGAGCCAGACCCCTGCTCAATCAAACACTCCATGCAAAAACCACTTCGCATCGAAAAGGCGGCGGAATAGCCAAAAGCGGATTCCCGTGGCCGTTTCGATCCGGTAGTAATCCCGCTGCACGTAGCGGCCGCGCCACCAGCCGGTTTGAATTCGTTCCGGTCCCCAAACGCGGGTCACACGATGGCAACCGTGCAGATGAAATTGAATCGGCGGGCCCTCGGGAACCACGGACAACACGTCCAGCGGAATCGGCTCGTTTTCCAGCCGCAACGGGCGCGGCAAGAATTTCCATGACTCTTCACGGGCCGGGGTCTGGCTCATTTTTCGGCCCGCGGCGGCGGAAATCGCAATCGACGCTGTACGCCGAAAAATGTGCCTGACCCCTTGGGTCGCCGCGGCTTTTCTCGGCAACACGCCGGCCAGCGGTTCGTATCGAAACACGAATTCAGGCTGAGCATCGGGCAGCGGCAAAGCTCGAACCACCGCTTCGCGCCCCAAGCGATTGCTGAGCCGATCCACGAACTGAGCAACATGCCGGCGACCTTCGCGTTGCGATGGCTCGAAAAGCTCCGGCTGCCACGCTTGCAAAGGAGCAGCCGTTAAAACCGAAAGTTTCACGGCACGGATCGAACCAGCGAGCGAGATCCGATCCAATTGCATTTGCGTCAATTCAAGCAGATGCTTCGCATGAGCGCTGGCTCGAAACAATCCAACGACAACCTTGGTCGCTTCGCCCGCTCCGTGTTCCAGCCGGCATTCAAGCTGGATTGCGCCTTGTTGGCGTTCGGCCAAGACCCGGCTGATGTGTTCCATGAGCTGGCCGAGAATAATGTCGACCGCCTGGCGATCCTCGGTCGGATATTCCAACTCGGTTTCGGCCGTGATGTCGGGCAGGGGGCGATGTGGCACGATGATTTCGGGAACTACGCCTGTCGCTTGATCGAGCCGCAGGAGCAATTGCGGATCAAAACGGGAAGCCAACGCTTCACGCGGAAGTCGAAGCAATTGTCCGATCCAATGAATGCCTAGCTCCGCGAGAATTTCGACTTCCGATTGCAGACGCAGAGCCGCCACGGGCAAATCGGCCAAGGCCTCGGCCGTCTGTCCCGGCGGCACGACGATGGGAAATTGCCCGTCGCCCTCGCTAACGCTTCGGGTTGGTGTAGCGGTAACACCAATCCGAAGCGTTAGCGAGGGCGAGTGCTTGCCGAAATGCGCCGCCGCCCAAGCGGCTCCCAGCGTATCGGCCAGCGCAACTTGAACGAGGAAACCCCATTGATGAAACGCCCTCGTCACTTGTTGCGCGAGCGACTCTTCACCTCCGAACAGCGGACCCAAGCCGGTAACATCCAAACAAAGAGTGTCCGGCTGCGCGATGCCGACAATCGGACTGAACTGCTCGCAGCAGACCGCCAATTGCCCGAGAGCCGCTTGATCGGCCGCGGGATCGTGCAACTCGAAATGAGCGGCGGGAGCGAGCGCCGTGGCTTCGGCCAGCGGCATTCCCACGGTGATGGCCTGACGGCCCGAGCACGCAGTCACCCGCAATGCGCCGCGAGATGATGCGTACAAAACGACTTCACGGCGCCTAAGCTCCGGACAATGGATGCGCACCCGCTGCAACGGCCATTGCGGGAGCCACACACAGAGATCGCGATTCTTGGAGCGTTCCCGTTTCATCGTCAAGCTCCAATTCAACGGATGCCCCGGCCTTTCCATTTCGACAACGGACCACTTCCACGCGCAATCTGCGATTCATTTTGGCTGCGGGGAGTGCTTCAACGAGCAATTGCAGCTCCGACCAGGTCGGATGCCCTCGAACACTCGGCGGACAAAGGAAGAGACCCGTGGTTCCACGGCTTTCCGCGGCAAGTTGCAGTTGGCGAAACGCACGGCCATCCAACTTGTCGGGCCAACAGACGACAGCCCCAACGCCTTGGCAGCTTAGCGACTGATTTAGCGCCCAAAGAAAATCTTTCCGCGTTCGCGGGTGGACGAAAACGACGTTGGTCAGATCGATGCCCAAGTTGGCGGCTGCCGGTGGATAAAAAGATCGGCCGCGGTCGATCACCACCAAAGCCCCGCCTTCGCGACATGCTTCCCGCGCGGCAATGAGGGCCAGAGCCGCGGCGCCACTGCCGATCTCCGCCAGATATTCAATCAGCGTACCCCGATGCAAACCCCGCCCCGGCAAGGCACGATCCAAGACGCCAGAACCGCTGGAAAACGAGGGAACCGCCGGCCGGCGAGCGATTTCGAGCCGATGCACCTGCTCGCGCAAGGCTTCCACGATTTCGCATTGGCTTGACATTGCTAGCATAGAGTTACTATACTTTTGTATAGTTGTATGTCAAGCAGACAAGCGATCATTTATTCAAGACAGAGAGACCGTCCCGGAGCCGGAGGCGTTAGACGATCCGCGGCTCTCTCACCAACAGTGCATTGCGCGCCAGATCGTCAATGCAGGCCTCAACGCGATCGAATAGTATCTTGCGAACCGCCGGCGCGTCGGTAACTCGCTGGCCATCGAAGTGCATCGTAGCTTGGCCGCTTAACACCGGCGCCGCCAGCGACTCGACAAGGGCCGTCCGATCGTGTTTGCCATCGAGCTGCAGGATTACCCGACTGACCAATTCGCCACCGAGATAGATGCGTCGGTGTAATAGGTTGGTGACCTGGTGAGCGACGCGGTCGTCGGCCGCGCCGTCCGGCAAACCGGCCTCCGTCGGCAACGGATCGGCAGCGCTCCACCCATTGGCGACCTGATACCTGGCCACCGCGCTGGCAATCGGCCGAGCGTTGATCTCGGTCGCCATCGGAGGGTCGAACGCGGATAGTTCGACCAACCGTATCGCGAACCACCTGACTGCCATCCGGCCAAGCTGATCGGCAAGAGATGGATCGTTCGGCGCCCCGGCAGTGGCGTTTTGCGTCGTTGCAGCGCGCGCCGACGCCAGCCGATGTCGCACGCGTTCGACGAAAGCTTCGAAGCGCAACGGCTTCGGATGGACGGCGCATAATTCCAGCATCGCCGCCTTGCCGATGCGGCTCGCGATCGTCGTCGTGCATTCATCGGCCCGGAATATTACGGGCGAGACATCGTCGACATCGATCCGATCGACTTCGCCCGCAGCGAATTTGGACCCATCCGCCGAAACCGCGACGGCCCCTGAACCAATCCACAAATCGCGCGCCGCTTCTGGGACTATAGGATGCCGCACTGCAATCTCCTCGCGGCACAAGAGTGTTGCCCTGAGCGCCCGACCATATAGAAAATCGAGACGCTGCTGAAAGTCGATGACGTCGCCACGCTGCCGGATCAGATCGAGTCCTGCGGAGTCGATCCCGATGCCAACCATGTTGCTGAAATGCGCGTCGCCTAAGTATTGAAGTCCGTGACGAGCCGCATCCGCAAGAAATTGGTGCAACAACCGCGGATCGTTGTCGCGCTCCAAAACGTCGTGCAGGATCACCGAATCGCGCTCGGCAAGCAGGTTGGCTGCTTGCTCGCGCAGCGCCGCTCGATAGGGATCGTCGCTGGCTGGAAGGATTTGCAGCAAGAATTCCAAGAATGCACGATTCTTGGCTGCAAAGGCCCGCGGGGCGGACTCGCGACGGCAGTGATACTGGCACATCCGCCGTACCATGTCGCGCAGGTGGCCACCGGGATAGCAATTGTAGCTAACGTAGGCGATTCCTTCCGGAGCGAGCAGCCGGCGGCACGTGGCCAACAAAGCGTCCTTCACCGTATCCGGAACCCAGGAATAAATTCCGTGGGCGATAATGTAGTCGAACGGTTCGAACCGATCGGCCAGCGATTCGGCCGCCTGGCGGATATCCAGTTGCTCAACAACGACATTGGTCAGCCCGAGACCGGCGACGAACTCGCGACCATCGGCAATTTGCCGCTCCGAGAGGTCGATGCCAACCCAGGCGCTGCCGGGCAGCGCATAGGCCATCGGTACAAGATTGCTACCGCTGGCGCAGCCGAGTTCCAAAACGCGGCAGCGATCGACCGGCGCCGGCCGCAAGCCGAGCAACCGGCCGATGGTCGCCAGGTGAGAAGGGTGAGTGTAGGCAAAGGCCAACCGCGGATAGGGAATTTCGTCGTAGCTGGTAGCCAGCGGCGGCAAGGCAGACCGAAGCGGCTGGCTTGGATGGTTCGCGGCGAGCATGGGCTCAGGTGGGTTTGCGCTGGGCAAGACGGACGATCAGGCCGAAGAGCAGAAGCAAAGCGGCGCCCGCGAGCGCCATGCGAATATGCTCCAGATTAGCGGAAAAGCCGTCGCCGACAACCCGGAGCGGCCCAATTCCAGCCATCCCCCTTTCTCATTGCCATGCGCCGGCGGGCGAATCCAGGGGCGGCGGCCGAAACTCTGTCACTCAGGCGGGGTTTATTCTGAATAGTTATCCCTTTCGCGACGGGACCAGCTATTGGGCTGGGGTTCTGCGCGAATCCTCTCCTTAGGAGCTTGTGCGATGAAATGGCTTGTTTTGGCAATCGCGTGTGTTTGCACCTTCGGACTCGTCGGCACCGCCACTGCGGCCGACAGTCCCACCGGAACCTGGAAATGGACCGTCAAGTTCAACGACCAATCGCGCGATGTGACCCTGAAGCTGAAGCTCGATGGCGATAAACTGACCGGGGCAATGTTGGGCCGCGACAACAAGGAAACCGCCATCGACGATGCGAAATTCAGCGACGGCGATATCAGCTTCTCCGTGACGCGCGAACGCAACGGCAACAAGATGACCCAAAAGTTCTCCGGCAAGCTGAGCGGCGACACGATCAAGGGCAAGATCGAATTCGAACGCGATGGCAACGCCCAATCCCGCGATTGGGAAGCCAAGAAGGCCGCCGAATAGGTTTTCCTCTCCGGCGATTTCATAAAAATCACCAACAATCCGACGATCCGAGCCGAGAGCTTTTACCGCTCTCGGCTTTTTTGTTGCGCAGGTGCGGAAGGCCCAGACCGCAACGATCGGTTGACGCTACTCCTTCATCTCCCAAGGACCGCTGGTCAGAATTGCCGCGCGGGGGTCGGATTCGTCCTTGATTTTGGCGAACGTGAGTTTCCTGTCCGCAAACCTCCACCTGTACGATCCTGACTTGCGATCGCCCTTCTCGGCACCAGGACCCGTTTCATCGGTTAACTCGAGTTTGTCCTTGACGACCTTGAACGTCCCCTCAACGCACTTATTATCGTTAAAAGTTATGGCGAACTTGTCCTTGGCGTCGAATTCGATCACCCAGTGATCAACCCCGACTGTTGCGGCGAATGTTCCCTTCGGAAAATCCTTGGCGTCGGCCGTGTCAGTCGGAACAGGCTTCATGAGCTTTCGCACGTCCTCCAAATTCTGGCGATATCCGATCGCTTGTGCCGGCTCGTGCCACTCTTCGTAGATCGCCACCATCTGTTCGAGCAACTGCGCGGCTTCGTCGTACTTTCCTTGCCTCTTGAATTCGATAACGCCGACGTAAATTACGGGAGGGATCTCGGGATGGGCCCACTTGCCTGCGCGCTTGGACAGTTCCAGCGCCTTCAAGTAAACTGCCAGCGCCTGTTCATTCTTGCCCCCCGTCTGGAAATAGAATCCCAACCTAAACATGGCCAATAGGGCCTGCTTCGCCTGGTCGCGCTCGTTCTTGGCCTCGCTCTCCGCGGCCCGGGCTTGTTCCGCCGCATCCCTTGCTCGATCGCGCTGACTCTTGACATCATCCTCGGCCGCTAGGGCAGCGCTCTCTGCCGCGGTCGCCCGCACCGCCTGCCACATGCTCACGGCCGTGCCCAAAACCAGAGCGGCGGTCACCAACACCGCCGTGGTCAGCGCCACCTTGTTCCGCCGGGCCATCTTGCGGAAACGATACCATGCCGACGGCGGCCGGGCTTCGATCGGTTCCTCGGCAAGGTATCGGCGCACGTCCGCGGCAAAAGCGCTAGCCGTGTCGTAGCGCCGACTGCGATCCTTCTCCAGCGATTTCATGACGATCCAATCGAGATCGCCCTTTACGAACGCGGAAAGCTTTGCCGGCTCCGTCTTGCGCTGCGTGGAAACTTTCGACAGGGACTCGCCCATCGTGCTCAGGCGCGTGCTCGGCTTCGGCGGCTCTTCTTCCTTGATGATGCGGCGAATTTCGTCGTAGGCCGCCTTGGTGAATCGGTCGCGGTCGAAGGGCGTCGTCCCCGTCAATAGTTCGTAGAGAAGCACGCCGAGGCTGTAGACGTCGCTGCGGATGTCCACGTCCAAGGCGTTCAGTTCCGCCTGCTCCGGGCTCATGTAGAGTGGAGTGCCGATCATCTGTGCGAAGCGTGTATAGATCGTCTTGTCCGTCAATTGCTGACCGATGGCTTTGGCGATGCCAAAGTCGATCACTTTGACGACGGGCACTCCATCGTGCGGGGCCACCAGGATATTGGAGGGCTTGAGGTCGCGATGAATGATGCCCTTGCCGTGCGCGTGTTGAACCGCCTGGCAGACCGATAGGAAGAGGTCCAGCCGCTCGCGGGCCGTGAGCCGCTGTTGGTCGCAGTAGTCGACAATCGAGTTCCCCTTTACCAGCTCCATCACGAAGTAGGGTCGGCCACTTTCCGTCGTGCCGGCGTCAAGAACTTTGGCGATATTCGGATGATCCATCAGTGCCAATGCTTGGCGCTCGGCCTCGAAACGTGCGATGACGTCGCGCGAATCCATGCCCGGCTTGACGATCTTGAGGGCGACCTTGCGGCGCACCGGCTGTTGTTGCTCGGCAACAAACACCAGTCCAAACCCACCCTCGCCGATTTTCTCCATGAGCTTGTAGGGTCCGATGACAGTGCCGACATTTTCGCGAATCGGCTGGTAATCGCCGGTCGCCTGCGATCGTGAAGTATGATCCAAAGGAAAGCTGCCCGGCGCTTCGTGAGCGCGCAACAGCGATTCAACTTCGCTCCGCAGCTCCGCGTTGGCGCCACAGGCCTGGTCGAGATAAGCCACACGCTGATCCGCGGGCAGCTTGACGGCCGCCTTGAAAATGCCGCTTTCAGACATGACGTTCTCCTTGGAGCCCCTCACAAAACTGCCGGGGACTGTCCCCATTTTGCGCAGTCCGCGGAGCAAATCGGGGACTGTCCCCCTCTGCTTAGGCAGTTTTGTGAGGCACTATTGATATGGATGGTCGTTCATCATCCAATGCGAGAACGGAGGGAGAACCCCCGGTCACTTTTTTTCAGCCGGACGCATTTTTTCCTCGCCGCGACGCCATTGCCGGCGCAACCATGCCTTGGCATAGGTCCAATCCTCTTCGGCCGTCGACTGGGCGATGCCAAGGACTTGCGCCGTTTCGGCCATCGTGCAACCAAGAAAAAACCTCAACTTGACCAATTCGGCTGCACGGGGCGACCTTTCCGCGAGCCGATCCAGCACTTCGTGGACGGCCAATACTTCGCCCGGGTTGAAGGATTCCGGTTTGGCTAGACCATCGAGTTCGACATTCTGGCGCGGAACTTCGCCGCCGTGCTTTCGACTTTGCTTGCGGCGAGCTTTCTCGACGAGAATCCGACGCATCGCTTCGGCCGCCGCCGCGAAGAAATGGCCGCGATGGTCCCAGTGCTCGTCCGGCGCATGGCCGACGAGGCGCAAATAGGCCTCGTGAACGAGGGCGGTGGGCTGGAGCGTCTGTCCAGGCTTTTCCAGAGCCAGCCGCCGTGCGGCAAGTTTGCGAAGCTCCTCATAGACCACGGGCAACAGTTGCTCTGCGGCGTTTGGGTCGCCTTGCTGCATCTGATCGAGAATTCGCGTCACGTCGCTCACGTCGGCAATTATATAGCAGGATGCCGAGCGGATCGACTG
>Ga0182024_10022702_pt1 | contig 11297 bp, 7 predicted proteins | sample P32metaG_FD_120480 | JGI IMG/M metagenome (GOLD analysis project Ga0182024, IMG submission 120480) | Permafrost microbial communities from Stordalen Mire, Sweden - P3-2 metaG (Illumina Assembly) | ecosystem: Environmental > Terrestrial > Soil > Wetlands > Permafrost | place: Sweden: Stordalen... | reverse complement strand
GGCGATCATCGCCGGGGTCGACTACGGCGCTGCGGCCTTCCTGAACGCGGTGCTCGCGCTGTACGGCCTTCACTTCATCCTCAACTTCACGACCACGAACCTGTCGACGAGCCTGCACAACACGTTCATCCTGTTCGCCCTGATCCTCGCGGCCCACAGCCTGATCAACATCTTCTCCTCGAACATTGTCGCGCTGCTGAACCGGATCTCGGCGTGGTGGATGCTCGGCGGCGTCGTCGTGATCGTGGCCGTCCTGATCTTCGGTCCCTCCTCGCACCAGAGTGCCTCGTTCGTGTTCGGGCACCGGACCAACAACACCGGCTTGTTCAGGGGTCTCGGTGGCCCTCGTTACTGGATCTACATCCTGCCGCTCGGCTTCCTGCTGACGATGTACACGTTCACGGGCTACGACGCCTCGGCCCATCTGTCGGAGGAGACCCACGACGCCGAGCGGGCCGCGCCCCGCGGGCTGTACCGGGCGATCCTGTACTCAGCGATCGGCGGCTGGGCGCTGCTGCTCGCGATCACGTTCGCCGCCACGCACGTGGGCGCGATCAACAAGAGCGGTGGCACCGCCATCGAAGTGATCGAGTCGGCGCTGAGCCCCGCCCTCGCCAAGCTCGTGCTCGACATCTCCACGATCGGCCAGCTGTTCTGCGGAATGGGCTGCATCGCCGCCGCCTCGCGGATGTGCTTCGCCTTCTCCCGCGACGGCGCCGTGCCGGGCCACCGTCTGTGGCGGCGCCTGAACCACAGCCGGACGCCGACGTGGTCGGTGCTGTTCGTGGCCGTCGCCGCGCTCGTGATCACGATCCCGGCGATCTTCGGCAACAAGGCCGGCCTCCCGGTCGCGTTCTACGCGGTGACGTCGATCACGGTGATCGGCCTCTACATCGCCTACATCCTCCCGGTCTTCCTCCGCTGGCGGATGGGCAGCAGGTTCGAGGCGGGCGTCTGGAACCTCGGCAGGCACTACAGGTGGATCAACCTGATCGCGATCGTCTGGGTCGCCCTGTGCGTGATCTTCTTCTGCCTGCCGACGTCGCCCACGGCGGTGCCGTGGAACAAGGGGTTCAGCTGGAGCGCCTTCAACTACGCGCCGCTCGTAACGGTCGTCGTGCTCCTCGGCGTCTGGGTCGGGTGGGAGGCCGGTGCGAAGAACACGTTCAAGGGTCCGGTCAGGACCGTCGACGATCCGGACATCGACACGCCGTCAGATCCGGCGCTGATGCCGGCGTAGCGATGGCCAACACGCTTGCGGTGATCGAGCCCGCCACCGAGGCGGTGCTCGAGGAGCTTCCGCGGGCCGGCGTCGAGGAGGTGGACGCCGCCGTCGATCGGGCGGCGGCGGCGCTGCCGGGCTGGCGCGCCCTGGCCCCCGCCGCCCGGGCCGAGCGGCTGCGAGCGCTGGCCGACACGCTGGCCGATCACCACGACGAGCTGGCCCAGCTCGAAGCCCGCAATGCCGGCAAGCCGATCGGCGACGCCCGGGGCGAGATGCAGATGGTGATCGACACCTTCCGCTACTACTCGGCGGCGCCCGAGCGCCTCCTGGGCGACACGATCCCGGTTCCGGGCGGGGAGGCGTTCACCGTCCGCGAGCCCCTCGGGGTGGTCGGTCTGATCGTCCCCTGGAACTTCCCGCTCACGATCGCCGCCTGGAAGCTCGGTCCGGCGCTGGCCGCCGGCAACACGGTGGTCCTCAAGCCGGCGGAGCTCACACCCCTGACCGCCGTGCGATTCGAGTCGCTGGCGCTGGAGGCCGGGATTCCGGAGGGTGTGGTCAACGTGGTGGTGGGTCCCGGCTCGGTGTGCGGGCGCCGTCTGGTCGAGCACCCCGATGTGGCCAAGATCGCCTTCACCGGGTCGACCGAGGTGGGACGCCAGATCGCGGCCGGCGCGGCGCAGACGATCAAGCGCGTGACGCTGGAGCTGGGCGGCAAGTCGGCCAACATCGTGTTCGCTGACGCCGACCTGGCCGCGGCGGCCGACAGCGCGCCGATGGCCGCGTTCGGGAATGCCGGCCAGGACTGCTGCGCCCGTTCGCGGATCCTCGTGCAGCGCTCGGCCCTGGATCAGTTCATGAGCCTGCTCGAGGAGGCGGTTGAGCAGATCCGGGTGGGCGACCCACTCGATGAGAGCACCCAGATGGGGCCGCTGATCTCAGCGGGCCAGCGCCAGACGGTGAGCTCGTACGTGGGCCCGGACGCACCCGTGGCGATCCGCGGCCAGGCCCCCGACGGGCCCGGCTACTGGTACCCGCCCACGGTCCTCTGCCCCGTCGAGGTGGACGACCGGGCGGTGCGTGAGGAGATCTTCGGACCGGTGGCCTGCGTGATCCCGTTCCGTGACGAGGAGGAAGCCGTGCGACTTGCCAACGACACGATCTACGGGCTGTCGGGCTCGATCTGGACCCGGGACGGCGCCCGGGCGCTGCGGGTGGCCCGAGCTGTGGAGACCGGCGTGCTGTCGATCAATTCCAACACGTCGGTTCGGGTGGCCACGCCCTTCGGTGGCTTCAAGCAGTCGGGCTATGGACGCGAGCTCGGCTCTCACGCGCTCGACGCCTACACCGAGGTCAAGTCGATCTTCTTCGCCACCACCTGATGGGCCGCCTCCAGGACAAGGTGTGCGTGATCACCGGCGCCGCCGGAGGCATCGGCCAGGCCGCGGCGCAGCGCTTCGCCGACGAGGGCGCCCGGGTCGTGGGCGTCGACGTGCGGCAGCACGCGATCGGCGAGCTGTCGCTGCAGGCCGACCTGACGGTTGAGGCGGCGGTTGCGGCCCTGTATAGCCGCATCCGCCGAGATATGGGGCACATCGACGTGCTCTTCAACAACGCGGGCATCTCCCCCAGCGACGACGCATCCGTGCTCCAGACCTCCCTCGAAGCCTGGGATCGCGTCCAGAACGCCAATCTGCGCAGCGTCTTCTTGTGCTGCAAGCACGGCATCCCGCACCTCCTGGACGACCCGCCTCCGGCCGGGCGTTCGGTGATCAACACCGCCTCGTTCGTAGCGGTGATGGGCGCCGCCACCTCGCAGATCTCCTACACCGCCTCCAAGGGCGGCGTCCTGGCCCTGTCCCGCGAGCTCGGCGTGGAATTCGCCCGCCGCCGGGTGCGTGTCAACGCCCTGTGCCCCGGTCCGGTGGACACACCGTTGCTGCGCGAGCTCTATGCCGCGGACCCTGAACAGGCCGCCCGGCGCCTGGTGCACGTGCCCATGGGCCGGTTCGGCCGGGCTGAGGAGATTGCCGCGGCCGCCCTGTTCCTGGCCAGCGACGACTCCAGCTTCATGACCGCCCAGGCGCTGCTGGTCGACGGCGGGATCGCCGGCGCCTACACGACGCCGCTGTAGCGGCAAGGCCGGTGCCGCCGTGCCGTAGATGGTTGATTCCGCGACCCCGCGTGCCGGATGAATCCGGCTGATCGGCGCCGGATCATCGTCCTCGGGCTCGCCAATACCTCCAGTATTGGCTTCGCCCTGCGTCCTCGACCGGCTTGATCCCCGGATCCCCCGGCGCCACGCGGCCGCGGAATCAACCATCTCGCCGGCGGCGCCGCGGGTCAAGCCTGCATCGCGTCGACTGGCAGCGAGGGCTCCACGCGGAGCAGGCGCGCGGGCGTGCGCGGGAGCCACCAGTTCCAGCGCCCCAGCAGCGAGACCACCGCGGGCACCAGCAGCGCCCGGATCACGGTGGCGTCGAGCAGGATCCCGCCGGCCAGTCCGGTGGCGAACACCTTTACATCGGTGTCCGGAGCCGAGGACATCGAGACGAAGGCCAGGAACAGGATCAGCGCGGCGCTGGTCACCAGCCTGCCCGTCCTCCCGATCCCGGTGATCACCGCGGCGTCGGTGCTGCCCTCGGCGTCGTACTCCTCGCGCATGCGCGTGAGGATGAACACCTCGTAGTCCATCGAAAGACCGAACAGGAACGCGAACACCATCAGCGGGATCCAGGCGGTCACCGAGTGGGTGGCGGCGATCCCCCAGACCAGGTTCGAGCCGTAGCCCTCCTGCCAGATCAGGGTGATGATCCCCCAGGCCGCGCTGACGCTGACCACGTTGAGGAGCACAGCCTTGAGCGGCAGCAGCAGCGAGCGGAATGCCCGGGCCAGCAGCAGGAAGGTGAGGACGGCGATCAGCGCGATCATCTCCGGGAAGCTGCCGTAGATAGCCGAGACGAAATCGGCGTTCTCGGCCCCGGCTCCGCCCACCCTGATGTTCGGCCCCACGGCGTGGGCCGCGTGCTGGGCGGCGGTCAGGCTTGAGCGCCCGGCCGTAGTGGAGGCGTCCGGGACCGCGAAGGCATCGACCACGGCCAGCCCGCCGCGCTGCCATCTGGGGCCGGTCGGCGCCACCGCGCCGTGGATCCGGGGCACGTTCGCAAGCGCGCCGGCCAGCTGCTGGGCTTGCGCGCCGGGATGGCTCAGCACCTCGATCGGCTGCAGGGCTCCGGCGCCGATCCCCGACCGCTCCAGCTCCCGCAGCCCCGTCCGGGCCGGGCCGGTCCGGCTCAGCGTGTTGACGTTGGCGGTTCCCGGCTGGAGGGAGGTGGCCACGACGAGCAGCGCGGCGAGCACAGCCAGCGCGGCCAGCGCCGCCGGCCAGCGGTGTCGTACGACCAGCCTGGCCCAGGCGGTCCAGGCCCGGGAGGCGCGATCCTCACGACGCACGTGGGGCCAGTCCAGGCGCGGACCGAAGCTGGCCAGCACGATGGGCAGCAGTGTGGTGGCCACGATCACGCTGATCAGTGGGATCAGCAGACCGGCGAGGCCGATCGAGCGCAGGAAGGGCAGCGGCAGCACGATCATGGCGAGCAGCCCGATGGCCACCGTGGTGCCGCTGAGGACAACGGCGCGCCCGGCGGTGGCCATCGCCCGGATCACCGCCTCGTCGCCCTCGTGGCCGTTGTCCCGCTCCTCGCGCCAGCGCACGACGATCAGCAGCGAGTAGTCGATCGCCACGCCGAGCCCGATCAGCGCGACCAGGAACTCGACGATGAACGACACGCTGGTCAGGGAGTTCACCCCACCCAGGACCAGGAAGGTGGTCATGATCGAGACGACCGCCATCAGAAGCGGCACGAAAGCCAGCAGCGAGGCGAACACGAAGGCCAGCACGATCAGGGCGCCGAAGCCGCCCAGCACGGACTCGAGGAACACGCTGGGGCCGCCGGCGCCGCCGGTCTGGCTCTGCAGCGCATCCACGCCGGTCACGTAGACCGGCGCTTCCGCTACCCGCTGCCCGTGGAGCGCGGCGGTGGCCGCCTTGGCCGCTCCGGTGTTGGCCCCGAAGGAGCCCAACGTCGGGGGCGGATAGGCGATTACGAAGGTCGTGCGCCCGTCAGCCGAGACGAACGCCCGGCTGCCGGTGGTGGCGTAGGACGCCACCCGCGCGCTGGGCACGGCCCGGATCAGTCGGGCCGCCACCTGGCCCAGCTGACCGCGGACGCCCGGGCTGTTCACGGTCCTGCCGACCGGCAGCGTCACCACGGCCAGCAGCGGCGCCCCGCGGCCGCCGCCGCCGAACGTGCGGACGATCCTCTGGTTGGTCACGTAGCCCTCGCGGCCCGGCACCGAGAAGGTCTTGCTGAGCGAGTTGACCGTGTGACCGACGGTGGCCATGCCGGCCACCGTGAGGACGATCCAGGCCCCGGTCACGAGGCGCTTGTGCGAAAGGACCCAGCGGGCGATGGCGGCCGTCATGGTCAACGTGGTCAGCTCGCAGCAGGCTGGGTCCGGGCGCCCGGCGCCGTAGCCCGCCGGAGACGGCGGCGCTCGGCCTCCTGCGCCCGGCGTGCTCGGTAGCTCTGAACGGCCAGCTCGGCCCCGATCGCCATCAGCGTCCAGGTCACCGGGTCCTCCAGGAAGTCGGCGTACAGCATCGTGTGCAGGAGCAGTGCCAGGAAGGCGGCCGCCACGGTTGCGCGAACGGGGTCGGACCGCGTGCCGCGGAACAGCGTGATCACGGCCGCGATGACGAGCACCAGGTAGACGATCTCGCCGATCAGACCCTGCTCGGCGGCGATCGTGATGGGGATCGTGTGCGAAGCGGCCAGGCTGGAAGGCCCGAGTTTGTTCTCCCGCCGGTACTGCACGACAAAGGCTCCTGAGCCATATCCGTAGAGGGGGCGCTGGGAGAACATCCGCGCGCCGCCGCTGACCAGGTTGGCCCGGCCGCTAGAGGCTCCGTTGAGCCCCTGGTTGAGACCGAAGGTCTTGGGCGAGATGGCCAGCGCGATCAGCCCGACCACGATCACCACGCCGGCGGCGCTCACCACCGGCCACACCTTCCAGCGCACCGCCGCGAGGACGGCCAGCCCGAGCAGCAGCGCCCCCAGACTGGAGCGCGACAGGGTGAGCACGAGCCCAGCCCAGAGGATCGCCAGAACCAGCACCGATCCGATCTGCACTCGCCGGCGCTGGTCATAGAGCAGCACGGCCACGACCAGGATCATCACCAGGGCCAGATAGCGCCCGAAGATGTCCGGGTCGAAGAACACTGAGTTGACCGTGAAGTACTGATGCACGTCTGCACGGGCGACCAGGCTCGGGTTGAGCAGGAGAGTCTTGGTGGCGTACTCGACGTACCCCACACAGGCAAACAGCACGGCCAGCACGACGGTCACGCCCAGACAGCGGATGATCAGCTCCCGGTTCCAGCGCAGGTCGCGCAGCAACCTGTACAGCAGGGCGAAGGGGACGTAGAAGAACACCATGTTCTGAAGCGCCGTTTCAAAGTCCGCCGAGTACGGCGCCTGCAGCGCGTACAGGACGACGTAGGCGGCCAGCGCCTTCTCGAAGAAGTGGGGCCCAGCGCCGTCCTGGGCGCCCTGGTCCGCCGCCCGCGGGCTACGTCCGGAGCGAGCCCGCCAGAGCACAGGCACGCACCAGGCCAGACATCCCCCCGCGATCACGAAGTACAACGGCACGAGCAGGTTGGCCGTGCTGCCTCCGGCCAGGATCGGAACCCGGAACGGGAGCGCCAGCACGGCCAGCGGCCCCAGCCAGCGCGGGCGCCGGGCCAGGAGCACGGCCAGGGCGACCAGGAGGGCCACCAGCACCGCTGCGCCGAGCGCCGCCTCGAGCGGATGGCGATGAATGACGCCCAGCTGTGGCGAGTGCCAGATGTCGGCCAGCAGCAGCACCGGAGCCAGGACCAAGGCGCCGAACATCATCGAGGCGCGGCGGACCGGCTCGCGCCCCAGCATCGCCCCGCCGGCGAGCAGGGCGACCACAATCACGCCGAGCTTCGGCAGCGGACCCGACAGCACCGCGAAGGCGATCACAGTCCGCAGAGGCTAATGGTCTCGGCTGAAACCTCGATAACGCGATCCTCTACGCTGCATGCCCATGTCCCGCGGAAAGCTCCTCGTGGCCTGCGGGTTGACGGCGCTGGCGGTCTCGGCGTGCGGCATGACGGCCAAGCCTCTGGCCGGTACTCCGAATCTGATCCACGCGAAGGGCAACCACGCGCAGGTCGACGACCCACGGACCACGCACGCGCAGTGCCTGCGGGCCGATGGCCTTCCCGTAACGCTGTTCCGGGCATCGGGCGGGCGGCCGGCCATCCAGGTCGGAACCGCGCCGAGCGGCCCGACGGTGATCTTTGAGCCGACCCAGCAGGACGCCACCGGCGTGCAGATCGTCGGTCAGGCGCAGGGGGCCGAGCAGATTGGCGCCGCCCTGGTGTATCCGAACCAGGCGCCCGACTCGGTCACGCAGAAGGTCGAGGCCTGCATGGCCATCGGCGTCAACGGCTGAGCCGGACCCGCGCCGACCCGACTAGAATTACCGTGCCCGACGCCCGTGCACGCGCGTGGGCGTACATCTGCCCTCGTCCTCGAGAGCTGTCCGTGCCCAGGCCGTCCGGCTGAACCTTCAAGGCGCGGCCTTCCCCAGAACCTTGTCCGTACCCACCGCAGCGCCGGCCGCGAATCAACCTCGCCCACTCTCCCGCAGCGGCCGGGGCGATGGTCTGTCCCGGCATTTCTCCGGTCCTCGCCTGTACGCCTGGCTGATCCTGCTGGCGCTGGCCATCGGCGCGCTGTCGTTGCTGTTCCCCTCCACGCCCAGCTATGACCCGTGGGCGTGGCTGGTCTGGGGCCGGGAGATCCTGCACGGCTCGCTGCACACGCCGGGCGGCCCGACCTGGAAGCCGCTCCCCGTCATCTTCACGACCATCTTCGCCCTGTTCGGCTCAGCTCAGCCCAACCTGTGGCTGATGGTGGCCCGGGCCGGCGCCGCGCTGGCCGTGTTCATGAGCGGCGTGCTGGCCGCCCGGCTCACCTGGCGGCTGTACACGGGCTCCGTGGACCCCGTCGAGGGCCCGCGCCGCTGGACAGCCGCCCTACCCGCGGCCCTGGCCGCGCTGATCGCCATGGCCGCCCTGGCCCTGACAGGCGAGTTCCTGGACGCCAGCACGCTTGGCTACTCCGAGGGGCTGATGGTGGCCTCCACGCTGATCGCCCTGGATCGCCACCTCGACGGTCGTCACCGGCAGGCCTTCGCGGTCGGGTTCGCCGCGGCGCTCGATCGTCCCGAGATCTGGTTGTTCTGGGGCCCGTACGGACTCTGGCTGATGTGGCGGGATCCAGGCTCCCGCGGGTTGGTCATCGGGCTGGCCGTGCTGACCCTGGCCCTGTGGTTCGTGCCCCAGAAGTGGGGCGGTGGCTCGTTCACCAGCGGGATCAGCCGAGCCCAGCACCCCCGCGCCAACAGCCCGGCGTTCGCCCCCTGCCCGTTCTGCGCCGAGCTCAAGGACCACGCCTGGCCGCTGGTGCTGCTGCGCATCAAGGCGGCGGCCGCGCTCACCGTCCTCTGCGCTCTCGTGCTGTTGTGGAGGATCCGCGACTCGCTCCCGGGTTGGCGGGCACTGGTGCGCCGGCCCCGCGCCGGCGAGCCGAATGACGCTCCGGCCATCCCCGCGCGTACATCCGCGCTGTTGACGTTGATCGTCGCCGGCCTGTTCGGTCTGGGCTGGTGGGTTCTGGTCGCGTTGGAGACACAGGCCGGGTTCTCCGGAAACGACCGCTACCTGGTGCTGGGATCGGCGTTCATCGTGCTCGTCGGCGCGGTGGGCTACGGCTGGCTGGCCATCGCGCTGGTCCGTGCGGCGCGACGACTGCTCAGAGCCGGCGCCCAGGCCGGGATGGCGCGGGGCGCGACGGTGGGGGCCAGCGCCGTGTCGGCGCTCCTGTTCGTGTTCGGTCCCAACTTCGTGGGATCCAACCTCATCGACATTCCCAAGACCCACGGCTCGCTCCTCTACCAAGCCCACCTGCGTGAGGATCTGGTGGCGCTGATCAACTCTCACGGCGGAGCCAAGGCGATCCTGGCCTGCGGCCCGGTGATGTCCGAGGGCTTCCAGGTCCCAATGGTGGCCTGGTACCTGAACGTGCGCACGCTGCAGGTGCAGGACCAGCCCAACACCAACAAGCAGGGAATCGACCGGGTGGCGAAGGGACAGTGGCCGGCCATTATCTTCCAGGACGAGGACAACCGCGGCGCTACGCGGCTCCCGCTCGCCCAGACGATCAACGGCTGGAAGAGTGAGGGCGCGCACTACACATTCACCGTCGGACCCCACCACGCCATGTACTTCTTCCAAGATTGCCGAGCCCACTCGGCGGGGACCGCCTCATGACCACCGTCGCCGCCCCCCCGCAGCGGGCCATCCGGGGCTGGGAGCTGCGCGCACCCGATTGGGTGGGGCGCGTGCCCCAGTGGGTGTGGGTGGGCGGCTTCCTGGTGATTCTGTGCGCTGCTTCGGTGGCCTTCCGGAGCCGGAACCTGGCCGGGCAGTACTGGATCGACGAAGGGATCACGGTGGGGATCTCCTCGCACTCGCTGAGCGCCATCCCCGGCGTGCTGCGGATGGACGGCTCACCGCCCCTGTTCTACCTGCTGCTCCACCTCTGGATGTCGCTGGCCGGAACCTCTGAGGTGGCCACGCATTCGCTGACCCTGCTGATCGCCACCCTGTGCATCCCGATCGGGATGTGGGGCGGGTGGAGCCTGTTCGGTCGGCGAGCCGGGATGATCACCGCGGTGCTGTTCGCGTTCAACGCGTTCCTCACCGTGTACGGGGTCGAGACCCGGATGTACGTGCTGATGACGCTGCTCGGCCTGCTCGGCACGATCGGGTTCCTGCAGGGCTTCGTGAACCGCCGCCGTGGCTATGTGGTGCTGTTCGCCGCCTCGCTGGCGCTGATGCTCTACACCCACGCCTGGGCGATCTTCTTCGCCGGATCCTCGGTGATCGGGGTGCTGATCCTGTGGCGGATCGGCGACGACGCGCAGCGTAAGGGGCTGCTCAAGGACGCCATCTTCGCCTTCGTCGGTGCCGCCGTCGTGTACCTCCCCTGGCTGCCCACCTTCCTGTGGCAGACGGCGCACACGGCTGCCCCGTGGGACACGACGCCGCACTTCGGCGCGCCGGTCCAGCTGTCGCGCAACATCATGGGCGGTGACCGGGTCACCATGGCCGTGGTCATCCCCTCGGTGGTCGGGCTGTCGGGTCTGGTCCTGCGGCCCAACCGGCTCACGTATCACGCCCGCATGGTGTGGATGCTCCTGACGATCGCCATCGGCACGCTGGTGCTGGCCTGGATCGGCTCTCACGTGACGCCCGCCTGGGTGCCGCGCTACTTCGCGCCGATGGTCCCGGCGATCCTGCTGCTGGCCGGATTTGGGATGTCCCGAGCCGGACTGCTCGGCGTCGTCGGACTCGTGCTGTCGATCCTCTTCCTTCTCAATTCGGCCTCCTACGCGCCCGACTACAAGAGCGACATGAAGGACGTGGCCGCCGAGGTCTCGCCCTACCTGCACCGCGGCGATCTGGTGATCGTCGGGCAGCCGGAGTCGACACCGCTGGCCTACTACTACCTGCCCGGCGGACTGCGGTTCGCCAGCACCATCGGGCCGGTCAAGGATCCGTCGTTCATGAACTGGGTGAATGCGCTGCAGCGCTTCCAGAACGCCAACCCGGCCAAGGTCCTGCCGCCGCTGATCAACTCGCTGAAGCCTGGCCAGCACCTGCTGCTCATCCGCCCGCTCACCGAAGGCGTACAGAACTGGCAGGCGCCCTGGACGGTCCTGGTCAGGCGCCGCTCCGCGCAGTGGACTGCCATCATCGCTGCAGACAAGCAGCTGAAACCAGTCTTCTGGGCCCCCCATAACTACAACGAGGCCTGCTGCGTGGCTGATAGCGCTGTCCTCTACACGAAGGTCTGACCCCTATGCCTGATTCCGTTTCGCCAAGCGCGCGGTCCCGCGGCGCCGAGATAACTCC
>Ga0182024_10022701_pt1 | contig 11297 bp, 6 predicted proteins | sample P32metaG_FD_120480 | JGI IMG/M metagenome (GOLD analysis project Ga0182024, IMG submission 120480) | Permafrost microbial communities from Stordalen Mire, Sweden - P3-2 metaG (Illumina Assembly) | ecosystem: Environmental > Terrestrial > Soil > Wetlands > Permafrost | place: Sweden: Stordalen... | reverse complement strand
TCCCAATCGGTTTCCCAAGCACAACAATATCGGGCATCACCCCTTGCATTTCAAAGCCAAAAAAACAACTTCCGAGCCGCCCGAATCCCACTTGCACTTCATCTGCGATCGAGACTCCCCCTGCCTCGCGAACGCTTTTATAGACCTCTTTCAAATAGCCCGCGGGAAGGACAATCTGCCCGCCCACGCTAGGAAGACTCTCAGCGATAAACGCCGCCGGCTTCACATGATCGAGAATCTCGGAAACGTGCCGGGCATACTTGGAGCCAGCCTGCGGATCGTCGCGCTTATAAGGCCCCCGGTAATCGTCCGGAATCGGCGCAACATGCACCCACGGCTTCTTCCCTTTGCCACCCGGTCCGTTGAATTTATAAGGGCTGATGTCGATGAGCGTAGTCGTGTTCCCGTGATAGGCGGCATCGAGCACGATAACATCTTCGCGCCCCGTATGTGCCCGCGCGAGCCGCAAAGCAAGCTCGTTCGCTTCGCTAGCCGAGTTCAGAAAATAACAAACCTTCAGCGGCAGCTTCGCCGTCAGTCTCTCGGCATAAAGCACGATGTTGTCGTGTAAATACCGCGTATTCGTGTTGAGCACAGCGATTTGCTTCTGCACCGCTTCCACTACTCGCGGATGCGAGTGTCCTACGAGTGGAACATTGTTATAAACATCGAGAAACGCGCGCCCCGTGTCGTCATACAAAAACTGTTTCCACCCGCGAACAATTTTAAGCGGCTCATCGTAGCTGATGCTAAGATTTCCTCCAAGATGTTCACGCCGCCCCGCGAGCGTTTCCTCTTTAGTGCGCGCAATCGGAATCGGGAGCTGCAAAATTAAATTCGGATCCGGCGAAATCGCCGTAAACACTTCCCTCTGCCCCGCCGCCGCAACCCCCGGAAAATCACAATCGAGATCGAGCAAATCCCGAATAATCTGAAAGTGCAAATGAGGAGGCCAATCCCCATTCCCAACCCGAGCAATCTCCTCCCCCGCCTTTACGCTAGTCCCAATCACCAGCGGCGTATCCGCTAAATGACCATAAAGCGCGAAAAAGCCTTCGTGCCGAAGAATCATCACCGGCCCGTAATCCAGCCTCTTCTCGTTATTCGCAATCGCGTAAACAGTTCCATCGAGAGGCGCAAAAATCGGAGTGCCGGGCGGCGCGAAAATATCGAGACCAAGATGAATCGTGCGCCCTTCAAACATCGGCTCCGTATAAAATATCCGAGCCTCGTTATACCGGCCTATCGCGATAAAATCAGGCGTCGGCATTTCCGTCGCATTACCCACACTCAAATCGAGAACCACTGCGGAATCAAGATGATCCATGATCGGCGCGGCCGCTTGCGGAGGGGTCCAATCTTCCAGCGCCTTCAGCCCGCACGCCTGCCGGAAAACATAGTGCGCCAGCCGCGGGTGAATTTTTGATAGCGTTCGCAATGCTTCCCAGGCCGCTTTTTCACTGATCGTTATGTAGGGATCGTTTGGATACAACGTCTTGCGATGCGCGGAGTTGACGACGCTCACCGCCAGACGCAGCAGAATCAAGGGAAATAAGGCCTCGATTTCCGCTGGTTCGAGCGCCGATTCGAGCGAATGATAGCCGTTCACCAAATGGCTGATCGCGGTGAGGGGATCTTTCTTATTTAGAGCGACATAGGCGCTTGCAATGGCCACATCGCAGACGGTGGCCGTATAGTGCAAATCGCCGAAATCGATGAGGACGGCTTCGTCTCCGTTAACGAGAACGTTGTGGTCGTTGGCATCGCCGTGAATCACGCTGTGGCGAAGCGCTGTTAGATCGGGGGCCATCGCGAGCACTCGTTCGATCAATGCCGGATCGGGGGTGAGGTGCAGGTAATCGCGGATCCAAAAAGCGCGTTTCAGGTCCCATTTGAGTTCGCTAAGCGTCCTTAAATGACCAAAAGTTGCCAGTTTTGCGTCCGTACGAGCCACTAAATGACCAAAATTTCGCAGTAATTGCGGTGAGTGATATTTCGTATCCGCCAGCAGTTTTCCCGGGATCCAATGCAGCATCCAGACGATGCGCCCTTCGTACTCGCGAATCCCACCCGCAATGCGCGATTCGCCCAAATGCTCCATCGCGGCGCACTGCATTTCGACGAAGGCTCGATCGCATCCCTCGCGCATCACTTTGAGGATGTATTCGGAACTTCCCTTTAAGTGAAAATTGTCGTCAAATTCGCCGTTAAGGCGCGTGGCGGTGGCGTCGACTCCGTAGAGTTCCTTCGCGATGCGGGCAGCGTCGATTTGCATGCGGACGTTTCATTGTAAACGTCTCTTGAGCGCGGCGATTTTTGTTTCACCCGACGCCTTCGCGGCGCGCAGCGAGTTGCGCTTTGCACGCAGCGTATCCACGCGGGCGCGGGCCCTCTCGATTTCATTGGGAGGCAGCGCGGGCCCGACGAATCGCGCTTTTGCCGAGCCGATTCCTACAGTTACGTCGCCGGAGCGGCGGGCATAGGTCGCGGTCGATTGTTCGGGAGCAATCGGTATATAGGTTCGTTCCCCGCCATCGAGGATGGTCAGTGTTTCCGTGGTGGGAACATTCCATGAAATCCTCAATTGTCCCTCCGCTTCGCGAACCGTCAGAGCGAGTTGCGGAGGATGTGGCCTCAAAAAAAGAAGCGGAATCAAGAGCAAACACGCTGCCCAAGGCCATCTGGGTCTCAGAACTGCGACGGGCACAGGCGTTCCCTGCACGGAGAATTCTTCGTAACTGCGAACCGTCTCGATGGAGCCGGCCGCATCGCGGACGAAAAATCCTCCGGTATCGCCGGAAATGACCATCGCCACGCACGCTTCGGCTTTATCGAATCGCTCCAGATCTTTTTCCGTTAGGAAAACTTTGCCTCTTACACGTGACGCGAAAACGCCGAGCGCTTCGAGTCCCGCTCGCCCCCGGGTCGCGACCAAACGGATCGTTTTACCATGGCGGACTCCGTATAGAACGCCGAAGGCGTCGACGCCTCCGCTTGAAATGCGTACTTCGCGCAGGAGCGCGGGCGAGTATTCGACCCGGAAAGGGCTTTCGGGAGGGGCCCAGGTATAGACAGGTCCGCTTTGAAGTCGCGCGAAACGGCTCATAACGGGCCATATCGACCTGGAGGTTGCCATGGTGAGGGTCACGGATGGTTAGTGGCGGATTAGTCCCAGTTTTCTCAGGTGAGTACGACTTTCAGTTGTAAGCGTGGTTAGGTGGTTCGGCTTAGTGTGTCGCCGAGGACTTATGCCGCGCACTTATGGCTGGATACCAGATTTTCCCGATAGTAGAGACCGTGTTTATCAATTGCCCAGGAGGGGGAGCGCGCTGCCTCCTTCGGCCGATTTAAGGAGCGGATGTCCGGCGGTTTACGATCAGGGCGATTTGGGCAGTTGCACGGCGAACGCCATTGGCGCTGCGATTGAGTTCGATCAAATGAAGCAGAAGCTGGCAGCGTCGACGCCTTCGCGGTTGTTCATTTACTATAACGAGCGCGCGATTGAAGGGACCATCGATACCGATTGCGGCGCGCAGATTCGCGACGGCATCAAAACGGTGGCGTCGGATGGTGCGTGTCCGGAGGCGATGTGGAACTATGTGGAGGAGAATTTTGCGACCCCTCCGCCGTCGCAATGTTATCAATACGCGAAGCTGCATCCGGCGGTGCAATATGACCGGGTGATGCAAGATACGGGGCAGATGAAGGCGTGCCTGGCGGCGGGATATCCCTTTGTCTTCGGGTTCACGGTTTACGAGAGCTTCGAAGGAGACGCGGTCGCGAAGTCGGGGATGGTGCCGATGCCTGGGGCGTCGGAAACCGAGGTCGGCGGGCATGCGGTGATGGCGGTGGGGTACAACGATTCGGTGCAAAGATTCCTGGTCCGCAACTCGTGGGGGAGTGGATGGGGAGTGGGCGGATATTTCACGATTCCTTATGCTTATTTGACGGATAGTAATCTGGCGGATGATTTTTGGACGATCCGAGTGGTGAAGTAAGGAGTAGCCGGCAGCGAGCCGCTTCAGGGGGCAGTCTCGCCCCAGAGAAAATGCGTCTGTCCCTTTTTCCCCTTTTCCCTTCTTTTTCCCTTTATCGCTTCTCCGTTTCGTGCGAAAAGGTGATCTGCTATTTTATCGCGCACCGCAAAGGAGGCGACGCCGGGAGGCGATTATCATGGCAAGCAAGGAAATGCCGAGAAGGACGTTCAATGATGGTTCCGGTACGGAACTGGCCGTGCTGGCCGTAAAACTTCCATTCGACGACGACGTCCCCGTCACAGCCAGGAAACCACCGCTGTCATCAATAAAATCAAAACCTGAAGTGTTGTTGGGAACCGATGCTTCGGTGATAGGACCAATTGGGCTACCAAGCACATATCCGGCTAAAGCAGAGCTGAAGATATCCAGGATGTCGCCGGTATCGGCTCCGAAACCCACACAGGGAAGCCCACCACCACCAGGACAGCTCGGGTTGAAGAAGAGATATGGACTCTTAAGATTAAACGTATCCGAAACCGCCCCCACCACAACGGTAGACGAAAATGGCGTGCCTGGGGTGCTCGAATTTGCCAAGGCGGTTATTGTCAGTAAGCTGTTACTGAACGCGGTCCCATCCAGAGTCCCCGAAGCCGTCGCAGAAATCGTGTAAGTGATGGTTGCTGCTTTTGCCGTTGATAACGCTACAGCAAAGAACAGCACGCTACCAAAAGCCAAAGTGAAAGTTGTTGTTCGAGAAATATGCATACGTTTTGCCCCCTTGGCGGCCGTCGTAGGGTCAGGCCGTGTCAACCGAGAGTAAAAAAGAGCACGCTCTCGAATGAGCGTGGTGATTATATCACATACACCAATAAATTGGCTCTACTAATTCTAAAAATATTTCCGAACAAAGTATAGGAGGGGTAAGAGCCGGTGAAGGTCAGCGTTTTTTAGCGCGCGAGCACTTTGGGGACAGTCAGCTATGGTCCGAAGTCGAAGACCTTCGATCGGCAATGAAAATGGCATTCCAACAGTGGTTTCGTTTGACCGTAACTGGTTCTTTCTCGCGAGGGGAGCGCGACCACGCACGTTTCTGATCCCGTGGCTCGTTGGTTTTACAAACTGACCCAGTACCACTTCATGCGCACTCGGATGAGGAGGGAGAGAATGACTAAGAACCCGGGCGTCTGGGTCTGTGCTGTGTGTATCACCGGGATCACTTCGGATCACTTCGGGGACAGTCAGCTATGGTCCGAAGTCCGAGACCTTCGACCGGCAATGAAAATGGCGTTTCGCTTGATCGTCACTCGTTCTTTCTCATGAGGGGGAGCGCGCGGCCACGCACGTTGCTGGTCCCGTAACTCGTTGGTTTTACTGGAGGGAACTACGAACTCCTATTGCAATCAGGCACTTCGGGCCATAGCGGACTGTCCCCGAAGCCGAATCGGGAAATCGGGAAGCCTGTTTGAGGGCGACCCCAAAAACATTTCACGCAGAGACGCGGAGAACGCAGAGGGAAGATTCCACGTCAAATTGCGGCAGGTTGGTCTAGCAGTTCGATGGCGGCTTCGGCATCGTCCGCGCTTACCTGCAGTCTCATTCCGCGAGATAGAGGCCACTCTAGCCTAGCGATGTTGGCGTCGGTCAGAAAGCTTTCGATACCTGAGGCGCTCAGGCAGCCTTGGGCCAGCAGGGCCTCGGATTGGTCGCCGAACTGGCGAATCGTCGCCAGTGCGGAGGCGTCATGATTGTCCATAACACCAGCATACTCCGCCCAAATTGGCTACTCGAGCGCCATCCCGAAACCGCTCCCTGTGGTCACGGCTCGCAGGCGGCGCAGCGTTCCTCTACTGCACCGCGATTCCGCTGGTTTTCGAGGCTTGGCCGCCGATCGAGACTATGATCGGCTGCGTGCCGGCGCCGATGGTCGAGGGGACGGTTACGTTGATTTGATAAAGACCCGCGAAGCCTGGGGCCAGGCCGCTGAAGGATACGGGCGCGGCTGCTCCTCCGATGGTTACTGTGGGTGTCTGCGTGGTTTGAGCGAGCGAGGTCGATGAGGCGGGGTCGCCGCTAGGCGGAGTGTTGGTCACTGGACCGAGACCGTTCACGTAGAGCGCGATGGTCTGCCCTCGGACGGCGGGGTTCGACGTGCCGATGGACTTGTAGTTCATGTCCAGCGCGGCGACGGCACCGGTTGAAACCTCGAAAAATGCGGGCGCGAAATTCGCGAGCGGCAGCGTTACGACGTTGCCGTAAGAGTAGTTGACGGTGACCTTCACTTGCGCCGACGACTGGCCTGCGAGTTCCCATGGCACCTGCACATTCACTTGAGACGGGCTCACGTAGGTCAAGTGGCCGGGCACGCTGATGCCGGCCGAGGGGACGTCGAAGCTCACGATCACGGAATCGATCGCCAGAGGGAGACGGGCGGTCGAGGATGAATTGGTAACGTCGCTGAGGGCCGATCCGAAAATCGAGATGTAGGAGCCGGGGGACGCGCCGGCCGAGGGATTCGCGGCGTTAGAGATTCCAGAGATGGCGGGCACGGCTCGGGCGGTCGCGGTGAATGCGAATTGCTGGCCGCCGGATGTCGCGGTGACCGTGTAGGTGCCGGGTGACGAGCCCAAAGAAAATTCGGCCGCGCCGACGCCGTAGCTATCGGTCGCGGAATCGGCGCCGACGATCCTCGCGCCGGCCGAGGTGGTGAATGTAATGCGCGAGGAGGGTACGGGCAGGCCGCTGCCGTCGACCAATTTGAAGAACGCATACGTCGTATCGCCGACGGTTCCATCGTAATTGTTGCCGTAAATCGGAATAATGTTCGCCGCGACACCGCTCGCGACCAGGTAGAGATACGGGACGCGCATCGAAACATTTTGCCCGGTAATTGTGACGGCTCCCGAATAAGATCCAGAGGAGGGAAGGGAGCCTGCGAGCGTGACGGTCAGCGTGGTGGATGCGCCGGGAGCCAGCGTGAGGCTGGGCTGATTGAAGGTCATCGCGACGCCCGATGCGCCGTGGGAGTTGTCGTTAGAGATGGCGAGGTTGACGCTCGCGCCGCCGTTATTGGTCAGCACGATCTGCTGCGCGGTGGAGAGACGGGTGATCGCGCCGAAGGAAATCGTGGCAGGATTCGCGGTCACGGTGGCGGCGAGCGCGGCGCCGGCGTCAAGCTTCCCTGCCCCGATGGATTGCGCGGTAACGGTGTTTCCCGAATCGTCCTGGGTGAGATCCTGGGTCGCACTGTTCACGAGCGCGCTCTTCACTTGCGCCGCGGTCCAGTTGGGATGGCTCTGTTTCACCATCGCGGCGGCACCGGTCACCATAGGCGTGGCGAAGCTGGTGCCGCTGGCGACGGTGTAGCCGTTGGCGCCGTAGACCTCGCCAAGCGGATCGTAATTCTCGGCGGCCATATACATGTTCGTGCCGACGGCGACGAGGTCGGGCTTGAGGGCGCTGGTTCCGGTGACGGGGCCTTGCGAAGAGAAGCTCGCGAGCTGGTTATAGACAGTGAGAAGCTGCTCGACCTGCGCGGGGTTGATGGTGACGTTGTGACTCGGATTCGCGTCAAGGTAGCTTCGCAGCGTTCCTCCATCGGCGTTCGAAATCATCACAGAGGGCTGGGGTGTGCCGCCGAGACCTCCTGGAGAAATGGTGGTTGAGGAATCGGCCATGTAGAAGATCACACCGACAGCTCCGGCGGCAACGGCGTTTTGGAACTTGAGGAGAAAGGTGCAGGTGCCGCGTTCAATGAGCGCGATCGCGCCGGTGAGAGAGTTTGCGGGCAGAGCCGAGCATGCCAGCGCTCCTCCACCCAAGGTTGCGACGTCGATGGCGGGAGCCGTCAGAGGGGCAGCCGGTACAGTTCCATCGCCGAGATAGGCTGCATAATTTTGCGATGTTCCGGGGACATTGACGGTTTCCGTAAAGGCGTGGGAATTGGTGCTGGCGCCAACGGCGATCACCGATGGCGCGTCGCCCGGCGAGGCGATGGTGTTGAAGCTCGGGTAATTGGCGCCGTCCTCTCCGTTGTTTCCCGCGGCGACGACGATGATCATGCCGGCCTTGGCCGCGGATTCGAGCGCGGAGGCGAGGGGATCGCACGCGGTGCCGGTGCTTTCTCCGCAAATCGATCCGGTATCGAGAGGGCCAGTGGATGCGGGCGCGCCCAGCGACAACGAAATGATATCCATGCCGTCGTTCATCGCCTGTTCGGCGGCGGCGATGATGACATCGTCGGAAGTGGTGTCGTTCACCTCGGGCGATCCGAAAATTCGATAATTACCGAGAAACGCGCGCGGAGCCATGCCGGTGATGGTGACGAGTCCGGTATTCGCGTTGCCCGCTACGACGGAGGCGACCGCGGTGCCGTGGCCGGTGTGATCGCGCGGCGAAGTATCGTCGGGACGCGAATCGGCGGCAGGATTCGAGGCGGACGTGCCCGCGGCCAGCATACCCACATAACTACGCGCGACGATCACTTTGTTCGAGGTGAACGCGCAGTCGGCTCCGGAACAGATGGGATAACCGGAAGGCGGGACGAGCGAGGAATCCTGAAAGGCGGGATGCGTCTGATCGATGCCGGTGTCGAGAATCGCGACCTTGACGCCGAGCCCTGCGTTACCGACGCCACCGAGTGTATTCCAGGCTCCACTGGCATCGACGAGCGTCACGGCGCGATTGAGATGGAGCTTGTAATATCGCAAAGCGACGACGCCGGAGACGCCGGGAATGCTCGCGAGTTCGGCGGCACGCTCGGGGGGCACGGCGACGAAGATGGCGTTGAGCAGCGTATCCACTTCGCCGGTGACGACGAGTCCGCGCGCCGCGATTTCAGACCGGAGGGTTGCGTGTTTGGCGCGAATCTGCTGGCGGTAGGTGGAGGCTACGGGGGACAGCATCGATTCGCGCGATGGATAAAATTGCGAGACGGGCGGGTCGTCGAGCAACAGCGCGTAGCGGTTTGACGCGGGCCGCGCGGCATAAATCGAACCGGCGATCAGAAAACAAACGAATGCTCGCTTCCCCATGATTAGTTCGACGCACGCGGATCGCCAGCGATTACGTTAAGGAGTGTTAACGCGATCAGTTCTCCGTCGGCACTTTATTACCACTGTCGATGACGATCACTTCGACTGGCTCTTTTCGCGATTCGAGCTTGAGGCCGAGTCCTTCGACGATGGTAAAAATCGACGGCGATGACGAATCCGGATTGGCGTTAATTCCTCCGAGCTCTTCTATCGACATTTCGAGCGGGAAATTATAGGTCCCTGGGAAGCCGGTGCGATCGAACATGCGCGTCGACCGGGAGAGCTATAAGGATGCCTGCTATGAGTCGGCTCACCAATTGACGTCGTAATTGCCGACAGAGCCGTGACCGAAGGGAGCGGTACGGCTAAACCAGCACTGTGAAAACATTTTCACTGCGCTCCACCGGGCGATACAAGGTGTCGCGCTCGATCGGCTCGCGGCCGGCTTCGCGGATCAGGCGCAGCAGTTCGCCGCGGCGCAGATTCTGACTTGTCGTCGCGCCCGCGTCGTGATAGATTTTTTCCTCGATCACTGTGCCATCGATATCGTCGGCTCCAAAACGCTGCGCGATCTGCGCGATTCTCGGCGTCATCATGATCCAGTACGCCTTGATGTGCGGAATATTGTCGAGCATCAGCCGCGATACGGCGATCTCGCGGATGTCGTCAAAGCCGGTCGTTTTCGGAATATGCTCGAGGGCCGTATTTTCGGGATGAAACGCGAGCGGGATGAAGGTGACGAAGCCTTTGGTGTCGTCTTGCAGGGTACGCAGTTTTATCAGGTGATCGACGCGATCTTCTTCTGTCTCGATGTGCCCGTAGAGCATCGTGCAATTCGAGTGGAGGCCCATCTTATGCGCGGTTCGCGCGACGTCGAGCCACTGGTCGCCGGTAATCTTGTGATCGCAGATGATGCGGCGGACACGTTCGGAGAAAATTTCAGCGCCGCCGCCCGGCATGGAATCCATACCTGCGTCGCGCAATTTTTCGAGCGTCTCGCGAACGCTCAACTTCGCGCGGTTGGCGAGGAATCCGATCTCGACCATCGTGAACGCTTTCAGATGGACCTGCGGATAGCGCTCTTTCAGGCCGCGCAGCATCTGGCAATACCAATCGAGCGTCAACTCCGGATGCAGTCCGCCGACGATGTGAAACTCCGTGACGGCTTCGCTGACGCCGTGGCCGGCGCGCTCCCATACCTGTTCGAGTGACATGGTGTACGCGGTCGGATCCTTGGCGCGCTTGCCGAACGCGCAGAGGCGGCAACTGGCGACGCATACGTCGGTCGGATTGATATGGCGATTCACGTTGAAATAAGTCTTATCGCCATGCAGGCGCTCGCGGACCTGGTTCGCCATCCAGCCGACTCCCAGAATATCGGGCGATCGGAAGAGAGTCACGCCGTCGTTAAAATCGAGGCGCTGTCCAAGGTTCACTTTCTCGGCGATAGGCAGCAAACGGGGATCGTCAAATACTGGTTTCATTTTAAATAGATATCAGTGGCCCAAAATAGAAAGAATATCACGCTCACATAGCCATTCATGGTGAAAAACGCTGCGTCGATCCTCGAAAGATCGTCGGCTTTGACCAGACGGTGCTCCCAAAGGAGCAATCCGGCCACCGCTGCGATGCCCGCCATCGCGATCGGACCGAGCGCGAACACGCGCACCAGAACGATGAGGCACACCAGCATTCCCACGTGCATCGCGCGCGCCATCCACAGCGCGCCCGCGATTCCGAACCGCTGCGGAACGCTATGCAGGCCGGAGTGGACGTCGAACGCGTAGTCCTGACAGGCGTAGATCATATCGAATCCGGCGGTCCATAAAGTTACCGCCGCTGTCAGCCAAAGAATGCGCGGATCGAGCGAGCCTCGCATCGCGATCCACGCCGCGGCGGGTGCGATGCCGAGCGAAAATCCCAGCACGATGTGGGAGAACGCGGTGAATCGTTTGGTAAACGAGTAGAACATCACAATCGCGAGCGCGACCGGCGCGAGGAGCTGACAGAGAGGATTCAATTCGCTGGCCGCAAAAATAAATACGAGGGACCATAGGATGATGAAGCCCCAAGCGAACCTCATGGTCAGCTTTCCCGCCGGCAGGTGGCGCGAAGCAGTGCGCGGATTCTTCGCGTCGATGTCGGCATCGAGCACTCGATTGAACGCCATCGCCACCGATCTTGCGGCAACCATCGAGACGACGATGCAGCCAAGTTTGAACGCGAGCCCTTGCCGTTCGAAGTCCGAGGCGCGCCAGGCGAGTAATGCTCCGGTGAGCGCGAAGGGGAG
>Ga0182024_10022700_pt1 | contig 11298 bp, 15 predicted proteins | sample P32metaG_FD_120480 | JGI IMG/M metagenome (GOLD analysis project Ga0182024, IMG submission 120480) | Permafrost microbial communities from Stordalen Mire, Sweden - P3-2 metaG (Illumina Assembly) | ecosystem: Environmental > Terrestrial > Soil > Wetlands > Permafrost | place: Sweden: Stordalen... | reverse complement strand
CGCGGCCGATTTGCGACGCGGGATGGCTTCCCATGGAACGGCAAGTCGGCAGTTCCGGACAGACCGTTGCGCCGAAGGTCTACATGGCGGTCGGAATCTCCGGCGCGATCCAGCACCTGGTCGGTATGAAGGGCGCGAAGACGATCGTGGCGATCAATAAGGACGCCAACGCTCCGATCTTCGAGGTCGCCGATTACGGCATTGTCGGGGATTTATTCGAGGTGGTACCGGCGCTGGTCGAGGAAGTGAAGAAGGCCAAGGGGCACGCTTAATAAGCTGGTCGGCCGAGTCCTCTGGTTTTTTCGAGCCGCGACGCACAGACTCTTACGCTTCATCGCCGTAGCCGAGATCCCTTACGTCTACCCGCATGCTTACGCATGGCGGCTCAGTATGCAGGCTGAACCGCCATGCGTAAGCATGCGGATAGATGTGAGCATTTCCCGGCGGCGTGAAAAGTGCGGCTGACCGCTCCCGCAGGTCGCGGCTCTATTGTGAAATCAGCTAGTCCAGCTTCTTCTGTACCCCCGGGAATCGTTCGCGAACCAGGCTCTGTTCGTCGGGAGAAAACCTCTGATTGAACTCTTCGCTTTCGAGGGCTTTCTTTCGCTGCGGAAAGGGCAAAGCTTGTAACCGTTGAATTTCCTGCCGGACCGCGTTCTGGCGATCCTTCGGCAGGCTCTCCATCGTTTCCAGACGCAGTTTAAACTTCTCCTGCTGCTCCGGAGTCATTTGCTGATACCGGGCAAGACGCTGCTCGAAGGCTGCACGCCGTTGGGGAGGAAGCTTCGAAAGCTCCTTCTCGCGTTCCTTCGGTGACATCTTTGAGAACTGATCCAGTTCTTTCGCAGGGCTTGCTTGCGGACCTTTGCCGGGTGCGCCAGGCCTGCCACCCCCGCCAGGTTTGCCGGGTGCGGCATTCTTAGGTGGCGGAGCAGGCTTGGGAGGCTTCTTCTGCTGGGCGAAACATGGAGAAACGACAGGGAAGACGGCTCCGCACACGAACAGTATAGCGGCCGCGATCCTGAGGCCGAGCGTTTTCATTTCACAGCTCGCATTAGTTTACATCGAGCCGGCCGGCGCCTGCGCGGGCGGCGTCAGAATATCGAAATCCTCCAGCGCCTGCTCCACTTGCTCGATGTCCACTTTATCCGCGCGAAGCTGCGGCTGCACGGCATGGGTCGCCTCCGGCATCCGCACCGTCAACCCGACTGCCAGCAACGCACAGGCCGCAATCAGGGGAACAGCGGATTTCCACAGAGGGTACGGAAGCGCGGGTTGGAAAATGCGGCGCAGCCAGAGCTGCCATTGGGGCGAGGCCTGCTCTTCGGCGATACGGGCATAAAGCCGCGCGTCGAAATTGAGTGAGACCGGGGACGGCGTCCATGCTTCAAGCGCCCCCCAAACTTCCTTTTGCGCTTCAACCAACCGCGAACAATCCGCGCACTGCTTCAGATGAACTTCGAACTCCGCCGTCTGCAGCGGCGAGAGTGTTCGGGCGCAGTAGTCCAGCAGGATCTCCGCGTCCTCATTTCTTTTTGTCGGGCAATTCATATAAACTCCAGCTTCACTCGTGAGATTCTAACCGGCCATATGCGCCAAGCGCGATCGTAACGACTCATACGCGCGAAACAACAGCGACTTTACAGCCGACTCCGAACAACTCAACGCGCGGGCGATCTGAGCGTACTCCAGCTCTTCGTACTTGTGCATCAGTACAGCCGCCCTCTGCTTTGCCGGCAGTGCTTCGATGGCCTGCCGGACTTCGGTCATTTTAACTTCGTGCAACATTTCCTGTTCGATGTTCGGCTGCCGGTCCCGTACCTGCCGGTCGACGCCGTCCACCACCTGCTCATCCAAACTTTCCTGGCCCTTCTCTTTCTTCCCGTCGCGGACCCAGTTCAGAGCCAGATGCGTCGCGATGCGAAACAGCCAGGTCGTAAATTTCGCCGTCGGCTCATAAGTCGCGCGACTGCGATACACGCGCAAAAAGACTTCCTGCGCCAATTCCTCCGAGACCGACGGATTCTGCACCATCCGGTAGAGGAAATGCACCACCGGCCCGCGATGCCTTTCCAGCAGAAGCGCGAAGCTGGTGTCGTCGCCCTCGCGGACACGGAGCATCAACTCGGCATCCCGGTCGAGAGCTGCGACAGCCTCCATATCTTTCTTAACCCCCGGATTCGCCGAAGGTTGCGCGGGAATTAACGCCATTGTTCTCCGGGAAAACGCAGCACGGAGTCCATAATACTGCCTTCTATACTACAGTCAACCGGCGCTTCTATTCCCCTTTTAATGTTCTTTCCATCAGATCGCGGAGCGCCTCCCGCGGATTCTTGCCATGATACAGAACAGCATGCATCTGTTGAATTATCGGTAGATCCACCTTGAACTTCGCTCCCAATCCAACTGCCGCTGCACACGTTTCCACCCCCTCCGCTATCATCGACATCGACGCTGTGATGTCCGCGATTGGACGGCCCCGCGCCAATTCGAGACCTACTTGCCGATTACGGCTCAGTTCCCCACTGCACGTTAGTACTAGATCTCCCAATCCGGCGAGGCCGGCGAGCGTCTTCGGCTCCCCACCCATCGCCACTGCCAATCGGCTGATTTCCGCCAGCCCTCTGGTGATGAGCGCGGCGAGAGTATTGTTTCCTAATCCCAAACCCTTGCAAACCCCCGCGCCGATCGCGATGACATTCTTCAGCGCCGCGCCCACCTCGACTCCAATCGGATCGTGATTTGTATACAGACGTAGACTCGGTCCGGAGAAGGCGGTTTGCACGTCCGTTGCAACTTCCAAATCCGACGCCGCGACCACCACCGCGGCAGGCTCGCCCGATGCGACCTCCCGTGCGAACGTCGGTCCGGAGAGGATCGCGATTTTGGGCATTTGGGTGACCTCGGCGATCACCTCCGACATGCGAAGCAATGTTCCCGTCTCAATTCCTTTGGTCGCGCTGACGATGATCGTCGAGTCTTCCAGATGCGGCAGCATCCGCGTGTACAAACCGCGCGCGTGATGCGCAGGCATCACACCCATTACAATGCTGGCGCGATCGACCGCCGCTTCCAAATCCGTCCCGATCTCGACGTTCCGGGGAAGCATGAAACCCTTCAGGTAAACATCGTTCTCACGCGTCGCGTTCATCCGCGCCGCCAGATCCTGTTCGTGCACCCACAGCCGCACCCGCTCAAACCTGGGTGCCAGCACGATGGCGAGAGCCGTCCCCCAACTGCCCGCCCCGACAATCGCCAACGTCATTTTGTGAACCAGCGAAAACGATTTTCCGTCCCTGCGCGCAGTCGTTCCATGTTCGATTTGTGCCTGTAAACGATGAACGCTCCCGCGATCAGCGAGGCGATCAGGACCGGCGCCGGTGGATGGAGGATCAGCCAGACACCGAGCGGGAATGTGCCCGCGGCCATAATCGATCCGGCCGAAATTGCCTTCGTCGCCGCTACGGTGATCACGAATAACACCAGCACCGCTGCGAGCGGAAGGGGCGTGAGATAGAGAAACGCGCCGATGAAGCTCGCGACCGCCTTGCCGCCGCGAAATTTCAGGAAAACGGGAAACGCGTGGCCCGCCATCACGGCGAGCGCTGCCATGCTCATCCATAGAGGATCGTCATCGGTCATTTTCGCGGCGAGCAGCACAGCAACATATCCCTTCGCCACATCGAGCAGGAGTGTCGCCACGCCCGCCGCGCGTCCTGTGGTTCGAAGAACGTTGGTCGCGCCGATGTTCCCGCTGCCCGAGGTCCGGATGTCCTTGCCGGTCGTCCAACGGACCAGCAGATAGCCGAAGGGTATCCCTCCGATGAGATACGCGATAACGATTACGAGCAGTCCAGTCATGAGTTGAGAGGAAACTCCGCCAGTTTGGAATATCTCCCATTCGCGGAAAGGTACAGGGAGAACGAAGAGGCCTGGAAGGCCCCGAAATCGGGATCGCCGGCCGCTTTGATCAGTTCTTCGAGCGGGACCGCATATTTCACACGTGCGAGCGTCAGATGAGGCGAATAAACCCGCGGTTCCGCCAGGACGCCGAGCGCCGCAACAGCCTCCTCCGTCGTATGGGCGAGCTTTTGAAGCGGCTCCCCTCCGTCCACTCCAGCCCAGAAAACATGGGGACGGCGAAGGTCGGGAAACCAGCCCACGCCGCGCACTGAAATCCGGATTGGTTCCGTTCGCGTCACGCCCCGAAGAACGGTTTTCACTTCATCGAGTCGAGCCTCCGGCCATTCGCCGATGAATTTCGTTGTGATATGAAGGTTCGCTACTTCGGTCCAGCGCAGGTTCGCCAGGAGACGCAGCCGCGTTAGAAATGCGCTAAGTTTTTCCACCATTTCCGCCGGAAGCTCGATCGCGGTGAACAGCCGCATGAGAATCCAGTGTAGCGGTATACTTACTGGCTGGGAATTACCCATGAAAAAAGTTACGCCTCTCCTCCTCGGGCTGGCAATCTGTCTATGGGCAGCCGACTTCTGGCAAACCAAGCCCTACACTGACTGGAGCGATAAAGAGTCTCAGAAGATTGAAACCAATTCCCCATGGTCGAAGCAGGTGCCTGTGCCGCTGGGCGAGGCTAGTGGCGGCGGAGGCGGCGGCGGTAAACGCAATAAGGGAATGAGCGGCGGCGGGGATCTCGATTCGACCCTGGGGAACGGCGGCAACGCGGGGCGCGCCGGTACGCAGGAGGTTGGCGGCGGCGTGGTTCCCAGCGGAACAGCGTCCATGACCCTTACCGTCTCCTGGCGAACCGCGCTCGCTGTGCGTGAGGCAGTCGCGAAAGAGAAGTTCGGCGCCGAAGCGGCAACCTCCGCCGACGCGAAAAAGATGGTGGAGGAGGAGCAGAAATTCTACGGCATCATGGTCGGCGGACTACCCGCCCGTGCGCTTCGCGGCGACGAAAAAATGAAGGAGTCTCTGCTCCAGAACACGACTCTTACCGTGAAAGGAAAAGATCCGATTCAGGCAACCGACGTGAAAACGGGAGGCAATGAGCAGAGGGCTGTGGTGGTGTTCATCTTCCCGAAGACGGCGCCTTTCTCCCTGGACGACAAGGACGTCGAGTTCGCGACCAGGCTCGGTCCAATCGTGGTGAGGCAAAAGTTTCACCTGAAGGATATGACCCTCAACGGCAAGCTTGATCTGTAACGATTCCATGCCGACGGAGCCGCCATGCGTAAGCATGCGGACAGACGCGATGTCTTCCTTAAGCAGATCGTTTTATCTCCGGCCCGCTGCGCAAGTCGCCCGCGAGCTGCTCGGAAAAATTCTGGCGTGTGAGGGCGTCTCGGGCCGCATCGTTGAAACGGAAGCCTATTTAGGCGAGGACGACGGCGCGGCGCATTCCGCGCGCGGCATCACCCCGCGAACCCGCGTCATCTTCGGCCCGCCCGGCTACGCGTATGTGTACTTCATCTATGGCATGTACGATTGCCTGAATATCGTTTGCGAGCCTGAGGGCATTGCCGGCTGCGTGTTGATCCGCGCGCTCGAGCCGCTTAGCGGGCTCGATCAAATGCGAACGCGCCGCGGCTCGGCAAGGCGGGACGAAGATCTCGCCAACGGCCCCGGCAAGTTGACGCGAGCGCTCGGCATCAAGATCGCGCACAACGGAGTGGATGTGACGAAAGGTCCGATCACGATTCACGCTTCGGAACACGCAGAACAATTCGAGATCGCAACCTCGACACGGATCGGCATCACAAAATCGGCAGATCTGCCGCTGCGATTTTTCATCAAAGACAATCCGTGCGTCAGCCGGAGGTAGACCCGAGGTAAAATTGATGTGTGACCTTCGACGATTATAAAGTCGTGCTGTATCGCAATCAGCCCGAAGGCTGGGTGGCGGAGATTCCCGCCGTCGCAGGTTGTTACGCGTTAATGGATACGCGCGAAGAGGCACTCGAAGAATTGAAGCTCGTGTTCGGCATGATTGCCGACGAATACCGCGAGCGCGGCGAAGCGCTTCCATTGGACACAACAGAATTCATTCATGCCTAGCGCCAGGGCCGACGAATAAGTTTGGCAGAGTTCGATCGTCTCCGATGATCCATTCTGGCTACTGGCTACTGGCTCCTGGCTACTTCTTCTTCTGCTACCCTCGAAATTCATGCTTAAACCGACCATTTTCCGCGAATACGACATCCGCGGGGTTGCCGAAACCGAACTCACGAGCCCCGACGTCGTCCAACTCGGCCGCGCGCTTGGCACTCTTCTCCAGCGCAAGAGCGGACTTCGTATTAACCTCGGCTGCGATTGCCGCCTCAGTTCGCCAAGGCTGCACGACGCGCTGCTAGAAGGCTTGCTCACCGCTGGTTGCGACGTGACTGACGTCGGCGTCGTCCCCACGCCTCTGCTCTATTTCTCCGCCGTTCATCTCAAGGCGGACGGCGCCATCATGATCACCGGGAGCCACAATCCGGCTGAATTTAACGGCTTCAAAACAGTCTGTGGCTCCGGCACGTTGCACGGCGAGACTATTCAGGAGGTGCGCAAGCTCATCGAAGCCGGCGATTTCGCGACCGGCAAAGGCTCGCATAAAACCATTGACGTCTCCGACGCCTATCTCGATGCGGTCGCTCCCCAATTTCAATTCGCTCGGCGTATTAAAGTCGTCGCCGATGCCGGCAATGGCACTGCCGGACCGCTCCTCCATCGCCTGCTCGCGCGTTTGAACTGCGACGTAACGGAGCTGTTCTTCAACATGGATGGCCGCTTTCCGAATCATCATCCCGATCCGACGGTGCCGGCAAATCTGAAGCATCTCAAGGAGGAGGTGATCGCGCAGCATGCCGACCTCGGCATCGCCTTCGACGGCGACTCGGACCGCATCGGTGCAGTCGACGAGAACGGCGAAGTGATCTATGGCGATATGCTGCTGCTCATCTATGGCCGCGAAATTCTGACTCGCAAACCCGGCGCGACTTTTATCGGTGAAGTGAAATGCTCGCAGTTGCTCTACGACGAATTGGCGCGCCTCGGCGGCAACCCGATCATGTACAAAACCGGCCATTCGCTGATCAAAGCGAAAATGAAAGAAGAGCATGCCGAGCTTGCCGGCGAGATGTCCGGCCACATGTTCTTCGCCGACCGTTATTTCGGTTACGACGACGCGCTCTACGCCGCCTGCCGCCTGATGGAGATCGTCGCCAAGAGCGGAAAGCCTCTGTCGGCGCAGCTCTCCGAATTCCCGAAAATGGTGTCAACTCCCGAGATCCGAGTCGATTGCCCGGACGAAACGAAATTCCAGGTGGTAGCGCAGGTCGCCGCGCAATTCAAGAAGACCCACAAAATCATCGACGTCGATGGAGTGCGCGTTCTGTTCGGCGAAGGCTGGGGATTGCTTCGCGCCTCCAACACGCAACCGGTGCTGGTCATGCGCTTCGAGGCGCCAAATGAAAAATTGCTCGAGAGCTACCGGCGTGAAGTCGAATCAGCTCTCGAGCATGTTAAATCACTAAGGAGTTAGGAGGCAGATAGGCCGAAGGCCGCCCTCCGAGCCGGCCCTCGATCTACATTGAGGATGCCATAGGAGGGCGCCGATTCCAATAGCCGAATCGGTCATTTTGCCCCTCTTTAGTACTATGCGGGGCACCGTCGTGGGGATATTCCCTAATGTTTCTTCAGACGGCTACAAGCCGTGACCGCCCCCGTCGGATCGATGTTGCTATTACCTTCCTCTATATTCGCGATCTTTCCATCCATATCGATCACAAACGTCGTCCGGTTCGCCAGGAACGACTGTTCGTTCAGCACACCGTATTGCCTCATGACCACTCTTTTATAATCCGACAACATCGGGAACGTCGCGTTCAACTCCTTCGACCAATGATTTAAGGTCGCTGTGAAATCCCCGCTAATTGTCAGAACCTGCGTATCCGCGTCGGTGAATTTGCCAATACCAGACTGGTAGGCGGTGAGTTCCTTCGTTCAACCACCGGTGAACGCGGCCGGGAAGAAGGCCAGTACGACGTTTTTCTTTCCCCGGAAATCGGACAGCTTCACGGGCTTATTGTTGTTGTCGGGCAGGGTAAAATCCGGAGCCTCGTCACCAACCTTAAGCTGAAGTTTGGATGTTGCCGGTACGCTCTGTGCAATGGAAAGCACAGCGAATCCGGCCACCAGCAAAAATTGTTTCATTGGTCTCTCCTTTTAGCGGCGCCATCGCCGCAGTCTCAAGGATAACCGTTACGTTGTAGCGGCCGCGACCTTTAACGTCTCATCCACTACCAGATGTTGGATGTGAAACCCGCGCTTGCGTCCGGTCGAGACAATCTCGCCTTGATACTTCAACTTCCCGTTCACTGTGATATCGAGCGGACGATCCACCGGATAGTCGAACGCAAGGATATCGCCTTCCTTCAAATCGAGCAGCGCCTCGACACCCAGTTTCGGTCCCTGGAGGCGCGCATCCAGGTTGATGATGGCGGGGCGAATCAGCCTCAGCACGCGTCCGCGTTCTTCCTCGGTAGCACGCGTCTTGCGGACGCTCCACTGTTGATCGAATTTCTGGCGCAGCATCTTCACGATGATGGACGGGATGCCGATATTCATCATCCCCGCCGTATCGCCGATGCGCACCTCCATGCTGATCGCGACTACCGCTTCGTTCGGCGCAAGAATTTGCAGCAGTTGCGGCTCTGTCTCGAAGGTTTCAATCGCGAAGTCGATCGTCGTGACCGCGTGCCACGCCGATCGCAGGTCATGCAGAACAATCCGCAGTAACCCTTCCATGATGCTCTGCTCGATTTCCGTGATCTCGCGGTTGATCTTGGTCGCGACCTTCCCGCTGCCGCCCAGCAGCATTTCGAGAATCGGAAACACCAGTGTCGGATTAATTTCCATCACCGCATTTCCGTCGAAAGGCCGCATGCCAAGCGAAATCATGCACGTGGGCGAAGGCAGGCACTGCGTGAATTCCATGAACGAGAGCTGCTCCACCGATACCAGGTTCACCGCCACGTAAGCGCGTAGGTAGGCCGACAGGCTCGACGCCAGCGCGCGCGCAAAATTCTCGTGCAGCAGGTGAATCGCACGAAGCTGGTCCTTTGCGATCCGGTCCGGGCGGCGGAAATCGTAAATCAGCGCCTTCTTTGCCGGATCGTCCTCCGCCGCGTTCTCGCGCAGCTTCTTAAATACATTGTCGATTTCTTCCTGGGAGAGTACGCGGTCTACGGCCACACTCATCTATCGGCCGCGCACTTGCGGGACCCTATAAGGATTGTTCCGAGCGGTCTCTCACTTCGCCGCTGGCCGACGCGCGGGTTGATAGGATGAATCGAAAACGACGCTATAAATCTCGGCCTCGCTTTCGATGATGAGCGGCCGGAGCTTGGCAAGGAAGCGCTGATAGCCCTCCTCTCCCATCGCTTTTTGAATCCACAACCCCCCATCCAAATCAGCCCAGTTGTTCAAGCCGGAGACGGCAACAAACTCCGTATTGGGTTCGCCATATCGCACCTGCGAGACCGTGTAGAATTTCACTCCGGCCTTCTTCGCTGCGGGCAACACCTCGCTCTTCACCAGCGCCGAATACTCGTTTACCTTATCCGGCCGCACCCGGGTTCGGAGGACGCGGATCATTGGAACCCCTCCGGTTTGCGGCAAACTTAAATCCGGCTGTATTTCGTCGATAATCCGGTGCGCGATTTCGACGCACTGATTGATCCGGGTGGTGATGCTCTGTAGCTGTGAGTCCAGTTCCTTCAGCTTTGGTTCCGGCGAGGCGATCCCGTCCAAATCCGCCCATTTCGTGTAGTTGTCAACGCGAACGTATTCATTGGCGCCGGTCAACGAGTGCAGCATGTAGTAGTAGTGCTCCGACCCTCCTTTCCTCACAACCTCGGTGAACTCCTTGGTCGCGGCGAGAAAGTCCGCGACCCGATCCGGCTTGACGGTAAAGAATCTGATCCTCTGAATATTCCCCTGTTGCGCCCGCGCGGGCGCCACCAGAAATGCCGCGGCCGCGAATGCGAAAGCACACTGGTAGCCGAATCTTCTTTGCCTCCAACTCATGATTTTTCTCCTTGGGTTACGACAGCGTTTCGACGTCCGGAATTCCCGTTCGTGCGTCCCGGTCTGGCACGAGAGTATACAGGATCATGTGATCCTCGTCAACATAGGTCGAGCCAACCTTCAAAGCATTCGGCTCAATCCCGAAACTCTCAAACCCGCAGTTGCGGTAAAGTTGCCTCGCCGCGGTCTGGACCGTCGCGACAGCCAGCAAAATTTGCTCCAACGACGCATCTTGCTTCGCTTTTTCGAGCAGCGCATTGAGCAGCGCCCGCCCCACGCCGTTTCCTCGCTCGGCGGAAGTCACATAGACCCCGTAAATGTGCCCCTTGTGCCTGTCCTTCACTCCCGTGTCCCGGACGAAAGTCATCATGCCGATAAGATTGCCGTCCTTAAACGCACCCAGCGTGAAATTGCCTCCCGCCGTGTCCCGAAAGCGGAGCGCGATGGTTTCGACAGGCGTCGCGCGGTGCTCCTCGACTGCCTTCCCGAATGCGAATGGCTCCGATTCGAGCGACTCCAATCGAAGCCGCCACCAAGCCTCGGCGTCCTTTTCCTCAAGCTTCCGTATTTCCATTCTTCATTCTAATTCTCCGGCGGAACCTTCTCCGCCCGATCGACGATCAGTGATACCCAACCAGGCGCGATGCTTCAAAAGCAGCATCAATTCCGCCGGTAGAGCGTGATGAAATCGCGCAGTTCCCCTTCGTTGAGGTCGGAGGCAGCCCAGAACGCCATGCCGTCGCTCGACCAGCTTTCGATGTGATACCCGTTCCGCGTTTCGCTGACCCCCGCGATCCCCGCCGCCGCTGGCCATGTAAACACATTGATGATATGGCCGCGCCGGCCATAGATCAGCGCCGCCGCCGGATGACCCTCCAGATACTCGAGGCGCCCTCCCAGCAATGGAAATCCCTCCACATCTTTCACCGCCGGCGAAAAGTCGAGCTTCCCGTTGAACCACGGCTTCACCGTGTGATGGTCGGAGGAAGGCACGTCCAGCAGATGAGTGCCTGTCAACGATCGTATATGCGCCGACACCACATCCCCCGCCAGCGCCTGCTGCGGATCGACGCGCGATCGGAGTATCGAAATATTCCACGTCACGGACGCGACCAGCAGCACCGACGCCGCGATCGCCATCCAACGCCACGGCAGCGGCGCCCGATTCTCCTTCCGTAACTGTCCCCGGATTTTCTGCTCCAGCCCCGGAGGAGCTTCGTAATATCGCGCGTGTGTTCGCATAATGCAGGATGGGCAGGAGAGCAGATG
>Ga0182024_10022699_pt1 | contig 11299 bp, 7 predicted proteins | sample P32metaG_FD_120480 | JGI IMG/M metagenome (GOLD analysis project Ga0182024, IMG submission 120480) | Permafrost microbial communities from Stordalen Mire, Sweden - P3-2 metaG (Illumina Assembly) | ecosystem: Environmental > Terrestrial > Soil > Wetlands > Permafrost | place: Sweden: Stordalen... | reverse complement strand
TGCACTGGGGGACCGGTCATGCGTCGCGCGGGAGCGGCGAGCGGATCCTGGTTCACGGCCATCACTTCCGGGTTTGTCAATAATGCGGTCGTCCAGGCGTCATTATCCGGCAAATTCATACCGAGCATCATCGGGGACGGCGCGATGGCTAGCAGCGTCATTTCTGTCACTTGCTCGTCCGGTGTGAAGCGCGTCCAGCGATCAGGATGCACGTCGCAATTGCGCTGGCCGATGTGGCCGAGCGGGATCATGTCGCCATCGGGCCAGTGGCCGGGCGCGGCGTCGGGCAGCCAGGCAGCGAACAGGTCAAAATTGTGATCGAGGCTTTCCCATCGATCCCAAAAATCGCCCGAGATGCGCCACATGTTTGCGAATCGTTTGAGGTGCGGCCCGCAATTTACCGGCGAGGCGCCGGGCGAAAGACTCAGAATGATGGATCGTCCCGAATTTCGCAAAGCCAGGGATAACGCCTCAATCTCCGGCGCATCGTAGAATTGCCCCCGTTGCAGGTTGGCGATGTCATCGCATTTGATGAAGTCCACGCCCCACGAAGCGTACTGGCGCGCGATGCTGTTATACCACGCGCGACCCGCAGCAGAATCCGCGTTGACACCAAACATATCGCGATTCCAAACGCAGGTGCGATTCGGGTCGCCCTCGGGCCGCACCGCTTGCGCCGCCGTGAATTCGGAGCTGGCAATCGGCAAATTTTGTTCGACCGCCCGGCGCGGAATGCCGCGCATGATGTGGATGCCGAATTTCAGCCCCATCGCGTGAATCTTGTCGGCGAGCGGTTTGAAACCCGCGCCATTCGCTGCGCTGGGAAAACGGTTCGCCGGCGGAATGCAGCGGCCGTTCGCGTCGATTGTCACTCCTTCCGGTTCCTGCACGCGCACGCCGTCGGCCAGGCGATCATACCAGCGGAAATCGATCACGACCGTGTCCCATCCATAAGGCTGTAGATGTTCCTTGAGCCACGTGGCATTTTCCAAAACTTCGTTTTCTCGGACGGAATCGCCGTACGCATCGTAACTGTTCCAACCCAGCGGCGGCAGCCACGCGATTCGGCCGCGGCCAAGCGTCGTCGGCCGATTAAGATTCGGCGCGTGACCGGTCGTTGCGGCAGCAAGAATCTGCGCTGCGCGCCCTGTGAGATTAGTGTTCGGAGCAATGCTTTGCGCGCGTAGAGCGCCCGCCAGAAAAACAGACAACAAGACGGCGGTGCTTCGCATAGCCGTTCAGTCTAAGCGGTTCATCTCATCGAAAAAACACCAGATTGCGAAAAAGAAACGCCATTCACAACAGTGACTCAAGTAGATAACGCATCTCGTCTGCAACGTCGTCGTGATGGCTTACAGTCTGGCGAATTTCGCATCTGATGAGTTCGCGAAAACGGCGGCGCAATCGATGAATGGCCACCTTCACGGCGTTCTCGTTCGTGCCAAGCATTCTGGCTGCATCCGCTTGGGAGATTGTATCTGTATCGCCAATCAACCAGGGCTTGAGCGTGTCGAATTCCTCCGTTTTGCCCCCGTCGCGCCGCTCGGCGGCCAGCTTTTCCATCGCGCGATTTAACAGGGTGAGCGCCCACTTCCGGTCAAACTCACGATCAGGCGACTGCGTTGCGGCAGGAAAATCGTGCTCCGTTTCCAGTGTGAGAGGTGATTGGCCGCCCCCGCGCTTCGCGCTTGAGGCTTGATCGCGCATGTCGGCCAGAAAATGTTTGACAGCACCCAGGAGATACGAACGGAACCGCCCGCGTTGCGGATCGACCGAATCAATTCCGTGCTTCGCCAGCAACCGGGCGAAAAATTCCTGCGTCAGTTCGCGCGCGGAATCCTCGCTGGTGGCGTTTCGACGAATAAAGGCGAGGACGGGATTGTAATATGCCGCGCACAATTCACTCAGGGCCGTCTCGGCCTCAGGCGAATCTCCCCGCGCCGCCAGCACCCGTGTCCAGCGCGTCGTCGCAAAATCTTCGGGCCGTGATTCCACTGGGTCTCTCACGGATGATTTTGTGACAATCGTTTCAGTTCTTTGACGCGTGCCATGGCGGCTTGGATTTCGGCGCTATGATCGCCGTAATTAACCCTTAGTTCGGCCAGCTTCACTTCTGCCGCACGCAGGTCAGCCGGAATTCCCGGTTCCTCTTCGGAGAGCCGCTCTAATTCTTTAACCACCGCACGTTGGCTTTGAATCACAGTGCTATGATCGCCCCATGTAACCCTAAGTTCGGCCAGTTTCGCTTTGGCCTCGCGCAAATCCGAGGGATCGAGAGAAATGCCACGGTCAAACGGCAACGGCGTTGTTTCCGCCCTATCTTCCGAGAGCGTTTTAAATAGCCTTAACGTTTCTTCGGTGGTTTCCGCGAAACCGTATCCGGCGATGTAATTGGATCGATCGAATTCGTCCGGCAACGTTTGCATGAGGGGTCCGTTGAGCGTTTCCAAAGCGACTCGCAATTCCACGCCGGAGAATCCGGATGCCGGTATTCCATCGGTTCCGGTTTCTTGCACGAGCGGAATGATTAATTGATGTCCCGGACGCACGAATAACTGCCACTGCGCCACGTCCAGGCCTTGATAAGGCGGCTGATTTGAGACCCAACCTGATTGGCTGGCGAAGTTTGGCACGAAACCACCAAAGGTTTGATTTGCCGAGAAGCCGGGATAGAACTCCCATTGGACAACGTCCGAGCCGCCTGGCACCACGTTTACAGGTCCACAGGTTACGTCCATATGGTCGAACACCGTGGATTTGTTGCCAACTTTCACGTAGGCGCCTAACGATATTCGTGGCGTCCCATTGGTCCAAAAGACCAGAGCCATGCGAGCGATATGATTGGCCGGAATCAAACATTTGAAATGCCATCCGAAACCGTGTGAAATAGTTGGTCCGCCTCCCGGTCTTTGTTCGAGGACGAGCGCGGCGGAATCCGTCGGAACTTTGTTCGCGGGCGTCGAAAATCGGTAGCTTGGCGCAATCAGCATGACGACGACAAAGGTCGCCACTGCCACGCCGACGGCAAACCAGCGCCAGAAGTAATCCGGTATTGTTTTTTCAGTTGAGGCGCGCGCGGATGAGGTGGCGATTGTTTCCACCGCTGTTTTAACTTGACTGGCTTCCTGATAGCGGCGCTCCGGCTCTTTCTCCAATGCGCGCAGAACAATTTCATCCAGCCGCACGTCCACTTCCACTTTGCGCGAGGGGGGAAGGAATTTTCCGAGCGGCAATTCGCCGGTTAACATTTCGTAAAAAACGACGCCAAGGGAATAAATATCAGCGCGATGATCAACGGTGTTGGGCTTTTCCACTTGTTCGGGCGCCATGTAATGGGCCGTCCCAAGGGATCCGCCACTGCCAGTGAGTTGCGCGTCTGGGCGGGGGTCGCCCATGAGTTTGGCGACGCCGAAATCGGCGATTTTAATCCGCCCTTTTGTGTCAATTAAAATATTCCCGGGCTTGATGTCGCGGTGCAGGACGCCTTCGTCATGCGCGTATTGCAGCGCTTCGCATATCTTCGGCACGATGGCGAGCGCCTGCGCCGGGGTGAACCGGCCCGCCCGCATGGCTTCGCGCAAATTGACGCCGTCCACGAATTCCATGAGCAAGTAAAAGAAGCCACCGGCCTGTCCGAAGTCATGGATGGTGACGATGTTCGGGTGGTTGAGTCGCGCCAGCGCGCGGCCTTCCCGCGTGAACCTTTCCGCAAAGGCGGGATCAGCCGCCAGCGCGGGCGGGAGAATTTTCAATGCGACCAGGCGCTCGAGTTTTGATTGACGCGCCTTGAAGACGAATCCCATGCCGCCTTGCCCAATCAGTTCCAGAATTTCCAGTTGCGGGAACGCGGCCGCCACTTCGGCAATCGAAGGCGGCGCCGGTTTTTGGGCGTTGCTCGACGCTGCTTCGGTTGGGAGAGAGGCGCGGGCGAGGAGGCATTTGGGGCAAAGGCCTTGCGGCGCCTCAACGGGGATCACCAGCCCGCACTTCGGACACTTTTGCAAATCGGATGTATTGCTCATACCTCTTACTGAGGCGTCGGCGCACGGAGGTTACACAGAAAAACGAACAATCCAAAGCGATTCCGGCCCCCGGCACTTCCGCCGCAGTTGATGGACGCCTCACGTTAAGAGTATCGTGGACGCGAATGACCTCGCTCGTTTTCCCCAGCCGATTGTCAGCAACGCCATTGCGCGAGAAGGTGCGTTGGAAGCGTTCGCACTTCTCAAATAGGCGCGTGGCGCCGCCGATGCGCACCTCGTCGGTTATGCTAAGGCGCTCACCCTATTCAGCCAGGACTTGCCCATGCAAGAATTGTTGGGATGAAACAAGGTGGTTTGCCAAGGCGGACAATTTTAACGCTATTATTGACTATAGCGGCGGCGCAAGGCGGCGCGGACGTGCTGACCTATCATAATGACAACAATCGCACTGGCGCCAATCTGGCCGAAACAAACCTCACCCCGGCCAATGTCAATAGGAACACCTTTGGCAAGCTGTTCAGCTATGCCCTCGATGGCGATGTTTATACCCAGCCGCTTTATGTTTCCAAATTGGCCATTCCTGGCCGCAGCGTTCACGATGTCGTCTTCGTGGCTACCGAGCACAATAGCGTTTACGCGTTCGATGCCGATAACAACACCGGGCCATCCTCCGGTTTATTGTGGCAGGTCAATCTTGGCCCTTCGGTGATGACGCCCAATCCGGATTTTGGCAATCGCTACGGCGGCTTCACCCAAATTACGCCGGAGGTTGGAATCACCGGCACACCCGTCATTGACCTCCCAACTCGAACACTCTACGTCGATTCATTCACAGTCGAGGGACCGAACTACATCCATCGCCTTCACGCCTTGAATCTTGGCACAGGCGCCGAGAGATCGTTCAGTCCGGTGATTGTGGCGGCCTCGATTCCAGGCGCCGGAGTGGGCGGCAGCAATGGCGTGGTTACGTTTGACGCGAAACAACAACTGCAACGCGGCGCGTTGACCCTCGCCTCGGGCATCCTTTACGTTCCTTACGCCGGTTACGCCGACACCGATCCATATCATGGCTGGATTTTGGGCTTCAATCCGGCCACGCTCAAACTTTCCACCAATCATATTTTTAACTCCACGCCGAACGCCGCCGTGGCGGATTTTGGCGCGGAAGCAGGCGAATCGGGAATTTGGATGGGCGGTTCCGGGCTTTCCGTTGATGCCGCCGGCAGTTTATATTTTGCCACCGGCAACGGCAGCTTCAATGCCTTCAACGGCTCCGGCGGCTCGGAATATGGCGATTCCTTCCTGAAGCTTTCGACCGGGCGGAGCCTGACTGTGGCCGACTATTTCACGCCCTACAACCAGGCGTATTTAGCGGACAACGATATCGACATCGGGTCAGGCGGCGTTTTGTTGCTGCCGGACCAGTCTGGTTCCACGCCACATGTCATGGTCGGCGGCGGCAAGGACGGGACTGTTTATGTGATCAACCGGGATATGTTCACCGTGGCCAACAACCATTTCAACACCAACGGCAATTCCGACGCCGTGCTGCAAACCGTCGCGCTCAATGGCGGCAATTACGACACGCCCGCCTACTTCAACGGAATGGTCTATGTCACCGCCGCCAACGATGTCACGACCGCGTTCACCGTCTCCAACGGAATGCTTTCCCTTCCGGCCAGCGCGCGCGGCCCCCGAACTTTTCCCTTTCCAGGCGCGACGGCCAGCATCTCCGCCAACGGCGCGAGTGACGGCATTGTTTGGACGATTGCGCGCTGGAACCCGGCCACTCTCATCGCAGAAGCGGCCAATGATGTCTCGTTGGAAATTTATCACAGCGATCAAGCGGGCCTCCGCGATCAACTTCCCGGGGGAACCAAATTTGCCGTTCCCACGATCGCTGATGGAAAAGTGTTCGTGGGCGGGCGGGCTGCGCTGTCGGTGTTCGGCCTGTTCACCGAGGCGCCGTTTAACGTCTCGACTGCCGGATCCTACTGCGGCCTTTTTTACGGCGCGGCTGGCGCACAGGTAGGCCAGTCCGGCAGCGTGGCCCTTACTGTCAATACGAAGGGCGGATACGTGGCGCGATTGCGCGTGGCCGCCGCCGCCTCTTCTTTCGCCGGTCAATTCGACGGCACAGGCGCGGCCCACAAAATTCTCAACGCGCTTGGCAAGCCTTCCGTTTCCGTGCGTTTGCAATTGAGCGCGACCCTTCCGCCGCAGTTGACAGGGACTGTCGCCGGCAGCAGTTGGACGGCCCAAATCACCGCGTATCAGACGGATTTCAATGCACGCACCAATCCCGCTCCTTACGCCGGGAATTACAACGTTGTTATGCAAGGCCCGAACGACGACGATCCATTAACGCCTCAAGGCGACGGCTACGGCACGGTCCATGTCACTGCCTCGGGACAATTGCAATTTCAGGGCATCCTTGCCGACGGAACGCCGGTCAATCAAGCCGCGACGGTCTGCGCAGGCGGCCAATGGCCTCTTTACGCTGCGCTCTACGGAGGCCGCGGGCAGATTCTCGGCTGGGTGGACTTTACCAATGCCGCGCAATTCGATTTAGCCGGCAATCCCACCTGGATCAAGGAACCCGTTCCAGCCGGGCGCAGCTATCCCGCCGGAGTTGATTTTGCGCCTGTTCTTCAAGGCTCTCGCTCTTCCGCCGGTTCACCTGTCAACTTCAATGCTGGCATTCTGATCCTAAATGGCCCCGTCGCCTCCACCAATTATTTTGTGGTCGAGCCCCGTCAAAAATTCGTGTTTACCAATCACGTCGCCTTCACGTTCGTCACCGCCGGCGGACGATTCAGCGGCTCGTTTCCCAATCCGCTTGGTGGCCGCGCGCTAGGCTTCAATGGCATCTTCCTGAGCAAGGGGAACTACGGCGGCGGTTATTTTATTGACTCCCTTCAGAGCGGGGTTGTTTACGTCGGCCCGCTGTCGCGATCGCCCGCGCCACAAATTCAGAATTGAGCGAACAGCCTGTTTGGCTTAGCATTTGCTGCGCACAGCCAGTCGCAATGCAAGTGCGCTGGCGCGCATGCTATGAGCTATTATTCCGGGCCATACTCTCGCGGAAGAGCGCTAGCGTTTGGGCCGTTTGCTCAGCCAGTCGGCATAAAAGGACGCCGCGATAATCGCGGAGCCAAGCGTGCCCAAACCCTCAAACCACGGATTGGCTAAAACTTCATTCACCACGTTTTCCTCCTGCGCCGCTTCGCGCAGTTCCGCCACTTCCCGGGTCAATTCCTCCACCGCTTCGCTTTCCTTTTGATGGATTTCCGCGGATGGCGCGGGTTTAATAGCATTGAAACTCGGCTTGGTGTGACTTGCTCCAATGATCGCCGCGAGCAGAATAATCGTCGAGCCAATGCCCCGGAGCAGCGGCGGAATCGATTCATGAACCTGGAGGCGGCGGGCGGCGGGCGGAGAAGTTGGGGTTTCCTGATCCATGGTTTAATCAATCCCCGTCCATCGTGGCAAATTGGTTTCCTTTTGACAATCCGTCGATTGCGCGGTCGCACAAATGTTTGGCTGAGAGCAAACGTTTTTGGTATAACGGGCCTATCCATGAGCGAAGTGACGGTTTTGTTGGAAGCGGTGGGCCGCAGTGAACAGCAGGCTTCCGAGGAATTGTTGCCGTTGGTTTACGACGAACTGCGCCGACTGGCGGCGGCGCGGATTGCAGGGGAGGCCGCCGGACAGACCTTGCAGCCGACGGCCCTGGTGCATGAGGCCTGGCTGCGTTTGGTCCATGAGGGCGGGCGCAAATGGCATAATCGCGAGCATTTTTTCCGGGCCGCCGCCCAGGCGATGCGCCGGATTCTGGTGGACAAGGCGCGTCACAAATCGAGCATCAAATGTGGTGGCGGGCAGCAACGTCTCAACATCGATGATCTCGATCTGGCGGCGACCACGCTTGATGATCGCATTTTGCTGGTCGATGACGCGATGAAACGCCTCGAGGTGGACGATCCGGAAAGCGTGCGCATCATCAATCTGAAATTTTTCGCCGGCCTGACCAACAAGGAAGTGGCGGCGACACTCGGTGTGACGGAGCGGACCATCGAGCGACAGTGGGCCTACGCGCGCGTTTGCCTTTTTCAAACCATTCAGACCCTATGACGGTGGCGCGACAGATCGAGGAAGCATTGTTCGACGCCGCGCGGAACATCGCCGATCTCGAGGCCCGCCGCGCTTTTCTCGATCAAACGTGCCACGGCAACACCGCGTTGCGCCAGCGGCTCGACGCGCTGCTCGCATCCTTAACGTCCGCGAATGATTTTTTCAATGTTTCCGCGCCGCGGGCCATGTTGGCGTCAGCGCCCGCCCCAGTCGTCAAGGCGTCCCATGGGGCGGAGACGAACGGTTCCTTATTTTCGGATGGCTTGGAAACACGGATTGGCCCCTACCGGCTGATGCAACGCCTGGGTGAAGGCGGATGCGGCGTCGTTTACATGGCGGAACAGGAGGCGCCGTTGCGGCGGCTGGTGGCGCTGAAGATTATCCGGCTGGGCATGGACACGGAGCGGGTGGTGGCGCGGTTTGATTTGGAGCGTCAAGCATTGGCGTTGATGGACCATCCCAATATCGCGCGGGTGCTGGACGCGGGCGCGACACAGAGTGGACGGCCTTACTTCGTGATGGAGCTGGTGCATGGGGTCAGAATCACGGATTATTGCAACGAGAATCATCTTGACACTGCGGGGCGCCTGCGCCTTTTCATCCAGGTTTGCCACGCCATCCAGCATGCGCACCAGAAGGGACTCATTCACCGTGACATCAAGCCGTCAAATATATTGGTGACCTTGCATGATGGCGAGCCCGCGCCGAAAGTGATCGACTTTGGCATCGCCAAAGCCACGGAAGGGCCGCTCACCGACAACGCAATGCTCACCGCCTGCGATCAATTCGTGGGCACGCCAGCTTACATGAGCCCGGAGCGCGCCGAAACCAGCGGCCTCGACGTGGACACCCGCAGCGACATCTACAGCCTCGGCGTTTTGCTCTACGAATTGCTCTCCGGCCGCACGCCCTTTGATGCCAAGCAATTGCTTGAATCCGGCGTGGACGAAATCCGCCGCGCGTTGCGCGAGCGCGATCCCGCCATCCCGTCCACCATGCTCACGACGCTCACGCACACCGATCTCAACCTCATCGCGCTGCAGCGCCACGTGGAGGCGCCGAGTCTGATCTCCACGCTCAAGGGCGATCTCGATTGGATTGTGATGAAAGCGTTGGAAAAGGACCGCCAGCGTCGTTACCAAACCGCCAACGAATTGGCGGCGGACGTCCAGCGCTTTCTCCATAACGAACCTGTCGTCGCGCGTCCGCCCAGCCGTGTTTATCGTCTGCAAAAGCTCGTGCGCCGCAACAAGGTGGTATTCGCGGCGGCGGCGGCGGTCGTCGCCGCGCTGCTCGTGGGTTTGGGCGCGTCCACGTGGCTTTTCATCAAGGAACGCGAATCGCGCCGCGAAGCCGAGCATGGCCGCGCCATGGAAGCGATTCTCCGCCGGCAAGCCGAGGCGCGGGAACGCATCGCGCAGGCGGCGGTGCTGGTCAGCCAAAGCCATTTCGATGAGGCCGACCGGCTGGTGGACGGGGTTTCGTTTCCCGAAACCACGTCCGAAGGCGAAACGGTTTTTCGCACGCTGGGCGAGTGGGCCGCCATTCAAAGTCAATGGAAACGCGCCGCCGAACGCCTGACGATGTTGCAGCAGGTTGACCATCTCGAGACCTGGGACACCGCCACGCTGGATTGTTCGCGATGCGCGGCGGCATTGCTCGAGTTGGGCGATACGAATGCCTACGACCGGTTTCGGCGGGCGGCGATCCAATATTTCGGCGGCACGTCCGACCCGCTCGTGGCGGAACGCACGGTCAAAAACGCCCTGCTTCTGCCGGCTGATCGGTCGGTCATGGTGTCGCTGGCCCCGCTGGCGGAAATCGCGGCCAATTCCTTCAATAAACCGCCTGGGCCGGGTGACAGTTGGATGGCGCCGTGGCGCTGCGTCTCGCTCGCCTTAATCGATTATCGCCGTGGACGCTTTTCTGACTCGGCCGGGTGGGCCAATCGATGCATCGCGTATGGTGAAGACAATCCGCCTCGCGTCGCAACTGCCCGCGCCATTTTGGCGATGGCAGATGTGCGGCTGGGTCATGCCGACGACGCGCGCGCGGAACTGGCTTTAAGCCGCGCGATGATCGACGCCCGGTTTCAAACCTCGCTGGACACGGACGGTTCGAAGGGGTTCTGGTTCGATTGGGTGCTTGGACGGGCGCTTTTGCGCGAGGCGATGGCGACAGTCGAGCCGGAGGTTAAAACCCTCCAAACCACCGAAATTTCCGCCAAATAGCGGGCCTGCAACGATCTCCCGCCGCCCGGCTGTCGGCTTTTCAGGGGAATTCTCGCTCTTCTGGTTGTAGCCATGATGATTTTTGCCTCGTTCGAGCGCCGCGCTATCCGCTGGGCTATCGTTTGCCTTGTTGCCAGCGGCCTTTCAGTTCTCGCGCAAGCCACCTTGACGGTGGATGCCAGCCAGCCCGGACACGCTATTTCACCCACGCTTTGGGGCATCTTTTTCGAGGACATCAACCTTTCAGCCGACGGCGGCATCTATCCCGAGATGGTTCGTAATCGGTCGTTCGAGGATTCAGCCCAGCCGGAACACTGGAGTCTCGCGGGCGGCGAATCGAGCATGGAAATCGATGCCTCTCTTCCACTAAACACCCTCAACCGCCGCAGCCTCCGCGTGAAAGTCGATGGCGCATTCACGCTGGAAAACGAAGGCTACTGGGGCATGAACATCGTGCAGGGCGACACTTACGTTTGCAAATTGGCCGCACGCACCACGGAGGATTTCTCCACGCCGCTGACGGTGCGGTTGGTCGGCTCGTCCGGCGCCGAACTGGCCAGCGCGACAATCGATCACATTTCCGGCCCATGGAACTACCACACCGTCGATTTGACCGCGTCGGCGTCCGACCCCAAAGCCAAATTGCAACTCGCCGGCTCTGGCAAAGGAACGTTGTTTCTGGACATGGTTTCGCTGCTGCCGGGGAAAACTTGGAAAGACCACGGCCTCCGCGTTGATCTCGCCCAATCTCTCGACGATTTGCATCCCTCCTTCATGCGCTTTCCGGGCGGCAACTGGATCGAGGGCGATGATTTCGCGCACATGTATCGTTGGAAAAGCACCATCGGCGACGTGGACGCCCGGACACCTCTTTGGAATACGTGGGGATACAACACCACTCAGGGCCTTGGTTTTCACGAATACCTACAACTCTGCGAAGACCTCGGCGCC
>Ga0182024_10022698_pt1 | contig 11299 bp, 14 predicted proteins | sample P32metaG_FD_120480 | JGI IMG/M metagenome (GOLD analysis project Ga0182024, IMG submission 120480) | Permafrost microbial communities from Stordalen Mire, Sweden - P3-2 metaG (Illumina Assembly) | ecosystem: Environmental > Terrestrial > Soil > Wetlands > Permafrost | place: Sweden: Stordalen... | reverse complement strand
GAACCATTCCACGTCTCTCGCGCAGAATCGGTGCCCTCATGGCCGCATTCAGCCCGCAGGAATGCGCCAATTACTTCCGACATGCAGGCTACGCCTCCACATGACCGGAATCCGCTCTAAGTGCGCCGATGTTCGGAAAATTCAAGGACCTTAGGGCTATCACGTCATGGCTGCGTTTCTGGCGGCGGCCGTTTGGCTACTTATCGCATTCAACTATTTTGTTTGGCGATTTTCATAAGGGCTGGGGGACGCCATGCCGAGCGAACCAATAGACGTTCCCTAAGCAAATCCTAGACGAGCCACAAGAAAAAGCCCGCCCCGAGGCCAAGCCCAATTACCGTCCAATCATCGGCATCAAGGCCGCAAATCGACGGCTGGCTGCGCCGTTGATGTGTTTCGGCGTCACACATCGGGGCGGTGTTGGTTGCCTTTGCTCCGAATGTGATAAATCAGCAACTAAGCCTGAAAATATTGACTCGCTGCGAACGGCTTCTGCAAAGAATGATTGATAGCGCCGTTACGAATCAGGTTGCATCCGCCTCGCTCTATAACTCGCATGGCAGAGCCATTTTGCCTGTGAGAATGGATTGATGGGCTTAGAAGAGACAAGGTATTTGGCGACGATTGTTGCAGGCATCCCGCACGTCGCGAAGGCGATGGAAGACGTTCCTGTTGAACAACTCTGGCGGGCGTTGGAGGCGGCGGAGGTCAGTTATTGGCGCACCCTACGACAATCGGGGTTTGCGGAATCCAAGTGCCAAACGTGGACTTCCGCAATAATGCGACGCCTAAAGGGTCAGGTGGCTGCGGATGGCCTCATCCAAGTGGAAATGCTGAAAAGATTACGCGAGGAAGTCGGGCGGGCTCCCGGCTAGTCTGGCTCCAACGCTTGTTTTCGGCGAATAGGCATGCGGCCGAAAAGCGGGCAACCCAATAAGTTACAGTACCGGGAGCAGCAATGATATTCCGGGCTCCGCGTGTAAATGGCGGCGGACCTTGTATGCACGTGTCTCCTTACGGTCGCCCGCCCGAAACATGCGGGATTGCTCATTTGAGTGGCTTTCGATGCGGCCGAGGATTTCCGTCGAAGCAATCACCCAAATAACAGCCGGGATGGCGCTCAAAATGTTCGAAATGGGCAACCATCCCGTTAGCACCGGCCCTATGGGCCAGAACTTGCCCATGGCAGACGGGTGGTGCGTCACGGCGGCCGACAGGTCACGCCTTTTGTCGGCATTCGCGGCGCTGGTCGGCCCCCCGCGGCCTGCCTTCCGCTCGGCGATTCGTCAATTAATTTGAGCAGGTATTGTGCGCCAGTTGCGTAGGACGGATCCTTAGCAAGTGCCACCTTGAGGTTCACGCGTGTATTATCCACGAGATTCCATAGCTCGTCATGGACGTTCGCGGGCAGCGGCTCGTTTCTGTAGCTTAGAACAAGGTCGCACACCCCACCAAGCGAGACCGCCATCCTTCTGAAACTGACTGAGCATGCGGGATCGGCCAACCTACAATCGTCGTATAAGCGAATAGCCTCAAGAAATGCTGCTCGCACGTCATTCGGTATTGGTTCGGACGATGGCTCCGTCATTTGCGGTGTTTTGGACCCCATGTCAGACCCAACTACGCCGCGAGGGTCTTTGATGGAAAGCTCATAAAGATACTTCGCTTTCGGCCAATTTATTTCGTGAAGGTAGGACGGATCGAGCGTCACCGTCACCGCTGGGTGATTCCACGCAAGCACGATTGTTGGAATCCCCGCGAAAAAAATCAGATCGGAACTGACGTGGCACCGAGCCTTACCACCGCTCATCATGAGGGGGTGTCGGACTTTCGCTACAGGCCCGATGCGGCTGATGCTACGGGCAGCTGTCATTCGCCTTTCTGCAGGCTCGGCAGCGGACGCGCGACTGTTTGATAGGATAGCCGCTTGCCGTTCACGCTCTTGAGCACGCATTATCGTCTTCCGATTGCCAATTTGACTCACCCTCTGGTGGATCAACGCCCGGCAAGCGAAAGAATGCTTGGGGTCTTTTGCTGTGGCAAGGCCGGGTTTTGCTTTATCTGTAGTTTTGCTTGAATCGCGGCATTTTAGCCACACGCACTGCTCTTCATGCTTCCCATGCGCTTCCCAAATGGCTTTTTGGGAAACTCGGACAACCCCAAACTGTCAATAAGTCCTTAGTTTTGCTGGTGAGCGCCTGCCCGTTCTTGTCGCGGACGATGTACGCCCGCCTCGGGATGGGAGAAGGGTCAGGTCGAGAACCAAGTTGGCAATTTGCGCGACCAAATGTTCCGGCCCAAGCCGCGGGTCAAAAGCCTCGCCGAACTGAATGCATGGCTGGAAGATCAGTGCATTGCCTACGCACAGCTGACCCAGCATCCAGAGTTCAAGGACCGGACGATCTGGCAGGTGTTCCAGGAGGAACGCACGAGCCTGATGGAGTTGCGCGGCCCGTTCGACGGGCCAAATATTTACAAGAAATGCGCGCGGCCATCGACCTTTGGGAAACATTCCTCACGCAAATGCTCAAACTTTGACACGCTCGATTGGAACTCGCCTCACCCCTTAACCATATTCCTGGCGCAATTTTCCCCTCAACTCGCCATGGGATGTATGGGGGGTTAAGATGGGGTCTCGCTGTCAGACCGAGCTGCAACGCATTGACGAGCAAGTTACAGCTTTACTGCAAAAACTTTCGGACGCGTCGCCGAGCGAGCGCTACGACGTACTGAAAAAATTCAAACGCACTTCCAATCACTTGGTCGAGTGCATTGAAGCGCTTAATGAGGGTGATTCAACCCTCTTGAGCCCACACTACTAACGGCATTACACTTCCGCGTCGGCTTGAGCTGGTCCCGGTTGTCTGAACAACTTTTCCGCGTCGACAAGTGGAGCGTCTGCCGGGGTTAGGCTGCCGTGCGGAGGGGCAGCGGAGTGAAGTAAGCTTGATCTGGTGTCATGCCGTCAAGGCTCGAGTGTGGCCTCCGGCCGTTATAAAAGTTGAAGTATCGGCCGATCGAAGTGCGGGCCTCGCTGACGCTGTCGTAGGCTCGCAGATAAACCTCCTCGTATTTGACGCTGCGCCACAGCCGCTCGACGAAGACATTGTCCCGCCAAGCGCCCTTGCCATCCATGCTGATGGCGATGGCGTTTTTGATCAGCACACCCGTGAAGCTCGTGCCGGTGAACTGGCTGCCCTGGTCCGTGTTGAAGATGTCCGGCTTCTCGGCTACCTCGGGAGCTAGAAGGGCCGACAACGAATCCAGCTGATCGATCGGCACGCCGGTCTTCACCGCCATGCGGGCTGCTGCCTGGAGCTCTGCTCGGCGGGTTTGAATAGTGGAGGCCTTTAGCGGTCGGATACGCTTTCCCGTCCGGCTTTTCCGGACTTTGGTCAGCCCGCGCAGAAATTGATCGGTCTCCTGCCGAAGACGCTCCGGAAACTCGCTCCATTCGATCTCGACGGCGGTCTTGACGGCGGGCACCAGGAGCTGCCGGGAAGGCCATCCCGTTACATTCTCAACATTGGCGTTCCACGCTCGGGCCAACAGGCGCCGAAACAGGCAGCAAGATCAACGACCCTCGGCGGACGACGGCTCCGCGGTGGGCAGAGCGGCCCCCGCTCTGCCCGGTACTCGTCACACATCGATTTGTTCGGCTATCGCCAGAGCGTCGTCGACCTCGATTCCGAGATAGCGAACCGTGCTCTCGATTTTGGTACTACGAGCCGCTCCGTCCCTGTGCTCCGCATCGGTACTCTGGTCCTCGTGGTGTGCGCCACTTGGATGTCTCCCTTGGCATCGGAGCGACAGGTTCTCACGTTCCGTACAAGAGCCTGATTGAGCTTCGCGCCGCCTACATGCCGGATGCCGCTTGAGCCGTCTCAGGCATCTCCCAAGCTGATCTCGGAGGAAGGGTCAACCCCCGTTTTGGCATCGTATAATCGCTTTTCGACACTTCACTGGCGGTTTGCTTGCACTCGCCTCTCTCAATCTTGCCGGCCGGAACTTTGTTCCGGTTTTCCCGCAATGCTCACCACCATGGCTTTTGACCACAGCAGCTTGCGGTGGCTTGAAATCGGCACCTGGAGTTTCGGGGAGCGGTCTACATGGCTCAGGAGCGCCTTCTAAGGAGGCTTGCGGCGATCCTGTCGGCCGACGTGGTCGGCTACTCGCGCCTCATGGGCATTGATGAGGCGGGTACTCTCTCGCGTCTGAATGCCTTGAGGGGTGAACTGATCGACCCGACCACGATTGCCGGGCACCTCCGCGGCCGTAAGGAAGAAGCCGACAACCGGGTTGAGCGGCGCCCCTCGATTTGGCCTCAAGCGCCAACGAACGACGTGGATTCAGCAGCCCGAGCGAACGATCGAGGCGGCTTGGAGCGTTCGATCCACTTCATCTATGCGCAGCCCGGCTTGCAAGGCTGCCAGGCCGAGCGGCACGTCCCGCCCCTCGATATCATCGCTCGCAGAATGATAATAGCTAGCCAACACGTTGAGGGATTGGAAGCGAGCAGCCAAGTAATTGGCTATGTACTCATCATACTCTCTTTCCCCCGGTTGATCTGACACCTGCATGGTCTTCGCCTGGGCGAGCAATTCTTGCGGACTACCCACTGGCAAAGACAGATGGGTCTCGCCCCAGTACATCGCGGCAGCATCAAGCGTTTTATCCCCGCCATACTTCAACGAATCGCTTATGAGCTGCGCTTCTTCCTGGTTCCACGCGGTCTGATTGGCGGCATTCTTTTGCGGATTCTGGAACGAGCTTAGGAAATCAAGCCGCAACTGCTCTTCGGCCTTTTGAGCCGCGGGGTATCCTTCTTTCTCCACAGCATTCGTTCCGAAAGCAAAGCCATTGTAGATTTTTTCCACTCTATCAGCGGCAGCATTTTTCTGGATGGTTTCGCACCGTGCGTTGCTTATCTGAGAATGCACCGGTGTGATTGCGGCTGCCACCAATGCGACAGCGGTTGAAGCTGCGGACGCTACTACAGGCGCAGCGCGCATGAAGCCATTTCGAGGCGGTCGATTGACCTGGGGCCCTGACCTCGCTGGGCGCCTCTCTGGACTGTCCGTGCTTTTTGCGGTGGCTTCTTTGCTGGTTCTTGCGCCATTGCCGAGAGCGACAGCGCGGTAAAAAACCGAAACGACCGGAACGAAAACCATAAAGCGCTTGGACTTGCTCATGCCTCAGACACCTTTCACGAAAAGCGAACTACCGACCCTTCGTCGCATTAGTTTACCCGTCGTCTCCTGGTGACAGCCGAACTTCGTTGAACCGGGATTTGTCCGATGGGAGAACACCTACCCCAACAATTATGCGACCATGCTGTCGGTCCGGTAAGCCTTTCAAGCCGCCTTCACATTATTCGACCAAAGCGCCGACACGGGTTGCATCAGGCTACTCTGCCAGCCGTCATTCTAGCCGATGACGTTCTCATACTTGACCAGAACCGTCACCCGTCGCGTCCGTCATCATGGTTCTCGCGCTAGCCGTGCCCGCTCGTTCCAAGCGAGCATATGCTTGATGTGGTCGCAATAGGCGGGCGAACTGCTTGAAGCGCCGCTTCTCCGCGTCATCGAGGCTCTGGTACAGGAGCGTAGCTCCCGCCCCGCCGCCGAGTTAGCGGCCTGGCGCGGACTTTGCCCTTCCCTGCCGATCGATCCGATCCATGACGGAATCACCGCAACCGCCGAGATCGCGCGTTGCGTGGCGGCGACGATGTCACCCATAACCCCGATGGTCCACCCAACAACCGACTCATCATGATGCACGACGTTCGAGTTGTCATGCCGGACCACGCTATCGTAGGTGGCATTGCCCGTGGACGGCGGCGCTGGTCTGTTTGCGTACCGCGCCAGCGCAATCCGCGCGGACGAGGCGGCCACCACGGGACGCTCGTCACGTGATGTCAGGCGAGGCTTCTTGCTCGGCGGCTTCAGCGACGGCGCAGCTTCCCGCACCGGTGACGCGGAGATTTCGCTCGCCTCACGCGCCGGCGGCGCGTCTGCCATCATGCTAGGCGCTTCGGCCAGCGCAACAGCGGCCGGCGTTCGCGGATGAGCAGAAGCGTCGCCGGATTCGCTGGCTGCGGAGGTACCGGCATCCGCCGCGTGCTCGGCCTGGGTTTGCGTTTCCGTCGCGACTGGCGCACGACCGGTTGGCGGCGCTTGGTCAACGGATTGCACCAGGGTGCGTGCTGCAATCGATTCCTCAGCCGCCGGTTGACGCATCAGTGCGAAAACGACCGCCGCGCTTGCCGTCGCGGCGATCGCGGCTGCGACTACAACGAGACGCACCGTACGCAGAAAGCTCGGGGCGGGAGCCAGATAACCCCATTCTAAGTTGAAATTGCCGGCAGGAAGCATCAGAACCTCCAAGGCTAACAAAGACCCGCTGTCGTCCCTGTGAGAGCCGCCAAAATCGGCACGCTGCGCGACCCTGTATGTGAAAGAACGGTCGACGAGGCGCGTCCCTTTAGGTCCGATAGCTAGCGTTCCACTTCCGCCAGCGCATGGCTTGTTCGCCCTTCGCCATTTTCAAACGATCGATTGAATTTCAAACACCCGTTTTAGGCGACCGAAGGCCCGGAAAGAGGTATCTTCGGGGCAGCCAGGCGGATTTCGTGCGAAGCGCGCATCATGCCGGCTGCACCGCCAGAGGAACCGGATAGGAGCAATACGTTTGAAGGCATGCTGCAACGTTGGAAAGTGCTTTCGTTGCCACTTCTGCTATTGGCCGATACTGTTGAAAAAGTCGATTTTTTCAAACGGACAAAATTTTCCAGAGGCGCTGGTGCGTTCGTCGGAAAATTATATGGGGGGACACATGAGCAGTCCCATTCCCAACCGGTAGGCCTCGTAAACTCATTACAAGGCATTCGAGCGCCAACTGCCGGGTTCGACGGGAGCGCAGCGAGATTTTGTCGCCACTCCCTTTTTTAGTTTTTCAACAGTATCGGCCCTTAACGTCATTCACGGCACTGCAAAAGTGTGGTCGCTATCGGATCAACAGCGGACAAACTGCGCCGTCGGGCTTGACCGGCTCCGCAGCGTTTGACCCACAACGGACCTCGCTTGCGCAATCCTGTCACTGAAATGGACCGCTCTGCTCAACTTCAGTTGCGCAAAGTTGAGGTATCAAAAAAATGCCCCGCCACGTTCTCAGTAGCGGGGCATTGTGAAATTCCGGCGGATCTAAACCGCCATCTTCAAATCCTTGGCCGCCCGGAATGCGACTTTCTTGCTTGCCTTGATTTTGATCGCTTCACCGGTCGCAGGATTACGCCCCATGCGGGCCGCCCGCTTCCTGACCTGTAGAATACCGAGGCCTGCGATACGGATTCGTTCGCCCTTCTTGAGGTGCTTGGTAATCATGCCGACCAAGTCGCCGAGGATGGCTTCACCAGCCCGTTTCGTCAGCTGATGCTCCTCGGCGAGGGCCGCTGCAAGATGTTTGATCGTCACCGGACGGCTGCTCTTGGCCGCGCCGGTTGGTTTCTTTGTTTTGGCTAGCAGTGCCATGGTAGTTCTTCTCCCAAGAGCGCGGAAATGCGCCACTAACTCAAGGAGATGATTCGGCGATAAAAGAGAAGTGGTTTGGAGGGGCGCTAACCGATTTCCCCTTGAATATACTATTTCGATAACGATGTTGGCTTGGGAATGGATCGCGCTTTGGGCGCATGACCATGACGCATGCGGTAGGGTCCGGACAAGAACGCGAATAAAGTGAAACATGGACCAGACGCCGACATCGCCGACTTCTCGAGGCGTGACATTGCGCTGCTAGGCAAAACCAAACCCGTCTTGCTGATAGGAGCGACAGGTCCGGCGGTCATTGTCATCCACGAGATATGCGGCTTTACAGCAACGCTCGCGCGCTTCTGCCGCTGGGTGAGCGACGCCGGGTTCCGGGTCTACGCACCGATCTTGTTCGGCTCGCCCGATGCTCGCAATGCCGAGGTGAAAACGTTGAGGCGTGTCCTGTCGCTGTGCGTGTCCCGCGAGTTCACGCTGCTTGCGGCCAACAAATCTAGCCCGGTGACGGAATGGCTGCGCGCCCTCGCGCGTCTTGCCCATCAGGAATGCGGCGGCCCCGGCGTTGGGGCTATCGGCATGTGCCTAACCGGCGGCTTCGCACTTTCGATGGCGCTCGATCCGGTCGTGCTCGCTCCGGTCTTGGCCCAGCCGGGCTTGCCGGCGACCAAGCCCACCGCCCTCGACATGTCGCCCGCCGATCTCGCCCGCGTGCAGGCTCGCACACGCGATGGCTTGAAATTGCGCGGCTATCGTTTTGAAGGCGATACCATTTGCCAGGCATCGCGTTTCCATACCCTGCGCACAGCCTTCGGCGCCGCGTTCGCGGGCGTGGAACTACCCGACAGCACCGCAAACCCCGCCGGAATGAAGGCGGAGGGAAAGCCGCCGCATTCCGTCTTCACGCGCGACCTGATCGATGCGCCCGGCCAACCCACGCGAAGTGCGGTGGATGAAGTGATTGCCTTCTTGCGCAGCGCGTTGCTGGAAGAGCGTCCCGCTGTGTGAGGCGGGCCCGAATGCTGTGCAGCCGCAAACTTGCAGAGAGGCTCACCCTCTCATCGTGGACATCGGCCTTCCTGCGTTGTTCTTTGAGAGTTGCATGCTGCGCGGCCCCCGACGAACACCACTATCTACCATCGCTGCTTGCGATCGGCGCAAACGCGCGCCGGAGGCGATACGCCTCGCGCTCGTCGAGACCTATGATGTGAAGCGTTGGCATTTAGAAAACGATGGAGGACGGCTGGGCTTGCTATCAAATGACGGGCATCCTCGGCGCTCTTTGAGTTTTCGCCGGCGCGTTCCTTTTGTCACCCTTGATAACGGTCTCTTCGTCCGGCGTATGGACGATGCCGATGAGTGCCGCTCGCAACACGGGATGTCTCGTTTTGGCCCTTAACGTCAATCACGGCCCTGCAAAAGTGTGGTCGCTATCGGATCAACAGCGGACAAACTGCGCCGTCGGGCTTGACCGGTTCCGCAGCGTTTGACCCATGTCGGAAGTGGAGTGTGCATCGCAGCAGTGGAAACAAATGATGATCAATGCCGCCGGGGAGACGCCAGCTTCGATCGTTGCCCTTAGCGGACACCCGCTACACGCGTAGCTTGATCGCTAGGCGCTGTCCTAATTCCACAGTCTTTGTCCTAATTTCCCTTTGGCGGCATTCATCCGAGTGGCGAAGTCCTCGTTCCTACCTTGTCGGTGGTCTCGAGAGGGACCCGGCACCCATTCAAAAACAGGCTGAGCATATTGAACCAGCCGATCATAAGCACGATTTTGCGGGCGATCGTCTCACCATACCTGTCTAGCAGTTCGCGTAAGGTCTCATCTCGCAATGTTCCGCTCTTTGACAACTCATCGGTCGCTTTGCACACGAGAATATACTCTGGATTAATACCAGATACCGGACCATCGGTGGCGGCAGCGTCGATTTCCGCGGGAGACAGGCCCGCGTTCTTAGCCATCCGCACGTTGGCTTGCGCCTCGTAAGGCGCATTCAACACCTTTGCCGCACGCAGGATGATCATCTCGCGTGTCCTGGGATCAATACCTTTCGCCTGGAACATTGCTTTGACTATGCCGATTGTCGCCTCGAACATGTCCTCAGTTCCGGCGAACATCTTCAGGACGTTCAAGGTCTTTTCCGGATCATAGGATTTGCCGATAACGTGCCGGACGGTTTGTTCCGAGGGCAATGGGATCGCGACGGTGGAGGTGTAGGCGATGGGGAAAGCCATGGTTCTCTCCTGGTGTCCGGGAGCGTGCACCGAACCCTTATGATCCTAGATTTCGGCATCGAGCAGAGCGAGATCAAGTCGATCCGGCCGAACTGATCCGCAGGTTGAGCGGACCGCTAAGCGCCAATGACTCAACGGATTTTTTCCGGCGCTGCCGGTCTTGCGCACCGAGTGGAACATTTCCGATTTTCCGATGTTAATTGCTTCGGCAGGAGAAATTTCCGATTTGCCAAACCGGTTCGGGTTTCGGCGTACCCCGCGCCATCTGTTATTGTGCAGGTCGGTCCGGAGTTTATCGGCGAATGCCGATCAAGCAGCCGGGGCTCACCCGGACCAACAGAAATGAACTCCATGGACCGCTCGTTCGACCGAGCGGTCAAGGCTAATAGCGGGCCGAGCAGGCTCTCGGCCACCATAGGAGATTGATCATGAGGAGCATCTCGACATTCCGTTTAGCGAGCGGCACGTTAGCCGCGCTTGCGTTGGTATTGCTCGCTGTCTTGGGCAGTATGGCCCTTGCGGCGCAAGACAAGTACACTGTGAAAGTGCCGGACGGGCTCGCGTTTTCCGATTTCAGAGGATACGAGGACTGGAAGGATGTGGCAGTCAGTCAGACCAAAACTAACTTGAAAGTGATCGTGGCGAATGACGTGATGATGAACGCATATCGGCAAGGCCTCCCCGCCGATGGCAAGCTTTTTCCCGAAGGGTCCAAGGTTGTGAAGATCGAGTGGACCTTCAAAAAGAACCCTGTGTCCCCTTATTTCGTGCAGGTGCCGGACACCCTGAAAGCAGTTGACGTAATCGAAAAAGATACCAAGCGATTCCCGGACACCCACGGATGGGCATACGCCGAGTTTGCTTATGATGCAGCGTCCGATACGTTTAAGCCCTCCGACCTTTCCCTAAGCGGTGCCACATGCGGTTACGCGTGCCATACGACGGTAGCGGCTAAAGATTACATGTTCACGGCATATCCCAAGAGGTAAATGGAGAAACGGGCCGCCTCGCGAGCAAGATTTCGTCATCACCGGTGATGCGAGCGCGATCGGTCTCGCAGCGGCAAGCCGTATTGCGCCGCCGCGACTAACAGCGTCGCAAAAATCGCGCCGGTCTAACCACCGACAACCATGATGTCGAAACTTGGCGCATCTCCGTGAGGTACTCGCCATGACTCAAGTCGAAGCACTTGCCAAATATGCCGCTCGTGCCTCATTCACCGATCTCTCGGCGCAGTCGCGCCAGCAGTTGCCGGTGCACATTCTGGACTCGCTCGGCTGCTGTATCGCCGCCTTGGGCGCAGGCCCGATCGAAGCCTGTCGCGCGCAGGTCGCGGATTTCGGTGGCGACGGCCCGTGTCCGCTGATCGGCGGCGGCAAGGCCAATCCGATCTACGCGGCGTTCTGGCATACCGCGCTGGGGAATGTCCCGCTCTTTGTTGAACATTGCGAAGCGGTCGCTGTCGAGGTTGACGTTACGCGACGTTGGCTTGGCGAGCAAGGACGCCGTGAGTTGAGGCT
>Ga0182024_10022697_pt1 | contig 11299 bp, 6 predicted proteins | sample P32metaG_FD_120480 | JGI IMG/M metagenome (GOLD analysis project Ga0182024, IMG submission 120480) | Permafrost microbial communities from Stordalen Mire, Sweden - P3-2 metaG (Illumina Assembly) | ecosystem: Environmental > Terrestrial > Soil > Wetlands > Permafrost | place: Sweden: Stordalen... | reverse complement strand
GAATCCGCAGTCTGCGATATGGTTCTCTGCAAGCTCAGTCGAAAGGGCGTGGTTGTCGGGATTTCTGGCGGAGTCGACAGCAGCGTGGTTGCGGCGTTGTGTGTGCGTGCGCTGGGGAGCAAGCGGGTGGTCGGAGTGTTAATGCCTGAGCGGGAATGCTCCGATGAGAGCCGCCGCCTGGGCTACGAACTGGCCGAAGGTCTGGGCATCCGCACGGTGCTCGAAGACATCACCCCGGTGCTTGAAGCGGCAGGCTGTTACCGGCGGCGCGACGATGCCATCCGAAAACTAGTTCCAGAATTTGGTCCTGCTTACAAATGCAAAATCGTGATGCCTGACCTGACGACCGGCGCGCGCTATGCGCTGCCCTCACTGGTGATTGCGTCTCCGGACGGACGTCTGCAGAAGATTCGATTGACCGCCGAGGTTTATCTCGAAATAGTTGCCGCTACTAACTTCAAGCAGCGCGTGCGCAAGATGCTAGAGTACTACCACGCGGACCGGCTGCAATACGCGGTGGCAGGCACGCCAAATCGTCTCGAGTACGAGCAGGGATTTTTCGTCAAGAATGGAGATGGCGCTGCCGACCTGAAGCCCATCGCCCACCTTTACAAGTCGCAAGTTTATCAATTGGCCGAATATCTTGAGCTGCCTAGTGAAATTCGGGAGCGGCCCTCCACGACTGACACGTTTCCAATGTCGCAGTCGCAGGAGGAGTTTTATTTCTCCGTACCTCTGAGAACGTTGGATCTTTGCTTGTATGGGAAAAACCATGGAATCTCCCGCGAAGAGATCTCGGTAATGACCGGCCTGGCACCTGAGGACGTAAAAGCAGTCTGCGACTCGGTCGATGCCAAGCGCAAGGCTACGGCCTACTTGCATCAGCCGCCCCTGCTTGTCGAAGACGTGCCCGAGATCATAAAGTCTCGAAAGTAATCAATGAAGGCTTCAAGAATCTCCCCCGTCACAAACGAAGAATAAACAGAAGTTTGGAGGATATTCATGACCGCAACTACGTTCGCCGCTTCCGCGTCTCACAGTTCGCAATTCCAATCACGCATTCGAAATCGCACCGCCTGCGTGGGGATCATCGGCTTGGGCTACGTCGGCCTGCCGCTCGCGCTTTTGTTCAGCGAGCAACGATTTCCCGTTACCGGATTCGACATTGACCCCAGGAAAATCGATCTGCTGTCGAAAGGGGAAACCTACATCTGTCGTATCCCTACGACTGAGATTCAGCTCGCGCGAGATCGCGGCTTTCAGGCCACGTCAGACTACTCGCAATTAGCCGACATGGACGCTATCATTATTTGTGTTCCTACTCCAATCGACGAGCATCGTGAACCCGATCTTTCCTACATCACGAAGACGCTCGAATCCGTCGCTCCTCATTTGCAGCCAGGTCAACTCGTCGTGCTCGAAAGCACGACCTACCCGGGAACAACAGAAGAGGTAATGGTTCCGATGCTGGAGGCGCGGAATCAGCGAGGCCTAAAGGTAGACCGAGGGCTCGAAAACGAGGATGAGGTCTTTTACGTTGCGTTCTCTCCCGAACGCGAGGATCCGGGCAATAATACAGTTGCGCGTCGGGACATCCCCAAAGTGGTTGGAGGTGTCAGCCACGATGCCACCGAGCTGGCTTGCAGTCTGTATGGTTCCATTTTCAACCGTACAGTGCCGGTGTCCGGCCCTGCGACAGCCGAGATGACCAAACTGCTGGAGAACATCTACCGCTGCGTCAACATTGCTATGGTCAACGAACTGAAGCTGTTGTGCCTGCGAATGGGAATCGACATTTGGGAAGTCATTGAGGCAGCCACCACCAAACCGTTCGGCTTCCATCCTTTCTACCCCGGTCCGGGACTAGGAGGTCATTGCATTCCCGTGGACCCGTTCTATCTCTCGTGGAAAGCAAAGGAGTGGGACTTCAATACCCGTTTCATCGAGCTCGCCGGCGAGATCAACTCGTCCATGCCCTATCACGTGGTGGAGTCGATCGGTTCGGCACTTAACCGCCGCGAGAAAACACTACGAGGAGCAAGTGTTCTAATTCTCGGAGTCTCTTATAAGAAAGACATAGATGACCTCAGAGAGGCGCCGGCCCTTACGATCATCGAACTTCTGCGCCAAGAGGGTGCCCACGTCAGCTATAACGATCCGTACTTCCCCACGATTGGCAGGGGGCGCAAGTACGACCTGAAAATGAATTCAGCGCCGCTAGATAATCTGTGGCAATACGACTGCGTCGTCATTATTACCGATCACTCTGACTATGATTACACCCGCATCGTGAGCGAATCACGGCTGGTAGTTGATACTCGCAACGCAACGCGCGGGTTGGTTTCATCCAACATCGTTCGCTGCTGAACCAAACCGATTCCGGAGGCGCCCCATGCGTTCATTCATCGTGGTTTTGACTACATCGATCATGCTTCTCCTTTGTTTTATTTTGACTCCCGGAATCGGAGCCCAAACTACAGCTCTCTCTCATGAGGCCTCGTCCGCGCCGACTGCCGTGGGACCCGTCCAGCAAAGCGTAAGCGCGCCAACGACTGGCGGATCTCAAGGCATCGGCTCGCTGATTATTGGCGCTGGCGATTTGCTGGTAGTCAGCGTCTACGGGGCCTCCGATTTCAACAAGGAGGTTCGGGTGGCTGACTCGGGAGAAATTTCTCTACCCCTGGTAGGCTCTGTGCATGTGGCCGGGCTCAACGTTCAGCAAGCGGAGACTCTGGTTCAACAGCGCTTGTCCGAGGGCGGCTACTTCACCGATCCGCAGGTCTCCATTTTTGAGAAAGAGTATGCGACCCAGGGCATCTCGGTGCTGGGAGAAGTGCAAAAGCCTGGTATTTATCCGCTGCTGGGCAGGCGGGCGCTTTTCGACGCGGTTTCTGCTGCCGGTGGACTCACCCCAAAGGCGGGGAACACAATCACCATCACACATCGCAGCAATCCCAAGGAAGAGCAAACTGTAGTACTTCCCCCGAATCAGACCTTCCCCGCGAAGAGCAACCTCGCCGTGTTCCCCGGGGACACGGTAGTCGTATCCAAGGCTGGAATTGTCTATGTGGTGGGCGATGTCCGCCTGCCCGGCGGCTTCGTAATGGAGAACTCCCAGTTGACGGTCCTGCAGGCCATTGCCATGGCGCAAGGCACAAACAACACCGCCAAGCTGGACAAGGCCGCCTTGATTCGAAAAGGTCCGGGTGGGCCGGAGCAGATTCCCATCCCACTGCTCCGGATCATGTCGGCCAAAGCACCCGACATTGGGCTGCGACCAGACGACATCGTATTTGTCCCGCGCAGCGAGGGCAAGGCCGCGGTACGCAGAAGCCTGGATGCGATCTTGCAAGCCGCCACGGGCGCAGCGATCTACCGGCCATACTAAATCGCCTCAGTCGGCACGCAGGAGATGTTTCACGCCGCAAGTTCGCGGAAACATATCATGCGGCGACATCATTACGCGGCTGATCGCAGCTTCGATGACAGCCTTTCTGCACCCACGGATTTGGTTGCAAGCGTGATGTCCTCCAGGTCCATGGTTCAATTCTGCCACTGTCACCTCAAGCGAGCGATGGATCTCGTATCCTGCCGCCGAAACATTAGTCCAAGTCTTTCAGTTGAGTTACGGGCTCGCATTTCTTCCGCTGGAGTACATAACTTCCCCACGACTGAATTGACCGTAGCGTAGTGCGATCTCCAGCAAAACCAGAACCTACCTAATTACAAATTCCCAACTAATAAGGAGGCTATATGTTCCAACGCACGCTATGGTGGTTCTTGCTTTTTCTTCTGGCATCCGAGGGATCACCAGCCCAAGTTAGTCAATTCCTAAACGCGTCGCAGTACCTGGTGGGCCAATCTCCCATGGCAGCCGCGTCGGGCGACTTTAACCGCGACGGGAAGCTCGATCTTGTCGTCACCAATAGGGTGGACGGCACGGTGAGCGTGCTGCTCGGGAACGGCGACGGGACCTTCCAGCCCCAGGTTCCCTACTACACTGGTGCGGTTCCCGCCGCCGTTGCGGTAGCAGACGTAAACGGCGATGGTTACCTCGACGTGGTCGTCGCGCTACCGTACACCAGCAATGGCAATTCCAACAACCAAGTGGCCGTGTTCTTCGGCAAAGGCGACGGCACATTTGTGCAGCCTCCTGTCATTTACGACGTCGGCGTGATCCCCCAGTTTGTTGCGGTGCAGGACCTTAACCACGACGGCCTACCAGATCTTGTCGTCGCGAATACCGGGACTAACAATGTCAGCGTTCTGATCAATGCTGGTGCGGAAAACTTTTTGGCGCCTGTGGAATATACCACCGGAAATGGGCCTGCGTCAGTGGCTATCGGCGATTTCAACAATGATGGCGACCCAGACCTGGCGGTCGCCAATTCGCTGGATGGCACAGTGAGCGTGTTACTGGGGAATGGCAATGGCACCTTTCAGCCCCAGACTGTTTACTTGGTGGGGAGCAATCCCATGGCCGTCGCCACCGGCGACTTCAATGCAGATGGCAAGCTCGATTTGGCGGTGGGCAACTTCAACGACTATACCGTCAGCATTCTACTCGGCAACCGCAACGGTACCTTCAGCAGTCAGGTCACGTTTTTCACGGCCTTCGGGGAACCGATTTCCATCGTCGTGGCCGATTTCAACGGAGACAAGAAGCTCGATTTGGCTGTTTCCAATGCAGGTGAGGACTCAGTCAGCATCCTTCTGGGAAACGGGGATGGCAGTTTCCGTCCGCACGTGGACTACTGGGCAGGAAATGGTCCTGGCTTGCTGGTTGCAGGCGATTTCAATGGCGACTCGAAGGTTGATTTGGCCGCGCCTGACGAAGGCTGGGCTGCACGCGCGGACAACAAAGTGACAGTGCTCCTGGGCAACGGTGACGGCACTTTCCGATCCCATGAGCTCTATCCAACTGGGGACACGCCCGTTGCTATAGCTTCGGGAGATTTTAACAACGATGGGTATACTGATCTGGTAACCGCGAACTCGGTCGATAGTAACATCAGCGTGCTGCTGGGCAATGGCGATGGTACGTATCAGCCCCAGAACACCTATTTGGTCGGGAACAATCCCGCGGCAGTCGCCGTCGGCGACTTTAATGGGGACGGCAAGCTCGACCTCGCGGTGGCAAACTATGGGACGGCTGGAGCTCCCGGAAATACAGTTAGCATCCTGCTTGGGAACGGTGACGGAAGCTTTCCCCAGCCACCCAGTTCCACCTACACCGTCGGGACCAGTCCGTTGGCCATTGCGGTTGGAGATTTCAATAAGGATGGCAAGTTGGACCTGCTTGTGAGCAATAGTGGGGACTCCACCATTGGCATGCTGGCAGGTAACGGTGACGGCAGCTTCCAAGGGCAGCTGACTTCCTCAACGCCCAGCAATCCAGGGACGTTTGCGGTCGGGGATCTCAATGGCGATGGTATTCCTGATGTTGTCGTAGTTTTGCCCAGCGCCAATCAGGTGGCCACTCTGCTCGGCAAGGGAGACGGTACTTTCCTGCTTAAGAGCCAAGCTGCTACAGGAAAAAATCCTGTATCCGTAGCCCTCGGAGACTTCAATGGCGACGGCGAACTCGACGTCGCAGTAGCGAACTCGTCCGACAACACCGTGAGTGTCTTGCTCGGCAATGGCGATGGCACGCTGCGATCTCAAGTCGTTTACCCAACCGGCTTTGGTCCTTCGGCGGTTATCGCCGCCGACTTCAGCGCTTCGGGAAGGCTCGATTTGCTAGTTGCCAACCAGCAGGACAACACGGCAACTCTCTTGCTCGGCAAAGGGGACGGCACTTTCCAACCGTCGCTCACGTATGGGCTGGGTTGGATGCCGGTTGCCCTGGCTGCAGTCGATCTAAATGGCGATGGCGCCCTGGATGTGGTGTCTGCGGATTCTGGGGGGCGTTCAGCCAGTGTTCTCCTCAATGCTCGAGGTAGCAAGATGAGTTTGACATCCTCAGCCCCGAACTCGGTCTACGGAGAAGCGGTTACTCTGACAGCTACGATTGCAGCCACTCTGAGCTGGCTGCCCACACCTACCGGCAGCATCACCTTCTTCGATGGAAGCAATGCGTTGGGCAACGCAACGCTGAGCGCTGGCGTAGCGAAGTTTACAACGGCAACGCTGACCGCTGGCAACCACACGCTGTCGGCGGCATATTCGGGCGACAGCAATTTCCAGCCACACAAGAGCACACCGATCAACCAGACGGTTAACCCTGCGACGACGACCATCACCCTCGTTTCCTCGGCCAATCCTTCCATCTCCGGAGAATCCGTTACTTTCAGAGCCAATGTTGTGCCGGAAGTTTCTGGCACAGCAACCGGAACAGTCAGCTTCCTGGATGGAACGACCCCCATCGGAAGCGCACCTCTGGTCAGCGGTGTGGCGGGGTTCTCTATCTCTAACCTGACAGTCGGCACACATAATATCAGCGCCAGCTACGGGGGAGACCTGAACTTCACGGGCAGCGTTTCGCCGGCACTCAATCAGGTCGTGAATGGACCGGATTTCTCAGTTGCGGTGTCGGCACTTCCTGGACCTATAACGGTAGGACAATCTGGTTCTTCGACCGTAACCGTCGCATCCATTTCCGGCTTTAATGCTGCAGTCACTTTGAAATGCTCCGCCGGGCTTCCCAGCGGCGCAAGCTGCGTGTTCAATCCGCCATCTCCAACCCCCGCCGCAAATGGGAAGGTCACATCGGCTCTCACCATCGCGACGGCAAATACGACACCGCCAGGATCCTACACAATCACGATCGGTGGAACGGCAGGCACGCTGGAGCACGATTACCCCAGTTTGGCCTTGAGTGTGGCTGATTTCAAGATCAGCGCGCCTTCCACCGCCAGCCCTGCCTCGATATCTGCGGGGCAATCCGCAACCGCTACCATTACTGGGTCGTCCCTCTACGGGTTCGCCGGGGCGGTAGCTCTGACGTGCTCAGTTTCGCCTGCGCCTTCTCTGGCTCCCACCTGCTCGCTGAACGCGGCTTCGATATCGCCATCGGCGAGCGGCACAACTTCGACCCTGACCGTTAACACCACGGGACCCACTGCTTCTCTCACCCGGCCCGTGCTCCGGCACGACCCGCGACCGCTGTACGCTTTGCTGCTACCCATCTCGGGGTGCGCTTTCCTGGGAATTGGTCTGGCCGCAGGTGGACGCAGGAGGCGTTGGTTATTGGGATTTTTGCTGGTCGGCCTGCTGGCCGCCAGTCTGACCTTCCAAGTGGCCTGCGGAGGTGGAACCAGCAGCGCTGGAGGGAGAGGAACTCCGGTCACGCCCGCAGGAACCTACACGGTCACAGTGACCGGAACCTCGGGATCGAGTACGAACATTCTTACTCACAAAACAAGTTTGGCGATTACTGTGCAATAGCGCCGAACTGCACGAGACAAAGGATGTGATTAGTCCAGCTTTACCCCGTCCGCGTCTGCATCAAGTCATTTCAAGAGTGATAGAGCCCTGCACTCCCGGTTCTTTCACTCTTGAGGTGGCTGAATCTGCGTTCTTGCTCACGCGAAGTGAAGCACACCACCGCAACAACGGTGGCTTCCGAGAGGATAGCCAGTGTGATGTCCACCGCGTATTTCTCGGGCCGAGGCCCTAAGTCTTGATGTATCCCTCGTATTCCGCCAGCACAGCAATGACGGATGTCCAGCAGCCTAGTAGAGCGCGTTGCGGCTCTCTGTGTCGATCCAAACATAAGCTGCCGAGGCAAACTGGCCTTGCGCCTTACTCGACAGGATGCGATTCAACCCGCCAAGCACCTGCGCGGGATCATCGCCATGGACGGCGACCGACTGCATTGCCACTTTGATCATCGAAGAGATGAGCGCGGCCGGGATGCCATGTCCAGAGACGTCTGCCACAAGGATGCCCAGATGGGTTGTTGTCTGACCGGACGAATTGGTAGAAATCGCCCGCAACGGCGGTCATGGGATGGTAAGAAGCAGCAATACGGAGGTTCCCAAGCTCGGGAACTCCCGCCGGAAGAATTGAAGACTGTATCTGCCGGGCCGTCTCCAGTTCCGTCTCGATTGAAAGCAGACGGCGCTCGTTCGTAAACATGATCTCCAAAGCCACGTACCCCAGCGAAAACAAGAGAGCCGCAAAGCCCAACGAGGCCACCATTGGCAGGGCACGGTAGTGCAACACGCTCGACAAGTTGGTGTACAGGACCTCTAAGGCAAAAATTAGCGTAGCGGCGGTGAGAATGCGGTGTTTGGGTATAACGAGGAACTCGGAGAACTTTGGAACCAGCACGGCAGTTAATAGGACGAGCATGGTAAAACCTGCAAGCACGTTGTTGTAGAACATCCATTTGTCGTCTGGGCCACCGAGGACGAACGTGCCAAAACCGATCAGAGCAATCGCCAACGCCGCAAAGATTTCCAGCTGGATGAGGAGACGGAGCTTGCCCCGGCTCAGCTCCAGCCAGGCGAATAAGGCAGAAACCAGGAGCAGGTACATGACCGCCGTACTCACGTAGGGCGTGGCAGGTTTGAGGGCGTGCGGCAGAACCGCCAAAATGGCGGGCGTCTGGCCCAGCGTTTGGACGCCGTACATCCCGCTAAAGATTCCCCACCATACGAGGATGCGCACACCCCTGCGCCAGCGGATCGCTGCGATCGCACAGGCGGTCGCTCCGATGGACAAAAAGATCGTTCCCATGACGATATCCGTCACCTGGCCGCGGAGCATTTCCAGAACTGCATCCGCCGTGTTCATGCCATTCGTCTAGAGGCTGCGTTTCGTTTCTCTGGTCTTGTCCTGTTTCGGATGAAGTCGTCCATGGACGAGGAGTGCGGGAACGACCGTGTCACACCGCGACACGATCTTATTGCGTCTCCGCCCTCGCACCCGCTTGGGACGCAGGGGTTGGGTGGTCTCACCTGCTGCAGCCTCTCGCACTAGACATGCCTGGGTTGGATGGTACATGCCCCCACTGGACACATCTGGATCAAGCTGGCATGAGTGGCGGCTAGTAAAGCCGGAAACTGACTTCCACATTGACTTGCACGGCTACCGCGATTCCGTCCTTGCGACCCGGCTCGAATCTCCACTGTCGGATGGCTTCGATTGCTTTTTCATCAAGGCCCATGCCCAAGGATCGGAAAACGCGAATGTCGTTTGTCCGCCCGTCAGCGCCAACGATCACCCATACCACAACCGTACCTTGGAACTTGGCTTTACGCGCTTCCTCGGAAAACTCGGGGTCTGGAGCATAGATGACGCGAGGAGCTGTGACTCCGCCGCCAACACGATACGCTCCACCCCCTATTCCCCCTCCCCATCCCGGACCCACACCCGGCCCACTCCCCGAACCAATGCCACCGCCGCTGCCGGAACCAATCCCACCGCCTGAACCCGTCCCGCTCGAAGGCGGGCCCACAATCGAAGACAACGGGTCTCCGAGCGGACCTGTCTGTGGCAGCGCTAGGTGGATGTCGGGTGGTACGATCACGGTTGGCTCGACGGGCAGCTTGGGGTTCTCATTGCGGATCACCACTGCCGGAGGAGCCGGTTGTTCGCGAGAGAAGCGGGGCAAGATTCCCTTGGAGGCTTGCAGCTTATCGCGGTCGCCCCCGCCGCCCCCTCCTCCCGCTTTGGAGGCTGAAGGAGGCAAGATGTAGGGGCTCACTTCGGTGACGATGCCAACGACCTGCTGGCGAATTTCGTGGCGATGTGCCGCAACAAACCTGCCCGAGTCCAAAAGTACGACGACTGCCAGAATGTGTGTCAGGAAGGAAATAACAAATGAACTTCTCCGAGTCCTGTAGAGTCCGTAGCCCTCGCCAAACAGGAAAGGTAGGGTGGCGGGCTCTGTTGCAGACTGTAGCGGAGGTCTTCCTGACCTGCGATGCAAAGCAAAGCTTGACATCTCGGCCCCCAAACAAGGCCGGCATTCAGTGCAACATTTCTCCCTATATGCTACTACGCTTCGCAGTGCCGAGCAGTGATTTCACTCACCTAGCTGGAATCTGAGCTCTTTCACTATTTTTGCTGCAGCATCTCCACTGCCTGTGCAGGGGTCAAATTCCATGGGACCTGTTGAAAGTCACTACGTTCCTCATGCTGCTGCTCACCGATGGTCCTGAAGAACAGCACCTTGCCCGTAATGTGCACGTCGATAAGTGTTAATTCCCAATGACCGGACGCCACCTCGTCCTGCCGCACGTCGAACGACCCTCCTTGACGAAGCCTCCCGAGGATGCCCCACCCGAATACCACGTCACGTACAAGTCGGCCGCGCAACTCCTTTAGGCGCTTTGTCGCGTCGTCCACGATCATCGTGCCCTGCATTGCATGGAACACTTCAGTCTCCCGCGTTGGCGGATCGAACCCGGGATTAGGGCGAAAGCCGAGGCTAATGTTTCCCCTCGTTCCCCTCGTATTCATATAGAAAACCATCGGCCATCATCGCGAGGAGTTGCTGTTCTCTTTGCTTATCATGCTCTTGTTCCTTTTTTTGCTTTTTCAGTTCGCTCGGATTCTGGATGACGTGCTGGAGGTGTTGATATTGTTGCTGCTGCTGCCGGGAAGTTAGAGGATGGTGGTCCTCCACAATGATGCGGGAGAGCATGCCCTCCCTCGTCTCAATTACCTCCTTTGTCAGAGCGCTTCCCGGCTGCTGCTCCCGAGAAACATACATCCAGCGGGTCTGATCCTCTTGCTGCGCCCGGAGTTCATTCGTAACCATCTCGCTCACGAGCACCTGTGGACCCTCCGCTAGCTGTGGTTTCTGGGCATACACGCCTGCTGTGCACAATAGAAGTGCCAACACACGTGCGTATGACTTGAGCTGAAACCTTGCCATAGACTGTGTGATGAACTGAAAAACCCCTCAGTGTTCGCTGCACCGTGTCGTTGATCAGCAGTTAGCAACCATGCCGTTCATGTTGAGAGTGATCAGCGCTGCAGTAGGAACGGGACAAAGAGCCGCCAATTGCCCCCAGCCTCAACCGCACCTTCAACGTTGGCTCCAAATACTTGAAGACCTGCACAGCAAGCGAACTACTGAATTCATATCTGCCGGCGACCCTTTCCCAGCACGAATACCATGACAGTGCGAAAAAGGTCGCCGATCATGAACGACCGCTGTCCGATTCGCCACCAGCGCCCACCGGAACCAAAATTCTTAATTCGTTTCTCAAGCCTGAGCTATACATCTTATCTCTCAGGGCGATGCCTTCCCACACCCTGTTCGATCTGTCAGGATTTTTAATTCCAGAACGAATTCTTAGTCCTTTTCTACTGATACCAGTGATACCGTTTTCCTGCGAACTGT
>Ga0182024_10022696_pt1 | contig 11299 bp, 16 predicted proteins | sample P32metaG_FD_120480 | JGI IMG/M metagenome (GOLD analysis project Ga0182024, IMG submission 120480) | Permafrost microbial communities from Stordalen Mire, Sweden - P3-2 metaG (Illumina Assembly) | ecosystem: Environmental > Terrestrial > Soil > Wetlands > Permafrost | place: Sweden: Stordalen... | reverse complement strand
ATTCGATTGTTAAATTAAAAGAAAGATTTCTATTTTTTGCACCAAATCTAATTTTGGTAAAAAATCCTTGTGCTATATCTCCATATCCTTGGAAGCTTTTATATTTATGTTTCTGTCTATCCCTGCAATTTCTTGTCCAGTCATTAATTAAAGCCTGATAAGCAACCTCTATCCAATTTCCACAGTCGCATAAACATAACCACATCGATCTTCCTGTATGGTCTTGTCTAAGGTGTTTTACTGCTATCAAGCATCCATAACGTTGTCCTGATATATTTTTTCTATGTGGGTAGCTGACGCAGCCACACGATTTATGTGTTGGTAGGTGGGATGACGATATTTCAAATATATTCCCACATTGACACTGACATCTATACCAATTTTGTCTTCTGTATTTAAATGATTCTAAAATTATAAAGTATCTTGAATGGTCACAGACTTCTATTTTATCGCCAATCATATAGTCCTTTCGATAATATTTGATATAGTTATATACAGTCAAATATTATCAATTGGATTATTTATTTCATATTATTTTCATATTTCTTCTTCAATTCTTCCAACTGCTTTAATTCCTTAGCGGCTTTTTTGGCCTCTCGTTCCTTAGCGGTTTTTGCTAACGTTTGTTTACGCCTATCTAGTTCAGCCAAACGCTTTTTCTCAGTGGTGTTAAGTCTATCAAGATATTCTTGAATTTTTAAACCAACAAATTCACGTTGACTTTCGGGTTTTTCAACTACAATATATCTACCATTAAATCTATTGTCATGCAATAACTTAAACTCTTCATCTGACACTTCCACGAAATCTGTTAGATAGTCAGCGATTGTTCTATAATCACAGTCGCCGTAAGAATTATAAGTTTCAGTTTCACTGGTTTTTAATAAAGCAACCTTATGCATAGCTTTTCTTAATCCCTTTGCATCTTTTACAAATCCTACCATAGAACCATAAGCAGTCACGATTACAAATCGGACGCCACTTATGACCAAAAACTCTACAAAGTAGTCTTTTAAACCACATATATTACCGCCGAACGATCAAAACAATAACAACGATCAAAAGGAGTAAACCAAAACCGCCACCTAAATAAATCATAAAATACCTTTAGCTTTCTATTTAAAATTAACCCTACTTTATTCTCTATAGATTATACATGCTGGGTTTCTTTAACATCTTTATTGGTTTTTGGGTGGATTTGAGAATCAACCCATGAATATAATTTTTCCATGCCCTCACGAAGAGGACGAGAAGGGGACCACCCTAGGGTTTTTTGGATCAAAGTATTTTCCGACACCCTGCCTCGAACGCCTAATGGACCTTTTATATGGACTAAATCTAGTTTTTTGCCAGCTATATCCATAACCATTTTAGCTAGATCATTAATGGAAATTAATTCAGTTGATCCTAAGTTAAGAGGGAAATGATAGTCACTATTTATAATACGAAAAATACCTTCACATGCCTCTGATACATCCAAAAAGCTACGAGTTTGCTCTCCGTCTCCATAGATCTCTATAGATGAATTATTTTCTGCCATGGCAACTTTACGGCATAAAGCTGCAGGTGCTTTTTCACGCCCATCGCACCATGCCCCTTCAACGCCGAAGATATTATGGAATCTGGCTATTCTGACATCTAATCCACAGTTACGCCTGCAAGCATCATACATTTCTTCGGCGTAAATCTTCTCTTTCCCATAACAGCTATCGGGCCAGGAAGGCCATGCCGTCGATTCGCGGCAATCGGGATTATCCTTGTCCTCTTGGGTCAAATAATTGTAGATACACGCACTCGAACTCAGAAATACTTTCTTAACACCCTGATTGACACAATTCTCTAATGTATGAATATTTATTAGGGAAGAATCCCGCATAATACGAAAATCGTACTTAAAATCTAGGACGATATTAGCCCCACCCATCAAAGCAGCCAAGTTCAGCACGATATCGGCTGGTTTGTCATCAACTAAATATAAATCCTTATATGATTTTTCTAGGGTTAAATCCTTAATAACATAGTCATCAGTAAAATCCGGTGGTCCGTACTCATATTCACGTACATCAACAGTGCGAACCCAATAGTCTCTTTGTCTGAGATATCTAGCTAAATGGTGTGCTATAAAACCATGGCCACCTTGTAAAACCGCCGTTTTCATATTTAATTATCCTTTTTATTTTCCATCCATTCCTTATCATTCCCAACCATAGTGACTGACAAACCCTGAGTGTCTAGCCAATCATTTATAAGTTTTGGATTAGATAATTTCAAATACCCATTGTTTATTTCAACGAATAGACATCCATCTTGCCACCAAGCGTCTAAAACCTTATACTCAACCATTTAAAGTAACCTTTCCAACCACCGAAATAAAAACAAACTATATCGTATATCACAGTTTAATTATCTCTGAAAAACCCTCTTCTAAAGATGGCTCTTTCCACATAGAAAAATGATACTTAGCGATTTCCGTCCACTTCTCTAAAGAAACCCCGCGAGAATCTGAATTAAACCGCCTCAAAGCATGTTCTTCTGGAGAAACCATTGGAAAAACTACAGCGATTATGTCTTTAACATCGAAAGCACGACACATACACACATAGCGTTTTCTTGTCTCAGGGTCTAGGTTGGTACGGTCAATTACGATATTAACGTTTAATGCTACTGCGTGTGAAAAAACCGCTGCCTCTATGCCTTTATACAAAGGTTTAAAACACTTATTATATAGAAGATATTGGTCGGCGTGTACTGCGTTGACCAAAGCGTCGTCATTAATTATAATCCAACCATCCTTAGCTTTTTCCTTGGCATAGGTCGATTTCCCAGACCCCACACCACCTATTAGTATATAGCATTTCATATAATATTCGCCACTCCGTTATCCCACACTATATCTTCACAAAAACCTTGGACTACTGCGTATGGCTGTTTTTTATTGGTTTTTGTTTCGGTTTTTACATAACAGTTAATTTGTTGAGTTGGAAGACAGCGGTTTTTGTAATGGAGGGTCCACCAAACTTTGCCATCTCGTTTTGATAACGGTTTATTAAAATGAAAATTAAACCTAAACATATTAAAATCTGCCATTATCTATATATTTATGATGAATTGAGCCACTTTGACTAAAATAATACTCAACTATTTGATACCAATCATACTTTTTCTGGTCTTTTAACTGGTGTTTGAAATCTATAGCACCAGAAAGCGTCATGTCTATTGCTCGGATATCATTCCATCCACCAGCGGGATATTGATCTTGCCCAGCAAATACTAAATATCTTGATTCACACATAATTTTCAATATTCAAAAATAATTAAAAATCCGATCCACCAAAACTGCCAACATGAACGACCGTACCATCGGGATACAAGCCCCCCTGACCATTAGGCAAACAAAAACTTTCACTATCTCCACGTTGATCTAGACAATCTTGGCAAACCCACCCAATCTTACCAATTTTTTCACCATGATCTGATTTTTTAACACAAATCACGCAGTATAGTTTGAATTTAAATAGATAGGGCATATTCACTGATTGTGTTTTGCTAAAGTTGATAATATCCAAAATAATAAAGTGATTGTTATGACTACAACTACTACAATCCAGTTCGCATTCGTTTCTTTATATTGCATATTGTCCTAACACCTTATCTAAATCCTTTCCACAACCAGCTTTATATTCATCCAGCGACATGTAGATTTTGTTACCGCACTCATCGATCAATTCTTGTAGTGTGTCAAATCCATCGTGCATGTCGCCAGCTATATAAAATGTGAATTTTTCTTCAGGCCACAGAAACAAATGAATCCGTCTAACCTCTCCATCTATTTCCATATATCCATCTATTTTTGCTAGTAGCTTCATAAAAATTTCTTAACTATATCCTTAGTCTGTTGATCAAAGTCTCGCGTCAAAACCCACTTCTTAAAACCCGTATCTAATTCAGAAAGCTTTTTACCCTTATGCTTCCCGACATTCCAAATAAACTGATCACCTTGTTTAATTATAACTTGATTTCCCTTAGGTTTCTCATCAATATATTTTTGAGTGATTTCAGTTGGGGTAAGTTTTTCCCTATCAAGCTGAGCCGCTAAAATCCGAATTGTACTTTTTACGTCCCCAAGTGAATCATGAGCGTCTTTAATTTCTTCATTCAAATAATAGAAAAATGCTTCTTGTAATCTTTGACGATTGTGTTTTTTAAATACTTCGTATACATCATATGTTCCCATAGAAGTATCTAATTCAAACCCCGCTGATTTTAGTTGGTTTTTAATCAAAGGAATGTCAAATTTATTTGAATTGAACCCAGCTAGTGTGCATTTATTTATAAATTCAAAAATTTCTTTAGCATAGTCTTTGAATTCACCATATTGTTCTAAATCTTTAATGTATAAACCGTGCACGGCAGAGGCTTCTTTAGAAATTTCTATTGTGGGTTTAATTTTATGTGTTAGTAAACTAAATTGACCGGTTGGCTCTATTCTAATTGCCGCAAAGGTTAAAATTTGGTCTCTCTCAATTGAGAGACCACTTGTTTCGCAATCTAAAATTACTAGTGATGTTTTTATCACTTGAGCAATATTTTTAATTGCTGGTTTTATATCATTAATTTGATTTTGAGTCATTTTTATTTCTTATGTAGTCTGATACTGAGTGACAAAGATTTATAAAATATTGTTCTGGATGATTTAACTTCATTTTGTAACATCGTTCTTCCAATCGTCGTGTTTTTTAATCAAGTTTTCTAATCGTTGGAGCAAGTATTTAGCTTCGTCAAGTTTTAGTGAAAATGTATATTGACCACCGTTTTGTTGTTGGATTATTAAATCAATACTGGGGTCAGTGGTTTTTATATTATTTGATCTAGCTTCAACAAAAGTCATTTGCCTGTACTCCCTAAACCATTCTCTGCTCTGTCGGTCATATGTAGTTCATCTATCTCTTGAATTACCACATTTTCATCACGCTGTAATATAAGTTGTGCTATCCTATCGCCTTTGTGATAAATAATTGGAGGGTTTAAATCTAAACCACGAGTATGACCAAAACCCACTAAAGTAAATGTAGGTATAATTTTAAACCTAATGATTAATTCACCGGAAAAACCCTGATCTATTGTAGAAGTGCCTGTCGCAAGAATTAACGATGTCTTACTTATGCTTGATCTAGATCGCATCTCGATATGGAAGCCTTTTGGAATTTCAAATTTTAAATCAGTGTGATATTCTATGTAGTGTTCATGAACTTCACCCTCAGAAGTTGCTACCACATCGAAACCTGCGTCGCTTTGATACGATTTCTTGGGCAAAACTGCATTATCGCTGAGACGCTTAACCTTTAAAATCAATGGTGATTTTGTCATAACCCTAATCATTTCCCTTCTATCGTTATACTGTTCTTGTGTCAGGTTCATCTTGATACTGCTTTTCCAATAAGCTTCCTCTGGCAAAACTATACACCTCAAACCCATCTTCCATTAAATATGGATCAGAGCAACCCGCTTTCCAACAGTCAAGATGATATTTTCCAGAACAAAACTCATCCAAATCGCAAATCACTGTGTTTAAATGATATAACTCGCCCTTATTAATGGGGTCGCCGCACCATATACACTTATGGTTTTTTCTAGCTGTTTGATCCTTGTCGGTTAGAATTGTCATATTTTAAAAACCTATTTATCACCCCAGCTAATTATAACACATTCTCTATTGCCGCAATAGTCATGTTCTTTTGCGTTTGTAGTCGAACGGACATTAAAACCCCTATCCTTCATAATCTGCCCACAAGTATTATAAATCTCATAAGTGGGATCTCTATCTGGAAGTTTCAGATCTCTAATTTGATATTTACCATCACGAGCGGCGATTCTGATGCAGTTTTCCCAATATGTAATATGTTCTTCTATACGTTGCGTTTTTTCTTTAGATAAGCCGTTAAAATACTCGAAATCTATCTTGCGTCTATGTCGAAATTCGTCGGAAATTTCTTTTGCTTGTTCAGCGGTCATATTAATCCTGAGATAACCCTAATTTAGTAAGATAGTTAAACCAAACATTAGTAGCGTTTTTATTATAGCAGTCTAAACTTTTAGTGTTAATACTTGCGGCCCAGTCTGGATAATTGTAGGCTTTATGCATTTTTTTAACCATATCATCAATTGACCCACAGGAAGCCTTAAAACGCTTGTTAATCCATTCTATCTCATCTGATACAACCACTGGTACTCTACACTGAACCGCATCTGCTGTTACGATGTTAAAACTTTCAGTATATGAAACCTGCATAGATAAATCCATCTTAGAAACCAAAGAAAGGAAATCTTTATGAGATAACCAACCGTGCTCAACCAAACTGTGTTTTGCGTGGTTATAAAATAAAGCCCGGAGGTTTTTTAACACCTGCTCTCCCCTAGTTTCAATTCTCCCAGTGTTTATATGAAAATTAAGAGTATGGTTAATTTCATTAGCAAATCTAATTGCAGCTACACTGGATAAAAGCTGGTTTTTGAGCGGTCTGATCGCCCCAAAACAACCTATATTTATTGTTTCGTGATGATGAATGTGATTATTATATATGGAATAACCTGGCTGATAAATATTGGGAAGATAATCTATCTTGTAGTCTAAAATCGTATCTATATCTTCAACAAAGTTCTGGTGGTTTCCACTGAGTTTGAAGTTATATCTATCGCTTAGGGTTTTATAACCATAGCTCCACTCCATGATCTGCCCTTCCTCAGAACAAAACGTTATTTTTGAGTGAGATCTAACCACCCAGTGGGTTTTTGGTAACTTGTGCTTATAAATTACTAGAAGTTCTTTTAACTTTTGTGGCGTGACCCAGTATGCCTCTATAACCACTAGGTCTGGTTTAAAGCGGTCTACTTCTTTGTCGATTCCATTTGCGTCAATAACGGTGCTGACTTCTGCAAAAAAACCCATTAGATTTAGGGCATTAGATAGGAATAGGGCAGAGTTCTGTAGACCTTTACAGATTCCATATGATTCATTGTTTGATTTTACTAAAAATAAAATACGCATTTTACAACCTTAAACTTCAATCTTTATAATACTGATATTGTATTATCGACTAGATAGACGGACAATTTTAATCAATTACAGACTGATGCATTACAATTTACGCACGACCGACAACCGTCCATTCTTACAACCACTCCGCCACAACTTGGACATTTTTCGCCAATCTGTTTTGTGCCATCTTTAATGTAAAGCTTGAGACTTCGTGCCATACTTCTGGCAAATAATAACAAATCATCCGTGGCAACCTTTTCTAACTGAGAAACAATGTCTATAATTGGCACATGACTACGTAATAGTAGCGAGGTCATCCGTGTAATAGCCTCTCCGTTTTCAGTAATGTATTTAGCTATGTTGTCTACCACTAGACCGTTATCAAAAGCCACTTCGTAATGACCACTCTTATGTCTAATAATATTCCCGGTTTTTACATCTTTTGGAATATGGCCGTTTTTACCGCAGAAAATTTCATGTGGGTTTTGTCCATTCAATCCTACTAGAACGAAGTATTCTGCTGCATAATATTTACCAGTATCGTCTTTTGCCCGAACTTTCATGTGGTGAACATCGCAAGGTAATGATTTAGGACGCTCTGTAACTACAATATCGCTATTAACGTGGTGAATATTAACAGATTGATCAATTGAGGTTAGTGTTTTAAGGTCTTTAAGTTCTTCTGTGGTAAAATTTTGGTCGTGTATTACTACGTTTTCTTTGACTAGATTAACCGCTAGTTCTTTAAATGGGACAAATGACACAATACCATACATTTTGCGATCTGGAAATGCTGCTATACTCTTTAGTTCGTTTTTGTGTGCCTTAACGATAAATTTATAGATATCTTTCCAGTCGGTTTTTTCTGGAAGCATATAAGTTACTGAGATAGACGAATCCACATACTTAGCCAAACCGCTCATCAGATCTAACTTATCAAAAACACTCACGTCAGTTGCACTTTTAAACCGAATTCCTAATTTATCCTTATGTTTATTAATAAAATCAATTACTGATTTTCCTATTTTCCCATCCCACGTATCTTTTACTGTGTCAGAATCTATTGGAATTCTATATCCAGCTTTTGCGAAAGTTTCTCTAACGATATTTGGCACACAAAAATAATATTCATAATGGCCACTAATCCTAGTACGTTTCCAGTAGGCTAAACCGAACGATGGCTCCACTCCATAAGACATAACTAAATCATTGAACATTAACGACAAAGTGCCAGTAGGAGCAATACTTGAAGTAGTAATATTTCTTAGGGCTTCAAAAACTAAACCCAAAGACATCATTCTTTGTATAAATGGCGATTTCTCTAGTTTTCCCCGATTAAATAATCCAAAACTACCCTTTTCTTTACCAAGTGAAATCGATGATTCATAGAGATAATAATTATACCATTTTTGGAATTCCTCTACAAAATCATTACCTTCCCTAGATCCATATTCTACGTTAGCTTTAAATAATAAGCCGCCAATATTTGTTATGCCTGCACCAGTACGTCTTAGTTTTTTTATAGCTAATTTTTGATATGGGATGGCACAAGTATTATCTTGAAGTTCTTTCTCATTAACGTTATCTAAAAACCTATTTATAGAATGAGCGATTTTTTGTAACGATTGTTTATATTTTACAATTGGAAATTTAACAGCGTTCAATGATGCTAGAACGCAAAGAGAGTCTAGACTTAAGTATTGTTCGCTCTGACCTGTAATGATACCATTAAAACATCCTGTGTGATTTTTTGGCTCATTAAAACAATAAACCTTATCTGCAATTTCCACTGGTTCTACAGACTCTACTGTTACAAATCTACGTGCATCTCTATTGGGTTTTGACACTTCTAATTTAATTCTATGAGTTTTTAATCCTAGGTTAACCAAATTATGAGCACCTGAAGCGTTTAGACATAATCTATAGCATTTTTGACATGGGTATAGCTTTTCTCCACCTCTTCCATCTGGAAGATATCTTTCTCTGGCTTCGTGCATTACACCTATTTTAGCTTGTACGCCTAGTGTAGTTAAAAATAAACGCAACTCTTCTGCAAATGTTAAATTAACCGTACTGATTTGTATAGCTATGCTATTTGGATTATATATCAAACTTCCGTCAGCGTCTATTAAGCCAGCAAACCAGTCTAGGCGATCTTGCAATCTAGCGTTGATAGGCACAAAAAACTTTGGAGCCATATCTTTTGGAAAGGTTGAGCATATCCTGTCTTGTGCCGAGAGAAGGGGATTGTTTCCTGTAGTTTCTAAAAATGGCAAGACTTCTTTCTTATCTCCATACAAAAAAGCTGCTTTGCTTTCGCCATCACGACCATGACGATGCCCATCTCCACAAAAAAAACCATGTGTGTAAGCGTGTTTAAATTCTTCGCGTGACTCTTCTACCACTGGCATTTTATATTTAGCGAGCGTGTCTTCTGATTTTAAATTAATAGCTTCTATAAATTCTTCACCGTTATCTGTAAGAATACACCATTTATGATTTTCAGTACAGACCAATGAAGTCCCATCAGATAGAGCCACCTTAACCATCGGCTGATTATAACCCATAATATCTGGAGTTACATCTGACCATTCTATTCCGTTCCAGATGGTGGTTGTTTTGCCTATGAGTTCCTTAATTGGCAAATAGCCGTTATTGGTTAGTATTTTTGTTTCCCCTCCTACGCAGCAGGCGTTGCTCGAAACAATCCTACTATCGTATTCATCATCGGGATTATAAACATAATCAGAATTAGAATATTTTTTAGCTATATCTATATTCTGAATACCTGGTTCTGCATTAGCAAACATACATTTTGCTATTAGTTCTAAAACTTCTCTGGCTTTAACTACCTTGGTAATTTTTTCATATGGTCTATTTTTAGTGGAAATGTTATAGAATTTACCACTGTCGTCCTCACAAGAGTCTCTATCGGCACTATGCCTATGAATATATACCTTATCGCCAATTTTTAACTCTGGTACTTCAAATTCTAGATTCCAGTCTTGGTCAGACTCAGCGGCCTTGTATAAAGCATCTGTACACTGAACAGAAATATTAGCGTTTTGTATTTTGGTATAATCGGCTTTAAGTTTGATAAACTCTATTACGTCAGGATGTGTACAGCTTAAGCTAAACAACATTGCTGGAATACGACCCTTTTGGCCGACATAATAACCTAGAGAATCTACAAATTTCATCCAATGGAGAGATCCAGTGCTTTCATTTGCCGAATTAAGAACCTTAGCCTTGTTTGGCCGTAGACGCGAAAAATCAACCCCTAATCCCTGTCGAAAAGCCGCACACTTTGCTACATTATATCCAGTGTTTTTTATAATAGATTCAAGGTTATCCCAATCCTCATCATTTCTGCCTGTACCAAGTGAGATTGTGGTACAATTAGCCATCGAAACATTGCGTCCCGAATCCGCCCCTTGCATAATTGAACCTGCTGGATGCCAAAACCCCTGATAGATTTCATCAAACCAACGTTCTGACCAGTAGCGTTTTTTTTCTTCCGTTTCTTCTGCTGAAGCTATATAATCACAAACTCTTTTTAGGGCCTGAACGTATGTTTCACCTTTGAATTTGGTATATTTTTTATTAAAAGCATCAATACTAAACTCATTGCCTTTAAAATAGCTTTCAGTAGATTGGTTTTTTACGTCTTCATATCTAATAAATTGTTCTTTTTCGGTTTTTTTTTCTTCAGATGTTATCGGTTCGGCAATTTCGACGAGTTCGCTAGAAATCATGTCAGACTCCATCTTGGTTTGTATTTTTATATCGACCGTAGATGGTGTTAACCTGAGTCCTAAGTGCCTAAAACCGCTATTCAAAATTAAGCGACAGAAAAATATTGGTCGCCTATAAACATATCCTTGGGTTCAATGCCAAAATAATTTTGCCACTGAATCCGTTTTCCAGATTTATAAATCTCTTTTAACTCATCTATACTGTGCCCGGCAGCACCTTGAACTTTGTTGTCATATAGCGTCTGTATTTTATTCATATCTGCCGCGATCAGACATCCCGGCATATTAAACATCGCCATGTTTGGCTGTTTTTGTAATTTTCGATCATAACAGAAATAATATCCTGAGGATTCTATATCGTTCGGCACTCTGATTGGATCTTTGCGGTAATCTAAAAGCTCTTTAACTAACTTTACATTATAAACTGTGCCCATTAAGTCAAATGGCCACCCGTAGTGGCTTGGAGAATTAACCCATCTAAATTTCAACACGGTTCCATCTGCGGGTT
>Ga0182024_10022695_pt1 | contig 11299 bp, 10 predicted proteins | sample P32metaG_FD_120480 | JGI IMG/M metagenome (GOLD analysis project Ga0182024, IMG submission 120480) | Permafrost microbial communities from Stordalen Mire, Sweden - P3-2 metaG (Illumina Assembly) | ecosystem: Environmental > Terrestrial > Soil > Wetlands > Permafrost | place: Sweden: Stordalen... | reverse complement strand
GCCACTACACTTGTCAGAATGGCATGGCAATGTTCAGGTCAATGTGATTGATTTGGATGCAGACTTCGATATTATATTGGGATTGCCATGGCACAAGGAGCATCGTCCTTGGATCCATTGGGAGACAATGATATACGAAGTTGAGCAGGATGGAAAGAAACGCAAGATCTTTCCTTCGTCAGCCTCAAAACTTATTGATATTGGGAAGGCGTCACTGAATGTGATTAGTGAGAGACGTGCGGATAAGGCTCTCTTGAGAAAGAAGTCTGAATTTGCTCTCTACTACTTCCGCAAAAGACCAGTTCAGAGTGAGAGTTCAGATACTATTGCTCCTATCGTGGAGGGTATCACGTCATCTGAACAGCAACAGGTCAAAGATCTGTTGGAAAAATACAAACATGTCTTTAATTCAAGTCTGCCGGATGGTTTACCACCGTCCCGGGGATTTGAACATAAGATTGAAACAGGCGATGCGCCTCCTGTCAATATTCGCGCTTATCCGCTGTCGTTGCAACAGCTCAAGGAGCAGACAAAGCAGATAACGGAGTTATTGGACAAGGGGTTAATTCGCGAGAGTGCGTCTTCTTGGGGCTCTCCAGTTCTCTTCGTCAAGAAACCCAATGGAGGTTGGCGAATGTGTATTGATTACAGAGGACTGAACCTCAAGACACGCAAAAATACATATCCACTCCCTCTGATCCAGACCTGTATAGATCAGATGGGGAAATCGAAATTCCTATCCACCTTGGATCTCACATCGGGTTACTGGCAAATTCGAGTTGCGGAGAAGGACATTGAGAAAACAGCTTTTAATACTCGGTACGGAAAGTACGAGTTCCTTGTTATGCCATTTGGACTCACAAATGCGCCCGCAACATTTCAAACAGTTATCAATAACGTCCTTCGTCCCTACATCGACAAATTCGTTGTGGTCTATTTGGATGACATTACGGTCTACTCCAATTCTCAACAAGAACATCTAGAACACCTACGGTTAGTATTTGAAGCATTGACCAAGCACAAGCTTTATGCTAATCCGGCGAAATGTGTGTTCAATCAACCAGAAGTAAAGTTCTGTGGACATATAATCGGTAACGGAAAAGTACGAGTGATGGAAGACAAGATCAAGTCAATTCGAGAATGGCCGCAACCATCAACGGTTCATCACATTCGTCAGTTCCTAGGACTTGCAAGTTACTACCGCAGATTTATCAAAAACTTCAGCAGAATCGCACTTCCCTTGTCAGACCTTCTAAAGGTGGGAGAAAGTGGCGATAAACACAAAAGTTGCAGCGTCCCTTGGACTACGGCTCAGCAACTTGCCTTTGATCGGTTGAAGACGGCGCTAACAAATGTACCGGTCTTGCAGCAGGTCGATCCAACAAAACCGTTTGTCATCGAGACGGATGCTTCGGATTTCGCAATCGGCAGCTGTCTCCTACAATATGATGATGACAAGAAACTACATCCGGTCGCATATCAGAGTCGCAAACTCAATGATGCGGAGATTCGTTATCCAATTCATGAGAAAGAGCTGTTAGCGATTAAACACGCTCTGGGCAATTGGCATAACTACGTCGACAATGGTCAAAAGATTACAATCCTTACGGACCACGAGTCACTTAAGTACATGAACACAATCAAGCGTCCCTCTGCAAGGCTGAATCGATGGGTTGATGAGTTTCAGATGTATGATCTGGACATAAGATATCGACCTGGGGTCAAAGCTATTGTGCCTGACGCCCTCAGCCGAAGGCCAGATTATCTGACGGCAATTGCGGAGCGAGAGCGCTTGAATCAGATTGAGTATGTTGAGTACATGGGAGAGTATCTTGCGAATGGCGCTCTGCCTAAGAATGAGTTTGATGAGTTGATCCGAGCGGAAGCTACAAACTTTGTACTTGACAACGATGGACGAGTCTGTCGAAAACTTCAACACAATATCACTGCACCATATCTGGAATGGTTATTCCGAGGGGATTTCATTCAGCGGATGCATAATGAATACGGTCATCTATCCTATCGTGGAATGATGAACCTAGTTGAGAGACGGGTGTGGTGGCCGACGATGGCTAAGGATGCTCAAGCTTTCATTCAATCTTGTCCAAATTGTCAGATTGCACAAAGGCAACGGCCAACTCAAGAACGGGAATTTGCGCATGTTCCTACCAACCAATATGTTGAACCGTTTCAGCGGTGGGGTATCGACCTCATTGGAATCCTTCCAACAACTGCAGACGGCAATCGGTGGATTCTCACGGCTGTTGATTATGCAACGGGATGGCCGCTGGCAAAAGCGCTACCGTTTGCAACGGAAGAGGCTATCGCAGAGTTTATCTTCCATGAAATCTACATGCATTACGGCGCACCTCAAGAGATATTCACGGACGGCGGAAAGAACTTGTGGGGTGGGGCAGTACAACGGTACCTTGCCAAGATTAAGACACTTCACAAGGGAACGAGTCCATACCATCCTCGAACGAATGGTAAGGTGGAATCCTTAAACGGGTTAATTGGTGGTATGCTTACGAAGCTACTACTGGGAAAGTCTACAAAACTATGGGACCTGTATCTTGATCAGGCTCTCTTCGCATGTCGTGTACGCACTCATCAAACTACAAAAACATCTCCATTCTATCTTGTTTATGGCAAACATCCAAGGTTGCTTGGCGACGTCAATGTCCCTTTGTCAACGGATGCGCTCACAGCGGACCATGAGGCAAGGATAGAAACAGTTGTTACGGCGAGGCAGGAAGCAACTCAGGCAACATATGAGCGGGCTTTGCAAGCTAAGACCCTACGCGATGAAATAGTCAAAGAACATGAGCTGCGTGAAGGGGAATGGGTGTTAGTACGACACGAAACTCCTCAGAAGTTTGAGTCAAAGTGGTTTGGACCGTACCAGATTACTCAGCGGATGGCTCTTGGAACGTATCGGTTGCAAGATCCAAACGGAAAAGAATTGCAAGCACTTGTTCATGGAAACAGACTTCTCAAAGCACATATCAACTCGACAGAAGCGTTGCGCAAGCTCTGGGCATCACCATCAGCGAAGGATGCACTGCGTAGACAAACCAACGGAAGAACGGTAGAACTAGTTGATTCAGATACACACGGTACTGAGCAACTGGACCGACTACTTCTTGGCGAGAATACGCTTGAAACTACAATTAGTCAAACTCCAATTGTTGATGAAATACCAGAACGAGAACCGGAATCGGAACCCACTTCAACAGAAGTACTAACAGAACACATGGCGGAGGCTTTCCAGCCTAGCCCAACAACCCGTAAACGCAAGAGCGAACAGTCATTGACACCTCAACGAAAATCAAGCCGCACTCGACGACTGGTAGTAAGATACAACTCCTAAGACCTTATCGATTCCAATCTTGAACTTCACGGGTTTGCTATGACACATTCAACTCGGTGCAGGTGTACCGGAGGGTGAATTGTATAGGTACTGTGGTGGAAGTTCAAGAACCGTAACGAGTAATCTAACTCGTACAAAGAGACAGGTAAGCTAACACCGCTCTGGTATGGAATCGAGTTTGGGAAAGGATGATCATTGTGACTGACAGAGCACGCTCATTGCTTAACCTTTAAAAGGGGCAGTGAGGCAAGCAACTCTGAAGTCTGGTTGGTCGGAGGTCTTGGCAGATTTCTCGTGGTGCGTGGTTTGGAAGTGAAAATTTTCGGGGGCGAAAATCATTTTTAAAGGTGGGAGACTGTGGTGTGGCGGCACACCCCACTATTTCCCGGGCGGCCCGGCATTATATAAACAAAGTACTATAGGCCGGGACTGGCTGGTAATCAATTAATCAATCCCAACCTCCGCTCGGTTTCCACATGACACTCTGTGTGAGAACACGTGTCTGTGTGGGGCCTCATAAGTTAATACTAGAACTTGATAAATAACCGGGGACCGCAAATAAAGCCGCTGTTAGAGGGAAATCCAACTGGATTGTCCGGCGAAATGATGAATTTCGTAGGAAGTCCTGGCCAGTCCGGTTCCGGAGCTGACGTTTTATTAGCGTATCTATCTCTAATCTGGAAGATAATAGGCTCTGATGTCTAGACATCAACATTTGCCCTCCCTCGAAGGTGTGCACCGTACACAAACTTTGAAGGTTATTTTGGGCTCAAAAGAATGACCAAAAACGATGTGTTCTCCAAGCTCCATGAATCCCTTCCGAATCACATATCCTCAAAGCGCACAGGTGCCCTGCGCACCCGAGCTAAAGTTCTTGGCGCTGAGAACCCTTCCAGGAGCGCCGCGCGCTCCTCCCTAGCCGCACGCGGAAGGTCCTGCTCTTTTTGCCGCTACTCCTCCTTGATTTTGGCGATCTCTTGGAGGTCTGTGCGTATGCCAGAACGTTGATCTTGGAGATGCTGGCGCGCGAGTTGCTTCCGCGAGCTGTATATTGATGTCATTGAGCTCGCTCTGTTCCTTGGCTATGCAGTCATCCAGTTTCAGGCGATTTGAAGCATCCCAGAAGTCCTCCGTGTATCTAGCGCGTTCCTCCTTGTCGAGCTTCCTGAGACGCGCTATATTATGAAGATGGGACCGTTCGCCGTGGCCAATTGAAACACATCCTTCTCAGAGGAACCGACGATGACAAAAGGTCCGTCCCATCGAGGATGTAACTTCGACTTGCGACTCAGAGGTTCCCGCATAACTAGATCGCCTGACATAATGAGGTCGTTCAGGAATGCTGTGTCGTCGCGATTTTTAGCTAGTTTCTCCAGCGCGTCGCGGTAGCGCTGAGCTGCTTCGGTGCGATATTTATCGAGGTTCTGTCTATCCTCCTTGGCGATCTCACGCTCCGGGGCCGTTGTTGATGATGACACAATCGACGCATGAGGAAGAACAGGTTCCACGCCATACTGGAGATAGAATGGCGAGCACCCTATTCGCTGGTTCTTGTGCGGGTGAAATGCTAGGAGCGCCTGATCCAAATATTCGTCCCAATTCTCGAGCCGGTGATGTACCTCCGCCGAGTGTTTCGCAAGCTTGTTGAAGTCGCGCACGTCCTTGGCGTAGACAATCTGATCGCCTTTTCGATATTCCGAGGATCATTGTGTGTGAGGATGTGACCAAAGAAGCGTGTCTCTGTGTTGAAGAAATGACATTTGTCGATTGTAAGGGAAGCCAGCAGAATAAGAAAAGACGATGAATGGATTAGATGATGATGACGATCAAGAAGAGCTGCGAGCTACATGCTACGGGTCACGTGTACCGTGACATCGATGTTGAGGATAAGGTCCGCATCCGCCAAGGCCGTAAGGACGAGTTTGAGGTGTTCGGCGTGTGCCTCGAGGGTCCTGCTGTAGATGAGGACATCATCCATATAGACAATGACGAATTGATCAATGGACTTGGTCAGGAGCCAGTTGATGCGCTGGCGTAGGTTTGTAGAGCTGGCAGGGTACACAGGAGTCAAACTCATTAGCTCCAGATATCTGTGGCGATGATGTATCGGTCAGCCACAGCATCCAACGTCGTCTTCCTCCCATAGTGGCCAAGGTCCTGGTGAATCGCCACCACCGACTCCTCAAATATCTCCAAATCCATGAAAATGCGGATACCTGTATCTTGTCGAATAGAGCTCCTTCCTTGAACTCGTGCATCAATGAATGTTCTCGTAATATTCGGTATCGTGCCTAATCTTAGGCCTCATGCTTGGTGCTGGCGTGTTGGAAACTCCAGAGCTTCCGTTCGCCTGTTGGGTATCGCTCATCTCGCGCTCGCTCATCAACATCGTCGTGCGCTCGATCAACGTCTCCTTCTCCTCCTTTCTCTCCCACCTCCGAGAACCTCTCGGTGCTGGCAGGAAGTTCTCTCTTTTCGCAGTCATTCCACACATTTCCTTGAATAGAGTCTTGAAAATATCGACGTTCCTACCGTTGGGGCTCACGGGTTTACTGTATTCAAGCTTGTATTTGGGTTTGCTGTCTTAGGTTGGCCCGGGGAGAGGTTGTTGCGTGGTATGAGTGCGTCATGGGGATGAGAGTCTCGAGGAGGCTGAAGATTTGCGATACCCGGCCCCTCTCCCAACACTCATCACGGTAGTGCGCCAAACGACGCAAGAGAAACGCGTATCTGTTGGTGAACAGGTTTGATGGGAGGAACGGAGTTCGAGAGCGCGGGGAAGGAGGACGTGTGCTGAGGGACCGAGGACGGCGAGGTGGATTATGTTCGAGGGGAGGATGGTGGGGGAAGATCTAAGGCGCGCGGTTAGCGGGCACAAAGGAGAGGACAGGATAAGTACCGTTCAAGTCAAAGAACCGTTGCACCGTCTTCTCCGAAAGCATTCCCCCCTCCTGCCCAAGAAACCTATTCGTAATAAAAATACTCCCGGCTCCCGGGGCTCCCTCGGCTTCCAACGTCAACTTGGCCGAGAACACCCCGTGCAAGAAATCACTACCATTAAACCAGCGTTGTGGAGGCCGATACCTTTCCCTGAGACGGGGCCAGTTGTGCTTTGCACATAAAGAGGACAAAGTTTGAGCGGAGGTGGTACTGCCGGTACGAATTTGGAGGATCGAGTTTGGGCGGGAAAGTTTTGGACAAGCGTGCAGCTGCAGGAGCGCAGTGAAATAAGTACTAATACAACACTTTCAGTCTCGGGCGGGCAGTGACGGGGGAATACCAAGGAAGACTTGTATTGCGAATCCTATCCCTCAGGGATGCAGGCACGCCGCACCGTGTGTCTAGACCACACGTGCCGGCAAGGATATTTATATCGAGTCATCGACCAGTGACCACTCGACGTTGTGCATCTCGGATCTTGTTTTGTAAGTTTGGTCGGTGGAAATCCGGTTGTTGCTGGTTTGATGGGTTATCGGCGTCGGAGGTTCAACTGAGTCAGCGACGCTCGAGCCTCGCTGCCGCCGCTGCCGGTGCTTGCGTCATGTAAATACCTATTTTTATACACACACTGCACACCCAAATCCAACACATTTTCATCATGCTGGCGCACGAGATCCACTTCGCTTTTCCCTCCACAAATCCAACTCACCTGCTTCCTGCTAGCGCAGGGCCAGCTAGAGATACAATTTGAGTTGGCCTCCAAATCCAACTATTCATGCCAGCGCACCAGCTCCTACACGAGGTACAATTCGCAATTCCACTTCTCATTCTTAGAATCCATGCCAGTGCACCATTTCCTCTACGAGATGCAATTCGCGTTTCCCTCCAAGTCCGACTAATCTTGATGCCGGCGGGCCGATTCCACCAGATCCAGTTCGCATTTCGTCCAACTCTTCGAATTCATGCCACCGCACCAATTCCGGTTTTCATTCATCATGCCGGTGCACAACCTGCAGCACGAGATACGATTCTCGTTTCCCTCCAACACAAAAATATTGTTCACGAAGCGGTCAAACTCAAGGACAACGTACTGATATTCGTTCATTCTATCCCCACGCTTTCATCCAAAGTACACCCAGACAACAATTCACGTTTCCCTCCAAGACCTTCATGCCAGCACACCAGTTCCCGCACGGAACCGATTCTCGTTTTCCTCCAAGTTCGTTCATTCCGTCCCCACGCTGAACTTTCTCAACTCGGTGTTAAAAACAAAAGCAACGGACCAGTCAACGATTCTCGTTTCCCTCCAACACATCCTCATGCCGGCGAACCGTCTCCGCGTTCCCTCCCATTCTTCGATTTCATGGTAGCGTGCCAGCTCAAGAGAAGTCTCGGTTCGTCAAAAATATAGTCCACGAAGCGGTCAAACTCAAGGACAACGTACTGATATTCGTTCATTCTATCCCAACGCTTTCATCTAAAGTACCCCCAGTCAGCAATTCACGTTTCCCTCCAAGACTTTCATGCCAGCACACCAGTTCCAGCACGGGACCCGATTCGCGTTTTCCTCCAAGTTCGTTCATTCCATCCCCACGCTGAACTTTCTCAACTCGGTATTGAACGCAAATTCTCAACTGGTATTGAAACACAAAAGCTATCGGATATATAATCTTACGGGAGGGACAGCTATGAAGAATCGCCAAGACGGTATCGTTAGATTCAATAAGGAGACTGGTGCCATCTACCTCATTTCATCTAAAGCACCTCCAGTCAAAAATTCACGTTTCTCTCCAAGACCTTCATGCCAGCCCCGTCGATGGTATCATCTTACGCCCCCGACAAGAAAAGGAAATTTGAGGATCCCAAAACCATCAAAACTGAGGAAGATATGGAATCCGAAGGATTGATCGAGAGGAATAGACAGTTAGAAGTAGAAGCACCCCTGCACTACTATTGCTAATGAAAGTCGACTGTGAAACGCTTGAATGCCAGCACACCGGCTCCAGCAAATCTCGGATCGTCAAAAACATAGTTCACGAAGCGGTCAAACTCAAAGACAATTCACGTCATCCTCCAAGTCCTTCCTGCCAGCACACCGATTCGCGTTTTCCTCCAAGTTTGTATCCTTGTTAAATCTGACAATACCGTCTGAACTTTCTCAACTCGGAATCGAAACACAAAAAGCATCAGATATATAATCTTACGGGAAGGACAGCTATGAAGAATCGCCAAGACGGTATTGTCAGATTTAGCAAGGAGGCTGGTGCTGTATATCAGTACCCCCAGTCAACAATTCACGTTTCCCTCCAAGTTCGTTCATTCCATCCCCACGCTGAACTTTCTCAACTCGGTGTTAAAAACAAAAGCAACGGACCAGTCAACGTTTCTCGTTTCCCTCCAACACATCTTCATGCCGGCTAACCGCGTTCCCTCCCATACTTCGATTTCATGGTAGCGCGCCAGCTCAAGAAAGGTCTCGGTTCGTCAAAAACATAATTCACGAAGGGGTCAAACTCAAAGACAATTCACATTTCCCTCCAAGTCCTTCCTGCCAGCACACCGATTCGCGTTTTCCTCCAAGGATAGGGTCTGGCCTCGAGACTAGAGAAGGCACGGTTAGAAGCTATCAACGAAAGAGATTGGTTTGCATTGACGCACTACAATGGTTCATTAACTGGATCGATAGTCACAGCTGCAAGACTATCTATTGAAGGCGGATGGGATTTTAGCGGTCGGTGGCAGAGGGAGGCAGAGGGAGGCAGAGGGAGGCAGATGGAGGCAGATGGAGGCAGATGGAGGCAGATGGCGATAAGAGGGGGGTAATTGCTTGACAGAGATGGATCGGGAATTGGGGCGGAGGGGGGAGGAGGAATAAGAGGCGGGTGTGACTTAGCGTTCATGATAATTCACTAGTGATTTCGATGAACTGTGTTTATTTGAACCGCTATCTACTTCGGTTTACACGAGTCAGCTTCCTGCCCCTTTCGGGTTCATCCATCCCATCCGTCTGGCTTGTCGCTAATTTCGTCCACCACACTGCACCATCTTCATTCCCTTCCAACGTCCCTGGTCTGCGCGAGCGCTTTGGTCCACTGAGACGTCACCTTGATTAAGCGGCCTAGCTTTGGGTTAAATACGCGATTATTTTGTAGGCTTTGCTAGGCGAGCAGCAGTCTCTAGTTTCAATTACCGATAGGCGGCGTCCGCTGTCGGGGGCGGCTGTTCGGTCTCCTCGACTGATCACGTCTTTTGTCCACAACCTAACGACCAATTTGGATAGCTGGAAACCACGGGATTGATTGGTGGACAAAAACTTTAAAAGTGGGATAGGTTTGAATGCTACGATTGGACGCCACTAAGTACCACCCACCCATCAATTAATTCTTCTAAGTCCTTTCCCAACACTGTGTTTCGGTCTAGCCCCTTTCTTCTACGAGGATACCTCTGCCCCTTTCGGTGCCCCCATGCGTCTATCCCATTCGTCTGGGTTGTCTCTAATTGCGTCCCTCCACCACACGGCACCATCTTCATTCCCTTCCAACATTCCTGGTCTGCGCGTGTCCTGACTCGTCGGTCCAACAAGACCTGGCCTTGATTTTACCGGCCTCTAAAATTATCAGCAATTGCAAGTGCGCGCCTCGCCTCGCCCATAACATCCGGCCATTTGCCTGGAGCGATTCTTATTGCGCCTCACGCAACTCGTACCAACCCCACTACGTCTCCACCGCAAACATGATCAGTAACCATATTCAGCGCAAGGGGGGGTCTTCAGGCGCGAGTCGCACACCTTCTACGAATATGGCACCTCCTACCGCCACCAAGCCTCAATCAGAACCAATGCAACGAACTGGTCAAACTCTCATATCAGATTCAGAGTCTCACTCCCCTGAATGTTCACCATCCGACAACGATTTGATTTTCGAGTCGTTTACATCCGAAACAAATGCCGCGCGTGTTGAACCATTATTCGCGCATACACCTGGATCCCTCCACAACCCCCTTCATCCTGGTCATCCTACTCTCCTTGGTATTGCCCTCTCAGGAATATCCCCTAATCTCAAGCTGTCGCGGAGCTCCTTGCATATTCGTTCATCCCGCTCAATGAAAACAAATATTTTACAGAATCGGTACTACCTTCATATGCGTATTGGGACGACTCCTGCAGCGCAAAGGAAGCCACTGTTCTAGCCGTCCATCGTCTCGTTCAGAAGTCTGCCCTCCCGGTCGATACCTTCGTCCTCGCGGCTCTCATCATCCAGCAGCTGCCAGAAGCCTTCTACATTGAATGGAAGCGCGCCTTGTCAAGGCGTATCCCTCGAGATGCTTATGCGGGACGGAGCAAGGAGCTAGTACTCGTGACTGCGATTGTATTTTCCTGCGTCTGAGACCCGCTAATCTAAGGTTGTCGCACAGAAGTTTCTACATGATTCCATCTATATTTTGACCACTTGGTCTGAGCTTGTCTGCGAGAATCGAGAGGATATTCACGAGGGCAATCTGAGTGTTACTGAGCGATTGATTCTTAAACACATCGATTGGAGGGTCAGCAAGATCGCCGATACACAAGTCATCGCCGCATTGTATACAAAGGTCCATGAAGACGCAAAGGAGTCCTGGGAACGCTACGAACAATTCGTCTGTCCAGAGTCTGACGATTACTACAGACCCGATCACTACAATTAATCTTGTCCTTCTGGACGACAACATCCCAACAAAAGTTTGTTGAGAATCTAGTCTATTGTGGGACGGATGGGGCTTGCTTTGAAAGGCAGGTTGATTTTAGGGTGTTATATTATTACGACTAGAAGGTTATTCATGGTATTCTTCGTCTTCGGTTGCCGAACGAGGACAGTTGTGTTGGCGGTCTGGGACTACTCTGCAGGCAAGGGTATTTATGTATTTCCAGAGGTCATGCTAGCTATACGACGGGCATTTCGATTTTTTCTCTTCCTCTTCTACCGTTGTACTCGAACTGTATATAGGTAGCTG
>Ga0182024_10022694_pt1 | contig 11299 bp, 7 predicted proteins | sample P32metaG_FD_120480 | JGI IMG/M metagenome (GOLD analysis project Ga0182024, IMG submission 120480) | Permafrost microbial communities from Stordalen Mire, Sweden - P3-2 metaG (Illumina Assembly) | ecosystem: Environmental > Terrestrial > Soil > Wetlands > Permafrost | place: Sweden: Stordalen... | reverse complement strand
GCGAACGAGAGTTCCTCGTTCACGTTGGGCTGGAAGAAATACTTAACGATCGACTTGCCGCTCAGATTCTGTGACTCCGTGTGCTCGACGTCGTTCACGGTCGTCTGCGCGGTGCGCTCGCTGGCGAGCACCAGGCGCGTGGCCATCTCGTCCGGGGAGAGGCCGGTGTAGTTCCAGATCGCGGCGACCACCGGAATCTTGATGTTCGGAAAGATGTCGGTGGGAGTGCGCAGGATCGAGAACACGCCGAGGAGCGTGATCAGGATCGCGAGCACCAAGAAGGTATACGGGCGCCGCAGCGCGAGTTTGACGATCCACATCCGCTCATACCCTAGCGCAGTGCAGCGATCGCGGCCTATTCCTCCAAAGGGGCGGCGAGATTTTAGGTTCCCCGCAACCGTCTATGCAGAAAACTCATTAAAGTAAATACGTAACACATTGATAAAGCAGATGTTCAGTTCATCATTTAGATCCGCTCTCTTTGAGCGGATCCCCACGAGGCACAGGCGGCCCGAAAGGGGATTCAGCCGCCGGGCTTACGGTCTTTGAAAAACTTCGTTATGCGCGCCAGCGCATCAGGGGCCAGTCCCTCGTTCTTGAACAGGCCGAGCGCGTGAGCGTCGTGTAGCGTGAGCCCGTTGCTCTCGATCAGCGCGCGTTTGTTCACCTGGTTCGAGTACCAGGAGTTGGCGAGGATGTCATGGCTCAACGCTACGAGTTCAGCCTCGAAGCGATCATCGGCGAAGCAGAAATTCGCCAGATGCATGTCGTGCGCCTCGGCGCCCGAGTAGCTGCGACACGTGAACATCATCTCGCTCGCCTTGGCTGTGCCGACGCGGTGAGGCAGGCGCAGGCTTAAGCCCCAGATGGGCGTCAGGCCCCAGCGCGCGTAGGCGTCGCAAAAGCGCGCGCTGGCCGCGGCGACGATCAGGTCGCCTGCCAGCGCCAGCTCCAGCGCTCCAGTGGAGCAATGGCCCTGTACCGCGGAGATCACCGGCTGCGGGAGATTGGCAATCTTCTCTATAACCTCGACGTAGTGGTGAGGCTTGGCGTGCGCCTTGACCTGCGCGAGTACCTCTTTCATGTCGTGGCCGGCGGAGAAGTTGCCACCCGCGCCGCGCAGGATTACGAGCCCGATAGTCTTGGTTTCACGCGCAATTGCGTCGACGTGATCTTCCAGGCGGTCGATGAGGTCCTTGGACAGGGCGTTCACTTTCTCGGGGCGATTCAGAGTGAGGATCGCCACGCCGTCATGATTTTCGCGCACTACCAGCGTGTTCATTTAAAGGTTCCCTCCGGACGATTCCACCAGCCGCCGCCGAGCGCCTGGAAGAGGCCCGCGGTATCGGCATAACGGTTGGCCTGCGCCTGGACCAGGGCGATTTCCGCCTGCCAGTAGGTCTGCTCCGCGTTCAGCATGGCGACCGCGCTGATGGTGCCGAGCTGGTGCTGCTTGCGAGCGAGCTCGAACGAAGCGTTCGCGGCGCGCTCTGCCTCGGCGTTGGCCTTGAGCGCATCGGCGTCGGCATTGAGGGCGCGCAGCGTATCGGCTACGTTCTGGCAGGCGAGGATCACGGCGGCCCGATATTGCGCGCCGGCTTCATCCAGCGCCGCATCCGCCGCCCGGTGCTTGTGCAGCAGTGCGCCGGCGTCGAACAAAGTCTGCGTCAGGGAGGCGCCGGCATCCCAGAACCGGGTAAAGGGGGTGAACAACTGCCCGATTGCGAGCGCCGCTGAGCCGGTTTCAGCACTGATTGAAAACTGCGGCAGCATGTTGGCCATCGCCACGCCGACCTGCGCGGAGGCGGCGTGCATGTTGGCTTCGGCGAGCAGCACATCGGGTCGCTGCGCCACCAGTTGCGAGGGCAGGCTGACCGGCAGCTGCGTCGGCAGCGTCAGGTCCTCGAGGCGAAAGGTCTCGGCCGGCTCATCGGAGGGCAGACGGCCGAGCAGCGCCGTCAGCGCGTCGCGGGTGGTCCCAAGCTGCTTTTGTAATGGCGGCAGGGTCGCGGCCGTCTGGGCCTCAGCGGCGATCTGCGGCAAGAGATCGACATCGCTGGTGGTGCCGAGGGAGCGCTGCTTACGAGCCGTGTCCGTGACCTGGTGCTGGAGCACGAGCAGCCGCTCGGTCGCGGTGATCTGGCCACGCAGCGCGGCTTCCTGGATGGCGGTGACCACGACGTTGCTGCTCAAGGTCACATCTGTGGCGATGAGTTGGTAGCGCGCCGCATCGACCTGCGCGCCGCTGGTCTCAAGCTGGCGGCGCATGCCGCCAAAGACATCGGGCGAGTAGCTGAGAGTGAGTTGGGCCGTGTAGAGGTTGTAGTAAGGATTCGCCTGCGGGAGGCTGGTGGGATTGGCGAGCGTTTCAACTGGGTTCTTGGCGCGCGTGGCGTCGAAGCCGCCCTGCACCGTGGGCAGAAAGCTCGCGCGCTGCGCGGCGTAGAGCTCATGCGCCTGGCGCAGCGCCGCCTGCGCCGCGTCAATGTCGGGGTTGGCCTTGAGCGCCTGCTGGACGAGATTCGTGAGCGGCTGCGACTTGAACAGCGTCCACCACTCGCCCGGAATATCCGTGCCGCCCGCGAAGTGCTGTGCGGCGCCGCCCGTACCTTCGGCCGCGGCCGTGGTGCCAGCGGCGGGCGCCTTGCCGTAGTCGCTCGCCGTGGGCGGGGCAGGGCGCTTGAAGTTCGGCCCCACCGCGCAGGCGCTCAGGAGAGCGAGCACGGCAGCAGTCAGGGTGCGCGACAACGTTCTCAGGCCCATCGCGCTTCTCCGTGGCGTCGCTCGGCCCAGTGCTCGATGACATGGTACATCGCGGGCAGCACGAACAGGGTCAGCACGGTGGAGATCGCAAGCCCTCCGACCACGACCGTGGCGATGCCGCGCTGTACGTCGCTGCCCACGCCGGTGTGGATTGCCGCGGGCAGCATGCCGAGTGTGGCGACGGTGGCCGTCATGAGTACCGGGCGCAGCCGTTCGGTCGCACCCTTGAGGATGGCATCGTGCAGTTCCAGTCCCGCCTGGCGCATGCGGTTCAAGTTCGCGACCATGATGATGCCGTTCTGAACGGCGACGCCAAAGAGCGCAATGAAGCCGACGCCGGAAGCGACGTTGAGCGTCTGGCCGGTCAGGTGCAGCGACACCAGGCCCCCGAGGGTCGCCAGCGGTACCACACCCAGGATCAGCAGCGCCTGGCGGAAGGAGCGGGTGCCGATGGTGAGGAAGATCAGCATCAATCCCATGACGAGACCGAGAATCAAGAGCAGCCGCGACTCTGCGCGCCGCTGGTTCTCAAACTGCCCACCCCACTCAAGACGCACTTTGGCTGGATCAAAGTGCACCTGAGCGGCAATCTTTCTCTGCGCTTCATTCAGATAACTGGTCAGATCCTCGCCGCGGTTGTCGATGCGAATAGTGAGATTGCGGTGGCCGTTTTCCCGCGTCACCGTGCTCTCGCCGGTTTGTACCCGGATGTCAGCGATCTGTGACAGCGGCAGCTGCATACCGCTGGCTGTATGCACAGTGAGATTACCTAAGGTCTCGGGCCGGTCACGGCTGGTGGCGACAAAGCGCACCGTGAGGTTGTAGACCCGTTCACCGACGTAGACGGTCGAAACTGGCGCCTGGCCGACCCCGGTCTGAATGACGCTCTGCACGTCGGCGATGTTGATGCCGTAGCGCGCCGCCTTTTCGCGATCGATCTTTATATTGATCTGCGGGACCGGCGGCTCCTGGAAGACCGAGGCGCTGGAGGTCTGAGGGATGGTGTTGAGCACTGCGACTATCTGCTCGCTGAGCTTGCGCAGCAGCCCTAAGTCATCGCCATAGACCTTGATCACGAGCGGGCTGTGAGCGCCGCCGATCATGTCGTTCACGCCATCGATGATCGGCTGGCTGATGCCGATTGAATAACCGGGCAAGGTGCGTGCCAGGGTCGCGGCGAACTTGTCAACGAATTGCTTCTTTGACTCCCCGCCCGGCCAGGTGTCATAGGGCTTCAGTCCCACCGGCGCCTCGATGTGCGACATGGTCCAGGGATCGGTGCCGTCGTCGTTGCGGCCGGTCTGGGTAACCACGTATGAGACTTCCGGAAACTTCAGGATTTCACGTCGCAGGTCGCTCGCCATGTCGCTCGCCTTGTTGAGCGCGAGCCCGGTCGGCATCTGCACCTGCAACCACAGTGATCCCTCATCCAGATCGGGGAGGAAATCCCGGCCCACTGTGGCCCCGAGCCCGACCACGGCGAGCAGCGCAAACAGCGCGATCCCGTAAACGATGCGCGGCTGGGCGATGCCGGCGCTCAGCACGTGCTCGTACCAGTGCGTCAGCCGCTCGAGCCAACGGTTGTGATAGACGCGCCCGGGCTTCCTGAAAGCGAAGTAGGCGAGGGCGGGCACCAGCGCCAGCGCCGTCAGCAGCGCACCGAGCAGGGCGTACCCCATGGTGTATGCCATGGGCGTGAACAGTTTCGCCTCGGCACGCTCGAAGGAGAACAGCGGCAGGTAAGCGGTAATGATAATGAGGCTGGCGAAAAAGATCGGCCGCGTCACCTGCACCGCCGCCGCCTTGACCTCGCTCTCGCTGAGCTCCTCGTCCGGCATCGCCTCGCGCCGGCGCAGGATCGCCTCGGTCACGACGATCGCGCCATCCACCAGGATGCCAAAGTCGATGGCACCGAGGGACAGCAGGTTCGCGGACACGTGGGTGAGGTTGAGCAGCGAAAATACGAACACCAGCGCCAGCGGGATGGCAACGCCGGCGACCAGGGCGCTGCGCGGGCTGCCGAGAAACAGGATCAGGATCAGGAACACCAGGCTGATGCCTTCGAGGATGGTGCGGCGGACTTTGTGGACCGTAGCCCGCACCAGATCGTCGCGGTCGATATAGGGCACGATCCTTACGTCGTCCCTGGCGAGCTGACGGTTCAGCTCGTTGACCTTGGCGTGGATGCCCTTGAGGGTCTCGGAGGGGTTCTGATACTTCAGCATCAGCACGATGCCTTCGATCGTGTCCGGATTGCGGTCCTTGCCGAGGATTCCCTCACGCTCCTGGTGGCTTAAGGTCGTGCGACCCAGGTCGCGCACCAGCACTGGCGCGCCGTTGACTTGCGTGACGACCGTCGCACCGATATCGGCGAGGCCTTTGATGAGCCCGACGCCGCGGATGATGTAACTCTGGTCGCCGCGCGACACACGGCCGCCGGCGGCGTTGGCATTATTGTTGTTGATCGCGTTGATGACGTCGGTAATGCCGAGGTTGTAGTGCTGCAGCTGCTGCGGGTCGAGTTCCAGCTGGTAGTCGGTGGTAAAGCCGCCGAAGTTCGTGTCATCGACCACGCCGGGTACGGACTTGATTGCCGGAATCACGGTCCAGCGCTGGATTTCCGAGAGTTCCTGCAGGTTTCTGGTGTCGGATTCGAGCGTGTAGCGGTAGATCTCACCCCCGGGTCCGGCCACCGGATCGAGTGAGGACGAGGCGCCACTCGGCAGCGTCACCCGGCTGATGCGCTCCAGTAGCCGCTGCCGCACCCAGTAATCTTCATAGCCCCCGCGAAACAGCACCGTGATCAGCGACAGCCCGAAGGTGCTCTCGGAGCGCATCAGGAGCAGTCCCGGGGTGCCGTTGATCTCGCGCTCCAGCGGCACGGTGATGAGCTGCTCGACTTCCTCGGCGGCGAGCCCCGGCATCTGCGTCGTAACCTGCGCGGCGACGTCACCGAGTTCCGGATACGCCTCGACGCTCAAGGTCTCCCAGGAATAGATGCCGAACAGGCTCAGGAGCACGGCGATCGCAATGACCGCCATGCGTCGTCGCAGGCAGAAGTCGACAAACTGGTCAATCATTCAGGAGGATTCCGCCCTTGACCACGACCTGCTCGCCGGGCCGCACGCCGGAGGCGATGGCAACCTGGGAGCTCTCCTCGAGCAGCGGCTCGACCGTGCGGCGTTCAAACGTCCATGGCGCGGTGGCGACAAACACGCTGGTGCGATCGTTGTTCATGAGCAGCGCCGAACTCGGCAGCACCACGCGCTGTAGTGCCGGGCCATGCAGCGTCACGGTCGCGAACATATTGGGCTTGAGGAGCCCGTCCGGATTCTCAAAAGCGATGCGCGTCTTATCGCGGCGCGAGTCCGGCTCGATGACGTCCGACACGAACAGCACCTTGCCGCGCAGCGTCGTGCCCGGGTAGGCGTCGACGCTCACTTCCGCCTCCTGGCCGCGCGCCACGCTGGCCACGTCGGCCTCCGCGACCAGCGCCGTCACCCACACGACTGACAGATCCGCGATGGTCATGAGCGGTTGGGTGTCGTCGTTGATGGTGGCACCGTGCGCGACCGAAAGCGCCGTGACGCTGCCCGCCACCGGCGCCCGGACCGTCATGAGGCGGGCGTCGCCGCGAGCCTCGGCGGGCGCACCGATGGCTCGCAGGTGCTCACGCGTACGGGCGTACTCGGCGACCGCCTGCTGGTTGTCGCTGCGAGCCAGCTCGAGGTCTTTCTGTGCGGTGGCGCCGATCTTGAACTGCGCCTCCTGGTACCCGAGGTTCTTCGCGGCGAGCCTGGCGGCACTCGCCGCCTTGTCGTTATCGTCATAGGCCTGAGCCAGGTCCGGGGAGTCGATGGTCACCAGCGCCTGGCCGCGCTGCACGTGGTCTCCCAGCGCGACTTTGATCTCGCGGACCCGGCCGGCCCCGGGGGGCAGCACGGTGACGGTGCGTGCGGGGTCGGATTCGACCACGCCGGGAGCCTTGATCAGGGCGGCCTTTGACTCCGCCGGCGCCGCTAGCACCGTCAGCTGCTGGCGCAGGGGCGAATTCTCCGGGATGAAGATCTGCTCGCCCTTGTGTACCAGGGCAGGGGTCTCATCGGCCGCGTTACCGCGTCCTCCGAAGAGGCCAAACCCATGGGTAAGGAGCAGCGCCACCAGCAGCAGACCAAGCCCGAGGCCCCCCCACAGAAACGCGCGCCCGCCCGCGGTCGGCGAATGATCGTGGATGTCCATGCTGGCCGCTCAGGCTAAAGTTCCAAGGTTACCCGGATTATTGTGACATTACGTCGCGCGGGCGCGGCGTGCGTCCTGGCTCCTGCGAGCCCCAGGGGCGCGGCACTGCGCAGCCCGCCGCCGTACGGCCGGCGGACTATACCATACCCCCTACCCTATACAGGAAGAGCAGCGCGGCCTGCCGGCGGGCTCACAGAACCTTGGGGGAGATCCAGCGCGGCCAGCGCCAGGATAGCGAGCCGGGTAACCTCAGTTGCCCATTTTCTTGATCGCCGTCAGCGGTGTCTGCAGCGTACCGTCGTTGTTGATATCGAAGTCGTAGTCGAATGGCTTGAAGGAACCAGCCTTGTAAAAAACCACCTTGCCACCACCGGTAAAGCAGTCGAACGGCATGGGGCCACCCAATCCTTCGGAAATGGTCGCGTGACCGGAGCGGAAAATCACCTCCATGCCGGCCATCCCGTTGGTCGGCTCCCATCGACCCTCGTATTTACCCGCGCAACTCACCAGGCCCGCCCGCGGAACCTGCCCCGCGGCCCGCTGTGCCGCGGCAGGCGGGGGTGCCGTGGTCGACATGCGAATGTTCTCCGGCGTCGTGTCCACGTGATCATCGCCGAAGCCCGTATCGACCCCCGGCACCTTGATGTTGTACATGTTGAGATTCTGTCCGCGGATCTCACCCGCCATCCAGCGGCTGTTCACGAGCACCTGCACCCGATCGCCCTTGTCGTATTGTCCGGCGGCGTGATCCTGGGCCGTGAGTGTTCCGAGTCGCCGCACTTCCGTGGGCCACTGCTTCGAAACACTGATGCCGTTCGGCAGTTGCACCACATAGAAGGTGCCATGCACCTGCAGGACTTTGGCTTCCTGCCAGCCGTCACTCAAGATACGCACCGTGTCGCCGACCTTGAATCCGCCAGGTCCGGCGCCACCTGCTGGCGCGCCCGGCATGGTCGGCAGGGGCTGCAGGGCGCTGCGTGCGTCGGCCTGGGCTTCAGCCGGGGTCTGCAGATGGCAACGCGGTAGGAGACCCATGACCTGTGCGTAGGTGGACTTGCCGCGCTGAAAGGGGTGGCCGGCATTGAAAGATTGAACGTCACACCAGTCGTTGGCGCCGGTGCCGCTGCATGAAAGGAACTTGAAGCTGTAAGGGGCCATGCACTCGTACATGACGTTCATTTGTGGCGCGGCCTGCGCGTGCAGGCTCGAGACCGGCACGGCGAGCAGCACGCATTGCAACGCGGACATCCGCACCTTGCGTGATTGAAGGATCTTGAAGCCTCTCATGCCGAGCTCCTATTGCGGTGTGCTGTTTATTCTTCGGACGCCATTCCACAGACGCGTACCGCGCCGTATTGTCAGGGCGGTCGCTTCTTTACCAGGCAGTCGCTAAAGCTGAACAGAAATTCTACGTTGCCGTCCATGAAGCGTACAAGACCCTCATCACTCAGACGCTGCGGCAAGGGAAGTGTCAGTGCCGGGGACTCCGGGCCCGTTTGTCCTGACGTTTGCCCTGGGTCCACGTCTGTGTAACAGACAGCAGTTGCGTGTAACCCTGACTGACCCGGTGTCTTCGCGCCACACTATTCATGAAGAACGTCCTACTTGTGATCGCGCTCGTGGGCCTGGGGCCGTTTGTGGGATTGTTCTCTCTTTGCTGCAGCGCAGGCGGGCCCACCACTGGCCGATGGCGAGTGCGGGTGGCAACCCACACCAGCGTCCATCGCCGCAGTCGTACTCGAGGAAGACAAGGTCTAAGCTGCGCACGCTACGGGGTGCGGCGTTAAACGGGAGTGAGTCATGAATGCAAACAACATCAACAATCCGCGCGGCACGGTCATCAAAGTGCCCGATGCCACGCCCGGAATCCTGTCGGTCAACAACCAGCAGTACCTCTTTACGCTTGAACGGGTGTGGAAGTCAGCCATCGCTCCGGCCCCCAATCAGACGGTGACGGTCGAGCTGGACAGCGCCGGCGTGGTGACGTCCGTCACTGTGATTGACCAGCAGCAACTCGCCAAGGAACGACTCAGCGAACTTAGTGGTGCGGCGCAGGAGCGCGGCAAAGCAATTGTCGAGCAAATTCGGGGCGGCTTGGGCAGCGCGGGTGGTCCAGGTGGTGTAGGCGGCCAAGTCCTGGATGGCCTGCGCTCGCTGGCCGCGCGTATGGGCCCAGTGGCCTTGGGCGCCGCGGTGGTTATCTGGATTGCCTATTATTTCTTCACGGCTGCTGGCGTATCGGGTGGCGGAATGGATATGGGGTCGTTTTCTTTCAGGACCCTGCTCGGCACTGACCTGGGGGATCCCAGCTCGCTGGCCAGTCCCGGGCACATTCGCGGACTGTTGCGGTTCATAACTCTGCTCGCCATCGCGGTCCCGTTTGCGGTTCCCTTCATCCGCACCAGCTGGTCGCGCTATCTGAATGCGGCGCCGCTGGCTGCCGTGGTGCTTGGGTGGCTGGTGATCCACGAAAACGAAGCCAAGGGCCTCGGGCAACTCGGCGCCGATAATCCTTTCTCATTCAGATGGGGATTCTACGTACTGTTGATCGCCTGCCTGGTGCTCGCTTCAAGCGTCCTGAAAAAGCCGGCCCAGCAGTGACTGCGCGTCAGGTCGCCGCCCGCAGTACCCTAATGAGATCCATTGAGGCCAGCGCGAGGATGGCGAACCAGGTCAGGGCCTGACCCATGCCGCGGCCGATGTTTGGCGCGTCGCTGCCCCATACGCCCGCGGCGTGCAGCACGCGCCCGAGAACCATGGCGCAGCCACACACATGCAGGGCAGCGTGAGAGCCGCCGTTCAACTCGTAGACGAGCATCAGGAGCAACGCGATCGGGATGTATTCGGCGGCATTTCCATGGATGCGGATCATGCGCAACATGACCGGGTCGCTGCCGGCTCCCAGGGAGACTTTGAGCTTGCTTCGGTGCACGGTCACGTTGATGGCGAGCACCATCAGAAGCAGCGTCAGGATGGCGGCGTACAGCGCGGTGACGGGTAACAGCATGGGGAGATACCTCCTGGCTGGCGGTCCGAAGTCTGGCACGAGCTCCCTAAGAAAAAGGCCCGGACCTTTGAAAAACTCCGGGCCTTAGCCTGGTTCAACGCTTCACGGCCTGCGCAGTGAAACCAGGTCGCGCGATGGGTTTCAGGCGCTGTAGTCAGCCGCAAGCGTTTCGTCTTTCGCCTGCCGTCCGCTGATGGCGTTCAGAATCACGGTGAGCACAACCGCGATCACGAGGTTCAAGATCAGCGTGTAGAACGCGGTATAGCCTGGAAATGTGTGGCCCGCGAAAGCCAGCGGATACGTGGGCTTGAGGTTCGCGAGCACCGCAAGGCGCGTGCCCGTAATGATGCCGGCAGCCCAGCCGGCGAGCAGCGCCCAGGAATTGAACCAGCGCGTATACACCCCGATCATCACCGACGGCAGGGTCTGGATGATCCAGATGCCGCCGAGCAGTTGCAGCTGGATCGCATATTTCGTCGGGACAAACAGAATAAACACCAGTGCCCCGAGCTTGACGATCAGCGACACCCACTTGGCGATCTGCGCTTCCTCTTTGTCGGTGGGATTATGGTTAATAAACTCACGGTGGATGTTGCGGGTGTAGAGATTCGCCGCCGCGATCGACATGATCGCCGCCGGCACCAGGGCGCCGATGCCGATGGCCGCAAACGCCACACCGACGAACCAGGGCGGGAAGCTGTGCAGGAGCAGTGCGGGCACGGCGTAGTTGTCGTGGAACTGCTTGAAGCCGCCCGCAAACTCCGGGAGCTTGCTGACACCCGCCGCAATGGCGAAGAAGCCGATCAGCGCGAGCAGACCCAGTACGAATGAGTAGCCCGGGAGGAGGGCGGCATTGCGCCGGATGGCGCGCCCGCTGTTGGCGCTCAAGATCCCGGTGAGGGAGTGCGGATAGAGAAGCAGGGCGAGCGCCGAGCCGAGTGCCAGCGTGGCGTAAGCGCCGTAGGCGCCGGTGGTGTTCGGACCCGGCACCGCCAGCAGCAACTTCTGCGGCGGCACGGCGGCGAAGATCTTCCCAAAACCGCCGAGTTGAATCGGAATCACGATCACGACCGCAAACGCGGTGATGTAGATGAGGATGTCCTTGACGATGGCGATGGATGCCGGTGCCCGCAGTCCGCTCGAATACGTGAAGGCCGCCAGCACCAGGAAGGCAATGAAGAGCGGTAGATCCGCCATCAAACCGGTCCCGGAAATACCCAGTGCGCCGATGACGACCTGGATACCGACCAGTTGCAGCGCGATGTAGGGCATGGTCGCGGCAATGCCGGT
>Ga0182024_10022693_pt1 | contig 11299 bp, 10 predicted proteins | sample P32metaG_FD_120480 | JGI IMG/M metagenome (GOLD analysis project Ga0182024, IMG submission 120480) | Permafrost microbial communities from Stordalen Mire, Sweden - P3-2 metaG (Illumina Assembly) | ecosystem: Environmental > Terrestrial > Soil > Wetlands > Permafrost | place: Sweden: Stordalen... | reverse complement strand
GTCTTGCTCTGATCGATGAGCGATTTGCAGCCGCTGGCCACCAGCAACGTCTGCATGTAGCTCTTGGCTTGCGACAGATTGAAAAGATGCCGACGATTCTTGGCGCTCCCCATTTCGATGAACCGCCGCTGGCGGTTGTAGCGGATGTTCGACAAGCTGCGGGCCGGGATGTCGAGATGCGGATCGCGCTTTTTTTCCGCCGACACGACCACCTCATCGGCCAGGCCGACGATGCTGGCCAACGTCTTGCGGTCGCGCGGATTGAGCGTCGCCTTATCGACCGGCGGCTTGGTCGCGGCGGAACTATCGGCGGATGCTTTGGATCGCTTCTTGCTCATTGCGGAATCGGTCTCGTAGTTTGATTGTGAAAAAAAGGGTAGAACGAATGATCGACGTTCACGCTTCGACGACTTCACATTCGATTCCGGTCGCCGGAGACAACTTGAAAAACAGTTTTACTTGCGATTCGAAGTCGATCGCCGGTTGGCGGATGTCCTGGTCACTCTTCTCGTAGGGAATGAATATCCGATAGCCCCTTTTTGGGGCTTCGATGCCCCGTTCGCGAAGAGTTTGGACGTAGTGCGCAACGTCGTCGATCTCGTAGTGTATGCCGTCGGCCGCCCGATGCTTCCGGATCGTGACCATGCGAGAGTCCCTTATTGCATTGCTATGTTCCGCCGGGCGCGATCGCGGATATCCGCCGCATTCGAGACACCCGTCACGGAAGCCAGTTGCTCAAGCACATCCCGCGGTACCGAACGATTGCCGGATAGCGCCCGCCACACCCGCGGATCGCGGGTAGCGTAAAGCCGTTCGATCGCCGTCGGATCGGTTGCCGTTTCCGCTTCCGATTCAAAGCGACGCGATTCGACGACCTGAAGGATTCGCTTTGCGTCCGGATGATTTTTGACTGCGGTCAAGAAAGCATCGGCCTTTGCGGCCGAAGACGGCTCGAGACGAGCCAGCGATTCAAGCGTCCACCCGCTATCGGCATGACGACTTATGAACGCTGCGAATGAATCCGTCGGCTCATTGGGATCCAAATAGAGGTTGGAAGCAAGCGTAATGATCGCCTCTGGATAATGATGTTGGTCGGCCAATCTCTCTAATAATTGGCGCGGTCCGCTGCGATGGCCAAGCTCATCCAAATACAGACCGAGATCGCACAATTCCAAAAGAAGATCATCCGGAGCGGAATCGTGCGTGCAAATCCAGGGGAGATCGTCTAAACGCCCCGTATGCAGAAGTTGATGCGCAACGTTTCGCAGCATCGCACCCGCGCTGTCAACCGCGGGGTCAACCGTCACAGTGATCGGTTCATCAATGGTGGCCATTGCAAGACTCGAGCAATTCGGACTATTGTTCATTGAACCAATGCCAGCGGCCGATTCTCCGGATCGCCTTACGAATTGTTCTACGGTTTGCACTCACGACCGCGGCTTGCCTCGCCGTGAGCGGAGGATCATGTCGCAACGGATTTCCATTTTGGCCGATTCGAGTCATGTCGTTGCCATCGGTTACATGCAAGTGCGGCGGGCCATGATCTTGGCCTCGATAGTAGTGAACGATGACGACGCCGGAATCGGAAACAACCACGTGCGGCGGCAATCCAGCGGGTTCGGTATACCGCCCGCCCTGCTTCGTGGCTTTCACCGGCTCTCAACTCAATTATTATACGCGGCACCACATCCCGACGAAGCATTTCTAGCCGCCCACCGCCAACGGCGTTGCCGCCGGCGCACTGCGATCGACGATCAGCACATTCTTGCCCAGATCGAGCTCTTCGTCCTCGACCGGCTTGCCGTTTTCGTCGAATTCCATGTCGGCTTGGGCCGTCTTCCTTTTGGCGACCAGCAGCAGTTGGTTGTACAAATTGTCGCGGTCGGATTCGTTGATGCCGCTGACGGCGGTGGCCACTTCGCCCAAGTAGCGCAGGAAAACGTTTCGCCGTTCGCCTTCCTGCTTGACCCGCAGGCGGCGGCGCAGATACATCCCCAGCTTCCGGCCGACGGCCTGTAGCGCCAGTCGCAATTCTTTTTGAATCTCGGGATACGAGGCGATCGCTTCTTTCGACTCGCTGGTGAACGGCACCCAGACGCTCGCCATGTGAACCATCACCGTGACGGGCGCCGACGGCAGGCTGCCGCGCGATTGGCTCAAGCCATAGGCGCGCCAATTGTTCGCAATGACCATCTGCGTGATCGCGCAAGCCGAGTGTTGGAATTGCAGCGGTACGCGGTTAGCGTATCGTAGCACGTTCATCGTCTGGCCTTCGTCCAGATTGACGTTGTGCAATGCGGCATGAAGCGCGGCGATCTCGGGCTTTTTCATCCGGCCGGGCGATTGCCGCGGGGCCGATTTCGCTTCTTCGAGAATGCGGTCGGCGCCCGCGACTCCCAGGCCGGCAAACGTGTTGGTGAGAAATTGCCGCAGCGTTCGGGCGTCGCTCTGCGAAAGCAACTCGGTCAGCGTGTCGGGCGGAACTCGCTGCGCCGTGGGGCTGCCGCCATACGCCAGCGCCGCTTCGATCACAAACGGGTTGCCGCGATAAACGGCCGGCGGCCGCGTGGCGGCCACGTAAAATTCGCCCGGCACGACGTGGTGCAATCCTTTGATCAACAGCTCTTCACCGATCGGCGCGATGCAATCGGTCGCCGGGGGGCTGATTTTCGTCGTCTGGATGGCCTGATAAATCGCATCGGCTTCATGCCGGCCGATCTTCACGGTGCCGGCCCGCGAGCTCACTTTGGCCGCCTCGCAAATCTTTCGCGCCACCGACGAGCTGACGCGCGAAAAACTGGTCGTCAGAAATTGCGCCATCGTCGAAGCTTTCGCATCCTTGAGCATCGACATCAGCCGGCCGAGTTCGACGCCGTAGGGATGCGGCTTGATCTCTTTCGGCTCGGGCGGAAGATGGTTGGTCGATCGCTCGAACAGCCGGCTTTGGCCTTCCGGGTCGAGATAATGGAGCCGGACGTGCGGATTGGCGATGGCCGTTTGCTCGAGATATTCGTCGACGCTGCCGCGGCCGCGATTGAATCGGCCTTCAAGCTCGATAGTGACGCGGGTGCCATGCGTCGTTTCATGGTTCTGATCGTTCACGGCGATCCATTCGATGCCATGCTCGGCGATGTACTTCGCCCCTTTTTCGCCCGGCGGAATATCGACCCCCTCGCCGCGGCCATTCAGAATCTCGGGTTTGTTCACCTTCGTGTCGATCTGGATTTCGTAGTAATGCGTCGGCGTGCGCTGGGAAATCTTGGAAATGATCTTCACCGGCTTGCCGGTGGTCAGCACGCCATACATCCCCGCGGCGCTGATGCCGATGCCTTGCTGGCCGCGGCTCATCCGCAAGCGGTGAAACTTCGAGCCGTAGAGCAGCTTGCCGAAGATCAGCGGGATTTGTTTTTTGAGAATACCGGGCCCGTTGTCTTGCACGCCGATCTTGAAGCGGTTCGTGCCGGAGGCTTGAATGTGGACCCAAATCTCTGGCAAGATGCCGGCCTCTTCGCAGGCGTCGAGCGAATTGTCGACGGCCTCTTTGACGGTGGTCAAAAGTGCCTTGCGCGGATTATCGAAACCGAGCAGATGGCGGTTCTTGGCGAAGAACTCGCTGACGCTGATATCGCGCTGGGCGGCCGCCATCGTGTGAGCGGTCACGCGGCGACGACGTTTTTCCGAGGCTTGAGGCTGTAGGCTTGAGGCCATAGGCTTGAGGCGTGAGGGTTGCCCTTCCTCGGCCTCCGGCTCGGCAGTGTCGTCGTCGCCATTTTGATCGACGGTGGTGTCCGTCGTTTCGGCGCTATCGCCGTTTCGAAGTGCATGGCCGTTGGACGATTGACGGGCCGAGGGCTTGGCCGGCTTGGGTTCCTTCGTGCTGGCTCGGATCAAGGTGCAAAACTCCGTTGTTGAGGCCCGGCGGCGATCGGGGGTCTATGTGGCGATTCCGTCTGTAACGACTTTGCGGATTATATCGGCCGAGCGGCTAGGCTCCCAGCCGGCTTTCCCGTTAAACCCGGCACTCTGCGACGATCTGGCATATCCGTCATCCAAAGATTCACCGGCACGGCCCCCCCTGGCCGAGATTCACAGTACGCCCGCCCATCGCGTCCACCCGCGATCGGCAGCGGGAATTTTCGATCGGTCAGGAGGAGGAGGAGCCAAACCCATGCGATGGTTGAGAATGCCGGCCGCGATTGCGGTCTTGACGTTGGCGGCGAGTTTGCTGGGAGGCAGTTCGGCGAAAGCCCAGGACTATTGCTGCCCCGGATTCGTGCCCGATTTGTTTTACAACTACTACGTCGGCCCGGTCGCCTGCTGCGATCACGGGGCGCTCGGGGCGCAGTTGTATGTCTCGCCGCTCCCCGTGCCGCCGCGAGTCGGTCAGACGTTCATCACCTACCAGGCGCTCGCGCCGCAAGAATGGCTCTACAAGCACGAGCGGCACTACTGGAAGCCGAACGGACCCTACGGCGCGGTGACGACGACGCATGTTTGGTGGCACTAAAGACAACCCGAAGCAGGCGCGGCCCCCCACCGAAAAATTCCGCAGCCGGCCAATCAATTCCGCGAAGAGGATTTAATCATGAAAAAACTGCTTTTTAGCGGCATCGCCGCGCTCGGGCTCGCGCTCGGCGGCCTGGCCGGCAATGCTTCGGCCGCGACTCCGTATCCGTACGTCTACTGGCACAGCCTGCACATGCCTTGGCATGCGGCCTATGCCGACGAAACCTACGGCGGACCGATCGCCTTGGTCGTGCCGCCGACCGTCGGGCTGCAATGCCAATACGGCTGGGGCGTTTCGGGCACGCGAGTGACGCCGATTTATCACCAGTTCGCCCGGCCCTATCCGGGTCCCGGCGTGGGTTACGTCGGAACCGGATTCTTGCCGACGCCGGCCTGGCCGAGCGACACGAATCAATTCGGCGTCTACTACATCCGCGGACCGTGGTAGGACTGGAACAGAAGAACCAAAGAAAGCCTGCCGGGTAACCAATCGCTCGGTGGCTGAATTCCGTTTACCCTCTCGGGCAGCTCGATCGCACTCCTCCTGCGTCGGGCTGCCCGAACTTTTTTGCGCGCTGAGAAAGCCACACGAAGTTAGACGGTGCAGCGTGAAAAATGGGTGCCATGCCCACGGCTCGGCGTGGTCATGATGCCAACGTAGACCGCGACTCCGTCGCGGCCGGCCTCCGTCACGGAGTGACGGGCTACCGCCGTCGGCATGGCGCCCCGGCAGCTATTTCGCGTCGGCGGCCTTATCAGCAGCTTTATCAGCAGCTTTGTCGGCAGCTTTAGCTGCGGCCTTGGCATCGCCGGCCTTCGCGTCGCCTGTCTTCGCGTCGGGAGCCTTGGCATCGCCGGCCTTCGGATCGGCCACCTTCTTATCGGCCTTGTCGGTTGCGGCATCCCCTTTCGCAGTCTTATCGGTCGTCTTGTCGGTCTTATCGACCGCCTTACCGGCCTTGTCGGCGCTCTTATCAGTCGCTTTGTCGCCGGTTTTGCCGCTTGTCTTGTCGGCGACTGCGGCCGCATGACCCTTTTTCCGCGGAACGAGCTGATTCGCCAATTGGATCGAAACATCCTTTGCAAGCGCAACCCCGCGCGGCGGTTGATCGACGGATCCGTTGACCTTGACGATATCGCCCGGCGAGGCCCACGACGGATCGGCTGCCTCGAGCTTCACCGTGGCGTCCGGCGCAACCTCGGCCTTGACCTTCATGTTGCCGCAATCAACCGAGAGAAGATTATTATGGGCGGCGGTAATCCGGCCGGCGATGTCGTACATCGACGTGGGCGGGGGCGGCCCTTTTTTCTTGGTTGCATTCTGTTGCTCTTCGAACGCATTGGCGCCGCTGCCGCCACCTGCAAAAGCACCGATCGGATTGTTGGCATCCGGCGTAAATATCACGAATTCCTTGATCGGATCGGTTCCCTTTCCATGACGATCGAAGGTTCCCTTGAATTGCACGAACATGCCCTTGTCAAGAAAATCGGCCGTCGCGGTGCCCGTCACTTTGACCTTCGATTTCTGATCGAATCGCACGAACATCGGGTTGCCGTTGAGGATGCACTTCATGTAGCTCCCCGACATGCCAACGTATTCGCCTTTGGTGTCGAAATCTTTCGGCAAGGGCGTCGCCTGCTGCGCCCGCGAGGCGGGAGCGCACCATGAAATCATTCCACAACCAACCACGAACGCCGCGATCCCCGGATACCTGGTCAACATTGAATTCCCCTTTGATTCCGATTTCTCGACAAACAACCCCCGCCGCGTTCCCCCGAAAGCCTAACCAACAACATACCAGCAACACCGCAAAATTGCTAGCAATCCGAGGCTTTGGAAACGGCCGCGGCCATTGCCCGGCGCGGCGTTGATTCGCGCCCCAAGCCCAGGGAGGCTGCCACGGCGGTTGGTGATTGAGAAGTCGTTGGCAGCCTTCCCTAGGCTTACGCGACATTCCGGCGGTAATTGCGACAAACCAACCCGTTTCCGCCCTCGATTGCCAGTCGTCCCCCGGCAGGTCACAATGCGCAAGGGGCGATATCCGACGCGGCTACATCCTCGCGCAACACACGAATATGGCAACCGATCGCGTCCGCATGACCGTCCCAAAGTTCACGGCTCTCAAGGCCGCGGGCCAGAAGATCACCATGCTGACGGCCTACGACTATCCGTTCGCCGCCTTGCTCGACGCCGTCGGCATTGAGGGCATTTTGGTCGGCGACAGCATGTCGATGGTCGTTCAAGGGCACGGCACGACCCTGCCAGTTACGCTCGACGAGATGATCTATCATGCGGAGCTCGTCGGCCGGGCCGTGCAACAGTCGCTGGTCGTGGTCGATATGCCGTTTCCGACCTTCCATTTGGGGCCCTACAAGGCGGTGGAAAACGCCGGGCGGATACTGAAGGAAACCCGCTGTCAGGCGGTGAAGATCGAAGGGGGCGTTGGACAGGCCGAGGTGATCGCCGCGCTGGTTTCAGCCGGAATTCCGGTCATGGCTCACTGCGGACTGCGGCCACAAAGCGTGCATCAACTCGGCGGCTACCGCGTGCAGCGCGATGAAGGCCAACTGCTGGCCGACGCCAGGGCGGCCGAGGCGGCGGGAGCATTTGCCGTCGTACTCGAATGCATTCCGTCGGAAATGGCCGCCAAAGTCACGCAAAACGTCGGCATCCCCACGATCGGCATCGGCGCGGGGGCCGGCTGCGACGGCCAGATTCTCGTGCTGCACGATTTGCTCGGCCTGACGACCGGCTACGTCCCACGATTCGTCAAACCCTACGCCGATTTGCGTGCGGCAATCACGCAAGCCGTCGGCCACTTTCGCGACGACGTGCGGAGCGGCAAATTCCCAGGCCCCGACCAGGAGTTTAAATAGGCTTGAGGCTTGAGGCTACAGGCTTGAGGTACGAAGCACTGCCCAATCCCCCGTCCTCAAGCCTCAAGCCTCAAGCCTTCCTCCTTCAAATAGGCTATAGGCTGAAGGCTTGAGGTACGAAGAACCAAACATTGCGAAACCGCCCGTCCTGTCCCCTGTAGCCTGTCCCCTGTAGCCTTTCCCCCCATGCCCAACCATCTGGCCACCGAAACCAGTCCGTATCTGCTCCAGCACCGCGATAATCCGGTGGACTGGCATCCGTGGAGTCCCGAGGCGCTGCGGTTGGCGGACGAGCAGCAGAAGCCGATCTTCTTGTCGGTCGGTTATTCGGCTTGTCATTGGTGCCATGTGATGGCCCATGAGAGTTTCGAGGATCCAAGAATCGCAGGGTTGCTCAACGAGCATTTCATCTGCATCAAAGTCGATCGCGAAGAGCGGCCCGATTTGGATCAGATTTACATGAACGCCGTCCAGTTGCTCACCGGTCGGGGCGGCTGGCCGATGTCGGTCTTTCTCACGCCCGGGCTGGAGCCGTTCTTCGGGGGCACCTATTGGCCGCCGACGGCGCGGATGGGAATGCCGGGCTTCGATCAGATAGTCGAAGCGGTCGCCGAAGCGTGGCGCGAACGCCGCCAGCAGGCGCTCGCGCAAGGCGCCGAACTGGCGGCCCATATCAAGGAAGCCCGACTCGCCGGACCGAGCGAAGACAAATCGAGCGGCAAATCGAGCGGCGAATTATCCGCCGGACTTTTGCGGCAAGCGGGCACGACGCTCGAGCGGCAATTCGACCCGCGGCATGGCGGATTCGGCGGCGCGCCGAAATTTCCGCATCCGCTCGATTTGCAATTGTTAATGCGATTGGGCCGGCAACCGCATGGCAAGGCGATGCTCGAAATGGTCGTCAAATCGCTCGACATGATGGCGGCCGGCGGAATCTACGACCATCTCGGCGGCGGCTTTCATCGCTATTCGGTCGACGATCGCTGGCTCGTTCCGCATTTCGAAAAAATGCTCTACGACAACGCCCTTTTGACTACCTGTTATCTCGAAGGTTTTTTGGCCACCGGGCGCACCGAATATGCCCAAGTCGTCGGCGAGACGCTCGAATACATCTTGCGCGACATGACCGACCCGGCCGGCGGCTTTTACAGCGCCGAGGATGCCGACAGCGAAGGCGAGGAAGGCAAATTCTACGTCTGGACGCCCGACGAAATCGCAACCGTGCTCGGCGCCGATGCGGCGGCATCGTTCAACTATGTTTACGATGTCAGCCAGTCGGGCAACTTCGAAGCGACCAACATCCTCAATCGGCCCAAGACGATTCAGCAGTGCGCCGCCCTGCACGGCCAGGAACCGGCAAAGCTCGAAGCCGACTTGGCGGTTTGGCGCAAGAAACTTCTGACCGCCCGCGAAGGCCGCGTTCGCCCGGGCCGAGACGACAAAGTGCTGGTCGCATGGAACGGACTGATGATCGACGCTTTCGCGCAAGCGGCCGGCGCAATGGATTCACCGCGCTGGCTTGCCGCGGCGGTTCGCGCGGCCGACTTCATTCTCGCTAAGATGCGAACCGATGATGGCCGATTGCTGCACACCTGGCGAGCCGGGCAGGCAAAAGTGCCCGCTTTCTTGGACGATTACGCCGCGCTGGTCAATTCGCTGGTCACGCTTTACGAGGCAACCTTCGACGAGCGTTGGATCGAAGAGGCCGTTCGGCTGGCCGACATTCTCTTGGCCCGCTTCGCCGATCCGGCGGCCGGCGGTTTCTTTTTCACGGCCGACGATCAACCGGCGCCGTTGGGCCGGCAAAAAGAATGGCAAGACAGCGCGACCCCCAGCGGCAATTCGCTGGCCGCGATGGCGTTGCTCCGCTTGGGCAAGCTGACCGGCCGCACCGATTACCTCGAATCGGCCATCGCCACGCTCCGCGCCGCAACCAATCTCATGGACCGTTTTCCCACCGCCGCTTCGCAAATGCTGCTGGCCTTGGATCTGTATCTCGGCCCGACGCCGGAAATCGCCATCCTCGGCAACGCCGCCGACGCCGACACGCAAGCCATCCTCGCCGACCTGCGCCATCGCTTCGTGCCGAACAAAGTTGTCGCGATGCGATCGCCGGCCTCGAAAGAAACAGCCTCCGCGCTCGATCCCCTGTTCGCCGGCAAAACGGCAACCGTGCTGCCGACCGTCTTCATCTGCGAAAATTTCACCTGCGGCGCGCCACTGATCGGCAAAGAGGCGGCGCTGACGGCATGGAAGCGATTGTCGGAAGTTTTTCCCTAGCCCGCGTACATTAAGTATGTCCCCCAGGCGCAAAACGCCTGGGCTTCGAAAAAGGCTTATCGCCTCGATGGCTCAGTTCGATGGCCCAGCTTGGCTGGAAAGTATGTGTGGCGAACGTTAGACTAACGTTTTCGGGTGGTGCCGCGCCGGTGGTTTGCGCACGGCTCCGTTCGAGTGGTTCGATCCGATGCCGCGAGGTGGCCGCCATGGCGGAAGAATTGCCCGATGATGCGTCCGATCCGTACATGTCGCCGGATGGCGTGGAATCGCGTAAGCGGCGATTGCCGTTGACGTGGATGATCTTGTTGCCGCTGTTGCTCGTGGCGATCGGGATGTTGGCCAGCGACAGATTTCGCGGCCTGATGCCGCGCAACGCGGCGTTTGAACTGATCAACAACAAGTTGATGCATCAGCAATCGGATGATTCCGGCGGCTTCGGGGCGGGGGCTGGCGATAAGCAATCTAAGCCTCTAACGGCCGAGGGAGTTCACGAGCTCTTGGGCCGGCAACCCGATTTGGTTGAAGTGAAGAAGGCTAACCTTAACGGCCAGTCGGATCCGGACGTGCAAATGGAGCCGATTGTTGTCGAAACCTACAAGTTCCCTGGAATCATCAAAAGCTACACGGTGGTGGTCACCTATTTGGAAAATGCCACGGATAAGGACCAGCCGCCGACGACTGCCCTACAAAACGTGAGGAAGGAATAGGAAGTATCCATGCCGGAGCAAATGCCAGAATCGCCGCAAGTCGTGAGCGCCCCAGGGCGGAAGTTGCCCCTTTCGACAATCGTCCTGCTGGCGCTGTTGGCGGTGGCCGTTGGGCTGATGGCGATGGATTGGTTGCATGGCCGAATGCCCAGGGATCGAGCCTACAATTTGCTCGCCAACGAAATGGGACCGGAGGAAGACGAGAAGGCGAAGGGTAAGGTCGCGCCGCCGGAACACGCGATCGGCAAGAATTTCGAGTTCTTGTCGACGGAACGGATCCACGGTCTGTTGAACCGCGAACCGGACGCAAGCGAAGAAAAGCCGGACCCGAACCATACCGATACGATCGTGACGGAAACCTACCGATATCGTGGCGCCTTCAAGAGCTATCTGCTGGTAGTGGTCTATCAGAAGCGAGTCCATGTCGCCAAAGGAGGTCCAAATACGATGGTGACAGGCTTTCAACGGACGGATTAAGCTGGGTTTGTCGGCTCTTCGTGGCCGAATCCGCGAAACCGGTCGCCATCCTGAGGGTTAAATCACCAGGGGCAAGTGTGGTTTGCGAAATGCAGGGTTAACGGAGTGCGTTTGCTGATGGCCAAGAAACGTTCTAAGTTCAATCGCCGCAATGTGTATTGCGAGAGCCTTCGCGGCAACGCCATTGGGAGCCGCCCGGCTTGCCAGCGTGGTTTTACCCTTGTCGAGCTGCTCGTGGTGATATCGATCATTGGCATTCTGATCGCCATTTTGCTGCCGGCTGTGGAATCGGCGCGCGAAGCGGCTCGGTCTAAGCAATGCATGTCGAATTTGAAGCAGCTTGGCTTGGCTTACACTCAATACTTGGACCAATATAAAGTCTACCCGGTCGATTGGAATCTCGGGCCTCCGCCGGTTCCGCCGGGCCAACCGCATGTCGGCGGCATCTTGCC
>Ga0182024_10022692_pt1 | contig 11300 bp, 7 predicted proteins | sample P32metaG_FD_120480 | JGI IMG/M metagenome (GOLD analysis project Ga0182024, IMG submission 120480) | Permafrost microbial communities from Stordalen Mire, Sweden - P3-2 metaG (Illumina Assembly) | ecosystem: Environmental > Terrestrial > Soil > Wetlands > Permafrost | place: Sweden: Stordalen... | reverse complement strand
TACGGCGACGTGGGCAAGGGCTGCGCCGAGTCGCTGCGCGGCCAGGGCGCCCGGGTCATCATCACCGAGATCGACCCGATCTGCGCGCTGCAGGCGGCCATGGACGGCTTCCAGGTAGCCACCCTGGAGGACGTGGTGGCCAGCGCCGACATCTTCGTCAGCGCGACCGGCAACTTCAGCATCATCACCGCGGCCCAGATGAGCCAGATGAAGCACCAGGCGATCGTCGGCAACATCGGGCACTTCGATAACGAGATCGACATGGCCGGCCTGGCCCGGCTGCCCGGGATCCGGAAGGTCTCGATCAAGCCGCAGGTCGATGAGTGGGTGTTCGCGGACGGGCACTCGGTGATCGTGCTGTCCGAGGGCCGCCTGCTCAACCTCGGGAACGCGACCGGCCATCCGAGCTTCGTGATGTCCAATAGCTTTACCAACCAGGTGATCGCCCAGGTCGAGCTGTTCACCAGGACCGGGCAGTACCCCCTCGGCGTGCACGTGCTGCCCAAGTACCTGGACGAGAAAGTCGCCCGGCTGCACCTGGACGCCCTCGGCGTCCGGCTCACCCGGCTGACCAAGGAGCAAGCCGACTACATCGGCGTCCCCGTCGACGGGCCGTACAAGCCCGACCACTACCGCTACTGACCGATGACCGAGCGCCGGCCCGCCGCGGGCCCGTCGTCCGCCGCTGGCTTGGCGCGCGCGGCGGGGCCAGCGCCTGCCGCGGGCTTGGCGCGCGCAGCGGGACCGTGCTCCGATATCGCGGACCCGCTGCTGGCCGCCGCCGGGCAGGCCAGGATCGGCTGGGCGGAGCGGGCGATGCCGGCGCTGGGACTAATCAGTGCCCGGTTCGAGGCCGAGCAGCCGTTCGCCGGCCTGGCCGTGGCCGCCTGCCTGCATGTCACGGCGGAAACGGCGGCCCTGGTGAACGTGCTCCGGGCCGGCGGTGCGCAGGTCCACCTGGCCGCCTCCAATCCGCTCTCCACCCAGGACGACGTCGCGGCGGCGCTGGCCGGGTTCCCTGGCGCCACCGTGTCGGCCAGGTCAGGGGCGGACAGGAAGACCTACTACGAGCACATCCACAGCGCGCTGGACTCCGCGCCCGCCCTGGTCATCGATGACGGGTGCGACCTGGTGAACACCCTGCACGCGGAGCGGCCCGAGCTGCTCGCCGGGGTGCTCGGCGGCTGCGAGTCGACGGCCACCGGGGTGGCCAGGCTCCGCCGGATGGCCGCGGCGGGCACGCTGGGCTTCCCGATGGTGGCCGCGAACGCCGCCGAAACCCGGCGCATGCTCGACAACCGGTACGGCACCGGGCAGTCGGCGATGGACGGCATCATCCGCGCCACGAACACGCTGCTGGCCGGGAAGGTGGTGGTGGTCGCCGGGTTCGGCTCGGCGGGCACCGGGATCGCCGAGCGGGCCAGGGGCCTCGGCGCCCAGGTCATCGTCACCGAGATCGACCCGGTCCGTGCGCTCGACGCGGTCCTGCAGGGGTACCGGGTGCTGCCGATGGACGAGGCGGCGCGGGCCGGCGAGGTGTTCATCACGGCCACCGGCTCCCGCGACGTGATCGCGGCCGGGCACCTGGCCGTCATGCGCGACGGGGCGATCCTGGCGAACGCCGGCCACTTCGATGTCGAGATCGACGTGCGCGGCCTGGCCGGCCTGGCGGTGGCCGTCAACCCCGAGGTCCGCCCGCATGCCGACGAGTACGTGCTGGCCGACGGGAGGCGGCTGATCCTGCTGGCCGAGGGACGGATCGTCAACCTGGTCGCCGCGGAGGGCCATCCGGCCGCCGTGATGGACCTGTCCTTCGCGGCCCAGGCACTCGTTCTCGCCTGGCTCGCCCGTGATCACGCGGGGCTGCCGGTGGACGTGCATGACGTCCCGGCCGCCATCGACGCGCAGCTCGCCAGCCTGATGCTGGCCTCGCTCGGCACGCAGATCGACGCGCTCACCCCGGCGCAGCGGGACTATCTGGACTCGTGGCGGTACGGCTCCTGAACCGGGTCAACGCGATCATCGTTGCCCAGCCGCCGATCAGGATCATCCAGAAGTTGACCAGCCGGTAGGCGAGCACCGAGGTCAGCGCGCCGGAACTGTTCATCCCGACGGCCACGAGCGCCGCCGTCAGGGTGGCCTCGACCAGCCCGAAGCCGCCGGGGGTCAGGCCAGTGCTGCCGGCCGCCGCGCCGGCGGCATAGGCGAGCAGCAGGCCGCCCCAGGGCACCGGCTGCCCGGCCGCGTGGATGGCGCAGGCCAGGCAGGCGCAGTCGCCGACCCAGTTCAGCAGCGCCAGCCCGAACACCTCCGCGTAGCGCTGCCACGGCATCCGGATGCTGGCCACCCGGTTCAGGATGTCCTCGAGCGCGTCGGCGGCCTTGCCCGGCGGGCGGCGCAGCAGGCGGCGGCTCGTGGTGATGAGCCGGGTCAGGGTCACGCTCAGCCAGCGGCGCACCCGCTGATCGCGCAGGGCCAGTAGGACGGCCACGGCCGGCAGCAGGAGCAGGGCCGCGCCGGCGAAACCGATCGCGGTCGCCAGGGACGCGCCGCCCAGCAGCGAGCCGGCCACCAGGACGAGCGCGAGCGCGGAGGTGGACAGGATCGCCGATACGGCCAGTGCCCAGCTGGTGATCGCCTGGCTGAGGCCGCGCAGCCGGAACTGCCGGTAGGAGAAGACGACGGCCAGCTGAGCCCCGGCGAACGGGACCGTCATCGACAGCGCGTTGCTCGCGTAGGTGATCGCCATGACCGAGGTGAATTGCGCCCTGGTGCCGTCGGCCCGGAGCAGCCGGCGGCGGCTGAGGCCGAACGCGGTCAGCGAAACGACCTCGCAGCCGATGGCGGCCAGGAACCAGGTCCAGTCGAGGCCCGTCAGCCGCTGCAGCGACTCGGCCAGCGTGTGCCGCCCGATCACGATGCCCGCGATGATGGCCCCGGCGGCCAGCAGCGCCACGGCGGCACGCTTGCCATGCCGCTGGCGCTGCCCGGTCGTCGCGCTCATGCCGCCGCTGTCGCCCGCACTAGCCGCTTCCTCCCGTCCCCAGCTGTCCCGGCACAGCAGGCACGACTCGCCGGGACCGGCCAGCCGGAACCGGCGGGCGGCCCGCGCTGCGGCGTCCGGTGCCCTGCCGAAGCCGGGTTAATCGTGTTCTCCGGCTCGCGCCAATACTGACACGAGGGGATAACTCGCGCGCCGCGCCTTCCGGCTGCACACTCGTGGTGTGGACGTTCCCGCGCTGAGCTGGCTTGACCCGCCCGGCGGCCCGGCGATCGTGCTGCTCGACCAGACCAGGCTGCCTGCCGAGGAGACGACGATCACCTGCGCCGACGTGCCGGCGCTGGTCGACGCGATCCGCCGCCTGGTGGTGCGGGGCGCGCCCCTGCTGGGCGTCGCTGGCGCGTTCGGCGTCGCGCTCGCCGCGTACCGCGGCGACGATGTCGCCCGCGCCGCCGCCGTGATCGGGCAGGCCAGGCCCACCGCGGTCAACCTGGGCTGGGGCGCCAGCCGGGCGCTGGCGGCATACCAGCGGGCTTTGCAGGCCGGCGGCACCGATCGAGAACGGGGCGCTGCCCGTGCTGCCCTGGCAGCGGCCAGGAGCATCGCGGCCCGCGATGCCGCGGCTAGCGCCGCGATGGCCGCGCACGGGCTCGGCCTGATCCCGCCGGACGCCAGGATCCTGACTCACTGCAACACCGGGGCGCTGGTCTCGGCGGGCGAGGGAACGGCATTTGCCGTGGTCCTTGCCGCGCACCGGGCGGGCAGGCTGGCCATGCTCTGGGTGGATGAGACCAGGCCGCTGCTGCAGGGGGCGAGGCTGACGGCTTACGAGGCACGGCGGGCCGGCCTGCCGCACACGGTGCTGGCCGACGCCGCCGCGGCGTCCCTGTTCGCCGCGGGCGAGGTGGACGTGGTGCTTACCGGCGCGGACCGGATCGCCGCCGACGGCAGCGTCGCGAACAAGATAGGCACGTACGGCCTTGCCGTGCTGGCCAGCTACCACCGGGTGCCGTTCGTGGTCGTGGCGCCCATGTCCACCATCGATCCCGACACGCCCGACGGCGCCGCGATTATCGTGGAGCACCGGCCGGCCGGAGAGGTTACCTGTATCAACGGCAAACCGGCAGCGCCAGGCGGCACGAGTGCCTATAACCCCGCCTTCGATGTCACTCCGCCTGGCCTGGTCACCGCCGTGGTAACCGAGCGCGGAGTTGCCCAGCCGGTCACTACGAGTACCCTGCGTTTCCTGGGTGCAGGATCGACTGCCTGTGAAACCCCCCCTGCCGACGTTTACGTGGAACGATGAGGCTTATGAAAGGTCGCGTGCTGGTCGTCGATGACGACGCCGCTCTCGCCGAAATGCTGGGGATCGTGCTCCGTGGTGAGGGGTTCGAGCCAACCTTCGTCTTCGACGGGGACCGGGCCATGGATGCCTTCCATGACACCCGGCCCGATCTCGTGCTACTCGACCTGATGCTGCCCGGCATGGACGGGATCGACGTCTGCCGCCAGATCCGGGCCGAGTCCGGCGTGCCGATCGTCATGCTGACGGCCAAGAGCGACACGGTCGACGTGGTGCTCGGACTGGAGTCGGGCGCTGACGACTACATCGTCAAGCCGTTCCAGTCGAAGGTGCTCATCGCGCGGGTCCGGGCCAGGCTGCGCAGGACCGACGATCCGGCTCCGGAGATGCTGCAGATCGGCGAGGTCAGCATCGACGTGGCCGGGCACGCGGTCAAGCGCAGCGGCGAGCCGCTCAACCTCACGCCGCTGGAGTTCGACCTGCTGGTGGCGCTGGCCCGCAAGCCGCGCCAGGTGTTCACCCGCGAGGTCCTGCTTGAGCAGGTGTGGGGATACCGGCACGCGGCCGACACCCGCCTGGTCAACGTCCATGTCCAGCGGCTCCGGGCCAAGATCGAGAAGGATCCCGAACGCCCCGAGATCGTGGTGACCGTCCGCGGCGTCGGGTACAAGGCGGGATCAGGCTGAGCCGGCGCGGCGGGCCAGCGCCGCCGGGCCTGCCGGATTCCGCTCCTTCCAGCGAAGAAGGGTCATGAAGGGGGCAGCGACTCCTAGCAGCGACCGGAGCGATGCGCGGTCCGGTGCCAGTGCCGCCGCCAGCGTTGCCGCTGCCGCGTGCGCCGGAGTCATCCGGCGGCTGCTGCCCGGCGCCCGGCGCGCCGCCGGGAAGGCCAGGCGCACCGCCCTGGCAGCGCGGGCACGCTGCGGAGCGGCCTGGGCTGCCCTGCGGCTGCGGTGGAGCAGGTCGCTGCAGCTGCGCGTGGTGGGCACGACGCTGATCTTCTCCGCCACGGTCATCGCGGTACTCGGCTTCTTCCTCGTCCAGCAGATTGCCGCCGGGCTGCTGCAGAACAAGGAGCGGTCGGCGGCCACGCTGGCGGCCAGCGGCCTGACCCTGGCAACGAGCCCGACCGGCTTTCCCGCGATTAATCCCGCCTCCCCTCGCGCCAGCAGCGGGCTGATGTACAAGATCCTCACGCAGCTGCCCCAGGAGACGAACACCGGCGCGACGGGTGCTGCCGTCATGATCAACACCTCCCAGGCGCCAGACGCCGTCGTGCACGGCTGGTACGAGGGCCCCTACCAGCTGGGTGCCATCCCCGCGGACCTGATCAGCGCCATTACGGCCGAGCAGGCACAGCGGAAAAGCCAGCCAAGCTTCGAGGCGACGACACTGATCGTGGCCGGCGGCAACGCCGGTCCCGCGCACACCATTCCCGGCCTCGCCGTCGGCGTCCCGGTGGGCAGTGACTACCAGCTGTACTACCTGTTCCCGCTCACCCAGGAACAGCAGACCCTCGCGCTGGTCCAGCGGGCCATCATCGTGGTCGGCCTCGCCCTGGCCTTCCTGCTCGCGGCGATCGCCTCGCTGGTCACCCGCTGGGTGGTCGTGCCCGTCCGGCAGGCCGCGCACGGGGCGCAGCGCCTGTCCACCGGCAATCTGGGCGAGCGCATGCCGGTACGCGGTACTGACGATCTGGCCGCGCTGGCAACCGCCTTCAACGAGATGGCGGCCAGCCTGCAGGAGAAGATGCAGGAACTGCAGGATCTGTCGCATGTGCAGCGGCAGTTCGTCTCGGACGTGTCGCATGAGCTGCGGACCCCGCTGACGACTATCAGGATCGCCGCGGACGTGCTGTTCGCGTCCAGGCAGCAGCTGGACGCATCGTCCGGCCGGTCCGCGGAGTTGTTGCAGAGCCAGCTGGAGCGGTTCGAGGCGCTGCTTGTTGACCTGCTGGAGATCAGCAGGTATGACGCCAACGCCGCGACCCTGGATGCGGAGCCCGTCGATATCTGCGACCTGGTCAGGAACGCGGCGGACGTGGCGCAGCAGCTCGCCGAGCGCAGGGGAACCAAGATCGAGTTCCGGCTCCCGGCCGGGCCGTGCGTGGCGGAGGCCGACCGGCGCCGGGTCGAGCGCATCCTGCGGAATCTCCTGGTCAACGCGGTGGAGCACGGCGAGAACAGGAATACGGTCGTCACCGTCGCAGCCGACAGGGATGCCGTGGCGGTCGCGGTCAGGGACTATGGCGTGGGACTCGCTCCCGGCGAGGAGAACCTCGTGTTCGACCGCTTCTGGCGGGCGGATCCCGCCCGCGCCAGGGCGACCGGCGGCACCGGCCTGGGCCTCTCGATTGCGCTGGAAGACGCCCGGCTGCATGGTGGCTGGCTGGAGGCATGGGGGGAGCGGGGCAGGGGCTCGGTGTTCCGGCTGACGCTGCCCCGCGTCACCGGCACCGAGTTCGCCGGGTCGCCGCTGCCGCTTGTCCCCGACGAGGCTGAGCTGGCCACCGGCGCCGCGGCGGCAGGGGCAGGCGCGCCGCGGGGCCCGGCGGCGGGGACCACTGCCGCAGGGAGTGCTGCGGCGGGGAGGGCTGCGTCATCAGCCGGCAGCACGGCGGCGGTGGCCGGTGACTAGGCCACCTCAGACCGTGCCACGGCCTGCCCGGCGACGGCTCGCGCCGCTGGCGCTGGTCGCCTGCCTGTCCGTGGTTGCGGCGGGCGGATGCGCCACCATTCCCTCCTCCGGGCCGGTCAGGTCACTCCGCCAGCCGCAGAACGGGGTGCTCCAGGGCCAGGACTTCCCCCAGCTGATCCCCGCGCCGCCGGGCAAGGGCTGGGCACCGAAGCAGATCGTGTCAGGGTTCCTGGCCGCAAACGCCAGCTTCGCCGGCAACAATGCTGCCGCCCGCGAGTACCTGACTCCCGGCCAGGCACGGACCTGGAACCCGGGCTCGGCGGTCACGGTGGTCTCCCAGACGAGCCTGACCCGCTCAGTGGTTCCCAACCGGCTGACCGGGCAGTCGGGCGCCAGTACCCAGATTGTCCACGTCAGCGGCCAGGAGCTGGCCACGCTGACCGCCAGCGGCCAGTATGAGACCCCTTCGGCGCCGTCCAAGCAGGCCATCAGCTTCTCGCTCAAGCTCGTGAAGATCCGCGGTCAGTGGCGGATCGTCAACCCGCCGAAGCTGCTGCTGCTCAGCAAGTCCGATTTCCTGCGCGTATACCAGCCGCGGAACCTGTATTTCTTCGCCCCGGACGGCAGCACCCTGGTGCCCGACCCGGTGTACGTGCCGCTCCAGGCGACGGCGACGCACCTCGCCACGGACCTGGTCCGGGCATTGCGGCAGCGGCCGCCTGGATACCTGTCCGGCGTGACCCAAACGAGCCTCCCGCCGGGCACCAAGGTGCTCGGAGTCAGGATCGAGGGTCCGGGTGCCGTGGTGAACCTTGGCGGCTCGGTCTCGCGGGCAAGCACGACAGTGCTAGCGAACATCGCCGCCCAGCTCGTCTGGACGCTGACCAGCTCGTCGTACGGCCGTCAGGCCATCAACTCGGTCAAGCTCGAGGTCGACGGCGTCGCGCAGCGGCTGTCCGGCGCGGTCGGCGGTTTTGAGCCCGCGAGCAGGTACTCCAGCAGGGTGCCCAGGCCCGTGGCCAGCGGCGGGCTGTACTTCATCGGCAAGGGCGGATTGGTCCAGGTGCTGCTGCCCTCCCCGGCCGCCGCACCGCCCAAGCCGGTCCTCGGGCAGGCCGGCATCGTGCTCATCCCGATGACCTCGATCGCCGTATCCCCGCGCACCGGCGAGCGTTCCATTGCCGGCACCTCCCCCGGCGCCGATGAGCGTTCCATTGCCGGCATCTCTGCCGATGGCCGGACCGTCTACTTTGGCGCGCTCGCCAAGGGGGCGGAACTCGGATCCTGGCGGCCTGGCGGCAGGATCACCTCACTGAGCTGGGACGTCAGCGGTGACCTGTGGGTAGCCACCGGTAACGGGGTCTGGCTGCGCCCGCCTGGCGGCAAGGCGCCCTTGGCGGTCGACCTGCCCGCCGGGGACCGGGTCACCGCGCTGCGCGTCGCTCCTGACGGGGTCCGCATCGCCGTGATCGTCCGGGGCAAGACCGGATCACAGCTGGAGATCGGAGCGGTCAAGCGGGGGGCGCATACGGCATCGATCGGGCTGCTGACGCCCATCGGCGCCGGGATCCGCAATCCGGCCGAGCTGAGCTGGTACAACCCCGACAACCTGATCGTGCTGGCCAGGCCGGGGTCGAAGAGCCCGGTGCTGAAGGAGGTCCCGCTGAGCGGCGGCACGCCTACCCCGATCGGCGCCGAGCCGTATACCCGCACGATTGCGACCGCCGGGTCGCAAATCGTGGCGGGCCTTCGCGGGAACCGGCTGGTGACGCTGTCCGGTCCCGATGGCAGCTGGCAGCTGCTTGGCCGCGGCCAGGACCCGGCCTACCCCGGCTGAGCCTGCCCGGCTGAACCCTGGCCCGCGAGCACGGAGCCACCCCGCGAGTACGGAGTCATCCCGCACGAAGAAGGCACTCAGGCGCCACCCGCACGACCGGAGCCGCCGGGAGTCACCCGCGCAAAGGAGCCGCCGGCCGCCGCCCGCGCAGGCGAGCGACTCCTGGAACGGGAGTCAGACTTCACGCTCCGTTACTGGTTATGTGCTTTTCCCTCCTGACATTCGGTCACTATGCGGCTAGCGTTCGTGTCATGGCACCCGCCCGGGTCCGTGGTTGCGTCGGGCAGGTCTCCCCGTCACCGGGGTACCCGCCCTGGCAAGCCGATGCCAGCCGCAGGCGAAACGGCCCACGTAAGGCGACTTCTCGTCGACTGATCACGGTGCGGCTTAGAAGTAAGTCCTGCCCCGCCGGGGGACCAGATGTCCCCCGGGCAGGGAGAAGGGCAGTAGTGGCACAACTGCCGCGAAACCCTCAGCAGGCGGATGTGGGGTCGAAGACCAGGTCGGCCGGGCGGGTGCCGTTCTCTCCGACCGGGCAGAAGGGGGTTCCCTGAGTGGACATCATCTTCAAGGGCCGGCACACGGACGTGCTGGAACGATTCCGCAGGCACGCAACGGCCAAGCTGTCCAAGATCGAGAGGCTGGACAGCAACGCGATCAGGGTCGACGTGGAGATTTCCACCGAGCGAAATCCGCGCCAGTCCGGCCGCCGGGAACGAGTCGAGCTGACGATCGCCTCCCGGGGCCCGGCGATCCGCGCCGAGGCTGCCGCCGAGGACCGGTTCACGGCGCTCGACATGGCCTTCGCCAAGCTGGAGTCGCGGCTGCGGCGGGCTGGCGACCGGCGCAAGTGCCGTCATGGCGCGCACCCGGCGTCCCGGGCAGCTGAGCAGCCCGGGTCCGCGCAGTTCGAGCCCGATGCGCAGCCGCTGCCGGACGGCCTGGCCGCCGGGGGAGATGATGACGTCATCCCGATCCAGATGGAGGGCGACGGCCCGCTGGTCGTGCGGGAGAAGTTTCACGGTGCCAGCCCGATGACCATTGACCAGGCGCTCTTCGAGATGGAACTCGTGGGTCACGACTTCTTCCTGTTCCGCGACTCCGACCGCGGCGACCCGAGTGTCGTGTACCGGCGGCGCGGATACCAGTACGGCGTGATCCGCCTGATGGAGGACGCCGCGGACGAGCGCGGCTCGAACGGGCAAGGCGCGGACCGGCACGGCGCGGACCGGCACGGTTCGGACGGCCACGGCGCGGACCGGCACGGTTCGGACGGCCACGGCGCGGCCGGGTACGGTTCGGACGGCCACGGCGCGGCCGGGTACGGCGCGGCCGGGAACGGCGCTGAGCCCCTCGTCGCGCCGGACGCAGCTCCGGATGCCAGGTCCCGGCAGCGAGCACTGCGGCGGGCGATGATCCCGCCCCGCCGGCCTGCCGGAGCCGCGGTAGTTGGCCCGGAGGCCGGCTAGGACAGCCGCCCGATATGGCCGGGTGACGACGGGCTCCGCCGGCCCGCCGGGTCCGCCCGGCGATGCCCGCTAGCGTTGTCCGGCCGGCATTACCGCCCGGCGGGGCTGCCCGGCGTTATCCGCCCGGCGGCCGGCCGCGGTTCCAGGGCCGGCCAGGGAGCCTGCGTTGCGCGCGTCAGGCAATGCTGCATGCGGTGCCCGTCCCGGGCGGCCGTCGGCCGGGCCGGGCCGCGCTTGCGCCGGAAGCGCCGGTCGGCAAGAGTTGATCACGCAGTACCGCAGGCCGGCCCGATGCCGCCTGCGGGAGCGGCCTGGCTAGTAGGAGGCGGGTCATGGGAGGAGGCGTCATGGGCGGAGACCGCGGGTCTGCCGGAGAATCGCCGGAGAGCCCGGGGCGTCCCGAGCCGATTCGCGCGATGATCGTTGACGATCATGCGCTGTTCCGCCGCGGCCTCGAGATGGTCCTGGACGAGGAGGACGACATCGAGCTGGTCGGCCAGGCCAGTGACGGATCCGAGGCCGTCGAGAAGGCTGGCGAATCGCTCCCTGATGTCGTCCTGATGGACATCCGGATGCCCCGCAGCAGCGGAATCGAGGCCTGCCGGGCGATGAAGGAGGTCGCGCCGAGCGCCAAGATCGTCATGCTGACGATCAGCGACGAGGAAGAGGATCTCTTCGAGGCCATCCGGGCCGGCGCGAGCGGTTACCTGCTCAAGGACCTGCCGCTCGACGAGGTCGCGGAGACGGTCCGGGCGGTCCATGGCGGCCAGTCGCTGATCAACCCGTCCATGGCGGGCAAGCTCCTCACCGAGTTCGCGACGCTGGCGAGGCGCGATTCCGAGGAGGAGCGCGTCCAGCAGGTGCCGGCCCCGAAGCTCACCGACCGGGAAATGCAGGTGCTCAAGCTCGTCGCCAGGGGGATGAACAACCGGGACATCGCGAAGGAGCTGTTCATCTCCGAGAACACGGTCAAGAACCATGTGCGCAACATCCTGGAGAAGCTGCAGATCCATTCCAGGATGGAAGCGGTGATGGTGGCGGTACGGGAGAAGC
>Ga0182024_10022691_pt1 | contig 11300 bp, 12 predicted proteins | sample P32metaG_FD_120480 | JGI IMG/M metagenome (GOLD analysis project Ga0182024, IMG submission 120480) | Permafrost microbial communities from Stordalen Mire, Sweden - P3-2 metaG (Illumina Assembly) | ecosystem: Environmental > Terrestrial > Soil > Wetlands > Permafrost | place: Sweden: Stordalen... | reverse complement strand
CATCAACTGCCGAAGATGGGTCACGGTAAACCTCCTGTGACCCGAGGCTTACACAGCCAACAATGCCCGAGGACAGCCCACGCCGCAGCGTCCGTCGCGCCAGCGACTTAGTTCAAACGTTAGATCCCTATCGGGACCGCCCCGATGGTTGAGGCGGGATTCGGCGCAGTTTTGCCGACCGGGGCGGTTTCGATAGGGGCGTTTGAAGTGAGCCGCTGACGTTTGCGGCGGACGCGGTCGGGCTATGGGAATTGAATCGGCGCCTGCCCGCAACATACAGAATAATAAACAGATAGAATAACCAAGCTAGGTGCGATTCCGGGCACTGGGCAGACCACGATGTCGGAATTGTCGCACGCGTAGCGTCCGCCGCGCCAGCGGCTTAGTTCAAACGAGCTTCCGTTCATTCAATCCCCTTGGACTCATCCCATACAAACGCCTCTTTGGGTTTGTCAGCGGGCGGATCGAAAAGTGGGAGTGTAGCCTGGGCCGCTGTTGGCGTCTTGGGTTGCTCTGTACGAGCTACCAGCGTTGGCGGCGACGGCCTGGGCGCAATTTCCGGCAATTTGCGCTCGATGAACTCCGGCTGTCTGCCATGCTTTCTTGCGAACTGGAAGTGAACCGGAACAACCTTGTTTTCCTGCTTGATGAAGCCGTGCAACGGTTCGAGACCGGAGATTTCCGAAGCCATGACAAGCGGCTTGGTCGCAATTTCCATAGCATAGGATTTCCTGCTCCCTAACAGCTTCATGCTGCGCGATTCCTTCAACCGTTCGACCTCGATCTCTCCGATAGCATCTGAGATCCACTTCGCGGCGCGTGGCTCGGTGGTCTTGAAAAATAGCTTGGTCGCAGGTTGCGAAAGCATAGCCTCGGCATCCTGGCCGTAGCGTTTTTCAAGCTGGCTGCGCCCCTGAAAGCCCACCACAACAGGGTTTCCATACTTGCGGTTTTCCGTGACGGCGGTGTGGAGCTGCGGCAGTTTGTTGAGACTCGCCAGCTCGTCCAGCACAAACCATACCGGCTTTGCTGTCTGGTCTTCGCAGTAGCCCATCATGCGCAAGATGAATAAATCGAGCCACACGGAATGAAGCGGCAAAATCTTCGCGCGATAGGCAGGAGTGGAAGTCAGAAACACCCAACGCTTCCTGCTCACATACCATTCAGACGTTGCAAAGGTCGGCCTGGTATGCTCCCACTCCGGCAGCAGCTCCAAGCTGTCGGCCACCATGTTCAAGCTGGCAAGCACACCCGCCCGCTGTGCCGGTGCTCCCGAATCGAGCAGGGCGGCCAGCGGTGTTCCTTTCACCGCCGCCTCGATCCGCGACGAGTCGGCCATCATCCTCAGAATGTCCCTCGGCTGCGGCCTCCGCTTGAGCAGATGGGCCAGTATCCGGCGCGGCCCATCGGTAAAAAACTCCTTCTCATACTCCTTTTCCGGCAGAAACGCGGCGGCGATGGTCGCCGCTGTTTCGTCGCGGTCGATCTCATCACCTAGCCCCCAATACGGGCAACGCTGATCCAGCGGATTGAGAATCAAATCGCCACGCGCGGGCGAGTAGAACTCGCTCACAAAGTCCATCGCCGGATCGTAGACGATGGCGCTCTCTTCGCGTTCCCGCACCTGGCGAAGTAGCTGCCGGATGGCATTGGACTTCCCGCTGCCGGTGTCGCCCATCATCAGGATATGGCTGGCTTCAAGACGCTTCGGGATGCAATAGCTTGGGCCAAAGGGCAGCCATCGTAAAAGCGTATTCTCGAAGCGCAGATGGAAACGGACGCCATCTGTCTTTGCACCGCGCCACCGCAAAGCTGAGGCCAGTTCCGGGCCTTTGGTCCTGCGTCCGTGACGTTCTTCCTGTTGTTGTGTCCGGCTAAACCCCTGCGTCATCAGGAGCCGGAGCACATAGAGCAGCATCAGCACCGCGAGGCTATTGAGCATGGGACGGCCAAACAACCACCAGACACTCACCCCGTCATAAACGTAGTCCCGCAATCCCTTGGCAAGACTGTCTGCGGGTACTTTCTCCGGGGCGCTATAAGTCACTCCACGCCAGCCGTCCGCGATGGCTTTGGAAGAGAGGCTGACGGGCAATTTTGGGTCTGGGCCTGCGACTACATCCTCGGCTGAGGCGGGGACCGGCTTCCGCTTGGGAGCGGTCTTCATCACCCAGCGGATAGTCAGCTCGCTGTGCGGAATCCCACCCCCTGCGGAGCTGGCGGCATAGGTCGTAAGGTAGACCTTTTGGAGCGGCTGGAGCGTCCAGGCAAGCCAAGCCGAAGCCGGGAAGATGAGCACGAGAGGTCCCACCGCGAGCCAGAAAAGGAACCAAAACAACCGCCCGGAACGATTGGGAAAACGCATGGGGCGGCTCACTGCTTGCCCCCGTCCGGTCCCTCCTGGGACAGAAACTCTGCGAGCAATTTGCGGGCATCGGCCAGTTTCCGCGCGTTGGCCTGGTCCCGGATTTTGACCACGGAATCGGGTAGCAGATGCTTGCCTTCGGCGTCCGCTTGAGCCGTCGCGTGAAAGAGATTCAGGAGCATATAGCGCAGTGCCGAGACCTCGGCCAGTACCAGCTCGGTAGGGTCTGCCGGACGTTCCCGCGCGGCTTTCAGAGCCAACTCGCGCAGCCATTCGGCCAAGGTTTTCCCCGCACCTTCGGCGGCGGTTTCTACCTCGGCCAGCTCTTCCGGCGTAACCCTGGTTGCAATGGTTTTGGCACGAAGAACCGGACGCGCTTCACCACTCGGTGAAGCCGGAGACTGCAACGGAGCCGGGATGCGGGGAGTGCTCATAGGGAAACCCGCCTCAAAATCAGCTTGCACCCTGCGATTTTGGCCGTCAAGCGCCGAATGATGGAAGTCTTTGTCTATCAGTGCGTTTACACGCCGCACGCTGTGGATTACTCGCGCGTTTACGCGCGTAAACGCATAGTCGCCGTGCTGGAGTTGCAGAATGTCAAGCTGCTGATTCAAAGTACGTTAACGTTGGCTAACCGAAACAAAGGGTCGGTTTACTAGCAGCATCCCAATTGGGGGTGACGTGTCAACCTTCCACCCGATGCCGTAGGCAGCGCGGTTCTCGGGTTCTTGGTGCTGGCGGCTCGGATACGGAACGGGCAAAAAAACAATCGACCGGGGCGCATCCGCGCGCTATTGCACCAGTCTGCCACCTGCAAACGCATCGTTGAACTTGGAACTCAGAAACGCGCGCCGATCTGCCTCAGACATTACCATCATTCGATGGATGTCGCTTCCATCGAGCGATACGGTCCCGATCCAACCGGTTGAACCGCGCCTGTGAAGCTCCCACCGATAGGGACCGTCGTTGACCGTCGGTTTGCGGAGAACAACGCAACCATCACTACTCCTCGCACATTCCTCGAACAGCGCGCCGATTTCTTGAATTTCCCGGTCCATTCTCACGAACGCCATACACCCCTCCCTCTTCTTCCATCGGCGAGAGCATTTTCCCGCCGATCTGAATAGTTTGTACTCCAGATTGGAAGGAAAGTCTTGAATTGCGGCGGATTATTTTGCGGCTGCTGAGTTGCCTCTATTGCGAGTCGTCATCATCGAACCCGACGATCCTGAGTTCTACTTTCGGTGCCATGCTCGGATTGCAACGCTCCTTCCTAATCTTTGCGTCCCAGGTACAGTGGAGCAAAAACCCGTCTTGACCGTGGTTGTCGTAGTATTCTGCGGCACGTCCGGCTTCGCCTGTCTCGCGATTACTGTCAACGGTCTTTGTAAGCCCAGGCGGAATAGACCCGGCGTAGAGAAGGTCCTCAAAATCCATTACAGCCCCAGAAGCGTCATAGTAGATGATTCTTACCCGAACATAGGAAATTGTGACCGGGAGCATGTTGGTCAATCGGAATTCGTAGCCGCTTAAGCAGCCGCTTTGTTCGATACAAGAATCCAAGGTCAAAGTCGTAAATATAAAGTGATTTGCCACAACGCCAGATGCAGCGCGATTCCCCATCCCATCTACTATCGACTTGTCATTTGAATGGATCTTCGCTTGCGCTCCAAGTGGGGTAACCGGAGCGTCGGCTGACACCGAAGCCATGAGCCGAGCGAGGTAGGATACTGGCACAGCTAAGTTGAGGTTCTGCCCATTGCTAAATGTCGCCTCTGCAATGCCGATCACTGCACCAGAAGAGTCCATGACCGGCCCGCCGCTGCTCCCAGGGGAAATGGGCGCGGTCATCTGGAGAATAGAGTCCGAATCAAGGTGCCTTATTCCGCTGATGATGCCCTCGGAGAATGTTCCTTCGAGGCCAAGAGGATTCCCAACGACATAAACCTGATCTCCCACCACGGGGCTTGTGCTAGGTCCGAGACTGAGGGATGGCGCCGAACTGTTCACTTTAAGGAGGGCCAGATCGACGTGAACGTCAAGAGCGATTGTTCCCAATATCTGAAGTCTGCTGGTGCCTCCGACAAGTTTGGCAGTGCCGCTAGACGCCCCCTCAAGAACATGGGCATTCGTTGCGATGATGCCATCCGACACATAAAATCCGCTGCCGAGGCTAAGAGGTTGGCCGTTTGAATCATTCATCTCCAGAAGTACAACCGACTTGAACGCGACTTGAGCAATGTCGCGCGGGGTTGCGGGCGCTGGAGCGGATCGCCTTGGCGCTGGACGTGGAGATTGAGAAGACTGGCCGAGACAAATACTCGCAAGAGAACAAATGATCAGAACAACACGGATGAGCCTCATTTTCCTCCCGCCCGACAGCGCGTTTGCACGATCGTTCCCGTTCTTTTTCGGGCAAAGGCAATCTCGTCCCGATTGTAAATTTCCTTGCCGGCGGGAGCCTTTCGGATGTCACTGCGAATGGAGACGATGGCGAAGACGGAGTAGGGGATCGACGGGTATTGTAGATTCCCTGGCTCTAATACGCGATGGGTCTTGGCCCTTCCGGTGTCAGACATCCTCTTATCTCCTCATCGGACAGGGGATTCTGGCCCATCCGCCAAACTCCCTGTACACAGCTAAACGTCCAATCGCGCTTTCCTCCTCCGTGATGGGTGCGCCTTGCTCGCGCGGATACGACATTGCCCATGCCCAACGGGTTTGACGGCGCGAATTCCACATGGAAGCTGTCCGGCATCTCTACCTCTAAAGCAGGGACATCCTCGCTGCGTGGAAGCGGTACATCCACGTTGCGACGGAAGCGCGAAACCCCCTCCCTCGCTTTACCTCCCATGCCTTTGGCGATCTCGGCCACGCGTTCGTACAATCCGCGCAGAGCGGCGATGTGGGCTTCAATCATCTGCTGCTGATTCATTGTGGGCACTCCTCTCAAATGAAGTAGGGCATGGATTGCGTCTTATGTCCACTAATTGGGAAATAAAAATGCACCTTCTTTCCCGGCCCATCTATCGCTGCACACTTTGCATTGCGCCGTGTGGCCCATGCTCTTGAGAGCGCGCGCAATGTAGTTCTACGTTCGCACGCCGTCGATCTGTCACAGTTGAAGTAGCGAATCGCGTCGTTTACCCGATGCGCCATTCCTCGCGGACGCCTACGGCTGGTAACGCCATAGATCGTTAAAGAATCCTCCGGTCCCAACGTCGGCGTAGCCTTCCCCGCCGAAGAGCCAAAGGTTGCCCTTGCTGTCGGTCCAACTTACTACGCCGTTGCGTGCCCCAGGGAGATTGGTATCAGCGGGCGCGCCTTCAGTTCCGTAGACGCCTCCCCAACTGCCCGCCCCGCTGTCCCCGGTCACCCAAGTCCATTCCATTGTCTGAGGATTAAATTCCCAGAGGTCATTGAAAAAACCATATAGTCCGGAGGTGGTTACCCCGTCACCGCCAAAGAGCCAGAGGTTTCCACTGCTGTCGGTCCAACTTACTGCGAGCTCGTGCCCCCCAGGAACGTTAGTGGAAGCGGGAACGCCTTGGGTTCCATAGACGCCTTCGGCCATGGCCGTTTGAGACCCACTCACCCAAGTCCATTCCTTTGTTGTCGGATTGAACTCCCAGAGATCGTTAAATACAAGGCCTCCCGCAATCGAACCTGCCACACTTGAGACGTTACCTCCAAAAATCCAAAAGTTCCCATTGCTGACGGTCCAGCTCACAGCAAGATTGCGCGCTCCAGGGACGTTTGTAGAAGCGGGTACGCCTTGAGTGCCGTACACGCCTTGGGCATTCGCCGAATTTGACCCGCTCACCCAGGTCCATTCACTCGTCGTGGGGTTGAACTCCCAGAGGTCGTTCAGTAAACCGATGCCAGAGGATGCATCGCCGTACCCGCCGAAGAGCCAGAGGTTGCCGCTGCTGTCGGTCCAAGTTACAGCCCCGCTGCGACTTCCTGGGGTGTTGGTGGTGGCGGGTACGCCTAGAGTACCGTAGACGCCGTAGGAACCCGCCACCTGGGACCCACTTCCAGTTACCCAAGTCCATTCACTCGTCGTCGGGTTAAACTCCCAGAGGTCGTTGAAAGTCCCGGCCCCGGCGCCAGAAGGAGAGCCGCCAAGACTCGAGTCAACATTACTGGCGCCGCTACCGATGCCGCCACCCTCGTATATTCCCCCGCCGAAGAGCCAGAGGTTGCCGTTATTGTCGGTCCAACTTACAGCACCACTTCGCGCCGCAGGGACGTTTCCGGCTGCGGGTACGCCTTTTGTGCCGTAGACGCCTTGGGAATTCGCCACTTGGGATCCGCTCACCCAAGTCCATTCACTCGTCGTAGGGTTGAACTCCCAGAGGTCGTTGAGTAAACCTGCGGCCACGCTTTCTGGGTTAGCGGCTAGGCCCCCGCCTCCAAAGAGCCAGAGGTTGCCAGTGCGGTCGATCCAGCTCACAGCGAGATCGCGACTGCCAGGGACGTTTGTAGCAGCGGGAACGCCTTGGGTGCCGTAGACGCCCGCCCAGCCGCCCATCCCTGGGTACCCATTGACCCAGGTCCATACATTGCTTGTAGTTGGGCTTGCAACTACCACTGACGCCGATCCTGATTTCGTGGCGTCTTGGGTTGACGTTGCAGTGATCGTAGCCGTTCCTGAAGACGCCGGTGTAAATACGCCGGAAGCGCTAACCGCCCCGATGCTAGTGGGACTGACAGACCACGTCACGGATGTGCTGTAGTTTCCAGTACCCTGCACAGTTGCCGTGCAGTTGGAAGTCTTAGTGGTGGATATGGAGGTCGGAGAGCAGGCAACCGAGACCGACGTGACCGTCGGCGCGGAGGTCACTGTCACGGTCGCATTGCCGGACTTGGTCGAATCCTGAGTAGACGTTGCCATAATCGTTGCTGTCCCGGCACCACTTGGAGTGAAGACGCCAGTGCTACTTACAGTGCCCGCGCTTGCAGGGCTCACGGACCAAGTGACCGAAGGACTGTAATTCCCAGTTCCACTCACCGTTGCGGTGCAGGTTGAAGTTTGAGTCGTGGTAATCGAGCTCGGGGAACAACTCGCTGCAACCGACGTTATCGTAGGTGTCTGTTGGGAGGTGCTTCCGCTGCCGCTTCCGCCGCAACCGGACGCGAGCAAGGCAATCGAGACAAGCAACGTGAAGGGAATCCTTCCAGGGAACTGCATACTGGCCGCCTTTCCTGAGTCAAAGAGCGCATGCGCTAAATATAGCGCAAAGGCTAACCCGATGATGGACGCATGGCAAGGGACATCTGCGCTGCGACAGGCGAGCGAATCAGGAAGTTGCGTCGCGCCAAGGGTTGGCGGCAGATTGATCTTGCCGAGCAGTCAGGCGTCCACGAGGTGCACATTTCGGACTTGGAGCGCGGCACGCGCGAGCCGGGGCTGCGAACACTCAGCAAGATCGCCCTCGCTTTGGGGATTTCACTCTCAGAACTGTTGAAGGGATTGTAACCCCTTCGGCCTGTCGAACGGATTGCCAAGGGACTCAACACGAGCCTGCAGGGCCTGTTTAACCGGCTGTAGCTGAAACGCGCTTCAGCGCGATTTGGAGCACTGCCCTAAATCATAACGTTCACACTGCGGCGCGCCTTCAGTCAGAGTGACGCCGGCATCCATAGTTGTCTCCGCGTGTGATAGGGCCATTTCGACTGCCCGGTCCGAGCTGTCGTAATACGCGTGAATCCCTATTGGGCCGAGAGTTCGCCCATCCTTGTCCTTGATAACAAATTGCGCCGTCCATCCTTGCCACCCTGCGACTTGGAGCGGAATCGCATCGACGTTGTATTTCCCGTAATGCTTTCGCCTTCCTCCGCTCTCCTGGGCAAAATCGACCATTGGCAGTTGGTGTGGTGCAACAGTCAGGACAGCTTCTCCCGGAACTACGTTCGGGAACGCGACACGCACGAATCGCTTGATCTCCCAAGCACCTTCGGGTAGCGACCGGACCTCTTGTTTGTCGGCATCAAGCCAATTCTCGAACTCGGTCCCGCTTCCGGAGTTTAGGTAACGATGGATATAGATCTGGCCCGATCGATCCATGTATCCGGTTATGGCGGGCCGCGATTGATCCTCACTCAAGTAGGCCGACACAACCGCATCGGCCATGCTAAGCAAGCGATGGATTTCGAGGACCGCGTCACGCAGATTTCCCTTGATGACGGTCAAAGCCCGCTCCGGAGTGCGGATTTGAAACTCCCTGATGCGATTGGACATTCGAAACCTATAGTTTCTGCCGATTGTTTCCCATTATCCTACAGCGGTGGTCCGTCGGAAGGCCGGGACGAGAAACGGGCTTCACTATAATCTAAGCCGCTTCCACCGAAAACACATTTCGCGGCAGACTACGGGGCATCCCACTCTCTGTGTTCGGGCCGACGAGTCAAGACGTTCCTGCGCGACAGGATGCGAAAGTACGGAAGTCTATAGTGCCCTGAGCGGCGGGGTAGCGAACTGTTGCAGGGCCAAATCTACGATTTCATCTCGCCATGTCGTAGAGTGATTCCCGATCCAATCCATTGATACCTCCACAACCGTGGGGCCATTGCTTTGAAGACGAATCGCACGGTTTAGGTCTTCTCCCACAAGTCCGCGCTCTGTCTTGTACGGAGAACCCCAGTGCTCAAGCGGAATGACAGAAAAAGGGCAAGTCGATGGGGTCTTTCCATCAACCACCACGTCGAGCATTGAATTGATCTTGGGCCTCTCGGCTGTCACTTCAAATCGAATCAATGACATACGCAGATATCTCCCGTTGCTAAGCACGGTAGCAGGTAATCGCGCAAAGTCAAGCATTCTGCAAATTTTGCCTGATCGTAGCGCACCATCCGCCCCAAAGAGGCGCCGTATGTACGACAAGGTAGCTCGTACCGCCTTTAGCCGCCGGCGGAGCGGCGGCGCTGCCCGTGGGGTGGGCTCCAGACGCCGCCCCGGAGTTCGTCCGGGGCATCGCATGAGGGTGGGCAAAACGGGCAGCGGGCGCAAAAAATGCGGAGCCGATCTTCCTGGCTCCGCGGAGTGTTTCTGTTGAATTGATAGTTAAGCGGCGGACTTCTTCGCCGCTTTCGGCTGTTGTTTGGCCGCTAGCTTTGGTGCTGCCTTCTTCGCGGCCTTCCCCTTTTCCTTTGCCGCGAACTCCTGCTTGACCGTTGCGGAGATGGCGTCAACGTCCACTTTGTAGGTCTGCGCGGCTTCGCGGAGAACCTTCGCGGTGTCGTTTTGGTTGTGCATGGACAGCAAAATGACCGTCTCTACCAAGATGCGTCCGAGCTTGCTTTCCTCGGCCTTGGGCAGAAAGGCCGTCAGCAGTTTCGCAGGTGCCTCGCCGTCCTTCGGCCTGCCGATTCCATGCTGCCGGATGAGTACCGCCAAACGCCGCTCGTCCAACATCGCGGTCAGCCGTCCCACGGCAAACAGCAGGTCACGCTTCATCAGGCGAACCGGAACCGCGTCGCCGATGGTTTTCAGCACGCGCAACCCGGAGGCCTGGGCCAGAGCCTCTTCGCGGCGCTGCTTCTCCTGCTGTGCTTTTATCCGTGCGTCGGCGACTTGGGTCCTCTGCCGGAGCTTCTTCGGGTGGTGGACCGGGCAATCGGGATTGGCGCACACCCTACGGATTTCGCCCTTCTCGCTGCCGTCGGCAACAATCGCCTCGGCGGTGTACTTGCACGTCTTATACTCCGGCGCTTCCTGCTGGTAATTGTTCTTTGGCTTCTCCTGCCGGATTTCAACATACTGGTTGCGAGGCACAATCGCGCTGCCTTCGGCGGGTTTGCCGTAAGCGGTCGTGATCTGTACCAGCTTCGGTTTGGCTGCTACGGTTTTCTTGACGTGCGCATCCAGCTTGGCCGCATAGCAGGCAGGGTCCGAGCAGGCGTCCGAGTTTTCGCTGATACCGGTAAAGAGCAGCTTGTTGAACCCTGTCCGCTTCGGGCACTCAAGGCAACTGCCCGCTGCGGGCACAAGCTGTACGTCGCGCTTGCTGAACGGCGCGTCTTTCAGGATGAGCAAGATGTTCTGCTCAATCCAGCCCTGAAGCTGGCGCACCGGGAGCAGGATGCGCTTTGCCTTGTTGCCATTGCTCCAATCTTCGCGGAAGCAATGGGCAAGGGCCTGCTCCTGTTCCGAGGGCTGCAACTTCGCCAAGAGAAGCGCGTGGCCGACTCCGATCTCATCTTTCAGAAAAGCATCAACCGCGACGGGCGCAAGCTCAGTCAATCTCAAACGAGCCGCGCAATACGCAGACGATTTTCCTGTTTTGGCTGCGATTAGTTCGATGCTGTACTTGGGTTCGTCCAATTCGAGCAAGGCCCGCATTCCGCGCGCTTCTTCCAGAGGATGCACGTCGCGGCGCTGGAGGTTTTCGACTAGCTGCGCCTCCAACACCTGCGCGTCGGTCATTTCGCGGATGCACACCGGCACGGTCTCTTTTTCGGCCATCGCAGCGCCACGATACCGGCGTTCACCGAAAACGATCTCAAAGCTCCGCTCCGCGCGAGGCCGAACCAACAAAGGCTGCAACACGCCGTTTTCGCGGATGCTGGCGGCGAGTTCCTGCATCGCATCTTCGTCGAATGTCTTGCGCGGGTTGGTGGGGGATATGACCAGCCAATCGAGCGGCAGGTCGCGGTACTCGGACTGAGTTTGAACTGTAGTAGTCATGGGGAATCTCCTGTTGCGGTTGAATCTTGCGTAAAGGCGCAAGCGGGCACACTCCCAAGCGCGCCCGCTCAGGGTGTGCGTTAGCTGGCCGCTGCGAACTGTTCCGGCTCCGTGGCCGTCTCCGCGATTTCTTCCACGCGGATCCTCGGTGATCAGGTTAAATCCGGCCATACGTGATCGGGTTAAAAGCGGCCATAGAGCGTGGCCTAAGACGTGATTGTTTTACCTTGCCGACGTGTAGTTTTG
>Ga0182024_10022690_pt1 | contig 11300 bp, 10 predicted proteins | sample P32metaG_FD_120480 | JGI IMG/M metagenome (GOLD analysis project Ga0182024, IMG submission 120480) | Permafrost microbial communities from Stordalen Mire, Sweden - P3-2 metaG (Illumina Assembly) | ecosystem: Environmental > Terrestrial > Soil > Wetlands > Permafrost | place: Sweden: Stordalen... | reverse complement strand
TCAGGACCGACGTCGACTTCGGCTGCTGCTCCCGCGCAAGCGTGTTCACAGTTGCGGTCTATGCCAAGCAGCCCGGTTTTCTCACCTGCCACACGCAGCACGTAGCTTTCACTGCTGCAGTCAAGCTTGTAATTGCAATTCGTCAGACCACCGCTTAACGGCGTCACCACAAATTCTCTTCCCGACAGTTCGGGAATAAGCCCGATCAATTCGTCGACAGTCCCTTTCATAACATTCCCACGGCAATCGTCTTGAAGATCCTAGCGAAACCAGACCGAATCGTGTATGAGCGCTCGATAATGAGCTGATACATCGGTCATGAGCCTTCTGTTGGCACCGGATCTTGCTTCTTGCGACGGACGTGGCGAAGAAGAGTAAGCCATGATCGACGAAGTGAGGAGCATACAGGCAAGGAAGATCGTGACCAGGCATGACTTATACCAGTTGAACTTTGCGCTTGATGTTGTGCGCGAATGAGGAATGGTCACCCTCCTTTGCTGTGATTAAGAGCCAGTATAAGATCCGGCAGCGATATCAGCCAGAGGGTCTTACCCAGTGCAAGCGGCATGGACTGCAGGATTAAGAGGACCAGAGCAGGGCTGATATGCTTCGTTTTTCATGGTGGCGCACCATTTAGCCGTGACCAGCACCATTCGCTTTCATTGGAACGCGAAACATCTCAGCCCCAGGCCACCAGTTCGGCAACCGATGTGTCGCGGTGGTGGGCTGTGCGTGATCAGGGCTAATATCATACAAAGGAGCTCGACTCATGTTTGCTCGAATTCTCGGTGTCCGGTATTTACGCTGGCACGAATCTCTGCATGCTTGCTTCAACGGATTAGGTTTAGAAGAATGGATAATACGCAGCGCTATTCACAGACGGATGCACAAGGAAGGCTGAAAGAAGAGTCAGTAGCAAGACCGGATGGCTCCGGTGAAGCTCGCCAATACGGCACGGACGGCTCGCGCACTGACACTTCATGGGATCAAACCACCACGGCAACTCAGCAAAATGGGACGCGAATGGGAAATTGCTCGATACATCATCGCGCTAGAACCACGCGTGCGAACGCTTAAACCTACTTGCGGGAGGCTTTCAGTGCCTCTAATTCAGCTTTCTCGGCCTTTAGAAAATCGATATTGACAAAGGACGTACCGCCGATAACTTGGCCTTCAGCTGCTACTTGACCGGGTCTTAGCGGTTGGGCTAAGCGGCTTACATAAGTACTCGCGTCAACATGGTCCGGCCTCAATTCTCCAAGTACCTGGCCTCGCTTGTAGTTTTCGCGATCGAAAACACGATTATCCTCAGGAGATTTCTCGTTATTTGAGCTTGCTAAGCCTGTGACCGGGAACTTCACGCCTGTGTCTCCGAGCTCAATACTGATTTTCTTGCCGTTGGCTGAGGACAAATCTATGTCCTGTCTTATGTGAAGTGGAAATACACCGTTTGCGCCTTTGTTTAGCCTGGTTATACTGTTCGATGCGCTGAAATCATCTGGAGTGCCGGAAGGTTTTACCGATGATAACTCAGTTGCATTCATAAAATCGGGACTAAAGTGATCGGATCGGTCGTTGCCTGCGGCGTGCAAAACCTGAATGCCTCTCGCCTCCAGATTAGCGATTGCCTGGTTGGTGTCAACTATGCGCTTAGCTTTCGCCCTGTCGTCTGCATTGCGACTGGGGTCATTGCTGATGTCTTTAACGCGGCGAAGTATATCCAGTTTCCGATCTGCTAGATTGTCTGCGGTAACTAACTTATCGGCAGGGAGCCCGAGGAACTTGTTGAAATCTGTGAATGAAGGATCTTTATCATTTCCCAGGCTTATGTTTACTACGTCTCCCTTACCAAGCTTAAGTAGTCCGTCGTCGATCTTTTTGGCTACATCGTTGAGTGGTTTGGAAAAGTCCTGTGGACCGAGCAAATTACCATGTGGAGTGTTTTCCAAAGCGACAGTGTTGAAACCGTTATGTTCCGCCGCGGCACGACTTATTTCGCCGTGCGCCACCTTCAGCCCGAGGCCCAGATCCTCGGACTTTCGCTGGAATTCGTCGATAAAGGCAACTGTGGGCTCCTTCGGATTGTTGCCGGTCCTTCCGACTATCTCAGTCTCCGACGGCTGGGCGGCTGCATGGTCTGGCTTAGGTCTTGCGTTTTCGACAGGTGGATCTCCGGGCTTAGCTTTAGGTGCCGGTTTATCGTTTGAGCCCTCGGGTGTGTCCGTATCTTGACGAGATTTCGGAGACGCCTCCTTAGGTTTTGCACCTCTTGCCTTTGCCTCAGGATCATCGAGCCCGTCAATATGAAAATCATGCAAATTAGCCGTGCTTTTCTGTAGAGGTTTGGGTTTTTCCTGTAAAAGTGCGAGTCGGTCTACATTGGGCAGCGTACGGTCTGGGCGTGCGTCGTGCGACTCTTTTATCTTGTCATTTATGTTGTCATTTCCAACTGCCACGAAAAAGTCGCTCCAATAAAAGAAGGCACTGCGTGAAGCGGTTCAGCCGCATCTTGAGAGCTTGTTGTCGGATTGGTAAGTGAATAGACTTTAAATGCGAACCCGTGCAATTGATGTGAATTCAGCTTTCATTCTTGGAAAATCTCTAGCGAGCAAGAGCATGGTCGATAAGTTGGTGTGCATCTTGTTGATCCAAGAGCACCACAACTCCGTGTGAGTCATTAGCCGCCTCGTTTACCCCCCAGACCTTTCCAGCTGATGTTACGGCTGGACCACCGGACATGCCTGGCTTGAGCGGAGCGTCTACGTCGGCGACTAGGGTGCCTGCTTTGGCGCCATCCGGTCGATTGTTTTTATCGACGAATTCTTGCCTGGTTAGCACGCGCAGGCTGCTGACTTTGGCTGAGGCAAGCAAAAGATTGGGAGTGTTAGCCGGCGTGCCAAGCATCGCCACGTCGCTGTCTGACTTGATCTCGTTTTTGTTCTTGACGAATTGAGCCGGCTTGCATACTTTGTCCGCATCCGCACCCATTTTGAGTGACACTACGGCCAAGTCGCGAGTTGGGTCCTGGTAAAGCACATTGGTCGGATATTGCTTGCCGTCAGAGGTAGTCGCGCTATGTTCGGGGTTTATGGCCTGTTTTTTTGCGACATGGTCATCTGTCACGACCAGGCATTCATCATTGTTCTTTGCCACCATAACACCGCTGCCTATATCATGCGTCTTTCCTCCGGTGCCTGACTCAAATCGAACTGAACTAGGTGCGACCTTTTCGTATATGTTGGAGAAATTGAGTGAAGGTGTTGTAATGTCACCGCTTGCAAATTGGCAGCCGTCGGAATGAGGATCGGTTGGCACTACGGGTACCTGTCCGCGCTCGGGTTGATTTCCGCAGACGGTTCCGCCCAGGCTGACGAAATTATGTTCCTTGTTAAATAGCGCTTTCGGTGCAATGGAGTCCAGGTAAGTGTCTGCGTCCTTGCCAGCGAGAACTTTTCCATCGCTTAACTTTAGAGATTGATTCCCGCTTTTGTCTTGCGAAAGAGTCCAGTTGTCTTGCTTGTCTGGTCCCCAGTGCTTTTTCGAATAATTCCCGGAGGCATAGTCGAGACTTTGACTGAACCCGGTCCCGTTGTGATTTTGTCTTTCTACCTGGCTATAATCGGCCGAATGAGACTCGTGACCTTCCTTGTCATCGATCTCGACACGACCGCTAGCGTCGGTGCGCTTGATTATTCCTTTAGTTGCGTCTGTTTCGATTTTGTAGTTTTTTGATGGATCGGCATATTCAACTTTAACTAGCGAAGTGTTGCCTTGTTGTGACGTCGTTTTCGTATAGTTCTGAGCCTCGTTAGCAAAGCTATACTTCTCAGACTTGCCTGATTCGCTCCAAGTGCTATCCACACTGTAATTTTTCGAGGGATCGGTAAAGTTGTACTTTTTGCGCTCCACATTGTCGACGTTTCTTGTCTCGATACTGTTGCCTGCACCGTCTCGGTCGATATCATAGTTGTCCTTTTGAGCCGGACCAGAATGCTCCTCACTGGTTCCTTTACCATCAGCGGACACAGTAATCTCAATGGAAGTCCCGTCAGGCTTTTCTACCTTGATACCAGCATCAGTACCATTGGCGTTTTTTACTTTGGTAGTCTTCGTTCCTGTGCTGTCTGTCCGGGCAACAGTGCCATCCTTAAATTTCTCCTCGGTAAAGTCGAGCTTTGGGTCACTGTGAAAATATTTGTCGACCACATCGCCTTTACGGTCGTCGTTATGTTCGCGGAGGTAGCTCCCATCTGGAGCAATCGTTCGAGTAGTAACGCTATGGTCGGTATTTTGGCTTTTCAACGGAATGCCGCTGCCAGCTGGGATTTGTGCCTGATGTTTCAAAGCTGGCCGGGACTTATGGACCTCGTCCAACATCTTTCGGCAGGCCCCAGCATGCTCTGAATCACCGCAACTCCAATCGCTTTTCCCCTCTGGCCTTGGGGGATTGACGGACTCGATTCCCACTTGCGTGTCCTCCACAAACACCGGGCTCTGCCAGCATCTCGTTGCGTGACTAAGGGCTTGGTAATAGTAAGAAGAGGTAAACTGCGCCTCTCTGTCCAACAGTTGTGGATGTTAGATAAAACAGAGTGCAATCGTCGTGAAAGTTCTCGAAGAATTGGCGAATGTTAGTGGCGATGTAAACCCGAGGTTATATCGGGGTATGCGCGGTGGTTAGCCGCCATCGCCGCTTGGATATCTACTGCATAGATTGCCTTGCGTATTATTGATTGAGAAATTGAGTCCAGCAAAGCCAAAGGGATCCGAGAAGTGACCTCGAATCCCCAGACATCGTGGAAGACGATGCAGTTGTAGTGTCGTATATCCAAGATGTAGCTGTCCAGTCGCTTTGCCTAATGGACGTTGGAAGGCGAAGAACTTGTTGGGCGGGTGCTTGCCTGCGCGTGGTGTGACGACCTCCTGGTAGTGTGCCAGGAGTGCGGCTACGGTTACCGTTATTTATTGTGGAATTTGGCCGATCGGACCAAGCACGGACGGCAGCAATTGCCGGATTGTTGCTTGGCACCTGTTCTGCCTCATCCGATCAGAGCCAGAAGAGTTTCTTGGGCGAAGCGTATAGCGACTTTGAGCAAAGTGGACTTGATCATCACCCTCGACCGCGTTGAGCGAATCATTCATATGACCATGCAGTCGACATACCCTAAAACTTTCACGTCAGTTGCACTCGGCTGATGAGAATATAAAGTCTGGAGTCACGCACATCAAGTCCACGTAGGGAGCTGAATCATGGCACGCTGTGTTGTTAAAAATAGCCCGTCTGGCAGCAGTCGCATGCGCATAGTTAATAGCTGTCAGACAACAGGCTTAGCAGGAGCGTCTCCGCGGCTCCCACACAGCGTTTGTATCGAATGAATAGGGAGCGGGCCTGACGCCCGGTTCAAGATTTAGCCGCGCCGTTATACGCCAAGCAATGTACTGACCTCCGGAACATTCCCGTTGGAGCGTTCAGTAGTTGCTTGGCGATGGCGTCTTTCTGATTATCTAGTTTTGACTGACGGTTACCAGAGCATGTACATCAGCCTGCCATCACATTCAGATGGTGGTCGTCTACAAGAGCAATGAAATCGCTTACAGTGCGCTATGAACTCGAATACGGTGAACTTGGCTAGTCGCGTGCGCAGCCTACAGTATCCTAATTTGTCGCCCTCAAAATAGTTGACTGGAGTCGCCGTTTGAGACGGGTGACGTAGTCTTGCTGTCGTTAAACTGCCTATGCTCATACGAGATTCCTATTGACTAATCAGGTTATGATTGGTTAACTGGCCTCAAGAGGGCACACCAACATTAGTGCGTTACGCGGAGCATCTCATTGGCAAAAATTCTCCTGGTAGAAGACGACATACAGATCGGTGAGAAACTGAAGGAGTGGTTTTCCATCGAGCGTGGTCATATATTCGAATGGGTAACCACTGGCGAGGATGCATTGCAGCTCTTGAGCTCTTTTGGATTTGACGTGATCTTGCTCGACTGGATGTTACCTGGTCAAACAGGGCTCGATGTTTGCAAGCACCATCGAAAAAATGGCGGTCAGTCCAAGATAATCTTCCTCACCGGTCAGAGCGACATCACCAATAAGGAGCAAGGGCTGAACTACGGCGGCGACGATTATTTGGTTAAGCCCTTTGATTGCCGAGAACTGTCTGCTAGAATCCGAAGCCTCTTGCGCCGTCCATCTGTAGTCCAAGCTTCGGAGTTGCTCCAGGTCGGCGACATCTTGCTCGATCCCCAATCGCGTATCGTGTCGAATAACGATAGATCGGTACAGCTCATGCCCAAGGAGTTTAAGCTCCTTGAGTTTCTCATGAAACATCCCGATCAATGCTTCGGTTCGGCCGATCTGAATAGGGCAATCTGGACTTCAGAAGCTAATTTAGAATCAAATACTGTCAGAAGTTGGATGCGGAATCTTCGTGCAAAACTGGCCAGTATAGGACAGGCTGATCTGATTAAGACGATCGCTGGATCAGGTTATAAAATTGACTCCGCTTGAGTGAAGAGCAGTGACTCTCAAGCGATGTGAATTCGCTCCTCATGCTAGAAGCTGTTAAAGATGAGAATTCGAATGTTCTTTCGAAATGTGACTGCTCTGCAGAAAGGAATGATACTAATACTAGTACCACTGCTTTTGGAATTTACAGTTCTAGGAATTCTAGCAAAAGCTTTACTTGACGCAGATCAAAAACTGACGCAGATCGACCACTCACGACAAGCCGTGCTAGGGCTGGTAGATTTTGCGAATTCTCTGGAACTCGCCGTATCTACTGCCATTAGTGATAACGAAGGTCGGGCAAAGCAATTGTTGGCACTGGACAAACTTAATAGCCTGGTAACACCGGATCGCGTGGGTGAACTGAATGAAAGCTCTGATCCGGAGTTGAGTGGCACTTTGCAAAGCCTCAAAACATGCGTCGAAGAATTGCGGGATTTCAGCCGAACAGCACGCCCAGTTTTGGAACAGCAAGCGGCTGATCCTGATTTCCGCTACCCTATACCCAAATACGAACTTATAAGCACACTCTCAGCACTGAGGCGATTTTGTCGTCAGGTCGTCCAAACCGAATCCTTGGTGCTAAGTACCGAACCTGAGAAACTGCATGAACTGAGGCTGCAGTTAGTACTTTGTCTGATATCGGTCGTTTTACTGAGCCTCACTGTTTCTCTTCTGCTGTCCTGGTTTTTCACCTCTGACATTACCAACAGATTGAGACGAATCGCTAACAACGCCAATTGTCTATCAACCAGTAAGCCTTTGCCGATTCCAGAAGGGGGCAATGATGAAATCGCCCAACTTGAGAACATTCTGTATCACTCGTCCGCCGAACTGAATCAATTACGCCACAAAGAATTTGCCATTCTCGACAACGCGGCAGACGTGATCTGTTCACTCGATGAGAACTTGAATTTCGTGGACGTGGGCGCCGCCGTGACCATGGTATGGAATCGTCCGAAGGAGGCTTTGCTCCGGCAATCACTAAAGACGGTACTGGAGGAGACGGACGCCGATGACACTGTGGCCGCTTTTCGCCATATAGCCGACCGACTCGGAAGCGGCGAGGTGGAGAACCGGGTTCGCTGCGCCAGTGGCTTCGTGAAAGACTCACTATGGAAAGTCAGCTGGTCGGCAATTGACCGAAGGTTCTTTTGCGTGGTCCACGACGTAACCGAATTGCGGGCTATCGAAAAACTAAAGCATCAGTTCTTGCAGATTGTTTGCCACGACCTTCGCAGCCCACTGATGTCCATTGGCATCGACGTGAATCTCTTGATAGCCGAAAAAGAAATAGGAACTCTTGCTGACCACATTGAAGGTGAACTCTCAAATGTATCAGTGAATCTTGGTTTTCTGAATACTCTTGTGAACGAATTTCTTGAATTAGAACAGCTCGAGTCAAGAAAAGAGTCGATGGAAATGATGGTGGTGAGCGCCAGTGATTTGTGCGTAGTGGCGAAAGAATCATTGGAAACCCTGGCCGCTAAGACCAACATTCAAATAGAACTGCTGGAGGGAGACGGTCTAGTCTGGGGAGACGAAAAGGCGCTAATCCAAGCGGTCAAGAAGCTACTGGCCAACGCCATAAATGTTTCACCTCCGACAGCCAAAGTGCAAATGAGCATTTCAGTAAAAAATCACCTCGTCAAAATCAAGGTAACAGATCAAAGTCAAGAAATTCCACGAGAAAAACGCGATTTCGTCTTTGAAAGATTCAGATTGCCATCACACGACGGGTACGGTCACAAAGGAATGGAACTTGGTTTGGTCATCGTCAAGAACATCGCCTCTTCTCATGGCGGGCGCGTCGGCGTTGAAAGCGAGCTATCAGGAGGAACTAGTTTGTGGATTCAACTGCCTGAGTACCTGCAAGAACAAGAAGACGCGGGTGAGTTCTAGTGCTACGTTTGAGTCTCCAGACGCGCGGATTTGTCTTGGTCGGGTTTCCCCTGATCTGTCAACTGATCTTCATCTGCACACTTTTGTTTTTCCTATGGCAAACACAAGAGGAAATCCAAAGGCGAACGGAATCCAGGGATTTAGTCGCAGAAGTAAGCAAACTGCACATGGCAGTGATGGAGCTGACGATCGCGTGCAATTTGCCGGAGAGTCCGGAAAACGACACTCGGAAAATTCAAGAAATAGATTCTCTTGTCCGCCAGCTGCAAAGGATAGAACAACTAGCAAGTAGAAAAGCAAACAGCGACCGGGATCTCGAGAATTTGCAACAGTCGACAAGCGAACTACTTGCTCTCTTCAATCGCTCGCGCCGCACACAATATGCCCCTGAATACCAGCACGTAATGGCAGCCAAATTCTACAGAGAGACGGTACAGCACTTCAAGACTTCCGCAACGGCACTGAATAATATCATCTCCAAAGAAGAATCGATTTATGCGGGAAACTCACCGATCGTGCACACATTCAGATCTGAGATAAAGATTCTATTTGTGGTGGCGGCCGTCGCCAGTGCCCTGGGTGCGATCGTGCTCGGTTACGTCTTCGCCATGCTGATCAGCAAACCGATCAAACACATATCAGCAAATGTCAGGCTATTGTCACAGAGAAAGAGACTCAACCAGGTACTCAGTACCGGAGACGCATTTGCTGCCCTTGATCAAGTCCTTCACGATGTCGCCGATTCAATTGAAAATGCCTCCATCAGTGCTCGTGCCTTGATAGACAATGCGCAGGACCTGATTTGTTCTTTTAAGGAAGACGGCACCTTTGTTAGCACAAATAAGTATGCCGCAGCAATGCTTGGTTTCGCACCAGACGAATTGATCGGTAAGCAACTGGCTGAAATAACTCTTCCAGAAGATAATCCTGTAGTCCAAGGCGAGTTCGAAGCCACTCGTCTGACAAGCAAACAACGATCGTTCGAGCTCAGAATGCGCAGAAAGGACGGTGCTTACATCGAAACCAGATGGTCCTGCTTCTGGTCGAGCACCGACAACAGCTTGTTCTCCGTCATCAACGACATAACCGAACAACGCCGTAACGAACGTCTCAAGCAAGAATTTGTAGAGATGATAAGACAAGAGCTTCACGAACCGTTAACGGCCATGGCAGGTTCGTTGAGGATCATCTCAGATGCTGTCACGGAGGAGGTTTCCGGCGATGTCACTCGTCGAGTGCAGTCGATGTTGAGAAACATCGAAAGGCTAATCGTATTGGTCAACGCTCTGCTCGGGTCTCAAAAGTTCACTACCTCCCAAATGCAACTCAAGCTTGAAGATTGTGACCTGCAACTGCTAGTTGACGAAGCCGTAGACATGATGCGCAGTCTGGCAGAAGCTAAGAAGCTCAAGCTGGAACTTTCGACCGTCAACTGTGACGTGGTCTGTGACAAACAAAAGCTTAGAGAAGTACTGGTGAATCTGCTCGCCAACGCAATCAAATTTACGCCGCCAAGAACTAACATCAGCATTTCGTACCAAGAGCACCAAGACCAGATCGAAGTGAAGATAACAGACCAGGGACCCGGAGTACCTGCTGAATATAGAGAAAGTATTTTTCGGGACTTCGAACAGACGCCGGCAGCGAAAGAATTTCGCCAGGGTGTTGGTCTAGGGTTGGCAATCTGTAAGCTGATAGTTGAGGCTCACGGCGGTTCAATCGGTGTAACATCAAGCACCACTGCTGCAAACTTTGATCACTCGAAGCAGTTAACGGGTAGCACATTCTGGTTTCGCATTGCGGCAGCGATGCCTCCTGGCTCTGTTGCAAAAGCGAGTTCGAAATAGAGTAGTCACGTTGGTTTTTTCTGGCAACTGCATTTGTGCGATTTGCATTGACTCAGAATGGGCAATCTGTCCAGCCAGATTGAAATCGACAGCCCAGCATAAACGTGCACCAATACCGAGCAGCAATGACCACGACGCAGCCATGTCCTTAATCCAATTCCGGAGCGCTTTCGACGGCAGCAGATTGGCGGCGAAGGTTTTGTTGTCGCCGCGGCAGGTTGTTATTGGTATGACGAATGGCCGCAAATATAATAGTCCCATTCTTGCCTTCACGAGATCTCCACGAGTTTCTGATTAGCTATACCGTGAGAAACCAGGTGCATGAAGATGAAAAAGCCACCGATTGCGACCTTTGTCGCCTTGAGCCTCGCCCTAGGTCTACCGGCTCTGGCAGCGCCGCAAATCCTCGACGGTAATGTCAGCGAGGAGCGGGTAGCTCAATTGACGTCACAAATTAACTGGTATCGATCCCTGCCCGATGCTGAACGGTCTGCTCAACAACAAGGAAAGATGATTTTCTGGGTGCACATGTTGGGCAGCCTGAACGGCGGCACCTGAAGCGCCGGCAATAGCTTGAGGGCCGTGTCGCTCTCGCAAGACCCCGCTTTCCCAACGCTCAAAGACTATTTTGTCTGCGGCTACAGAGACATCTCCGACCAGAAATATGCTGGCGCTTCCGGGCTGCATGAGCCCAACGGAAATGCGATCAACACATCCAACGGTGCTGGCCCCCACAACCTGCAGCTCTTCGTTCTCTCTGCCGATGGAACCGTCTTGACCTGCCTACCGGGTTACTGGAATCCGAGCGATTTAGTCGAAGAGTTGCGCCTGGCAGCGCAATTGAACCGCGTCTGGCAGGATCCCAGTCTGAGCCGCGCTCAAAAGGATCAGATCTTCAGCCAGATGCATCTCGACCACATCGCCCAGCATTCTCCTGCTATGGTCAGGAGAAGTCGCATGCAGGGGTTCGACCAACAGTACGAAGCTAAGCATCACCTGCTCACCTCAGACACCATAGCCGATCGCAAATTGGCCGCCAT
>Ga0182024_10022689_pt1 | contig 11300 bp, 6 predicted proteins | sample P32metaG_FD_120480 | JGI IMG/M metagenome (GOLD analysis project Ga0182024, IMG submission 120480) | Permafrost microbial communities from Stordalen Mire, Sweden - P3-2 metaG (Illumina Assembly) | ecosystem: Environmental > Terrestrial > Soil > Wetlands > Permafrost | place: Sweden: Stordalen... | reverse complement strand
CTGCACCACCTGTTTTGAAGCCTTCACCGCGTCGCGAGTCTCTTTCGCCTCGGAAAGAACATTGGCAAACGGCTTCTCGACATAGCAGTCCTTGCCCGCACGCACCACTTCCGCACACAGCTTGGCATGCTGGAAGTCGCCCGTAGCGATCATCACGCCATCGATATCCTTTCCAGCGAGCATTTCCTCCGAGTACTTATAGGATTGAGGGTCCAGACGGAATGCTTCTTTGACCTGGGCCGCACGCCGCTCCCGGGCCAGGCTCCAGATGTCACAGACGGCGACGGTTTCAACGGGAATCTGCTGGGATGCCATCTGGACCATGTGCACATGACCATGGCTACGCCCCCCGCATCCGAGCTGAGCCAGCCGAATGCGATCGTTCGCGCCCATTACCCGCGCATAGGAACGCGCGTCCATTCCCGCCGCCAGCATGGTTCCCGTTGCCTGTTTCATAAACGTTCTGCGATCGGTTCCGGAGTCCGGCTCATTGGTCATACTTCACCCGTTTTCCTTCCCTGGCGTTACCCCGCCCAATCTGCTTTGTCCCACAGATTTAAAGCCCTACTATCCTGAGTCTAAAGTTCCTATCGAAACATTCCCTGTCATCCTGAGCGAAGCGTACTTCAGCGGAGTCGAAGGACCTGCGGTAGTACTTCGGAGCTTATGCGAAGAACTTTCGACTCAGGACATCAGGGAAGCCGGATTTCGATCCAACCCATGCGCCGGCTCCAAATCCAGATAGATGGTTGCATCCGCATGAGGAGAGCGTCAAGAAGCCGGTGCGCCTGGCTGTCCCGGCGCATCGCCCCGGTTGCCTGGCGGGCAAATCCGTCTTGTGTATACTTGATGCCGCAAGGCATTTCCAGTTATGCGGTAAGGAAGTAACTGCGGGATTCGATGGGGAGACGCAATGGTAAGTCGACGGGAGTTTCTAGACACGCTTGCGGCAGGGGCAGCGGGTTTGGCTATCGGTTCCACCGCCAAGAGTTACGGTCAGATCCTCGGCTCCAACGATCGCCTTAACTTTGCCATTATGGGCCTGCGCTGGCGCGGCTATGCTCATCTTTCAGCGCTCATTGCAAACAAGGAAACCGCTCGTGTCTCCCATATTTGCGACGTGGATAGCAGGAATCTGGCAAAGTTTGCCGGCATCGCGGAACATGAACTGGGCTACGCCCCGGCCAGCGACAAGGACTTTCGCCAGGTTCTTCAGCTGAAGGACGTGGACGCTATCACCATCGCCACTCCCGATCACTGGCACACGCCCTTGGCGATCGCTGCCCTGCAGGCGGGCAAGCACGTTTATGTTGAAAAGCCATGCAGCCACAATCCCGCCGAGGGGGCGCTGCTCGTCCAGGCGCAACAGAAGTATCAAAGGCATGTGCAGCAGGGCACGCAGCAGCGATCGTGCCTGCGCACCATCGAGGCCATCGACAAGATAAACAACGGGCTGATCGGCAGGGCCTACTTTGCCAAAGGCTGGTACAGCAATGTGCGGAAGTCGATTGGGACAGGCCAGGAGGCGCCCGTACCGCCAGAACTCGATTGGGATCTCTGGCAGGGGCCCGCGCCGCGCAGGCCGTACAAGGATAATATTCATCCGTATAACTGGCACTGGTTCAAGCACTGGGGCACCGGCGAAGCTCTGAACAACGGCACGCACAGCATCGATCTTTGCCGCTGGGCGCTTGGGGTCGATTACCCGAATCGAGTTACTTCGCTGGGCGGAAGATACCAGTTCAAGGACGATTGGCAGTTTTACGACACCCTGGTAAGCAGCTTCGATTACGGCGATAAGATGATCTCCTGGGAGGGGAAATCCTGCAACGGGATGAAGTACTACGGCCACGATGTGGGATTGACCGTAATGGGGACCACGGGCTCGGTGTTTATTTATGGGGATGGCGGTGCCGGTTATGAAGTCTATGACCTCAAGGGCGATAAGACAGGTGTGTTCAAGGACGACGATGCCATCCCGTTCTATGACAAGTTCGACGGCGACATTCCCACCGATGCCCACTTTGCCAATTTCATCGCAGCCATCCGCAAGGGGGAAAAGCTGCATGCGCCTATCGACCAGGGCAACATCGTAGTTACCATGCTTCAACTGTCTAACATCGCCTGGGAGTTGAACCGGGAATTGCAGCTTGACCCCCTTGACGGGAAGATTCAGAATGATCGGGAAGCGATGACAAAGTGGTCGCGCGACTATGAGAAAGGCTGGGCGCCCCATCTCTGAGACGACTGCGTCGCTTGCGGGCATTCTCTGATCGGATGAGTTGGGGCTTCGTCAGCATCCTTCACCGTGGACCTTACCTATGAAAAGACTTTTGGCTTCATCTCTGCTCTTGCTCGGCAGCACAATCCAGGCAGATACTGTCGGTCACAGTATCTTCCGGAGCACTTATGCCAGCGGGGACGTCGAGTTAGGCACCGATCCACGCTCAGCGTTCTGGCAGGAAGCACCCTCGGTCTACGCGGAGGTCGACAGTTGGGGCAAGACGATGCCGGCGTATCGAACGCAGGTAAGGTCCCGATGGACAATGAACAATCTTTATCTGCTGTTTGCATGCCCTTACGAAGAGCTTTATCTGAATCCTTCTCCGCATGCGGCGCAAGAGACTTATGGGCTTTGGAATTGGGATGTCGCTGAATTGTTTATCGGCTCCGACTTTGACAACATTCACAGATATAAGGAATTTGAGGTGTCGCCGCAAAGTGAATGGACCGACCTTGATATCAACCTCGATCTGCCGGATCACACCGTTGGATGGACCTGGAACTCCGGGTTCCAGATAGCCGCACGCATCGATCCAAAGGCGAAAATATGGTATGGCGCCATGCGCATTCCCTTCACTGCCCTGAATGCGCAGCCGGAAACGCGCCCTCCCGTTGCCGGCGACACCTTTCGCGCGAACCTGTTTCGCAGTCAGGGACCGCCGGAACGGCGCAAATCGATCGCCTGGAAGGCTCCCATGAGCGATACGTTTCATGTGCCGGCGAAATTCGGGCTGCTTGAGTTAGTAAAGGATAAGTCGAAATAGGCAGGTTTCGAGTTCTTTGCAACTGAGGGGGAGTTTGAGGTGAATTGTTCGATGAGTCTGCAACTGACGTGCGGCATGGCAATGGCGATGATGTGGGCCGCAACAGCTCAGGCACAGGATCTTTCAATAGCGAACCAACTCACGGCCACCGGCCCGAATTCGCTGGAAACATCGCGCGAGGACGCGCCTCCGGCTGAAGCCTTTCGCGTCTTACCTCCTCCAGGCGCGGAAGGCCCGCAAATCACGCCTTATCTCCTCTATCAAACCGCACTCGCATGGGATGAGGATCAACTTCGGCGAGATCGTTGGTCGAAGGTAAAGAACGAGGACGATCTTCAGCGGTTGCGCGCAGAGCTCAAAGAATCTCTGCTGGAGATGATTGGCGGACTTCCGACAGAAAAGACTGACCTGCATGCGACCATTACCGGCACTGTTTCAGCAACCGGATTTCATATCGAAAAACTCATCTATCAGAGCCTTCCCGGCTTCTATGTGACGGCGCTGGTGTATGTACCGGAGAACGGCGACAAGCTGCATCCCGCCATCCTGGTTCCCGCTGGACACGCGGCCAACGGAAAGAATCACTATCAGGCCCTCTGTCAAAGGCTGGCGTTGCGCGGTTATCTCGTCATTAGTTGGGATCCGGTCGGGCAAGGGGAACGAAGCCAGTTCTGGGATGCAAAGGCAAAGAAGAGCCGATACAACCTGATCTGCGCGGAGCACGCCGTGATGGGAAACCTGGCTTACCTTGCCGGAGCGAATCTGGCCCGCTGGGAGATCTGGGACGGCGTGCGCGCCGTGGATTACCTACTCACCCGCTCCGACGTCGACGGGGAGAGAATCAGCATCACGGGAACCAGCGGCGGCGGATTCCAGACGGCGTTGCTGGGCGCACTCGACGAGCGCATAAAGGTTGTTATTCCATCGTGTTACATCACGGCGCTTCCCATGCGGGTGGAAAACCGCATCTTTGCCGATCCCGACAGCGACCCGGAGCAGGACCTCTTCGGACTTATATCGAAGGGAGTGGATCACGCGGGCATGTTATTGATGCTGTATCCACGCGCGGTGATAGTAGCAACCGCGACTCTCGACTTCTTCCCTGTGCAGGGCGCTCACAAGTCCTACTCCGAAGTCAGCGCCTTCTATAAGCGCTTCGGCCACGGCGACCGAATCGAGTTTGTCGAAAGCTACAACCGGCACGAGTATTCTTTGAGCAACCAGGAAGCGGCGATGCGCTTCCTTGATCGGTTCAACGGGATGCCTTTGCGCCACGGCGTTCTTGCAGTTACGGAGTTCAGCGATGCCGACCTGCAGGTAACAGGAAGCGGACAGATATTGGTCGACTATCCCGAGGGCAAAACGTTACTCCAGCTTATAGCTGACTATTCCGCCGAAGCTCCGTATCGCAACCGGAAAACACTTGCCGAGCTCGACCGAAGTGAACAGGACCCCGATGTTGCCGCATGGGCAGTGCGCCCCTATGCAGGCTTCGCGCCGCCCATGGAACTGAGGTGGGAAGCTCGAGGCAGCACCACGGCCGGAACAGTGCATATCGATCGTTACTTGTTTCATCACAGCACCTATCTGGAGATGCCTCTTCTCCACTTTCACAGCGAGGCCGGCCAGCCCAGGGGAGCCATCCTTTGGTTCAGCCTTGACGGAAAAGCCTCGGAAAAAGACTGGCCCCAGATATCCAGGTTAGTAAGTGATGGGTATGAAGTATTTTCATTCGACTTTCGCGGATTGGGCGAGACCCGCATGAACTATCGCGTCGATTACTCCGACGCTTCTTCACCGGCACTAAGTAACTTCGATCAAGCGTATGTCAATCCCCGGGGAAGCGTATTGGCCGACTATGTTTATAACTCCCTGCTGACCGGCCGGCCATATTTTCTGCAACTGATGGACGATCTCAAAATTGCCGAACTGTTCGTGCGTAACCGGGATCCTCATCAACCGCCGCAGCCGCTGACGCTGGCCGCCAGCGGTGAGGCATACACCCTGGCCATTCGATTCCAGGAAATTGATCCGCATGTGACAATACTGACGTCTGACGTCGCGCCCATTCTGAACTGGACCGCGCTGGCAGCTCAGGGTCAAGAGCAGTGGCCCATCGCGTTCCTGATGCCGTCCGGAGCTACACTGCCAATGCAATCAAAATAGATGCACGTTGCATGCACGGCCCAATTGGGCACGGTGCTTCTGGTTCGGCCCCCGCGCAGGAGCTTTCACTTGACGGCAACAGAAACCGATGCTACTTTGGCTTGTTTGCGGGGCATGAGCTGCGAAGGTTGCAGACGGCATGCCGCAAAGTTAGGCACGACTCGGGAGACAAGATGCGTTCCAAGATCAATCGCCGTCAGTTTGTGAAAACCGTTGGGCTGGGAGCCCTGGCAAGCACAGGGGTGGGTGCCATTGGGGCGCAGGCAGACGCCTCAACGCAACCGGATGCGAATCCCGACAAATCCAAGCTGGCAAGGCTCTTGCCGGGGTGCTGCGCCTACTCCTACGACAAAGAGCTGAGGCACGGCCCCATGACGTTGGAGGATTTTATCCTGAAGGCAACAGATCTGCGCCTGGCTGGCGTCGACATGACGACGTATTACTTCAAATCTACTGATCCTGAGTATCTGCACGGCCTGCGTCATCTGGCTTACCAACATGCCGTGGCTTTCTCCGGAGCCGCATGCGGAGTCAGCATGGTGCAGGCCGATGCCGCCAAGCGCGCCGAAAGCCTGGAACAGATTAAGAAGTGGGTCGATGTCACTGACCAGCTGGGAGCTTCTCATCTGAGGATTTTTGCAGGCGAACTGCCGCACGGCGAAAGCCTGAAGGACGCCGTCGATTGGGTGGTGGAAGCGATGAAGGCCGCGTGTGACTACTCCGGCAAGAAGGGCATCACGCTTGGAGTTGAAGATCACGAAGGCGTGACGCAGAGCGCAGACCTATGTGTTGAAATCATGCAGCGCGTCAGTTCGCCCTATGTCGGCATCAATCTCGATATCACCAATTTTATCCCCACGCCCACTCAGGACGCCTACGCGCAGATTGCCGCATGCATCCCCTACGCCACCAACATCCACATCCGCGACCACTTTTACGATCACAGCGCCGTGGATATGGAGAGGGTTTGGCAGATCTTCGCGCAGGCCGGCCACCAGGGTTTTGTTTCGGCCGAATATGAAGCCAATTATCCCGGCAGTCCGCCTCCCGACCTGGGCGTGCCCAAGCTGGTGGATCAAATCCGCACGCTGTGCAGGAAGTATTCGAGCATTTGAACGGTTCATCGTGCGCCGCTGCCCGCTTAACTCGCACATGCTGCGCCTTCATCTTATGTTGAGAGGCGCAGCTCGCGCGCGGCGTTGCCGTGGTAAACCTTTAGCAGGATTGACTCCGGAAGGTTGATCCCATAAATGCGCCAACGACCCTGCGGCGGCACTTTGGCGGGAGCATAGTCGAAGTACTCATCATCCGTTTCAAGGAATCGATAATAGATATCGTAGAGTTGGTCAACAAATAACTGCTGCGGATAGTTGCTTGCGTTCGGCGTGGCATCCGTGCCGAATAGAATGCGGTCCTGATACCTCTCAAAAAAGGCGCGGGATGCGCGTGGCTGGCGGCCCAATTCGCCGATCCGCGCGGCGGTGTCGACGGTCATGTTGGGAAAGCGATCCAGATTCTCAGAGACGTTTTCCAGATTCTCCGCAAAGTTGCCCACATGCAGAACAATGAACCGCGTGTTGGGATGACGCGCCATCACTCTGTTTCTCGCTTCGATCAACTCCGCATTGGAGGGAAAATCCCGCCCGTAGAAAGACCAGTCGGGATGATTGTTCAACTCCTCGTAACGCTCGTTGAACCGGTCGGTGAGCGTAAAGAAGGCGATGGGGTCGGAGATGTGAATGGCGACAGGCATGCTCAATTGCCCGCACGCATCCCACATGGGATCGAATCGCGAATCGTCGATCTTCACCAGCTTACCCGTGGTGATGTTTTCCCGCAGATAAAGGCCGAGTGTCTTGAGGATCTTGAGCCCCCGCGCCCCGTCGCGGCGGGCTTGCTGGATTGTCTCGGCCTGTATTCGGGGATAATCGGGCTCCAGAAACCGCGAGTAACATGGCTCCGTGAAGGTGTAGAAACGATCGCGATAACTCTTATCATACTTTTCCAGAGTTTCAGTCAAGCCGGCCCCGAATCCTCCCGTGAGATTCACCATGGTACGAATATTCTTGCGGTCCATCACCGGGATCAACTCATCGGGAGTGGCGTGGAAGTCCCGCTCAGAGGCCAGGTCAACGCCGTTGATCGACGTGCTGGACTCGGTAATGTGGGTGTGGATGTCGATCACCGGGTAGCGCGCGCGCGCAACGTGAGTCTCACGCGCATGCAACATGCTGGTGGGCTGATAGCCGACAAGGGTAAGCGCCGCAGGCCTGGCTTGATCGTCGCTGCCTGAGGGTGCCTTCACGCCCGCGCGTGCGGCCGCGCCTGACACCAGTCCGATGCCGGTTCCATACAACAGTTGGCGACGGTTCATTTCGTGTCACCTCCTCTTACTCGATGCCGGAGCCCGAACTACCTGGCGGGGGAAAACGCTGCCAGAGCCTCCCTGGCAAGGTGGTGAGACATATGAGTTTCGGGCAGAATCAAAGCTTTGTCGAACGATTCTTTTGCCTTCTGGCTGCGCTTGAGCGCAGCCTGCAACAGACCGAGGTTATACCACCATGATCCTGAGTTAACGCCGGTCTCGGCGCTGCTCTCTGCTGCGGCCAGCCGCGTCGCGAGCCGTTGCTCCGCCTCTTCGGCATGGTAAATTCCGAGAGATTTCTCCGCCTGGATTGCCCACGCCAGACCCGCTGAATCTACCTGGGCGGCGGCTTTATGCAACAGCTCCTCTGATTCCTTTGCCTGACCGCAGCTTCGCGCTATGCCGGCCAGCCTGAAATACTGTCGTGCCGATCTTCCATCCATGTTCATCCCCGCCGCGTCACTAGTAAGAAAGCCTTGAGCCGAAGTGCAGTTTTGCGCTTTAGCCCATGCATCCGCCTGCATCAACTCGATCTCGAACTGCACTTCTGCCGGCGTGATCCCTCCCTCTTCGCTGGCCAGGAACCGATTCTTGAAGAGCGACAGCGCCTGCTCGAACTGCATGGCCTCGGCGCGCGTCAACGCAAGTTGATAGACCAGGTCCGCCGGCATCTTCGAACCCCGTGCGTCGGCGGAAGGATATTGGGATAGGATGGCTGCACGCTCCGCGGCTGAAGCCTCCGTCAAGCTCATGGCCTCATCCAGGCCAACGTACACCGCGGCGTTTTCCGGATCGTTGCGCATGCCCTCGCGGAAGGACACCAGCGCACGTTTCGGATCGCCTTTCAGCTTCAGCAACGCATTGCCCATATCGACATCGAGCACCTGCAGATGCGGGGCAAGCTGCTTTGCCTGGGCCCAGTGGGCCATCCCGGCGTCGGTCAATCCTTTAGAGAAGAGCAGCGTCCCCAGCAGGTAATGAGCGGTTGCATCGCTTCCGTTTGCCGCCAGCGCGGACTCTAAAACCACCCTGTCCGTCGGCGACGATGGAAAGATCAGGCTCGGAGAAAGCTGCGATCCTGCCTGCCAGTTCCGGGCTGCATCTTTGCCGAGTTTCTGCTCGCAGTATGCAGCGTAATAGAGCACTAAAGGATGATTCTGTGGCTCGACCGAACCAGGCTCACTCTGGTCCGCGGCCACGGTTGGATAGGTTCGATCGAGAACCTCCAAAGCCTTCCGATAGAGCCCAAGCTGCATGTACTCGGCGGCCACGCGGAGCACGCGGTAAGGATCCGCCGCCAGGTGGTCCAGGTCCGGTTTTCCTGTGTCTTCCTTGAGGAAGTCGCTCATCGGATCCGCACCCAGGCCGAGGCTGGCCAGACCGTCTGCTTCCGCATGCTCGCCCAACGCGCGTAAGACTGCCTCCAACTCTTCCTGCGCGCGAAGATTCGCAGGCTGTGCGGCCGCCGCGCCTTTCAAAAAAGATGCAGCGCCTTGCAGGTCCCCGTCTTTCGCCCGCAGCTCCCCCAGCCTTATTGCGGCCGGTCCGCGCTGGCTGGCTTGACGGTAAGCAATCTCATAGGACGTCTCCGCCTCGCGTGCTTGGCCCAGGCCTTCTTCGGCAATTCCCAGGTAATAGCCGATCTCGGAATTGGGCGTGTCGCGCCTTTGCGCGAGCTTTAGCTGGCGTTCGGCCTCCTCATACTGCTGGAGCGACGCAGCCTGCCTTCCCGCAGCGATCGCGAGCGACTGGCTCTGCGGAAATTTCTCAAGTGCGCTCTCATAAGTGGCAAGCGCGAGTACAACCTCTCCGTTCAACTCCCGGTCGCGGCCCGCCTGCAACCAATCGTCTTCCGATCTGCTGCCCGGCTCGGGAATGTGCGCTGCCACCTGGCGTCCTGTCTTGATCGTCGCTTCCGGGTCCCAATCGAACTCTCCATCCGTCTGCTTCAACAGCGACTGGCCCGCGCGGTCTTTCAACTCGAACGCAACCTTTTCAGACTCGCCCTTCGGCGCAACGGCTTGCGACCATGTTTTCTCCGGCGTCAGATCGGTGGTTCCATTCCATAGGACAACTCCATTCTGTGTCAGCGAAATCTGCGCGCCTTGAATACGTTTATTCACATTCAAAGTGACCGATACATCGGAGCCATGCGCATCGAAATGCACCACGCCCGCCTTGTTGGCCCGCGAGATTCCGTCTGTCCCACGCACGGGCATCCAATATTCGTTGAAGCAAATGGTCTGTCCGGGGTCAAGGAACGCATACGTCTCTTGGTTGCGGAACAGCCCCGCCTGCACTTCAGCGTAAGCGCTATGGTTGTCGGAAAGTGCCGTACGCCAGTTTAGACCATCCGCGTCGACACCCCATGTCCAGATCTTCTTCCCCGGAAGATCGCGATACTCCGCAAAATGAGCCGTTCCCGTCTGCGTCTTCGGATTCCAGATGCCCATGAACGGCTCATGGCTCCCATACATGAAGCGCGACACCGGCCCATCGGTCTGATTCCTGATCACGCTCAGGTCCTTGCCTTGCGCATCGATCGGCCATGGAGATACTTCAGTGAACCCATGCGAAGCGGTAAAGCGCATCGGGTACTCGATTCGCGAATCGTCCCACACCTGCACACCCGCGTTGTTCCACCAGTAATAACGGTGGCGAACATCGCTGCGGTTATACAAGGTCACTTTCTCTTCCAGCAGCGTCGAGCCCGGTTTCAATCGCAGCTCGACTCCCCATTGCATGCCGTATGCCCGATCGATATTGCCCACCCATATCGACCCGCTCCCGTCCTCATGCGTCGCATACGCGAAGTCCACTGGGGACATGGAGACCCAGTTATGCGAGACGGGGAAGTTGAATTCCACGCCGAACGCAGCCCACGCACCGCGATAGCCGATCTTCGCTTTCTTGATCGAAGGATTGGCATAGAACATGGGCTGGCCGCTGATCTTGTCCATGCAGGTGTAAAGATGGCCGCCGATATCCGGCAGCACCGTACACTTCAAATATTCGTTCTCGAGAAAGATCGCGCGCCATGCGTGGTCGGCCTTCACGCCGGTCAGATTCGTTCTCAGCGTGTAGGGATAATTGAAGCGGGTGGTCTGATAGATATCGAATGGCGGGTTCGGATCGGGCGGACCTTCTTCATAGGTGGGCAGTGTAAGCGTGCCCTGCCAGACCTTCACCTGAGCTGCGACAGGCCAACAGAGTGCACCGAGTGTTCCCGATATCAAAATGGCAAAGCAAGACCATCGTTTCATGAATTCCCGTTCCTCTCGCGGCCCTTGGCACCGCTACGCCTCAAAGGATAGAGCTCTGCTGCGTTCGTTTGATTTCGAGCGCGGTATTTTATTTTGCAAGTATATATGTTTATTAGCATCTTTTTCTAATCTTTTAGAGTGCATATTCTTTCGTATACTTGTAGAATCCTTCTCCAGGGATGAGCGGGCGCTGATGTTGTGATCAACGTAACAGCCAATTTGCGCGACGCACCATCACGGAATGGAACCCAAGTGGACCATGGCTAACGACTCGTGCTTCGAAACTGACCGTCGGGCATTTGTGAAGCTGGCAGCGGGCGCAGTACTGGCATCTGGAATGGGCGCGAACGCCTATGCTCGAGCGGGTCTGGTCGGACAGAACAAGAGGAAAGTCTATCCCGAGCGCTGGGTCTACGTCAGCCGCTCATTCAACACCGACGAGCACGTTGAGGAAGTGCG